>Ga0157376_10000215_pt1 | contig 40000 bp, 34 predicted proteins | sample M45metaG_FD_121801 | JGI IMG/M metagenome (GOLD analysis project Ga0157376, IMG submission 121801) | Miscanthus rhizosphere microbial communities from Kellogg Biological Station, Michigan, USA - M4-5 metaG | ecosystem: Host-associated > Plants > Roots > Rhizosphere > Soil | place: USA: Michigan...
ATGATTTTTTTTGGTGAGAACGGTCTCGCTGACGTTGTTGCCGAGCGACCGTAGCAGCCACCAGGCCGAGAGAATTGCCAGCAGTCCAAGGAAAACGCCAAACCAGCGAATTGTGTTTGGCAATGCGAGCAAAGCCCATGCCATGCGCTGTGGGTTCAGCGCGTTCGCAAATATTATGACGAGAAATGAGAATGCGGCGGTGGCGCGGATAGCCATGAACAAACCGCTTTCGCGACGGCGAGAGATGGTTTCGCTGTGCAGGCGAGCGCGCGAACGAAAGTAAGCGGATGTGGCGATTGCGGCGAGCAAAATCGAGATGGCCAGCCAATTGAACATAGTCGTTGAGCCGTTGGCATAGTGTACGCCTGACGGAGCGAGATCCCGCATCAGAAGAATTAACGGTCGTGTTGTGCTTGCGGTTTATCGCCAATTGCCTAAGATAGGCGCCATGAAAAACCTACCGAATCGCCGAAGCTTTCTGATTGCAACAGGATTGACGGCGCTGGCGTCCACCCGAATTCTTGGCGCGAACGATACGCTGCGCCTGGGCGTGATTGGCGCGGGCGGGCGAATGAACGATTTGCTGAACGCCGCGGATAAAGTGGGCGGCTGCCAGATCGTGGCGGTCAGCGATGTGTACGGGCCGCGAATGGATGCGATCAAGCAGCGAGCAAGTGGCGGCAGCGCAACTTCGCACACGAATTATCAGCAAGTGCTGGAGCAGAATCTAGACGCGGTGATAATCGCTTCGCCGGATCACTGGCATGTGCGAATGGCGGTGGATGCGCTGGGTGCGGGAAAAGATGTTTACCTGGAAAAACCGGTTACGCACACCCTGGAAGAGGGTGCGATACTGACGCGTGCAGTGCGCAGCAGTAAACGTATTTTGCAATGCGGCATGCAGCAGCGCAGTTGGAGCCACTTCCGCGATGCGGTGGAGTTAATTCAGGGCGGAAGCTTGGGGCGCGTGCCGCAGGTGCGAACGTATTGGTGGCAGAACTATGCGGCGTGGAACGGATTCAAACCGATTGACATGAAAGCGCTGGATTGGAAACAGTGGCTGGGCGGCGCACCGGAGCAGTCCTTTAGTGAAGAGAAGTTTTACCGCTGGCGGTGGTTCTGGAATTTTGGCGGCGGCGCGATGACCGATCTGTTTACTCACTGGATTGACGTGGTGCACTGGGCGATGAAAGCGGATCAGCCGCGAGATGTACACATGCTTGGAGACAAATATATTTTCGAACAGTGGGATTGCCCGGACACGGTGCAGGCTGCGCTGCGCTATCCGGGCTTCGATGTTGTCCATGAAGGGATGATGGCGTCATCGATTGATGATGGCGGGCTGGAGTTCCGCGGTACGGATGCGACGCTGAAGATCAATCGCAGCGGATTCGGCGTGCATCACGAAGGCTTGACTGGGAAAGAGAATCCAGTGGTGCGCGCCGAAAGTTTTGGCGACGGCACCATCACTCACATGCAAAACTTTTTCGATTGCATCCGGACGCGCAAGGAGCCGAACGCTCCGGTGGAGACGGGAGTAGCTGCTGCGCGCGCTGGGCATATCGCCAATCTGGCGTACCACAAAGGCGGGCAAGTTTCCTGGCCGGTGAAAAGCTGAGCCTGAACTGGCGTTTCGCGTTGTAGGCTGCAGCAGCACTGCTGTCGTCCTACAAAAACACGTCAGAGGCGAGGCAGGACGATGCCACTCTGCGATTGGTACTTCCCTTTTTTGTCCTTGTAGCTGATTTCGCAATCTTCGTCGGACTCGAAGAAAATCACCTGGCATAATCCCTCGTTGGCGTAAATCTTCGCAGGCAGCGGCGTGGTGTTGCTGATTTCGAGGGTGACGAAGCCTTCCCACTCCGGTTCGAATGGCGTGACGTTGACGATGATGCCGCACCGCGCGTAAGTGGATTTGCCGACGCACACGGTGAGCACATTGCGCGGAATACGGAAATATTCGATGGATCGGGCGAGAGCAAAAGAGTTCGGGGGAACGATGCAAACTTCGCCTTTGAATTCGACCAGCGAGCGCGGATCAAAGTGTTTGGGATCGACGATGGTGGAGTTCACATTGGTAAAAATGCGGAACTCGTCGGCGACTCGGATGTCGTAACCGTAGGACGAGACGCCGTAGCTGATGACTCCTTCCCGGACTTGCCGGTCGGTGAACGGCTCGATCATTTTGTGTTCCAGAGACATGCGGCGAATCCACTTATCCGGCTTAACAGACATCCACTCCTCCTTGTAATCGGCTAGGTGCTTACTCAGACTTAAATTTCAGAAGCAATTGCAGTGTGTGGAGAAATTCAGTGTAGTTGAGGTGTCACGTCTTGACAACCCGCCGTGCAGCCTCTAGCATCTGGCCACGGAACTGCGCTAACTTACATAACGGCCAACTTACGTGGCGGAGGGCGCGCTTGATCAAACTGGATATCGTGAACGCCGTACTGGCAAAGCTCGAAGGTGCGGGCGTGAGCCGCGTGAAGGCCGAACAAGCTGTGGAGACCGTTTTTGAATCGCTGAAGAGTGGCATGGGCCGCAGTCAGCGAATTGAATTGCGGCGGTTCGGAGTTTTTACGGTGAAACCACGCAAGACAGGCATCGGGCGCAATCCGCGCACCGGCGAAGAGGTGAACATTCCTCCGGGAAAAGCAGTGCGATTCAAGCCCGGCAAAGAGCTGCAGGGGCTGGGCGGCTGAGCCGGACTTACTCGACAGAGTTCGGCATAGACGAGTAGGTCACGCGGCGCTTCTTAAAATTTCAAAGTCGTACCTTTGTGAACAGCGAAAACGAGTTTCCCCTACCAACGATTGCATTGAGTCTGGCACCTTCGGAGAGTTCCATCAGCAGCTATGGGTTCCAACCGGCGCCGCTTCCGAAGCCGCGACGTTTGTGGCTGGCGATTTTACTTTTCGTGATTACATTTCTTACGTGCCTGGCGGCGGGGCGGCAATTTGCGATTGCATTTGCGAATGGCCAGGCAGCTTCGATCGACGAATTCGTGGTATCGCTGAAGCTGCTGTATAAAGATCCGACCGCGCTGGCGCCGGGATTCCCGTTTGCCATTTCGCTGCTGTTTATCTTGCTGGTGCATGAGCTGGGCCACTACTTCGCGTGCAAGCACCACGGCATTCGAGCGAGCTATCCGTATTTCATTCCCGCACCAACGCTGATCGGCACGCTCGGCGCATTTATCTTGATGCGATCGCCGATCCGCAGCAGGCGAGCCCTGTTCGATGTTGGAGCGTCGGGGCCGCTGGCTGGATTTGCACTGGCTATACCGATGTTGATTTATGGGGTGGCGCATTCGCATGTTGCCACGGGATTGACGTCGGATAACGCAGATATCATTTTTGGGATTCCGCTGGCGTTGCGGTTGCTGGGGCACTGGTTTTTCCCTGGCCTCAATCCAGTAACGATCTTGCTGCATCCCGTCGGGCGTGCAGCGTGGGTCGGGCTGTTTGCTACGGCGCTGAATCTGTTGCCGGCGGGACAACTGGACGGCGGACATATTTTGCGGTCGGTGAGTCCTCGCCTGCATCGCTATGTGGGATGGCTGGTGCCGGCAATCTTGATCGCCCTCGGGTATTTTCAATGGCAAGTCTGGTGGTTGTGGGCCGGGGTTTTGCTGGCGCTGCGATTTCTTAAGACTCCGCCAGTCTACGACCAGCGGCCGTTGGATTCCAGGCGAATGATTCTGGCGATGGTGACATTCGTCGTCATGATTTTGTGTTTCATGCCGGTGCCGCTGTGGCAGACGCCAAGTGCTCATTGACGGATTGCTTCGCGCAGCTATGATGCTGGTGCGCCGCGCGTCTCGCCGAAGTGCCGCGCCATAGAACATGCCCCCACTTGTTCGTACGCTTCGTCTTCGTGATCTCCTGTTTTTGTTCATTGGCTCGGTGATTGGTTCGGGAATTTTTCTTTCGCCTGGCCCGATTCTGATGCAAGTGAACGGCTCGGTCGGCTTGTCCATGTTGGTGTGGGTAACGGGCGGAGTGCTGTCGCTGCTGGGCGCGTTGACCTACGCAGAGCTCGCGGCAGCGAATCCGGAGGCAGGGGGACTTTACTGCTACATTCGCGACGGATTCGGACGCTTGCCGGCGTTTTTGTACGGATGGTGCCTGTTTCTGGTGATTTCCGCAGCGACGGTAGCCGCGCTGGCGCGCGCGTTTGCCCGCTATCTTGCGGAAGTGGCGCCGCTGACGGCGTCTGAATCGAATGCAGCGGCGGTATTGATGATAGCGGTGGTAACCGTCGTGAACATAAGGGGGACGCGGCAGAGTTCCGACCTGCAAAACTGGACCACCCTGGTCAAAGGCGGACTAGTAGTGGTACTTAGCATCGTGCTGTTGGCTCTGGGGCGGCACGGCGGCGAAATTATTCCTGCAGTGGGGACAAAACTCCACGGCGGAGAACTCTTTTCGAATTTCAGCTTGGCGATGATTGCCGTGCTGTGGGCGTACGAAGGCTGGCAGTTTGGCACGTACAGCGCAGGTGAAGTCATCGAGCCACAAAGGGCTTTCCCGCGCGCGTTTTTGTTGGGATCGTTGATTTTGATTGGATTGTATGTCGTTGCGGTGATGGGCTATCTGGTAGCGCTTGGCCCGGCCACAGCCAGCGGCAGCGACGCAATCGCTGCGACTGCGGCGACCGCAGTGCTTGGGCCGTGGGCCGGAAAAGTGGTGGCGCTGACGATTTTGATTTCGGTGTTCAGCGCGACCAACAGCGTGGTGCTAACCGCGCCGCGCGTGTTTTACGCGATGGCTAAAGATGATTTGTTTTTCAAGACGCTGGCAGACGTCCATCCGCGATTTCATACGCCGGTGGCAGCGATTATCGCTTTGTGCGCTTGGTCGGCAATTCTGACGTTTGCCGCAAAATTCACCGAACTGGCTTCCGGCGTGGTGTTCATCGGCTGGATTTTCTATGGACTGGGCGCCGCGGCGATTTTCCCGCTGCGCGCCAAGCTCGGCGGCAATACTCTTCCCTATCGAGTGCCGGGTTATCCGTTCACGCCGATTCTATTTCTGCTAGCTGCGGCCGCGGTTGTGGGTAACGCGATTTTTCTGGCTACGCGGGATCCCAATCAGTTTCGCCACGTACTGGCCGCGATTGTGCTGATGGCGATTGGTTTGCCGGCATACTTTTTCTGGCGATGGTGGAATGCGCGCGGCACGGCTGACACGAGGCCCTAAGTTTCATCCGCCCGGTCGAATTGGGGCGGCTGCGCCTTGGTTGAGACCCTTCGGCGAACCTTATCGATTCGCTTCAGGATGGCGAGTTCTTGAGTTTCGCACGAAGAATATAGACGGATGGCGTCGCAACAAAATTCGTTACATGAGTTGCAGCGGGTCCATATCCACCAGGACCGCGGTTTGCGGGATCTCTTTTTTGTCGCAATACGCGAGCGCACCGGCAAGAAGTTTGCTGAGCTGCGCTTTTCGTTTGGATTTCAGCAGAAATTGAAAACGATATTCGCTTTTAAGGCGGGCGAGCGGAGCGCTAGCCGGGCCGAGAACACGAATTCCGTCGCCTTGGTGCGGAGCAAGATATTGAGAGAGTTCGCGGGACCAGCAAACAGCTTGTTCAAGGTTCGGGTCGCGCACAATCACGTTAGCCAGTGAAGTAAACGGGGGATAGGCCATCACCTGGCGGTAATGCAGTTCGCGTTCAAAAAATGCCGTGTAGTCCTGCTTGATAGCGTCCTGAATGGCGTAATGCTCCGGATAAAAAGTCTGGATGAGCACGCGACCCGGCAATTCGCCGCGGCCAGCACGGCCGGCAACCTGGGTCATCAATTGAAAAGTCCGTTCGGCGGCACGGAAGTCCGGCATGGTCAGCGAGCTGTCGGCACTAATCACGCCAACCAGCGTCACGCGATGAAAGTCGTGGCCTTTGGCGAGCATCTGGGTGCCGACCAAGAAGTCCAGCGCTCCGTCGGCAAACGCGCCCAGCATTTCCTGATAGTGGCTCTTGGTGCGCGCGGTGTCGCGGTCGAGCCGTGCGATGCGCGCCTTGGGGAATTCCTTACGCAAACGTTCTTCAAGCTGCTCCGACCCTTCGCCAAAAAAATAAACGTACTTCGAATCGCACTTCGGGCAATTCTGCGGAATCGATTGGATCGAACCGCAATAGTGACACTCCAGGCGATTGCGATTCTTGTGGTGGGTCATGGAGATGCTGCAGTTGACACACTGCACGGTAGCTCCGCAGCTGCGGCAAATCACGCTCCAGGAGTAGCCGCGGCGATTGATGAGAATCAGCGCCTGAGCTTCGAATTGGAGACATTCCTGGAGACCTTCACGCAATCGCGACGAAATCGGGCCGATCTGATGGGTCTGCTTGAACTCTTCACGTAGATCGAGAATTTCGACCGAAGGGAGTGAGCGTTCCGCCACGCGTTGAGCCAGCGTGAGCAATTCGTACTTACCATTGCGAGCGTGATAGAACGTTTCCAGCGAAGGAGTCGCGGAGCCAAGCAACGCCACGGCGCTTTCGAGTTTTGCGCGAACGATAGCAACGTCGCGGCCGTGGTAACGTGGAGTCTCTTCCTGCTTGTAGCTGGACTCCTGCTCTTCGTCCACGATGACCAGGCCAAGGTTTTCGACGGGTGCAAAAATCGCCGAACGGGTACCTACGATGACTCGGGCTTCGCCGTTGCGGACGCGCCACCACTCGCGGGCGCGCTCAATATCGCTGAGTGCGGAGTGCAACACTGCTACGCCCTCAAAGCGCGCGCCGAACCATGCTCGGCACTGCCGGCCAGTCCACAAAGTCAGCGCTATTTCCGGGACCAGCACGATGGCCGTTTTTCCGCGAGCCAGCGTGTCCTGGATGGCGCGCATATACACTTCCGTCTTGCCGCTGCCGGTAACGCCGTGCAGAAGCTGCACACCAAATTCGCCGAGTTCGAATCGGGCGCGAATGGCCCCAAACGCGCTTTCCTGTTCAGGGTTCAGCACGTGCGCCGGCGGGGCGTAGCCGGTGTCGAAGGGATCTTCAGCTGGATCGAGTGTTTCTTCCCAGCTTTCCAATTTCCCCTCGCGCAATAGCTTTTTCACGAATATCCGTGAAACTCCGGCCAACTTTAAGACTTGTGGCAACGGCAGCGGCCCACGCTCGGTGGACAATAAATTTCGGAGGCGCTCCTCGTTTTCTGGAAGGCTCGACATTTCGCCGGCTAACGTTTTCCACGCAATGATTTTTTGCGTGCGCCGTCTGCGGTTTTGAATTTGCTCGCGGATCTCGAGGAGCCCGCGACGCTGCAGCTTGAGCAGTTCATCGAGCGGGATACCTGCGCGGATCGAGGCTTGCAACGGAAGTCCGTCCTTGGCCTTAGCAAGCTTTTGAAACAGCTTCGCACTCGTCGTGGTCTCTTCGAAGAAAGTTGCAGCACTTTGGCGACCTGCCGAAGTCGCATACACCATTTGTCGTGTCCGCAGTTCGGTCACCGGCGGAAGCATCGCACGATAGACTTCGCCGATCGGGGCGACGTAGTACGAGGCGATCCACTGGCCAAGTTCCAGAAGCTTTGGGGTAAGAGAGGGAAATACATCGAGACACTTCTGAATTTCGCGGAGTTTGGTGCCTGGCGGAGCTCCGTCCACCCATTCGGTGACCACACCGACCAGCGATTTCTTGCGGAATGGTACTACCACGCGGGAGCCCAGCTGAATTTCCGCTGCAAGCTTTTCCGGAACTTTGTAGGTGAACGATGTGCGCAGCGGGACGGCGACCGCAACGTTGCACAATTTGTCGCAAAGTTTCTCGCCCATCGCGCTAGTAGTGTAGCAGGTGGGTCCAGCCGGCTTCTGGACTCACGATTCAGAAGTTCATCAGCACTACGCCCAGAAAAATCGCCGCGATGCCTGTCCATTGTAGCGGAGCAATACGTTCTTTCAGGAAAGTTGCGGCCAGGGCCACGGTCACCGCACCATAAAGTGAGCCCAGCACACTTACTGCCGCGACTTGCTCCAGGCGCATACCGAGATTGCTAAGCGCGAATGCACCGGTATCGAAAAAACCCATGGTGTATAGCTGTGCGCTGGTCTGGCGGCTCTTGATGCGCAGCGGAATTTTCTTTACCAACATAATCGCGAACGTCAAAATCGCGCCGGTCACGCGAATCAACCACACCGTAGCTACCGCTCCGGTGCGCGGAATGATGCGAATTCCCAGCAGCCAGAACAGCACGCCGAAGCTTGCCGCGGCCGCGATGGCCCATCCGAGGCCGGCGATCCTTTCAGAAGTCTGCTCCGGATTTGCATTAACCCTAGATTTTTCTCCACCAGCGACCCACAGGACACCTAATAGCGCTGCGACGATTCCCGCAATGCGAACAGCAGAAAGGTGTTCGCCAGAAAGCAGAGAAAGAATGACCGTGAGCGCGGGATAGCTGGCGGAAACAGGGCCGACCAGTGAGAGCTTGCCAATTTCAAACGCTCGATACAGCGCGAGCATCGCAAAAGTGTTGACGGCACCAGCAAGAATTCCCCAAGCCCAGGGCTGCCAGCCAGATCCGTCGAAGAGATGTCCCCAGTCTCGCGAAAAAAAAAGTAGAATAGTGACAAAGATCCCGCCCCAAAATTGCATTCCAAAAAGTGCGCGCACACTTCCAACAACGCGGGTCGCAAAACGAGCCAGAAAATCCGCGCTGCCCCATGAAACTGCGGTGGCGAGGCCAAGCACAATGCCGCTGGGCATTTACTTGGCCTTGGTCTTTTTGATTTCGAGGCCGAGATGGGCCATCACGTTCTGAAGATCCTTCCAGACGTCGCCCTTGGCGGCGGGATTGCGCAGCAAATACGCGGGGTGATAAGTGGCCATCATTTTGTAGCCGCGGTATTCCAGCCACTCGCCGCGAAAATGTGAAATGCCGCGATTGGTTTGCAGTAGAGTTTGAGCGGCAGTGGCGCCCAGGCAGACGATGACCTTCGGCTTTAGCACATCCAACTGGCGAAACAAGAATGGCGAGCACGCATCTACTTCGTCTTTTTCCGGTTGGCGATTTCCGGGCGGCCGGCACTTCACCACGTTACAGATATAAACCTGTTTGCGCTGCAAGCCCATGGCTTCAATCATCTGCGTAAGGAGCTTTCCAGCGCGACCGACGAACGGCAATCCCTGAGCGTCTTCGTCTGCTCCGGGACCTTCACCTACAAAAACTAGGTCGGCAGTGGCGCTGCCATCTCCAAAAACAATTTTGTTGCGCGTAGTGTGCAGCTTGCAGCGCTTGCAGTCTCCCAGATCTTCGCGAACGATCGGCAAAGTGTCGCCGGCAATTTTGCTGGTGGCTTCGAACAGTGGCGGAAAGGTTGAGGCCGCTGGCGTTGCGGGCTGTTTGGCGGATGTGGGCACCGGAGCGGACCTGGGCTTGGCTTTTGGCAAGATGGATTCCTCGATGATGGCGAAAGCGCTTTCGGGTGCGGCAGAGATTCCTGCCCGGGAATTTTCTACAGAAGTCGACCCACTGCGATCCTTATAAAACGGACCCAGACCGAGATCCTCATAAAATCTGAGCCGCGCCTCGAGTTTTTCCTGGAGTGAAGTGTTAGCGCAATCGGGCATAGGAATTTAGTCAGCCGATTGGTGCTTGACGCTGGCGGAGAGCCGCACCACTTCATCAAGTATGCGATGAGCAACTTCGCGCTTGGACAATTTCGGCAGCGGAAGATCGCGGCCATCGCGCGCGAACAACGTGACCACGTTGGTATCCACGTCGAAACCGGCGCCTTCGGCAGTTACGTCGTTGGCGACAATCAAGTCGGCGTTCTTATCTTTTAGTTTTTTCCGGGCGTTCTCAGCGACGTTCTCTGTTTCGGCTGCAAATCCTACCACCTGCCGATTCCCCTTCTTGCGCGCTGCAGTGACTAGAATATCGGGATTTTGTTCGAGGTGCAGCACGATTTCGCCACCAGTTTTTTTTAGTTTTTGCGACAAACTCTGCGTAGGGCGGTAATCCGCCACCGCTGCGGCAAAAATTCCCATGGTAGCTTCAGAAAAATGATGCTCGACAGCTTGCAACATTTCAGAGGCGGTTCGAACGTCCACCCGTCTCACGCCCGCTGGAGTTTCCAGCGCTGTCGGTCCGCTGATCAAAATTACCTTGGCTCCACGCTGCGCCGCGGCTTCGGCAACGGCATAGCCCATGCGACCGGAGGACTTGTTGGTGAGGAATCGCACCGGGTCCAGTTCTTCTTGCGTGGGTCCCGCGGTCAGCAATATAGTCTGCCCTTCCAGATCGCGGCGTATTCGCAGCACTTCACGAACCGCGGCCACAATCGCATCTTGTCCAGCAAGGCGGCCCGCGCCAGTCATCCCGCACGCCAGATAGCCTTCGTCTGGATTCACCACGTGAACACCGCGATCGCGCAAATGTTCCAAATTTTCCTGAGTAGCCGGATGATTCCACATGTTGACGTTCATCGCCGGCGCTACGACCACCGGCGCAGTGGTGGCCAAATACAACGTGCTGAGAAAATCGTCACTGATGCCTCGGCTGAATTTCGCCAGGATGTCCGCAGTTGCTGGCGCAACCAACAGCAGATCGGTGCGCTGCGCAACGGCAATATGTTCGATTGCGCTTTCTAGATTGGCTTCGCCGCTCGATTCAGCGAAAAGCCCAGTGATCACTTTTTTTCCGGTGAGCGAGGCAAAGGTGAGAGGCGTGATGAATTCGCGCGCCGCGCGAGTCATGACTACTTCAACCGAGAAACCCTCCTGCTGCAGGCGGCGTACCAGCTCGGCCGCTTTGTAGGCTGCTACTCCGCCGGTGACGCCGAGTGTGATGCGCATGGAATGCTCACGACGCCTTACTTGCGTCGCTTGACGCCGTCCTTGTCTTCGTCCACGGATTTTCCCGGGCTGAAGTCGTATTCGATCAAGCCACTGTTTACTTCCTCGCAGGCCACGCGCGTCGGCTTCAACGTGCGCGGATTTTCCACCAGTGGCGGCGCACCCGCCATAATCTGGCGTGCTCGCCGCGCTGCCAGCACCACATAAGCGAACTGGCTCTCCGGAGCTTTCGTCTGCACGGTCATTTCAGTCTTTCCCCCCAAATGATGCCAGAAGTTCTTCAACTCTGCCGCGCTGCCGGGTGTTGCTACAGCGTACCGCGGTCAATATCGCTTCCACTTCGCGTCCCGCCTTTTCCACGTCCTGATTCACCACGCAAAAATCGTAATATTTGCCAAACGCTTCAATCTCGGATCTAGCTCGCGCCAGGCGGCGCGCAATTTCTTCGTCCGAGTCCTGGCCGCGACTGCGCAACCGACGCTCCAACTCTTCCCGGGACGGCGGCAAAATGAAGATGGCCACCGACTTTGGCAGCTTCTCTTTTACCTGTGCAGCTCCCTGCACGTCAATTTCGAGAACCAGGTCCAGGCCCTTCGCCTGGGACTCGGCCAGCCATTTTTTCGGCGTGCCGTAGGAATGTTTGCCGAAAACCCGCGCATACTCTAGAAATTCCCCGCGAGACACCATGGCCTCAAACTCTTCTTCAGTGACGAAATCATAACACTTCCCGCTGGCTTCAGTCGCCCGGCGCGCCCGAGTGGTACATGACCGCGAGGCCATGGTCCCCGGCATCTGCAAAACATTTTGTACCAGCGTGGATTTTCCCGATCCCGATGGCCCGGACACGATGAATACCAGCGGCTCTTGCACGGTATCCTTGCTCATTCGATGTTCTGTACCTGTTCGCGCAATTTTTCTATCTCCGCTTTTAGTTCCAGACCGATACCGGTAATTTTCAGCGCTTCGCTTTCAACGCCGGGCGTTTTCGACAGCATGGTATTGGCTTCGCGATGCATTTCCTGCAATAGAAAATCCAGTTTTTTGCCGAGTTCGCCGGCTCCATCCAAAAGTTTCCCGAATTGCTGCAGGTGGCTGCGTAAACGGTCGAGCTCTTCGCTGATGTCGCTGCGTTCCGCCAGCATCGCCGCTTCCTGTGCAATCCGCGCGGGATCAATCGTGGAGGCGCTCAGCAAATCCTTCAGCCGCGATTCCAGCCGTCGCGCAAACGCCGGACGCAACTGCACCACCAGGCCACGCACCTCTTCGGTCTGTTCACTGATTCGCGCCAGACGGGTCCGCAACTCTTCACTCAGGTGACGACCCTCGGCGCGGCGCATCTCGTCCAATTTTCCAAGTGCTTCGCGAAGACAGTTTTCCAGCGTCTTGCCGATTTTCTCCTGGTCTTCTTCAGACTCCGGTACCGCCGGCGCCAGTCCACCGATCACTCCTGGCAGCCGCAGTAGCGCCACTACATCCAAGGCCGCCGAGACCGACGTCTGCAGCCGCAACTCGTCGGCCGCCCGCAGATAATTCGTCACCAGGTCCTTATTCACCTGAATCGGTGTCGCCGCGCCGGGTTCCACGTTCACGTGAACTTCCACGTGTCCGCGATGTATGCGATCACGCACCATTTGGCGTAATCGCAGTTCGTAAAGATCAAAACCTTCCGGCAATCGGAGTTTCAGATCCAGAAAACGGTGATTCACACTCTTGACCGTAACCCGCAAATCCCATCCCAGTGCGCTGCCCTTGGACTGCGCGTAGCCGGTCATGGAGAGACATTCCATTTTTTTCGTTTGCGCTGCGCTCTTTTCGCTCATAAGGCATTCCTTGTCGGAGAAGTTGAAGGCAGAGCGGGCAGAGAGTCTTGTGCGGGAGCGGCCATATCCTCATCGGCAAACTGCAAATCATGCAGCCGGGCATATGTCCCGCCCTTGGCCAACAGTTCGGCATGCGTACCGCTTTCGCGAATTTGGCCGTCCTCCAACACTAAAATTTTATCGGCGCGACGGATCGTCGGCAGCCGGTGCGCAATCACAAATGTCGTTCGTCCCACCATCAAATTTGCCAGCGCCTTTTGCACGAACATTTCGGATTCCGCGTCGAGCTCTGAAGTCGCTTCGTCCAGAATCAGAATCGGCGAATCTTTCAAGATTGCTCGCGCAATCGCAATGCGCTGACGCTGGCCACCGCTCAGCCGCGTCCCACGCTCTCCGATGACGGTATCGTAACCCAGAGGCAGTTCCTGAATGAAATCGTGCGCCAGAGCCGCCTGCGCCGCCGCAATCACCCGATCCTTGTTGACACTGCCCAGCCCGTACGAAATGTTGTTCCACACCGTATCGTGGAACAGGATATTTTCCTGGGTCACCATGGCAATCTGTTCGCGCAACGACCGCAGCGTGAATTGACGCGCGTCGGCGTCGTCGATACGAATCATCCCGGTGGTGGGCTCGTAAAAGCGGGGAATCAGATTTACCAGTGTCGTTTTCCCCGCCCCGCTGGAGCCCACCAGGGCGATCACTTCCCCCTGGTTGGCTGCAAGCGAAATGTCTTTCAGCACCGGCGCGGAGTCCGAGTCGTATGCGAACGAAACATTTTCCAGTTCGATGCGCCCCTGAAACGGAGGCAGCTTCGGCTTTCCCGGTTCGTCCAGCAATTCTACCTTCTGATCCAAGTAGGCAAATACCTGCGTACTCGCACCCTGCGCAAATTGAAACTGCTGATACACCTGACCAATGCGCTTCAGCGGCATGTAGGCGTTGAACATCGCATAGAGAAACGCCAGAAATATTCCTGGGGTCATCAAATGCGCCTTGATCTGATCGCGCGCGTACAGCAGCAGCAGTGGCACCACCACCGCTCCCAGCAAATCCATCAGCGGCGCAGTGGCCGCCGCGGCTCTCACCCACCGCATGTTTTCGCGCAGCAATCGTCCAGCGGCATCGCGAAACTTTCGCGATTCGAACTCTTCCATCCCAAACGCTTTGACCACCCGGTTGCCGCTGGTGGTCTCTTGAAGGATTTGGCTCAATTCACCGAGCCGGTTCTGGCTGCTTTCTCCGGAGCGCCTGATCTTGCGCCCGAATTTTCCCACTGGCAAAACCACCAGCGGCAAAACCAAGGCGCAGGCCAGCGCCATTTTCCAGCTGATGTAGACCATCAGCGACAAAAACACAATCAGTGTGAATCCTTTTTGAAACAGGTCGGCCAGGTATTCCGATAGCGCGATGCGCGTCTTTTCGATGTCGTTGATCGCCGAAGACAGTAGCCGTCCGGTCGGATGGTGCTGAAAGAACCCGATCGGCTGCCTTAAAATTCTAGCGAAAAGCCGATTCCGCAAATCGGTGGTGGCGGCGTGACCCACATACTGAATTTGCGTGGTGCCCAGATACTCCGCGACACCTTTGGATACAAAAATCACCAGCAACGAAATGCTAAAAATCGGCCAAACGTTGTGAATGTGCGGAGGAAAAAACTGGTTGAGATAAATGATGTGTCCGCCCGGCAGCGTGAACAACGGCAATTGTGAACTTGGCGACGCCGGATTCAGTACGTAATCAAACGCCAGCCGCACCATCAGCGCCACTGCACCCTCGGCCAGCGCCACAAACGCCACCAGACACACACCGATGGTCAGTCGCACTCCGTACGGCCGCACAAACGCCAGCAACCGCTTCAATTGGGGTGAAATAAAGGACGCCAATACTCTGCACTCCCGTTTGGTTACCTTTGGTACGCTATTCGCCCGTCAAGGGATGTGTCAAGTTGGCCGGAGCTAAATTGCGGGACTTACTTCTCGATATCGCGATGAATCACCTTGGTCGCGTACTTCCTCTTCGCCAGTGCTTTCTGAATCTCTTCCGCCAACATCACCGACCGATGTTTTCCGCCGGTACACCCAAACGCAATGGTCAGGTAGCTCTTCCCTTCCTGAATGTAGTGCGGCATCAAGTAGGTCAGAAGGCTCTGCATCCGCCGCAAAAATTCACCGGTCTGCGGAAATGACCGAATAAATTTGCGAACCTTCGCATCGCAGCCTGTAAATCGTCTTAGACCTGGCACAAAATGTGGATTTGGCAAAAATCGCACATCAAACACCAGGTCCGCATCAATCGGAACTCCGAATTTGTAGCCAAAGCTCACCACCGAAATCAACATCGGATGGTGCTCCGGATTCTTGAATCGCCGGGTAATAAAACTGCGCAGCTCATGCACATTAAACTGCGTGGAGTCGATCACCACGTCCGCCAGTTTGCGGATTGGCGCAATCAACTCGCGCTCCTGGCGCAAACTTTCTCGCACCGAATAATCTTTGCCCAATGGATGCGGCCGCCGCGTCTCGCTATATCTCCGCAGCAGCGCGTCGTCGTTCGCTTCAATGAACACCAGCGAAATCGGATGATCCTTGCGCAAATGCTTCAGCAAACCAGGAAGTTTTTGCAATTGCCGACCTTCTCGCGCATCCACCAGCAGCGCTGCGCGGTTGAAGTCCCCTTCGCCGGCTTCGTGCAGCTCCGCAAAAATGGGAATCAATTCCACCGGTAGATTGTCTACGCAATAAAAGCCCATATCCTCAAAGGCCTTCAGCACCGTGCTTTTGCCGGAGCCAGACAGTCCGGTCAGAATTACCAGTTGGCTAGATTCTCGTTTTGCTCGCGACTTCACTGTGGATCGCCCGCTCAGGACTTGACCCGGCGCTGGTGCGTACTCGGTATGCGCATGTCTTCGCGGTACTTGGCTACGGTTCGCCGTGTCACGTGGATTCCCGAGTCTTCCAGCTTCTGCGCGATGTGCTCGTCGGTCAGCGGTTTCGCGCCGTCTTCCTCTTCAATCATTTTCTTTACCAGCCGCTTCAGCGTCAGCAGGGACATTCCCCCGCCCTCCGGCCCGTTCACCGACTCGCTGAAAAACGATCGCAGTTCGAGCACGCCCTGCGGTGTATGCGCATATTTGCTGGCCACGGCGCGGCTCACTGTCGAAGGATGTACACCCACTTCTTCCGCCACTTCTTTAATCATCATCGGCTTCAGCGCGTCCGGACCGTGATCCAGAAATTCGCCTTGCCGCGCGATGATTGATTGGCAAACCCGCAAAATAGTGTGTTTCCGTTGTTCAATATTTTTCAGCAGCTGAATAGCGGCGGTGAACCGTTCCTTCACATAATTCCGCACTTCGCGATCGGCCGCATCCCGTGCCAGCAATCTCCGGTAGGTCGGGCTCAGCCGCAACTGCGGCATGTCATCTTCATTCAGAAATACTTCCCACAGCCCGTCTACCTTGCGGAAATAGACATCCGGCTCCACCAACCTGGGTTCGGTTTTGTTGTAGCGCAGCCCGGGTCGCGGATCGAGCTTCTTGATCACTTCTAAAGTGTGCTTGATCACTTCCAGTGGACGATTCAGCGCCCGCGCAATCTCTTTCAGTTGGTTCGCTTGCACCTGTTTCAGGTGCTCGGAAACCACCTGATGCGCCAGCGCGTTTTGAGGATCAAAAGCCTTCAATTGCAGCAGCAGGCACTCCCGCAAGTCACGGGTGCCCACTCCGATCGGATCAAAATCCTGCACCACCGCCAGCGCGTCTTCCAGATCGTCCTGCGTGTACTTGCCGTCTTGCAGCAACTCTTCATTGGAAGCCGCCAAATATCCGTTCTCGTCCAGGTTGCCAATAATGTTGTCGGCGATTTCCCGCACCGCATCCGAACAGATGGTCATGCTCAACTGCCAGTTCAAATGTTCGGAGAGTCCTGCGGGTGATGAAAGAAATTTTTCGAATGACGGCCGCTCGGAAATTTCCCGTTCTTGCGATTGTCCGCCGTCGCCGCCGGTATCCAGGTACTGGTTGAAGAAACTGCCCACATCGAATTCGTCGAACGGATTCGCTTCCGGCTTCTCCGGAACCTTCTCCGTCTCATTTTTCAGGAAATTTTCGTCACTGTAGTTATCCGTGGTAGTGGCTTCCTCGCTCAGCTCTTCCAGCACCGGATTGGCCACCATCTCGGTGTTGATCATCTCCTTCAACTCCAGACGGTTCAGCGCCAGCACGCTGACCATCTGCACCAGTCCAGGCGTCAGAATCTGCTTCTGCGCCACCTTTAAGTTGAGTTTTAGTCCCTGCCAAGCCATGAGCGCGGAAAAATTTCCTTCCAACGAACGTGAAACGACTTCAATTTAGGCGGAAATGATCGCCCAAATATACCCGGCGTACCTCCGAATCGTTACTTAGCTCCTCGGGACGCCCTTTACGAAAAATCCTGCCACTTTTCAGGATGTACGCTCGATCGGTCACCGTCAAGGTCTCTCGCACATTATGGTCCGTGATCAGCACGCCTATGCCGGACTGCGCCAGGTTGCGAATGATCTCCTGGAGGTCTTTCACGGTCAGCGGATCGATCCCGGAGAATGGCTCGTCCAACAAGATGAACGACGGCTCCAGCGTCAGCGAACGCGCGATCTCTAGACGCCGCCGCTCTCCCCCAGACAACATATAAGCCTTGCTGGTTCGTACCGTCTCCAGCCCCATCTGTACCAGCAACTCTTCCAAACGATCGCGCTGCTGTTCCGGAGTTAGCGGAAGTGTCTCCAGCACCGCCAATAGGTTCTCTTCACTGGTCAGCTGGCGAAAAACCGAGGGTTCCTGAGGCAGGTAGCTGATTCCAGAGCGGGCTCGCAGATACATCGGCAGGTCGGTGATTTCTTCACCGTTCAACAAAACGCGGCCAGAATCGGGGCGGGCGAGACCCACTAAAATGTAAAAGGTAGTTGTCTTACCGGCGCCATTGGGCCCTAACAGCCCAACGACCTCACCCTGTCCGATCTCCAGCTCTACGTCGTCAACGACCTTGCGGCCTCGGTACGACTTGTTTAATTCAACCGCCTGGAGCTTCAGCATTCCTCGTCACGGGGTACGCGAAAAACGGCAACTCGAAAATGGTTATTCGAAAAACAGCCACTCTTGCGTGCTGACCGCCCAACGGTCTAGTCACTGCTTCTCGACTCGGTGCTTCGTCAGCGTTCGTGATCCATTTTCGGAATCGACGATGATCGTAGCATCCGCCAAAAAGAAGGTCAATTGACGGCCCGTAGTGGTGCCTTCGGTCGCGTCAAAAAGTGTCGGCGTTCCGCCGGTCATCACAAATTTTCCGTCCGCAGCGATGTACTCCCCGCGGTCCGCCGTCGCCCGCTCGCCCTGCTGCACGGTAACCCCGCCCGTTCCGACCGCTCGGCTGATCTGCTGCGCACCCAAGGCCACTCCAGCACTATTCGAAGCGCCGATTTGAGTTCCATTTCCTCCGCCATTGCCGCTTGCTCTCGTAAAATAGAGATCCAACACGTTGCTCTTGATCTTCTCGTCTGGCGACTGCACGACCACGTTCTGATCCAGCCTGGCGCGATTCTCTTGGTCCCAATAGGTCAGCTTTGCCGCCTGTGCATGCCAAAGGACCGGCTGCTTTGAAGGTATCGCCGCTCCGCTTGCGTTTTTCGGCACTTGCGGAAAGACAGCTCGTACGTTTCCGGCGGCGTTCAAAATCTTTTCGTTCTTCAGCAATTCGATGGATTCCGCCTCCAGCACCGAATCGCCCTGCCACAGCCGCGCATGTCCGGTGTACAGCGCCCGTCCGGTCTTTGAATTTCCCGTCAGTTGGCCCGCGCTGACATTTGAAACCACCGGCGCTAGATGAATTGTCGCGCTGCGAGCCGACAAATCCGACGACCGCACTCCACCTTCTCCGCGCACTTCGCCAGTAGCTTGCCACAGCGTAATTTTCTGGGCCGACGTCAAACTGGTCGCATCTCTCACCGTGGCATGCCCGGTGAGTGATACTGTTTGCTCCGCCCGGCCAAACGACGCGTGATCCGCCTGCGCCGTTCGAGTCCCTTCATTCAAATTCACGTCCTCGCTCAATTCCATGCGCGACCACCCTCCCGCAGCTTGCAACTCCACAAATCCGTTTTTCGCGGTGGCAGTCTGTCTATCGCTGCCGGCTACGGTGCGCTCCGTCAGCACTTTCCCTTTCGCATCCAGCCGCGAGACCCTTCCCCGGCCGTCAAATTGCATTGCCAGTTGTTCGGCCTGCAGCGCCGTCTGCGAGCCCTTGGCCCCCGTACTTCCGACGGCATTTCCTGCCGCACTTTCCGGTTCGGACCATTCAATTCGCCCCGCTCCCGGCGTTTCCGCGTGCAAGACTCGCGTGCCCTTTTCGCCCGCCGGTTCGGCAAACGCGATCCTTAGTTCATCCGTGATTATTTTTCGCGTAACCATCGCTTCGCCCGCGCCAGTGCCTTTCGAACGCGAACTCATCCGCGCGTCCACCGCACCCTTCAACACCAGTAATTTCAGCGCATTCTGCCCCGGCACCATCTCCATCGAAGCACTCTGCGCTTTCATTGTTTGCAGTTCATCTCCGCGCTGCGATTCGCCCGCGACTTCGCCGGTGGCATCCGCGCGGGTAATCCATCCTTGCGGCGCCAGGTTCGCGGCAATCTCGTTCGCCGAAAGCTTTTCCCTTCCTGCGCCCGTTTCTGCCGTGAATTCGGGCCGGCCATTTTTTCCATCCGACTTTGCAACCACCCGCTTGGCGTGAAATTCCTGGTCCAGTTCCAGCAACAACGCACCCGCCGTCAGCCGCGCCGAACTCGACTTCACCTCCGCTGGTCCCGTCAGATACATCATTCCTGCATCGCGCGAAAAATCCATGCGCGTTCCGGTTACTTCTAGCGGCTCTTTTTTCACACGGATTTTCCCGCTTTTCGAATTGCCGTTTCCCGGCAGATCCAGCTTCAACTTCACATCCTGTTGCAGCCGCAGCGTGCCCTCCGCGGATTGGTACTCGGCGCCCACCGCCTCGCCGCTGCCGTTTGAAAATTCGAATCGCACCGCTTCATCCGTTTTCGCCTCGCCGCTCGCGCGATTGAACAACATTCCCCGCGTTTCCACTTTCATCGTGCTCGCCGTTGGTTTCACTCCCTTAACGGGCGATCCAGTGGCCTTCCAATCCTCCGCGCTCATCAAAATAATCTCCACCTCTCCGGAACACGCTATGTCTCCGCTGTCCTTGGTGTACCGGCACGCGTGCGTCTCCATGGTGTCGTGCCGCCCGCCGGCCTTGCCGAAGATCGTGATCTTCACGCCTTCCAAATCGGTCGCGTTTAGCCCCTTGAAATCGATGGATTTCGAAGCTTCCACCGTAAAAATCGTCCGGTTCTGCTCCACTTTTGAAAAGGTCAGCAAACTCGATTGCCGTTCCACATTGACCGCCGGCGCCGGCGGCGCGTTCCTTCTTTCCACCAGCCGCGTCCATCCGCGCTTCAGATACACCCCGACGGTCAACGTTGCCAGCAGCAGCGCTGCCGCCGCGCTCCAGCGCGCATACTTCGCCGCCTCGCTTTTTCTCATGGCTTTCAGTTAATCAGAATTGCCCACAGCTGTACACTTCGCCCGCTTCCGTTCTCCCTCGCAGAATCACCCTGTCTACTGTCTAGTTTGAAGCAGGCGGACTGGCAGGCTTGGCGAGGATTCGTTCTTGCACTCCGGGAGGCAAACTTCGTATGTTCTGCAGGAACGCCGCGATCCCCCACAACTGCTGCTCCGAATAAAAAGGTCCGTAGGCGGACATCGCGGTCATGCGAATTCCGTGCTTCACTATCCAGTAGCTCTGCGCCGCCGTGTAGTGAGTTCCAATGGCAGGCAGCTGTGGTACCGGCGGAAAATGGCTCCAATCCTTTCCGGGCGGTTTGTCCAATTCCCCGTGGCAGCCTGCGCATCCGTTCACATACAGCTTGCCGCCTTCTACCAGGCGCTCTTCATTTTCCAAGTCCGCGGGCGGTTGCTGCGTCGCGCGTCGCACGATCGCTTGGCGAACCGCCACGCCCATGATTTTGCTTTCCCAGGTCGACGGCGGGGTGTCGCTTTGCACGTCCGCAAAACCGAGTCGAAAGTAGGTTGCCACGGCCAACGGTAAAACGAATATCGCCGCCAAGAAGCCCAGCCAAAATATTTTCACTTTTTTGGCTCCGCGGACTGCTGTGCCGGTTTGGCCTGAGCAACAATCGCTCGCATCGTCTCCGGCGGCATGGTCCGTAACCGGCTGATAAACGCAGTCAGGAGCCGCAACTTTTGGTCGGAATATCCATCCGACTGCGCGCTCATCCCGGTCCTGCGAATTCCATGCTTCGCAATCCAAAAAATCTGGTTTTCCGTGTAGTCCGTTCCCTTCGCGGTCATCTGCGGAACGCGCGGATAAAACGTAGCGCCAAACTCGCTCGGCGGCTTGCCCGGCTCTCCATGGCACCCGACGCAATCATTCAAATAGAGTCTGCCGCCGCCAATCACTTCCGCATCTGTCGCAGGCGCCAGCGGCGTAACCGACGAAGCCTGCCGCTCCACCGATCGCCGCACCGATGCGGAATACCACTGCTCAAACCAAGAAGGAATCTGCGCATTAGCGCTCACATCCATCAGGCCAAATTGCACCGTCGCCGCAGCGCTCAGCAGCAATAAAAGCATGCCTGTCAGGAATCCCAAAAGAAATTTTGTCACCGGCGCAGCCACTCTCCGCTTAGATGCGATTTCTAAAGCAAAGTTAGCATCGCAAGCCAGGGGGCGATGCTCATTTTCAGCTCATTTGTATGTGACTTATACGTCGCGCGTCAGAACGCAGCATTACACTGTTGCAATCCCTTTAGAAGCCGGCCGCTGCGTCCGCTACGGTGGGAAACAAGTGCAAGATCTTGTCAACGTTGGTGAGCTTCAAAGTGTCATCCACAAAACCAGTCGCCCCTGCGATACGCAGTGTCCCGCCGGCCTTGGCAATTTTCCCTTGGCATACCACCAGGATTCCGATTCCTGTGCTGTCCACCAGCGTAATTCCGGAAATGTCGAAAATTATCTTCTTGGCGTTTTCGCCCAGAATCTCCGCCAGCTTCAGTTCCACGTCGCGCGAATTATTTCCCAGCACGATTCGCCCGGACATCCCCAGCACTTCAATATCGGGAGGGATCTGTTTACGCTCAAGGTTCAGAATCACCGGTCGCCTCAATTCCGCCCGCAGGCCTGATTTTTTCAATCATCAGCGAAAGCGGCCTGCGTCATTGGGGCGAATTCTATCTCACATTTCTCCTGATCTGCACAAGATTGAGTAAGTAGCGGCCAGGCGGTGGCGGCGTCTACCCGAATGTCTACACCGCGCACTTCGGGTCAGTCTTGACATCGATGAAGCGCTACAAGCCAAGACACAACCGCCGCACCACCCAATCGCAAGCGGTTGCGGCAATTTCAGGCCTTGCGGTTCAATGATTTGTTGGCTGGCAAGCGCGTAGAGTTGCGCGACTTGGTCATGCGGCAACGAATCTTTTTTTCGGCTCCGGTCGCAGCTTCGGTAGATGGTCTTTCCAGACGGGTGCGCATTGCTGAAACTGCCGGCGCGTGCCGCAGTACGTGCTCGGCGCTGTGGGTAGCGGTCCACCGGATACAGCTGCACGCCGTTACGCGCAAAGGCTGAAAATAAAACTTTTCGCCGCGCTCGTCTCGTAATCCACCCGTAGCGTTCGGCTGCTTCGCCCTTCGCCAGCAACCAATATCAACAGCTTGTGGACTTGACAGTGCCTTAATTCCGGTCAGCGCGTCGTGATGATCCTTCATCAGTTGATCGATTCCATAATGCAACTGAGTACCGATTCAAATCACCAACGCGGTGAAACTAGCTGGCCGATTCTGCGGTTGCAGCCGGAAGATGTGGCAGGATTCCTACGTTGGCGACGGCTACACTGTCGCGGTTGGTGTTTTTCACCAGATACATTGCTTCGTCGGCCAGGTGGAGTAGACCCTCTTTGGTGCGCGAGTCGACCGGATAGGAAGCCACCCCCATGCTGGCGGTCAGCTTGATGTTAATTCCCTCCCCTTGCAGCCAAGTAGATTCGCGAAGCATTTTGTGCATGCGTTTGGCAACGTTCATGGCATTTTCTTTGGAAGTCTGCGGGAGCAGCAGGACGAATTCATCGCCGCCATAGCGGAAAGCAAAATCGATCAAGCGGCAATGGGCTTTGAGCGAATTGCCAATTTCCCAGAGCAGCCGCGAACCGACCAAGTGACCTTGAGTGTCATTGACCTGCTTGAAGTGATCGAGGTCAATGAAAATCAGCGAAAATTCGTAGTTGTAGCGCTGGGAGCGGTAGATTTCCGTTTCCAGGATGAAGCCCATATGCCGCGCGTTGTAAAGCGTGGTGCAATCGTCGGTAATCGTGAGTTCGTGAATTCGTTTGACATGACGAGCATTTTCCAAAGCGATAGCGGCAAAGTCCGAGAGCGCTTCGAGCAGTTTCAAATCACGGGCATCGAAGCCGTCCGGACCGATGCAATTGATCAGTTCAATGACGCCTAAACAGGTATCGCGAAATTTAACCGGCACGGCGACGATGGATTGGGTTTCGGTTTTAGTCTTTTCGTCTACCTGAGAGAAGAACCGGGTGTCCTTGGAAGTGTCCGGAACCACCACGGTCTCGCCGTACTGGGCTACCCAGCCGGCAATGCCTTGGCCCACTTTCACGCGGACATCTTTGAGCGCTTGCGAAGCGGTGCCAACCGCGAGTTCAAAATACAATTCCTGCTTGGCTTCATCTAGGAGCAGTAGCGACCAGTTATCCGGGCGCAGGAATTCGTCGATTTTTTCCATGATCGTCCGCAGCACTTGATCGAGCTGCAGCGACGAGGTGAGCGCTTTACCGAGTTCCTGGAAGACCGCAACTTCGCCGGCTTCGCGGCGCTCTCCAGGGAGCGCCGGATTGCGGCGCCTCTCAATGACGGGAAACTGTTTGGTTTCCTCCACGCTCGATGGTCCTATCCCGTAAAGGTTTGGTCGCCGCCACGCCCTGCGAAAACACTACGCCGCGCGCAGATCCGACCCTCTGCGTTTCTCCGCCAGTATAGGCACCATGCAAAAAATCGCGCAACCTGTCCGTGGTACAGCCGTGGCTATCTCGCCATCCGGCTCGCCGCATGGCTACCGGTGCGACATGCCAGTCTCGATTTTGGCCCCATCCTTCCCTTTTTCAATGGTTTGACAGCACCTCGGCAGCGCACCTATAGTTCGTCGAGGCAAGTTTTTCGGCCATTGCTGCCAAAGGCGAGTGCCACGGCAGAATGGTGGCACCCGCCAAAAAATCGAGGATCGGTCCGACGAAATGGCCAAAGGTACGTTTGGGGAGCGCCTGAAGCGCGAGCGGGAGTTACGAGAAGTAAAACTCGAGGAAGTCGCGTCGGCCACCCGTATCGCTCCGCGATTTCTGGAAGCGCTGGAGAACGAGCAGTGGGAAAAGCTACCTGGCGGAGTGTTTGGCCGTGGATTTGTGCGCAGCATTGCGCGGTACCTGGGCCTGAGCGAAGAGGACCTGCTATCGGAGTATGATCTAGCCCACGGCGAAACCGACACTGCCGCCAATCAAAAACCGGAAGAACGAATTCCGTCGGCTCCAAAATGGATACCAGCGGTGGTTACATTGCTGCTGCTGGGCGCACTGGTGGGAGTATTCCTGGGCGGACGGTACGCATGGCGAGCCTACATGGCGCACCGCGCTGCGAAAAAGAGTTCGTCAGTGGTGAGCCTGCCGTCCGCACCGGCGAAAAATCTGGGGGCAATGACACCGGCCAATTCTCCGGCGGCAGGGACGGAGAAACAATTACCGTTGGAGTCGGGCATCGCGGCGGCGAAATCCACCCACCTTCGCGTGGTGACCGATGGTGAAGCGGCGGGCGACGCGGAATTGGAACGCGGCAGGAATCTGCATTTTTCTGCGAACGACCGCTTTGAACTGAGTGCCGCCGACTCCGCGGCGGTATTGCTGGAGTTGAACGGCCAGACAGTTCCGCCCCTCGCGTACCCGGCTCCTCCGGTACAATTTCATTGACGGCGAAAGACCTAAGGCAGGGTGCCGGTGGAGTCACTCAGCACTGAAGTTCTGGAAGATTTGCGGCAAGGCCGCGCAAATCGTGAAAACAAATTAGCGGTATGCACCGGCGGCGTAAAGCTAGCCGCTCCGGACCTTGCGGAGATTCTCGCCGTGCTGGCGATGGATTCCGATGAATTGGTGTCCACCAAAGCGCAGGAATCGATTCTGGCGCTGCCCATTGAAAATTTTGTTGAAGCATTGAACCGGCAGCAGGCTCTGGAACCACTGTTCGAGTTTGCTTCGAAGAACCTTGCGGCCAAACCCGGGGTAGCCGACGCACTCATCAAAAACAAAAATTGTTCGGCCGAGCACCTGGTACCGCTAGTGGAACATCTTTCCGCGCTGGGCATTCAATCATTAATGGATGAATTGGACCGGGTCAGCGATTCGCGCAAATTGGCGCAGGCGCTGGAAAAATCGAGCTCGGTGACGCTGGAACAGAAAACCCAGTTGAGTGAATTGCTGAGCGATGCGATGCCGGACATCGCGGTGTTGGAAGAAGCTTTGGCCGATGCTGAGCCGGACAATGAGAAACGCAAAACGCTGCTGCAACAGATTTCGCAAATGACCGTTTCACAGCGTGTGAAATTTGCAATGAAGGGCGGATCGGAAGCCCGGCGCACACTAATTCGCGATACCAACAAAGTGGTGCAGCGCGCGGTGCTGCAGTCGCCGCGATTGACGGACCAGGAAGTGGAAGCGTTCGCTTCGATGACCAACCTGACCGACGAAATTCTGCGATTGATTGGCAAGAACCGCAATTTTCGGAAGAACTACAACGTGGTGCGCAATCTACTGAACAACGGAAAGACCCCGCTGGATGTGACGCTGGGGCTGATGCCGATGTTGAATCCGGCCGATCTGAAAAAACTGGGCATGAACAAGAACGTTCCGGAAACACTGCGTTCAACCGCGGTAAAGCTAATGCGACAGCGCAACGAAACAAAAAAATAGTCTCTTCCTCATCCAATCCAACAACGCCGCCGTGGTAGGTATGAGGCGGCAAGCTTCTACCGGCCCAGGCCAAGGTGCGGCTCCACATAAATCGAAATACGGGGAAGCGCATGAAGAACGGGATGGGTGTGTCCTCACTGATGCGCTATGCGGCGGATCGGAGCTTGGCCAATTCGCGACACTGGATGCATTGGAGAGCGCATTCATCGGGGCGTATACGACCGCGGGCGCCGCCGGGTTTGATCCGACGGCATTTTCCTGGGGCACCCTGATTTCGGATGCCCGTTCGGCGACGCCGACCAGCTCCGGGAATCCACCTTGGTAAGTCCGAGCCACCACCGGTGAGCAGCGCGCTTGCTGAGGCGCTGCCCACTGGTTATCATCAGCAAATGAAATTTCAATCCGGATTTTCAGCAAGAAAATATGACGCCGTCTTGCTTGGGGGGGCCGCGCTTGCAGCGCTGTCCCTGGTGCAAGTTGTAACTGCCGCGCCGGCCGATCCGTGGATAGCGGCGCAGACGGTGCAACCGGCGCAACTGGCGCAGGAATTGCAGCAGGAAACGGATCGGCATCCGCTGGTTATTTATGTGGGATTTCGGACACTGTACATCGGCGGGCACATTCCGGGCGCGACGTACTACGGTGCGGGATCCACCGAGCAAGGCATTAGCGAACTGAAGAAGTATGCGGCAACGTTGCCGAAGAATTCGGACGTGGTGGTGTATTGCGGATGCTGCCCGCTGGAAAAGTGTCCAAATCTGCGGCCGGCATTTTCCGCGCTGAAAGAATTTGGCTTCGCGAAATTGCGGGTATTGATTCTACCGACGAGTTTCAATGATGACTGGGTGGAAAAAGGTTACCCGGTACAAAAAGGAAGCTGAAGCGTTTTCATTCTACTAGCCGTCGAGTTTTGGAAATTGCTTGTGGAAACCGGTGGCTTCCTGATAGGCGCGAGCGAAGGCCAGCAACTTCGCTTCTCCATATAAATTGCCAAGAAACGTGAGGCTGACCGGCGTGCCGGGGCCGGCGGCATTGTCTTCGGCACCGTCTTCGAGCGAAGCCGGCGGCGGAGCATCAGCACCACGAAATCCATTGGGCAAAATCAACGCGGGGTGGCCAGTGAGATTGGTGATGACCAACTGTTTGCCAAAAGTGGGAGCGACGATGACGTCAACTTCGTTGAAAACCTTTCCAACTGCTTGCATGGCCAAGCGGCGGGCGCGACTGGCCTGAATATATTCGATGGCGGGAAAAAATCGCGCGGAACGGAAACTGTTGGGCCAATCGTCGGGGCCCTGTTCGGTTAGCAGTTTGTCGCGGCCGCTGCGAGTGAGTTCGTCGAAAGCAGCGGCAGCTTCGGATTCGAGCATCATGACCATGGCGTCATAGGGAAGTTTGGGCATTTCGAGCGGAATGAGATTGACGCCCATGGCGCGGATTTTTTCTACAGCGGCATCGTTGAATTTGCGATCGTAAGCGGCGCGGGCATGGAAGGCTTCGCGGCGTTTGCGGGCGGCGTCGCGCTTTTTTTGTTCTTCGGGAGTGGCGGCAGGCTTTTCCGCGTCGGCAGCGTTTTGCTGCTCGGGTGACGTCTCGAAGTCTTTTTTGAGATAGCCGACGCGAAGCTGGCGAATATCCAAAGCGGCGTTCCAATTAAATTTGGCGTGCGGATTTACGGCGCGGTCGCTACCGTCGGGTCCATAGATGGCGTCAAGGACCAACGCGCAATCTTCCACGCTGCGACAGATGGGGCCAAGTTTGTCCATGCTCCAGGAAAGAGCCATGGCGCCGGTGCGCGGAACGAATCCGAAAGTGGGGCGCAAGCCGGTGCAGCCGCAGCGAGTGGAAGGCGAGGAGATGGAGCCGAGCGTTTCTGAGCCGATGCTGAAGGCGACGCAGCCTGCCGCGGTGGCCGAAGCGGGGCCGGCAGACGAACCGCTGGAACCTTGATGAGGATTCCAGGGATTGCGTGTGATGCCGCCGAACCAATGATCGCCCATAGCCAGTGCGCCGAGGGCAAATTTGGCGATCAAGATGGCGCCGGCTTCGTCGAGGCGCTTCACCACGGTGGCGTCTTCGTCGATGACTTGCTTTTCGAAACCCCCGGCACCCCAGGTAGTTGGATAACCTTTCACTGCGAGCAAATCTTTGGCGCCCCAGGGCAGGCCGTGTAGCGGTCCACGATATTTTCCGGCGGCGATTTCGCGATCGGCGGCTTTGGCTTGAGCCAAGGCGCGAGTTTCGGTGAGCGTGACGACGAATTTCAGCTTTGGGTCGTAGCGCTTGATGCGATCGAGGTAGATTTCGGTGAGTGCGACGGAGGAAATTTTTTGGGTGCGGACGAGTTCTGCAAGTTCGCGAACCGAAGCGAACGCCAGTTCGTCCGGCTTCTTCGCAGAGACGATTGCAGCAGTGGGGGAAATACGCAGTGGCGATTTTTGTGTTTCGATTTCTACGCCGGAAGTATCTGGAACGAAGACCAGCGATGGTTCCACTGAATTGGGTATGCGCAACTGGAAAATCGCGTCGAAACCTTCGGCGTGGCCGTTGAGGCTTTCAAGCATCATGTCTTTGTATTCATCGGAGATGGCGACGCCGGCAATTTTTGCGGCGTTGTCGATCATGTCTTTGGTGATGGCGGGCTTGTCTTGCGCTTGAGCCCAGACTACGCCGGGCAGCAACGTGCCGCCAAGCCCGGCCGCCGAAAATACCTTCATAAATTCGCGCCGCTGAAGCATTGCCAATTCCTCCGACGAAAAACGAGCGGGAGTACGGTAACACAGGTGCCAGAACGATTCGGAAGGGAAATGCAAATATGAGCGGAGAAACACGGCGTTTGGCGAGTAGATGTTGTACTCTTTACATCCAATAGCAGCGTTTGAGGAGGCTTTATGCCACGCAGTGAAAAACGAATTTCGATTTTCCGGCTGGCGATACTTTTCGCGCTTTTGTTAGCGGCGACACCGGTGGTGATGAGGGGACAATCGGCGCTGCCGAAGCCGGACAAAGACACTGTGTTGAAGGCGTCAGACATCAAGCCGAAGTTGTTTCCGGATTCGGTTTTTTTTCGCGGGCAGACGGCTCCAACGCAACTGCGCAACACCGGCGGAATTCACTTTACGGACGATTTGTATGTACTGGCTGGATTGGTGGACAACTCCGGGTATTCGACAGGAATACGCGAAAAATATCAGGCGTATTTCATCACCGAAGTGACGCTGCAATTTGGTTCACAGACGTTGAAGCCGGGGGCGTATGGCGCGGGATTTGTGGAAGGTGGAAAATTTGTGGTGCTGGACCTGGCGGCGAATGATCTGCTCCAGGCTGTTTCGCAAAAAGACGCCGAGATGAAGCGGCCGGTTCCGCTGCAGGTGACGGCTGCCGACGTTGGGAAATATCGTTTGTATGCGGGCCGGGAGTACGTGGAATTCAGCCGCGTGAAATAACGCGGCCATTTTCGCAAATGGAAACTGACAACGCCGAGGCTGGCCGATGAATCATCGTTCCGTGGCAAGACGATCGATCGTGGTGCTGGGGTGCGCGGCTTCGTTCGCGGCAGCACAAAAACCAGCGAAACTGATGTTCGACGGCAAATCGTGGTTTGACCATGTGAGGGTAATCGCCGACGACAGTATGGAAGGGCGCGAAACAGGAAGCCTGGGCTTGCGCAAGGCGGAAGCATATGTGGTCGAACAGTTGAAGAGCGCGGGGCTGGAACCGGCGGGCACTGACGGCTACTACCAGAACGTAAGATTTGTGCAGCGACAGATTGACGAAAAAAATTCGTACGCGTTTCTTTCGGCGAATGGGCAAGCCAATCCCATTGCGCTTGGCGATGATGCGTATTTTTCGACCCGGGTGGAGGGAACGGACGACGAAGTGAACGCAACGCTGGTGTTCGCCGGAAATGGCTTGCAGGTTCCAGAAAATAATGTGGACGAGCTGGCCGGCCTGAACTTAAAGGGTAAAGTGGTGGTGTATTTAAGTGGTTCACCGTCGACGGTGCCCGGATCGTTGGCAGCGCACTACGGCGGATTGGGGCAACGCTGGAAGGACTACGTCACGGCAGGAGCGGTGGGAATCATCATGATTCCGAATCCGGCGTCAATGGATATTCCGTGGACGCGCATGTCGCTGAATCGGGCGCACCCTTCGATGGACTTGGCTGATCCAGAGTTCAACGAAATCGCCGGATTGAAAATTGGTCTGGTTTTCAATCCGGCGGCGGCGGAATCGCTGTTCACCGGTTCCGGACATAGCTTCGCGGAAGTTGCGGCGCTTGGGAAAGAACGGAAGCTGCTGCCACATTTTGATCTGAGCATGGCGTTGAAGGCGCGCGCGACGATCCAGAAGATCAACTTGGAATCAGCGAATATCGTGGCCAAACTGGCCGGGACGGACGCTTCGTTGAAAGGAGAGTACGTAGTGCTGTCGGCGCACGTGGATCATGTCGGAATCGGCGAGCCGGTGAATGGCGATCGGATCTACAACGGAGCGATGGACGACGGAAGCGGAACGGCAGCAGTGCTGGATATGGCGGCGTCGCTGAAACAGCATCCGGAAAAGCTGAAACGGTCGGTATTGTTCGTGCTGGTGACGGCGGAAGAAAAAGGGTTACTGGGCTCAAAATATTTTGCCGCGCATCCGACGGTGGATGCGAAATCCATCGTAGCCGACATCAATATTGATATGTTCCTGCCGCTTGTGCCGCTAAAGGTGCTACGAGTTCAGGGCATAGATGATTCGACGCTGGGCGACCGGGCAGCAGCAATCTCCCGAACACTTGGCGTAAAGGCGGTAGCCGACCCGGAACCTCTGCGAAATCTTTTTGTGCGCAGTGATCAGTACAATTTTATCCGGCACGGAATTCCGTCGGTGATTATGGATGTGTTTTACGAGCCGAATTCGCCCGATGTCCAGATTTTCCGAGACTGGCTGACGCACCGATACCATGCACCGAGCGATGATGTGAACCAGCCGGTGGACCTGCACTCCGCCGCGTTGTATGAAGAGATCGTACGGCGGTTACTAGTGGATACCGCAAATGCGGGTGGACGGCCGCAGTGGAAGGCTGATTCGTTTTTCCGGCGGTATGCAGAGCCCGAAACAAAGAAGCCTGCCGTTGCCAAGGTCGGAACGGACGGTCCTGGCGATGATCGACGCTGAATGGCTTCGCGAGACTTGTTTGGCCCTTTGCGGCACTGCCGAACAAATACAATGGGGCTGCGACTTGGTTTTTAAGGTGGGCGAAAAAATATATGCGGTGGCGCCGATGGAACCGGCTCCCGTTTGCCTCTCCTTCAAATGCTCAGACGAATCGTTTGCGGAGCTTACGGAACGGCCTGGAATTATTCCGGCTCCTTACCTGGCTCGCGCGAAGTGGGTGGCATTACAAACTCCCGATGCGATTTCGCAGAATGAACTCGGTGAGTTGCTTCGCTCGTCTTACGATCTGGTGTTCGCAAAGCTTCCGAAGGGTGTGCAGGCGAAATTGACCCACAGCGCGGTCTCACAAAAGCTCCCTGCTAGGAGAACCGAACGCCAGAAGGGTAAGAGTAAGAAATCTCGCCGCTGAGCAGGACGGGGCAGAACTGGTATTTCTGCAGGCGGACCCGCACGGCGAAAGCATCTACCATGCCGCCCCACTATGCCGCTCCCGAACCCGCACAACACTTGGCAAGGCCGTGGTAGGTACGCTGGACGCGAAGCCTGGCGACCAAACTTAGCCCGGACCATTCTAACCTATCGAATTCCCTCAGATTAACTGGTCAGGACTCGTGCGCGACGCATGCTGGCATGCCTCGTGGGCTTTCAAGCCGTCAACTACGCGCAACTGGCAGGCCGGCGCTTCGCGGACTCCGTGAGCGGAGATTGATTACCGCACGGAGTTCGACTACACCGTGCGTGGAGCACCGCGTCCTGGACGTTTTCATCACTCAGTGGGGATCGCCACGGATCGCCCATCCCGTTATCAGTTTTCAATTTGGCCACCACAGTTACATGGCCGCTTCGATCGAAACTCCCAAAGATTTGGGCAAAGAGTATTCGGCGGTGCGCAGATCCTTCCGCCGCCGCGAGTCGGAAAAGGCGCATGTCAGCGGGAAAGCGCGAGCGGGGAACGACTCGACGGATCTTTCCGAGCAGATCCGTACTGACAGACCGGGATTTACCACACACATTACGCGGTAACTTTATTCTGGGAAATCTTGGGAATGGAGCGGCGGAGCGGCTTTGCGCCCGGCAGCGGGAAAGTCATATTCCAAAAATTAATTTCAGGAGAGAGGAATTCGACGCCGACGTAAGTCTTGCCATCACGCTTGCGTTGGATGGAAGCGACGCGGCCTTCGACCTTGCGAGCATTGTTTTCGTTGAGCAGAACCAGCACCTGCCCGACTACTGCGGGATATTCCATTTCCAGCTGCGCACCGTGCTGGCTAACCGCATTCGACTTCACGCGAATGCTGAATTTCTCGCCGGTCTCATTCTGCCCATTGATAACCAGTGGAACGGACAGGGAGACCCGTTGAGTGCGCCGACGTTCTTTACAACGAAAGTGAAGTAGGGACATACGTGCCGCCAAACTCCTGCCAGGCTGCGATTTAGGGACTCCCTCGATGGCGGGCTAAACCTTCGAAAGGAGCTGTAATAGTGCTACCGCGTTCTGCTGGCCGAAACCAAGGACCAATAGCTTCCTCGTTACAACTATCTTCGACGCTGCCCGCAAGACGGGCAATAGCATAACGGTACCAGAACACCCCACCTGGCAACGTAGTACGTTAGGTCTATGTCTGGCTCTCGTCAACCAGAAATCTTTACGGCATTGGATTTGTAGGACCGGCGAGCCACTTCTAAGGGACCAGACTGAGGCGAAATCTGAAGGTCACCTCGGGCCCGTCGGACTCCGGCTGGGCGTCGGCTTAGAAAGAAAAAGCCCCAGGACGGAGGCAAAGAGGCTTGCAATTACGGTGTAAATCGTTTACCTAACTGCGAACGACTGTCAAGAAGCGGATTGGTTCGTCGTCAACGCGCTACGTGCTTCGTAGTTTACTCTCGCCGATTACGAATTCGGTTATTCGCGCGTAGCTCTATCCCGTCGGCCCAGATTGGCATTGCGCGACGATGGCCTCTCTCACCAATCGTCAGGGCTGCCGCCCGGGGACGACACCTTCTTGCGGTTTCTAGCCTTGTAACCGGATCGCTATTTGCAGTTTGACTACGACCGTCCGCGCCGACCATCGGCGCTTGCAACCGTGTGCTAAATTTCAAAATTGGCGCCAGCTTCGCGCGCTTACTCGTGAACAGCCACTTGCCAAACAACGCGCATCAGCAGCACAACCCGGAACGGGTGAAACGTGTTGAGGTGTATTGGCACGCGGTTACCTACAAAACGCTTTTGCTCTACGGCTTCATCCTTATTACTACCATCTCCGCCGCGCTCTATTTCGCGACACCCGGTTTCTACGCGAAAGCGCTCAATAAGCTTTCTAACGCGGTGAGCGGCACCGATCCGGAAGTCATTCCGCTGGCCATGACCCAAGCCAAGTTCGTTAACCTCGACGGCCGCGTGCAAATCAAAAAAGTTAATTCCGTACAGTGGGTAGACGCCGACCTCCGCACTACTCTCGATAAAGGTGATCTGATCCAGACTGCTTCCGACGGCGCAGCGCGAATTACTTTCGCGGATTTCACTTCGTTCACCATCAAGCCGGATACCCTGGTCACGGTGGAAGAAAACAACATCACCAAGGATCAGGCCACCACCGCGGTACGCATCAACACCGGTTCGGTGGACCTTTCCACTCCAAGTTCCCCGAATTCGCACACCGCAGTGAGCGTCGAAGACACAGTCGCGCAGATCCGGCCGAACAGCCGCGCATCCGTGAAGTCCGATCCGCAAACCAAGGAAAGCGAAATCAGCATCGCCAGTGGTAGTGCGCAAGTGCAGCGCGGCAGCGAAAAGGTGGAATTGGGACAGTGGCAGAAGGCCAATATCAACACTACTGGCCCGATCACCAAGTCTGACGTGCTGGCACCTCCTGACCTTTCTGAGCCGTTGAACCTTGCGCCGATCATTGCCGAAGTCCCCCGCGCGGCGAGCATTCACTTTGAATGGAAGCCCGTCAAGGACGCCGTCGCTTACACGCTGCGCATCAGCACAACCGCCATGTTTACAAAAATGGTGAAACAGGCAAGAGTTTCCGGCTCATCGGTCGAAATCGATGGACTGGATGCCGGCGATTATTTTTGGAATGTCATCGCAGCCGATGCCAACAAGAAAGCCAGCGAAGTCAGCGAAACCTTCAAATTCACCATCGTCACTCAGGGCCGTGCCCAGGAAATGCTTCTGGAAATCGGTGGTACCCAGCTGCATGGCCGCGTCGCGGAAGTATTCGGCAAAAGCGAACCAGGTGCCGCGTTGATTATCAATGGCCAGCCGGTTCCGATCATTGCTTCCGACGGTGGTTTCCGCTACTTCACCGAACCATTGGAACCCGGCGAACATACGATTGTGATCGTTGGACAGAATCGGCGCGGTGGCACTGCCAAGCAACAGGTCACGATTGTGGTGCCCAAATAGTTTTTCGCCGGGCGGTGCGATTTTGCGCTGGCCTCCATCTTCGGCGACAATGAAGGGTTACTCGTTGCGCGAATAATCTCGCCGCCCTCCGCAGAGCTCGGCGGTAAAACGCGATTTTCGATTTACAGCAGTGAAAGGACTGGGGGATGAACAAGAACAGTTACAACATGAGGTCGGTGTTTAGTCTGTTTTCGTCCGACCTCGCCATCGATCTGGGGACGGCCAACACCCTGGTCTTCTCACATGGCAAAGGCATTGTGGTCAACGAACCATCGATCGTGGCCATCAACAAAGTGAGCGGCGAAGTCGTCGCGGTTGGCCGCGAAGCTAAAGAAATGCTCGGCCGCACTCCGGGCAATGTCGTCGCCATTAAGCCGATGAAAGATGGCGTCATCGCCGACTTCAAAGTCACCGAAAAGATGCTCACCTATTTTATCCAGAAGGCACACAACCGCCGCGTCCTGGTGCATCCGCGCATCGTTATCGGCGTGCCTAGCGAAATCACTCCAGTGGAAAAGCGCGCTGTGCAGGACTCAGCTTATCGCGCGCGCGCCAGCGAAGTTTATCTTGTGGAACAGGCCATGGCCGCGGCCATTGGAGCCGGCCTGCCCATTGAAGAACCCAGCGGTAATATGGTGGTGGATATCGGCGGCGGCACCACCGACATCGCGGTCATTTCGATGAGCGGTATCGTCTATTCGCGCTCCGTTCGCGTCGCTGGAAATGAAATGGACGAAGCGGTGATGCAGTACCTCAAGCGCAAATACAACTTGCTGGTCGGCGAACGCACCGCCGAACAGATCAAAATGGAAATTGGCTCGGCCTATCCGCTGGAAAAGCCCCTGACCATGGAAGTCAAAGGACGCAACCTGATCGAAGGCGTTCCCCGCACCGTCACCATTGACGACAGCGAAATTCGAGAATCGCTCAGCGAATGTGTGGCCACCATCGTGAACGCGGTTCGCGTGGCTCTCGAACGCACTCCTCCGGAACTTTCTGCGGATATCAGCGACCGCGGCATCGTGCTTACCGGCGGCGGCGCGCTGCTCAAGAATCTCGACAAGCGCATCCGCGAAGAAACCGGCTTGCCGGTTTCGATTGCCGACGATCCACTGGCTTCGGTGGTCCTCGGCACCGGCAAGATGCTCAGTGATTTCAAATTGCTGCGCCAGGTTTGCATCGATTAATTGAAGTTCTCTTTTGTTGCAGGGAAATGGAGTCGCTGGATCCCAGCCCACCAGCGCTCAAGAAAATTTTGAGTTCTCAATTTCGCGCTCAGGAATCCGCTTCGGAATCTCAATGATGGCCATGCCCTCTCGACATCGCTCGCTGTTCCTGCTCACCGGCGTAGTGTTGCTGCAAATCTTGCTGCTCGCAGTGCAAATCAAGCGCGATTCCCAAGGACGGCTTATCCGCGTCTGGACCGTTTCCGCCGTGTCTCCCTTTGAACGCAGTGGCGCCTGGGGCGTCGGCAAGATCCGTGACACCTGGCGCCACTATTTTGCGTTGAGCGACACCGCTCGCGAGAACGAAGATCTGCGCCGCGAAAATGGCCAGCTCAAGCTGGAAGTAATGCAGCTGCAAAGCAAATCCGCTGAAGCCGATCGCTTGGCCGCGCTCCTCAGCTTCAAGCAGAAGCAAGCCAAAGTGCCCATGATCGTGGCGCGCGTCATTGGCTCCAGCGCCGACGCCAATAGCGCCGTAATTTATCTTGACCAAGGGCAGCGCGAAGGCATCCGCAAAAATATGGGCGTAATCACGCCCGAAGGCGTCGTTGGTAAAGTCATCGAATCCTTTCGCGATACTTCTCAAGTGCTGCTGCTCACCGATCGCGACAGCGGCGTTGGCGCCATGATTGCCGACTCCCGCATTCACGGCCCGGTAGGCGGAATGGGCGAACCGCTGCTCGATATGAAGTACGTCGGCGCCGATGATGACGTGAAAATTGGCGATCGCGTGGTCACCAGCGGCATGGACCGCATTTTTCCTAAGGATCTGCCGATCGGCACCATCAGTCAGGTCAAAGCCGGTACCACCTTCAAGCAGCTTCGCGTGCGGCCGTCCGCCAGCCTCGAAAAACTTGAAGAAGTCATCGTATTGCTGACCACTGATCCACTGGCAATGAAGTCCGATTCGACCGCGCCGGCCAGCAATGCCACCATACCTTCAAGCGGGCCAAATCAGTTGGCCTCCGGCGCCAAACCCACGGAAAAACAGCCATGAACGACACATTCGATCTCCGCATCGGCGAATCGCACATCGAAGTTCACAAATTTCATGGCGGCACCATTCTACTCAGCGTGCTTTTCGCGCTGATCCTGCAATCTTTTTTGCCGGTTTATATTTCCAAGGCTGGCTATCTCGATCTGCCGCTGCTCATCACCATCTACTTCGGTTTGAGCCGCAGAAATCCTTCCACCGGTTTGCTGCTGGGCACCATCATCGGCCTGTTGCAAGACAGCCTCAGCAAAACTCCGCTCGGCCTGTTCGGTATCGCGAAAACCATCATCGGCTATCTGGCTTCTTCCATCGGCGCGCGTCTCGACACTGAACATCCCGCCGCCCGCTTCGCGCTCACCGCCGGATTTTTCGTCCTGCACCAGGGCATCGTCGTGCTCATTCAAAAACTCTTGCTCGCTCAGCCCCAGACCTGGTTCACCATGCGCCTGCTCAGCGCCTGCCTCATCAACTCCATCCTCGGCGTCTTCCTCTACTACGCTCTCGACCGGCTCCGCAAAACCTAGTTACGGGGAAAACAGAGGTGCCACGCTCCAAAAGGCTTCCAAGAGAGCTGAGGTGAGATCCTGGAAAAGATTGAGCCGAGCGCTGATGGTCGAGTGCTCCGTTACCCGTGTAGGGCAAAATTGGGCGACCGGTAGATAATTCATTGTTTTCTACTTCTCGGATGACAAATCCTTCTACGCAACTTACAGGTTGCACCCTGAAGACACCAAAGACGCCTGGATCAAGATTGAAGATGTTCCGGCATTTGCGGAAAGTGCGTACGTGCTGCGAGCAGGCCTAGCCAAAGCAGTGTACGGATTCGGCGAAACGAGAATGGGGATCTGAAGAATTCTTTCAAATTGGCTATCACGCAGACTTCCTCTTCTACCCTACGGGTAAGGCCGCTGGAGACGTAATTGGCGTTCGCCGCTTCGGACGCGGAGTGCCTACCTTGGTTTCCCACCATTTCTGGAGCTTATTCAGTGCGCCAACCAAAACTGCATAAGCACTGGACATCGTCAGCGACAATTTCGGCCGCTGCAAATAAGCCGCCAGCCGGTCGGAGCGCACCGCCGAACATAGGCGGATCACAAAACTGCTTTGCCCCAGCGTCTCTCTACTTGCTAGGATAACTGCGAGAATCCCGCCCATTCTCATCTGAAACCGGCAGGACATTTTTATGAGCACTTTTGACGTGGTGACGATCGGCGGCGGTCTAGCCGCTTCCGCTGTGGCAATATCCCTCGCAAAGCATGGAATCAAAGTTCTGGTGCTCGAACGCGAAACCGAGTTCCGCGACCGTGTACGCGGCGAAGCCTTAACTCCCTGGGGCGTCGCGGAAGCGAAAGAACTCGGCATCGATGGCGTACTCCTCAAAAGTTGCGCTCGAGAGATTCCTTGGGTCGAGATGGGTTTTGGCCCGCGCAATCTGCTCGAAACCACGCCTCAAAAGGCGCCATTCCTGACTTTTTGTCATCCCGAGATGCAGCAGGCGCTGCTTAGCGAAGCGGAGCGGTCGGGCTCGCAGGTGCGGCGTGGCGTTACCGTGCACTCCATCGAATCAATTGGCACTAAGCTGACCGTCACAACAACGAATGGCAAAACGGAGCGCATCCCCGCACGCCTGGTGATTGGCGCTGACGGGCGCGGCTCTGCAGTACGAAGGTGGTGTGGTTTCGTGAGCCAGAAAGACCCGCAGCCATTTCAATTTTCCGGAGTGCTTTTGAGCGGTGCATCCCTACCTGACGGCACCGCCTTCTTTGTGTTCCACCCGGACTTGGGCCGTGTCATTGGCGTCGTACCCGAAACACGAGGTCGTTGCCGCGCATATCTGGGTTATCCGAGCGCCAGCAATCTGGCTCTTCAGGGCCCGAACAAACTTTCTACTTTCATTTGCGAATCCTCAAGAGTTTTTCCTCAGTTGGCGGAAGCATACGCAAATGCCAAGAGCATCGGACCTCTCGCCAGTTTCGATGTCAGCCCCAATTGGGTCGATCATCCCTACTGCGACGGTGTCGCCCTTTTGGGTGATGCCGCCGCCACCAGCGATCCCAGTTTCGGGCAAGGCTTGGCAACCACTCTGCGTGATGCGCGGGTACTGCGTGATGCGCTGCTTGCCAATTCAGACTGGGACATCGCCGGCCACCAGTACGCAAATCGCCACGACGAATATTTTCATGCCATCCTCAAAGTGTGTGGGTGGCTGCGATCCGTCTTTCAGGATCCCGGCCCGCAGGCTCAGGCACTACGGCAACGCGCCATGCCGCGCATCGAGGAGGATCCGACTCGCGTACCGGATCATCTGTTTGCCGGTCCGGACTTGCCCGCCGACCAAACCGTGCTAAGTCGCTTCTTCGGGGAATGCTGAACTCTCAATTCCTCTGCAGAAGACTTTTGAAATCCTCGTATTTACTCGACATCGCTACCGATAATTTCGGCCGCTGCAAATAAGCCGCCAGCCGGTCCGGCAGCGGCGGTGCCGTGCCAATCGCCTTGGTCACCACGTCAGCAAACTTTGCCGGATGCGCCGTAGCCAGCACCAAACCCTGCGCTGGCTCGCTGTGTTCTTTCTTATACGCTTCCCAGCCCAAAATTCCCACCGCCGTGTGCGGATCGGCAATGTAGCGGTATTTCTCCCAGACCATTTTCATCTCCGCCAGTGTTTCGCTATCGCTGGCGCCGTGGCCCCAAATCTCGCGCTGCACATATTCCAATCGCCCGCGGCACAAATCCAGCAGTCGTGGAAAATTGTTGGGATTGCCCACATCCATCGCGTTTGAATAGGTAGCGGTCGCCACTCGCGGTTCGTACTTTCCGCTCAACAAATATTGCGGCACCACGTCGTTGGAGTTGGTCGCCGCAATAAATTTCGCTACCGGCAATCCAATTCGCTTCGCAAAGAGTCCCGCCGTCAAATTCCCAAAATTTCCGCTGGGCACCGCCACCACCAGCGGCGTGGACGCCACCGGCAACTGCCGGTACGCCGCCACGTGATAGAACATTTGCGGCAGCAGCCGCCCGATGTTGATCGAATTTGCCGAAGTCAAGAACGCGCGCTTGTTGAGCGCCTCATCCGAAAACGCCTGCTTCACCAATCGCTGGCAATCGTCGAACGTTCCATTCACTTCCAATGCGCTAATATTTTCGCCCAGAGTGGTGAACTGCTGCTCCTGCGCTTCGCTGATGCGCTTTGAAGGATACAAAATCAACACGCGAATTCCCGGCACGCTCAAAAATCCGTGGGCCACCGCACTCCCGGTATCGCCGGAAGTCGCCACCAGTACCGTCAGCTCCCGGTCTTCGTCGCGAACAAAATATCCCATCAGCCTCGCCATGAATCGCGCGCCAAAATCCTTGAACGCCAGCGTCGGTCCGTGAAAGAGTTCCAGGATGTGCAGGCCTGGAGAAAGTGAAACGAGCTTCACCGGAAAATTGATGGTCTCGCTCACGATCTGCCACAACACGTCTTCCGGCACGTCAGGCATCGCAAACGGTTTCACCA
>Ga0157376_10000216_pt1 | contig 39942 bp, 37 predicted proteins | sample M45metaG_FD_121801 | JGI IMG/M metagenome (GOLD analysis project Ga0157376, IMG submission 121801) | Miscanthus rhizosphere microbial communities from Kellogg Biological Station, Michigan, USA - M4-5 metaG | ecosystem: Host-associated > Plants > Roots > Rhizosphere > Soil | place: USA: Michigan...
GGTTGGATAAAAGGGATTTGTACAATTGAAGGGTCTTCTCGACCTGGAGTTTGAATGGATGTGTTGATTTTACATATTCCCTGCCTTTGCGGCCCATTTGAATGGCTTCTGATTTGTGCCTGACCAGCCATTCAAGTTTTTGAGCAAAGAGGTCGCTGTCAAAATCTTTTAGCAGGAAGCCGGATTCCTCGTCAAGCATGGTATCTGCCGTGCCACCAACATTGATGGCGACGATGGGCTTGCCGGCAGCTTGCGCTTCCAACAACGAAACCGGAGTTCCCTCGTTGAAAGAAGTGAGGGTTACAATATCGAGGCCTGCCATGACTTCATCAATTTCCCGAATCCAGGATGTAAAGACGAGCTTGCCTTCTTTTGAAGTGAGCAGACTCACGGGTTCCAGTTGAAGTGCCACTGCTTCTGCTTCAAGCTTTTTGCGAAGGTTCCCGTCACCCACAATAAAAAATTTCACTTCTCTTTTCATTTCTTTGGATAGCCTGGATGCGACCTGCAAAAAGAAGCCGTGATTCTTCACTTTTACAATTCTGCCCACCAGTCCGATCGCTGATTCGTTTTCTTCCAGTCCGTATTTTTTACGAAACCGCTGGCGCTTTTCATCCTGTCCATTTACAAAAGGTTCAATATCGAGCCCCAACGGGATGACAGAAATTTTTTCGGCCGGACAAATCCTATAACAATTTGCTATTTCCTGTTTTTGCGATTCGCTTAGTACGATGATCGCTGAGGATTTCCTGGCAAGCCACCTTTCTACTGCAACAAAAAAGAAACTCGCCAGTTTGTTGAAATATGAATGAAAAATATGACCGTGATAGGTGTGTACAATAACAGGTACGCCTGACCGTGAGGCGGCCAGCCTGGCCAGGAAGCCTGGCTTTGCGCCATGGGTGTGAATGATGTCGGGCCTTTCTGACCGAATAATTTTTTTGAGCTCGCAGTATGCCTGCCAATCGTATAAGGGGTTGATGGACCGTCGCATGCTCTTGATCTCCAGGTGACGAATATGTTTAAGGTCCGAAAGCAGGTAGGCTGCGTCTTTCTCGTCTTCCACCTTTGCGCCGGAAACGAGACAGGTCTCGTGCTCCCTGGACAGGGCACCAGCCAGTTGAACGGTATCCGCTGGTGCACCACCGATCACGATGCGGTTGAGAACGATCATCAATTTAGCCATCCGGGAATTAAAGCTGGGAGTTCAATATTTCGTGCGTGTCCAATATCTCGTTTACCACGTCTGATAAAGCAGGGTTATGTAACAGATCCATGTGCTTCGCGTGATGCAGGTCGGTCCCCAGGAGGCTTACTTCGCCTTTGTCCACCAGGTGATGAGCCATATCCTGCATGGGTTTGCCATAGTAACCAATCAGCGAAAGCAGGTTCACCTGGAATATGCAACCCATGTTCCTGAGTTCGTCGTAGATTTTTTTGTTCCGGTGAAAATAGCCGTAGCGTTCGGGATGGGCCAGTATGGGCCGGTATCCCTTGATCTGCATTGAAAAGATTTTTTGTTTATAATCCATCGGCGCGCTCACAAAAGAAAATTCTACGAGCACCATATTGTCTTTGATGGTGAGAAGCGGTAGATCCCTTTCGAGCAGTGAGGAAAAATGATCATCCAGCATATACTCAGCTGCGGCGAAAAATTCAACGTCAATTTTTTCCTCCTTTAACGCCTGTTTCACTTCCTGGGCTCCCGTCAGAATATTATCGGGACCGTTTTCATAAACCTCGCCCATGATATGGGGAGTCGTAATGATTTTTTGGTAGCCTAAATCAACCATGCTGCGAATCAAGGACAGCGAGGTTTCCAGGTCGGGAGAGCCATCATCAATTCCAGGAATGAGATGGGAATGCATGTCTGCAACCAGGGACGAAAGGTCGGCGCGTTGAGGTGTTTTTTTGAAAATGGAAAACATATTGGATACTAGATACTGGATGTTGGATACTGCCCGCCCGAACGTTCCGTTCGGAACGGGCGGGGTTACTGATCAACTGGTTAACCGGTCAACCGGTTAACTGCTTTTCAAAATGCTCGTAAACCATCCGGATGCCTTCTTCCAGGCCAATTTCCGCCTTCCACCCGAGCGCGTGAAGTTTTGATACATCCATCAACTTGCGCGGTGTACCATCAGGTTTGGAAAGATCGTGAATGATTTCGCCCTTGTACCCAACGATCCTGCTCACAAGTTTGGCCAGTTCGCCAATCTCCAGGTCAACGCCGGTACCGGCATTGACAAAGCCAGGCTCGTCATAGTTTTGCATCAGGAAATAACAAGCTTCTGCGAGATCTCTCACGTGCATGAATTCGCGCTTTGGCTTTCCCGTTCCCCAGATCACGACCGACGGCGCATGACTGAGCTTTGCCTCGTGAAATTTTCTGATCAGTGCAGGAAGGACGTGCGAAGTATTAAGATCGTAGTTGTCGTTATCACCGTAAAGATTGGTTGGCATCACTGAAATAAAATGACAACCGTATTGAGAACGATAAGCGTCACACATTTTGATACCGGCGATTTTGGCAATTGCATAAGGTTCGTTCGTCGGCTCCAGTTCGCCTGTTAACAGGTACTCTTCTTTCAGGGGCTGCGGTGCGAGTTTGGGATAAATGCACGACGATCCAAGGAACATGAGTTTCTTCACGCCAGCTTTATAGGCGGAATGAATCACATTGTTTTGAATCATCAAATTATCAAAAAGGAATTCTGCTCGATAGGTGTTATTCGCAAGTATTCCTCCAACCTTTGCGGCTGCCAGAAAAACATAGTCCGGGCGCTCCTCATTGAAAAAATCACTCACAGCCTGTTGCTCCCTCAAGTCCAGTTCAGACGAGTTGCGGGTGATAAAATTCGTAAACCCTTCCGACTGCAATTTTCTGTATATGGCTGATCCCACCATCCCCCGGTGACCGGCAACATAGATTTTGTCTGATTTGTTCATTTGATTAGAGTGCGTCTGGTCTCATGATCGTTGCATTTATTCAAATTGATTCTTAATCGTATACCCCGACTCCTTCAACAACTTCTCCTTTTGGAAAAGTTCAACATCTGCCGCAACCATTTCTTTCACCAGCATTGGCAAATCGTAGCGCGGCTTCCATCCCAGCTTGGTTTGGGCTTTGGTGGCATCACCAATCAGGAGATCAACTTCAGTAGGACGATAATATTTTGGATCAACCTGAACCACTTCCTTTCCAATGGCAGGCGTGAAACTCTTGTTGCTTGTTGCTTTCACAATTCCCTTTTCATGCTCACCCTTCCCTTTGAATTCAATTTCGATCCCCAATTCTGCAAAAGACATTTTCACAAAATCACGCACCGTGGTTGTAATGCCGGTGGCGATCACATAATCTTCAGCTTTCTCCTGTTGCAGAATCAACCACATGGCTTCCACGTAATCTTTGGCATGACCCCAGTCGCGCTTGGCATCCATGTTACCCAGGTACAATTTGTCCTGCAGCCCCATCCCGATCTTGGCAACAGCCCTTGTAATTTTTCTGGTCACAAAAGTTTCACCGCGCAAGGGAGATTCGTGGTTGAATAAGATTCCGTTTGCCGCAAACATGTCGTAGGCTTCCCGATAGTTCACCGTGATCCAGTAACCATACAATTTGGCAACTGCATAGGGACTGCGGGGATAGAACGGCGTCTTTTCTGATTGCGGGACTTCCTGCACCAGCCCATAGAGTTCTGAAGTTGAAGCCTGGTAGATCTTCGTCTTTTTGGTAAGACCCAATAACCTAACGGCCTCCAATATGCGCAAGGTGCCAATGCCATCGGCGTTTGCTGTGTATTCAGGCGTTTCAAAGCTCACTTTTACATGGCTTTGCGCTGCAAGGTTGTAAATTTCGTCGGGTTGAACTTCCTGGATGATCCTGATCAGGTTGGTTGAATCGGTTAGATCACCATAATGAAGGAAAAATCTTACGTCGGATTCATGGGGATCGTGATAGAGATTGTCAATCCTGTCGGTATTGAACAATGAACTTCTTCTCTTAATGCCGTGAACAATGTATCCCTTCCTGAGCAGGAAATCACTCAGGTATGCGCCATCCTGTCCTGTAACGCCTGTTACTAAAGCGACTTTCTTCATAGATCATTTAATTAAAAACTGGAATATCTTTCTAACTGGTTTTAAATATAGTGTAAAAAAGTAAGGTTTAAGTCCATTTAGCTCCCAAGCCATGCGGTCTTCCCTGTTCGCCCTAAACCTGTTGCGTAGCGAGGCATTGCTCATTCCTCCCGTCCTCATTTTAACGAGCGTGACTGGAATGTATTTGAATTTGAAATTATTTTTTACGAAAACCCTCAGTAGAAATTCGTAATCCGCAGCGCTTCGAAGCGATAGGTTGAAGTTGCCCACGGCATCGTATACGCGCTTTCGCAAAAATACGGTGGGATGCGGAGGCATCCAACCCCAATAGAATGACCTCGGTGTGAATTCGCCCGATTTCCAGGTGCGGCTGATCTTGTCAAGCTGTGAAGCATTTACATACTGAAGATCGGCATAGCAGCCGTCCACCGATTCATCTTCAAATACCTTTGCAACCAATGTGAGAACAGAATTCGAAGTGTAGAGATCATCGGAATTTAAAATTCCAATCACCTCTCCTGTAGCGAGCCCTAAACCCTTGTTCATCGCGTGATAAATGCCCTGGTCCTTTGCAGATACCATTCGGCTAACGTGCGGAAACTCGGATACAATGTTAAGTGTGCCGTCGGTGGAATGGCCGTCGATGATGATATGTTCAACAAAAGGATAGTCCTGAGCGGCGATGCTCTGCAGCGTGTCCCGGATTGTGGCAGCACTGTTGTACGACGGAGTAATGACGGTTAACTTCAATCTAACGGTTAACGTTCAATAACGATATTTTCCAGGACGAGCATGTCCATTTGAGTACGGAGGAAGCAATCCAATGCTTCTGCCGGGCTGTTTACAATGGGTTCGTTTTCATTGAAAGAAGTATTCAACAGGATGGGGACGCCTGTTTTTTTCCTGAACGCCTCGATGAGTTCGTAGTACCTCGGCGTTACCACCCTGTCTACGGTCTGCAACCTTCCTGTACCATCTACGTGTGTAACCGCCGGAATGGTTGCCCTTTTTTCTGATCTGATCGGAAAAACTTTTTCCATAAAGGGAACCTCATCCGTCACCTCAAAGTATTCCTTCACGTATTCCCTTAAGATTGAAGGCGCAAAGGGGCGAAAACTCTCCCTTCGCTTGATTTTTGCGTTGAGCAGGTCTTTTGCGTCACTCCTGCGCGGGTCGGCAAGAATGGACCTGGCTCCCAGGGCCCGGGGACCAAATTCTGCCCTTCCATTAAACCAACCTACAACGCCGGCATCAATCAGCCGCTCGGCAACCCGGTCATATAGCGCCTCATCTTCCATGCGGCTGTATTTGATATTTTTTTCCTGCAGGAACCTCTCAATGTCTTCATTGCTAAAACGGCTGCCCGTATAAGCGCTCCAAATTGGATCTGCCCGGTGATTTCCCAGCTTTTGGTTGTATACCCATAATGCAGCACCCATGGAGATGCCCGCATCATGGCCTGCGGATGGAATGTATATTTTTTTAAAGGAAGTATTCCTGGTGATCTTCCCATTCGCTACTGAATTCTGCGCCACGCCACCAGCGATGCATATATTATTCAGACCCGTTTTCTTTTGCAGATGTTCAAGAATATGAAAAATCAATTCCTCTGTAATCCTCTGCACCGATGTAGCAAGGTCCCGATGATAATCAGAAAGCGGTTCGTCTTTTCCTCGGGGCGGTCCGAATTTTTCAGTTAAAAAATGAGTATAGAGAGGCGCCACAACAGGAATATGATCATCACCATAAGAAATGATGCCCTGCGTGGCAGACCTGAAATATTTTAAGTTGAGTTCGAAAAAGCCGTTATTCTTAAAGACGAGTACGTCCCTGAGTTTATCAACATAACGCGGCTGCCCGTAAGGCGCCAATCCCATTACTTTGTATTCATCACCGTAGTGCGGAAAACCAAGCAGCTGTGTAAAGGCGGTGTAGAAAATACCAACGGAGTGTGGGAAGTCGACGGACTCCAAAACTTCAATGGACTTATCGCGGCCAATCCCGCTCATGGTCGTTGAAAAATCTCCAGAACCATCAATTGAAAGAAGCGCCGACTCTTCGAAAGGTGAAGCAAAGAAAGCCGAAGCTAAATGACTGCGGTGGTGTTCTACCTGGTGAATTTTTTTCTTCCATTCAGATGCAGAAAGTGAGTTATCCAATTTGATAAGTTCTGCCTCGAGTGAAGCAACTTTCTTAGCATTCTGAAGCCTGTCGAGCACGGCATTAAATCCGCCTCCGGGATTCTTCAGAAGGAAGGCAATTTTTTTTCCCAATTTAGCCCGGGGATCACGACCAATTGCGATATGATCAACCTGGCTCAGGCTGACTCCGGCTTCCTTCAGACAAAATTCAATTGCCATGGAAGGGAAGCCTGCCCAGTGTTTGACCCTCCTGAATCTTTCTTCCTCCGTAGCGGCAATCATTTTGCCATTCTTGAAAATGGCAGCAGAAGAATCTGCATGGTACGCGTTAATGCCAAGAATGATCATAGGTTAAGAAAATAATTGTTCATATGTGTTCATCAAACCATTTGAATCCACGCTATTCTCTGCGAAATTCCATGCCGATTTGCTCCACTGATCAAAAATATTTTGATCCCAATCCAACGCGGCAAGTATGGCATTCCTGAATTCGGCACTGGCATTCAGCGGAATATCCCATCCGGCCTTAGCCTGCCGCAGCTGTCGCCAGGGTGTTTGATCGCTGATCAATACCGGCCTTCCTGCTGCCAACGCTTCGAATATTGCATGTCCAAAATTTTCCCCGGTTGTGGGGAGCGCAAATATATGGCTTCGTTGTAACACCGTGAGTAGGCGATCATGCTTCATTTCACCCAGGAAATTCACCTTTATGGCCTTCGGCAATGTTGCAATTTGGGCCTGACATTTTTCCCAATAGGCCTTGTCTTCAAGTATGCCGATCAGGTCAAGTTCAATGTTGGCATCGCAATCCTTTAGTACGGTTAGCAGGAAATCGAGGTTTTTGATGGGATGAATTCGCCCGATGAAAACCATGCGAAGACTGCCTTTCATTTTTGTAACCGTTTCTGCCGCCTTCAGGATCCTGGCGGGAAAATTTGCTGCTTCAATAACCCTGGCGCCTGGAAATTTTTTCAAGATGTCCTGCTCTTCCTGTTTATCCGTAGCCTGCCAAACGAGTCGTTTCTGTAAACCTCCCATCTTAAATACGGACAGGAAAATTTCCTTCTTTGTCTTTTTGAAATTCAATGCGCTGGCCTTCAACATGCCACGAGGAGCCAACACCAGCTTGCTCTTCAGGCCACCCAGCCAATGCATTACAATTGGGAAAATGGTGAAGCGTTGGGAAAATAAACTGTTCAGATAAATGAAATCAGGACGGATACTACTCACAATTTTCTTAAGGGAAGCATAAGACTGGCGGGTTGGACTGGCATAAAAAACATGGATGCCGTCCACTTCCTGCCATGCATCTGACTTAATTTCTTTGTAGGGTTCTTTGTCGCCCAGATCTCTGTCGCCCGTAAGTATAAAAATCTCATAGTGGGCTTTCATGTGCTCGGCAAAATTCACGCATGACCTGATGGGTCCGCCAGCCTTGTATCCGGGCTCAAACCAGTCGGTCATGACCAGTATTTTTTTTCCGCTATTCTTGGATGCCATTCTTTTCCATCCAGTATTCCAAAACAACAAACAACCAAACTTCCGCCCATCGTACTGCGGGGTCGTCGTTTAAAAATTTCTTCCAATAACTCATTAGGGAGTCGCCGTTGATAAATCCACGCTGGCTCATATTCCTGATCTTCGATTCACAAAATGATCTCAGTTCTTTCTTCAACCAGAGTTTCCAGGGGAAAAGAAATCCCTGTTTGCGGCGGTGTACGATTTCATCCGGAAGAAGCGGCGCGACAGACTCCACCAACAGGCTTTTTGGATAGGTCGGATACTTGATGGAATCAGGAACTGCCAAAACAAATTCAATCAGCTCATGATCGAAATAGGGTTCGCGCACTTCGAGCGCAACTGCCATGCTCATCTGGTCCGTGTCTTTCAACAATGTTTGTTGGGTGTAGCCCAAATATTCAGCAACGCTAACCTGGCTTAAGTGTGGATATTGATCCATTGCATCCGACCATGTATGTAATTGTTCAACAATTCCATGTTCATTTCCAGATGCAAGTCGCGTCAATTTCGAAATTTGTGCAGGAGAAAGAATTTGCCTGAAAATGGGATAGGCATTCTCGATCGATACATCATCCATTGCCAGGAGTTGGGAAATCCGGTTGTATTTACCTGAACTGATTTTTTCCAACACATTCCCCGACAAGCGTCGAAGCGGTGAACTCAAGTCAAAGAGGGAGCTTCGTTTTTGCAGGTCCAGAAATTTCTTGAAGAAAGGATATCCGGCAAAGAGCTCGTCTCCGCCCATGCCTGAAAGCGCAACAGTGATTCCTTCCTTTCGAATCGCTTTCGATACCACATATGAATTAATGCCATCGCCACTGGGCGTATCCATCGCTCCAAGCGCATTTTCAAGTTCGTCGAGCATGCTTTCTGGCCGAAGCTGAATGGTGTGATGATCTGTATCGAATTTTTTTGCGATGAGTTGGGCGTAGCGCGATTCATCAAATTCTTCTTCCGTAAAGGATATATTGAAAGTGCAAGGCTTTGTTCGGCTGGTTTCCGCCATCAGTCCAACCACAACGCTGGAATCAATTCCGCCTGATAAAAATGCGCCTACGGGCACGTCACTCACCAGTCTTCGTTCAACCGCCGTACGCAGCAAAGAACGAATGATTTGATGCACTTCTTCTTTGTCCCGGATCTCCTGTTGGCAGGCTTTCTTTTCCAGGCTCCAATATCTTTTCTTCTCAATCTTGCCGTCCTTGATTTTCAGATAAGAGCCGGCTTCCAACTGCACAATTCCTTCCACCGGCGAATGCGGATAGCCCACAGATTGAAAACCGAAATAGTCGCCTAGTGCTTCCTTATTCAATTTACGTTGCACCAAGCCGGTTGCAAGAATTCCACGGATTTCTGACGCAAAAACAAATGCATCCTTGCCCGCATAATAATACAGTGGCTTAACGCCGAGCCTGTCGCGAAATACATAGAGCGCCCTTTCCTGTTTGTCCCAAATTGCAAAGGCATACATTCCTTTAAAAAGAGAAATGCAGGAAGGGCCGCGGCTCACAAAGGAAGCCAATAGTACTTCTGTGTCGCTCGTGCTTTTGTAGGGATAGTCGGGAAAAGATTTTTTGACTTCCTGGTAATTATACATTTCACCGTTGTACACCATTACATATCTGCCTGAAGCGTCAAAGTAGGGCTGGTTACCTGCTGGAGAAAGATCGATGATTGCGAGGCGAAGGTGAACGAAGCTTAGAAAGTCATCATCATAAAAACCTGTTGCATCAGGTCCCCGGTGACTGATTGCAGTTCCCAGCTTGCGGGCAAGCGAAGGATCTGTTTTATTGTTATGCCATAATATGCCACCAATTCCACACATATCTAAACTATTTGTTGGTATACCTCTTCGTATAAACGTGCGATGCGGTTAGGTTCGTATTGCTTTGCCACGTCAAATCCTTTTTGCACGAGTGTTTCCCGATAAACGGGGTCACTGACGAGGCGGTCCAGGCCTCTCCGGATATCTTTTGAATCCAATGGATCAACCAAACATGCTGCATCGGCCGCGATATCTTTCATCGGCACAATGTTGCTTGTCAACACCACACGACCCGCGCGAAATCCTTCGAGGATCGGCAAGCCGAAGCCTTCATAAAGGGTTGGGAACAACACAATATCGGTCTCGGCATAACGGCGGGCAATTTCCTCGTTTGAAATTCCGTGTTCAATATGATGATCGATTTGGTACTCCTTAAGGAGTGCTCTTTGCTTTTCACCCGGTTGTCCTACGATCCAAAGTTCGCATGAAAAATCTTTCAATGCTTCTAGCGCACGATCCAGGTTCTTATTGGGCGTAGAACCCAGGAAAAGTAATTTTGGCTTATTTGAATTGAAAGGTTTTGGGATAAATCTGATAAATGTGTCGACGGGGTTGGGGATCACTTTTATTTTCGCCGGACTGCAATTTGTATAGTGAATGATTTCCTGTTTGGTTTGTTCAGAAATTGTAGTGATCATTCTTGCTCTCTTCACCGGAATGTCAACATAGAGCCATTTGACAATTTTGAATTTGAGTCCCTGGTATTGCTTCAGGAATCCCATGTCGTGCATGGTGAAAACCGTTCTTTCACCGGGCAGCGCACCAACCACATATGTGGTGTCGCCTGTTACGTGAAAAATGGCATTCTTATCAGCATTCCTGGCCGCGCGTCGCGCGAATGAATAGTTACCCAATTTAAAGCCGAGAAAGGGAAGCGTTACTTCCTGGAATTGAACATTGGAGCCGAAGCCCAGTTTCACCAATTGAAACACCCTTTCCAGGCTGAAGAAAAGCGGGTTCTTAGCCCGGGTGATGAACACTACTTTCATTTCGTCTTAAAGGAAGGGAAAAGGGAAGGAAACAGTTTGAACATCAGGTAAAGAAATATGGCGCCTTTAATTAGCGAATTAAAAGCCTGCAGCGAATCCGTTTCCATCACATAGATCGTTTGGAAAAATAGCGGCGGCATCCAAAGGAAAAAGATAGGTCGTCGTTGGCAAATTTTGAGGAAGTATAGATAAGAAAATCTAAGAAAAAGGCCGAAACAGAGGATGTAAATCCAGCCGCCAATATAACCGAAATTGCCATAGGCCTCTCCAATCGGGCCCACATTGGTGGACCAGTTTTTAATGATAGCGCCGGCATAGAGTTTCATATTGTAGACCCCCCCAGCCTCAGGCTTATCGGACCAGAACAATCTTGGAACGAATGCAGATGCAAAAGTAAGTGCCAGTCTTTCACCCCCAAGGTAATCAACCCTGGAGGGAATCCTTCTTTGCACGAGGGCAATGTTGAAGCCCTGGTTCATGCGGTAATAAAGCGGGAAGACTAGTTTTTCAAACGTTGAATTTTGGGTCGTGGCGATTACGTTCATCAAGACAGCGGCGGGCTTTTCTTCGGCCTCCGTCTTCTTCTTACTTCGAAGGTCGAGTTTATACAACTGCAGGAAACCGATGAAGGTGATACCAAAAACGATCATGAGAAACTTAATCACGAAAGACACTTTCTTTCCCGACAGCAATAGGATGAGAAATAAGCCGCCCATATAGGCTATGATAGTAAACATGCCATATGCCAACGCATCCGCAACGATGAATAAGATGATTCCTGCTGCATAATAGGTTCTGCCCGGAAAGTCCTTCTTGTAAATAATATAAAACAAGCCTGCAAAAAGGCTATTGTAAAGAAAGATCCCTACCTGCCTGAAAGATTGGGGAAGTAAATTGGAAATACTATATGCAATCAGTGAAACGATCGTCAGGGTAATGATTGCACTAGGCCGAATTGAGAGCGTTAATACCCTGATTCTTGAGATATAGCTGTTGATTACGTTGTTGCCATCTGGGGATTTTTCTCTTAAGGCAAAGAATGCTACGCCGAAAAGAAGCACACAAGGCAACACAAATGAAAAATATGAAAGTTCGTCGATGGGCATGTATCTCACCCAAAGAACGGCCAGAAAATTAGACTTGTTGAAAAACACGTACCCAAGAAATGGCATGAATGCACAGGTGAAGCATGTGTATACGTACAAGAGCTCCAGGAAAAATGATCCGTTGCCAATTTTTTGCATCAGCCGGAGCATCGAAACAATAAACACGCAAAGCGCAATGGTTTTGTATAGCTCAGGGAAGAAGCACAGCATGAGTAGCAATGCTTCAATGATCAGAAATATTTGATTGTACCTAACTTGCATGTTTCTAAATTCAGACGGCAAGCAAATTGCCCGAACTCACAAGAATGGCAGACTCCAGCGTTTTCGAAATGGGTTTGAATTGTTCGTTCAGTTGCGTTAAGGTATAGCCTTGCGATATAAGAAAGGTCTGCGCATCGCCTGCTCTAAATCCGGCCTGGGTTTCCGTCCAGTCAGCAAACTCAAACACAATGGAGGGTTTGCATTGACTGATTATTCCCGTCATCCCTTTAAACACGCAGATTTCAAATCCTTCTACATCTACTTTCACAAAATCAATTCCCGAAAATCCGAATTTCGACCTGATGTCGTCAATCGTTATCGTGGAGACTGCCTCTCCCTCTTTTGTAAAGGTAGGATTAAGACTGCCCTTGCCGAAAAGCTCCCTGGGAGCATAGATGAACATTTCCTTACCCGATTCAAAATAGGCGGCGTGATTGAGTGCCGAAATGTTTTTAAGCCCATTTTGTTTAATATTTCCATCAAGTACCTTAAATATCCAGGGGGAAGCCTCAATGGCAACGATCTTCAAATCGGGCCTTTTACGGGCCAGCGGTATGCTGATGGAGCCAATATTCGCGCCCACATCCACAAATACTCCATTTTCCGGGATCTTCTCCACCAGCAAACGAACTAACCCCTCTTCATATTTTCCATTGACGAAAAGATCGAAGGAAACCATCTCAACCAGGTTGGGGAGGGTAAAGACGCCCGATTCGGTTCGAATCAGCAGATTTTTTCTTTTATATAGGCCGCTTAGCTTTAATACCTGGCGGCAAACCCTTCTCTTGCCTTTGAATGCAGGCAGCACCTGAAAAAATGAACTTATAGACTGGGCAAGATTCATAAAATGATTATTAGCCAGATTTAGCCGCCGACCGCTACCTGGATGGGATTTATTTTGGAAACCAATTTTTCCATGATCTCAAAATAACTGTAGCCGCCTCCAACTACCTTTCGATGTCCGTTCTCGGCCAGCATATTCAGTTCCTCGTTATGAGCCAAATAATATTGAACGAGATCCGGAACCTGGTCCGGCCGGTCAAAAAAGATGACTTCATTGGTTTCATAAATATCCCGGGTCTCTGTTGTCGATTCTGTAACCAACGCCGTTCCACAGGCAGGAATTTCAAAACTGCGTGTTGTATGCAGCTCAGGTATCCACTTTGATAAAAAGCCCAGGCCAATCTTCGCTGAGGATATTGTCTTTGCATATTCATCTCCGTATATTCCTTTCCCGCGGTAAACGAGATTATTCCTGTTCGAATATCTTCTCGCCATCTTTTCCCAGTGGTTCCCCGCAACGATAACCCTTATGCCACCTTCAATCAATTTGGCAATCACCTCCTCACGATCTTCTTCACGGTGGCCGATGAATACCACACCATCCTTTTCAATTGTATTGTGATAGGGTTTGTGGAGTTTCGGATCAAAGCCCTGGGTACAAAAAATCGTCTTCACACCATAAGTTTCATAATCCTTAATCTCGAACGATTTGGTGGTCACACAAATATCGTAGAAGGGCAAAGCCTCATAGAAGAGCCGCGAACGATGATAGGTGAAGGCCGGATCCGGCGTGAAGTGCACCAGCTTTTTCGACTTCTTCCGGATCAGCTCTACCACTAGTGGCTTGATAAAAACTCCTTTGTCGATCCAAACCAGGTCAAATTCAAAATCGCCATTCAGCGATTTCAAGATATAGTTGTTGATATTCGAAATAAAAGGGCCGGTCTTAAATCTCCATCCAACCGACTTAAAAAGGCGCTGGGTTTGTGCCATCGGAACGTCGGTGTTAATCACTTTAAATTCACTTCCTCCCAAAATTTGCTTGAGATACTCGCCTCTCATACCGGACGTACTTCCATCATTGTATTGTGCTATGTAAAGAACCCTCATTTCAGTTTTGCGGTATATTCCATGAGTTTCTTGCGGTAAGGCATAATTGCAATGGAGAAGGTATCCTTGAATTTCTCCCAACCCCCCATGCGCTTGTAATAATAATCCATATAGAATTCCAGGATATCAGCCCTGGGTAATTCATGCCATTTCCCGAATTTCATACCAGCCCAATGCAATACATATGGGTATACCGATTCTCTCTTTTTGATACATTCAAGCTTGATGAATTCGGCCTTACCTTCTGCCGGCCAAACCATCAACTTCCTCCTCTGAATGATGACGCCTCTTTTTTGTTGAGTAAAGTGCATCACAAAATTGAGCAGCCCCTGGTCGCCGTTGAAAAAAACATTTGAGAATTTTACTTTCGGCGGTTCCGACCATTCGAGGTAAGGTGCAAAATCGTCCCGTTTCAAAACGCCAGAAGTTCCAATCCATTGACCGGAATTAAAGCTATAACCCGGGTATTCAAATTCGGGTTCTATTGATCTTATCTTTTCGAGATGATAATAGATTTCATTGAAGCGCTTTGTTCCATGTACCTCTTCATCTACTATAAAGTCTGCTTTAACATGGTCAAGGTTGTCCAAAACCGGACCCGTTAATACCGTATCGGCATCAATGACCAGGAAAGAATGGCTATCCTTTTCGAACAGTGGTTCCAGCTTTCCGTAACCCCATCCAAATCTCTTTCTCTCCGATTGGAAGATTGAAACGTTCCAAACTTTCTCAATAACCGTTGTGTCGAAATCACCCGCACCAAAATCTTTGATCAGTTCAATCCTGATGTTGGGATACCAATACCGGATACTGGCTATGCAGAATTTTGCGAATTGAAAATCAAGGCGGTAGGTACTTATGTAGATCGTGTTGACGTTCATCTTCTCAGGAATATAAAGCAATCAAATAGTTTACGGAATGATCTATTGAAAAGGGCGAGTTCACTAATTTATTCTCGTACTGCGACCTGTTTCCGATTCCGTTGAAGGGTTGGGCACTTATCGTCCTGGCCCAATCTTCCGGTCCATTATTCAAGCTTTTCACCAGCGTCAGTTCTGAGCAAACGATAGCTTCAGCCGGCACTTCCTGAGATAATATGCAGGGCAATCCTGTTGCCTGCGCTTCCACTGCAACCATACCCAGCCCTTCCATGAGTGACGGAAAGACCAATATATCCGAAGCCGACATGATTGCAGAAACGTCATTTCTGAAACCAAGGAATTTTATTTTTTCTTCCAGACCTGTAGCCCTTGATTCGCTTTCCAATTCCTCGCCCTTTTTGCCCTTAAACCCAACAAAAACAAATTTCCAGTCATCGTTATCGCTCACAAGGTGTTTGGCTACGTTGAAAGCAAATTCAGGGTTTTTCTGATTTAACGCCGTATCATAGTCGTGTAATCCGATTCTCCCAATAAAGAGTGCTACCCTGGACGATGAATCCCAATTCAATTCTTTGCAAAGTTCTTCATGCGCCGTACGGCAGTACGCAAATTTATGTATGTCGAAGCCGCAATAGGCAGGAGAAACACGCTTTTTCTTGTACGGAAATTTACTGTATCCATATTCATCCATGACAGCATTTGAAGTGCCAGTGATCTTATCTGTGTATTGCATCATTAGCCATCTGCCAAGTCGGAAGGAAAACCATCGCACAGGGTCCACTACATAATTGTGCACAAAATTGTAGGGATTGTGCACGTGTGAAACCCGACGGCGGGGCAACAGGTTTCCGCCCATCAAAAAATGCCACCCAGAAATGAAGTCCTGGTGATCATGAATGGCGTCGTATTGATATAGTTTAAGAATTTTCCTGAAAGCCTTTCTGAATGAGAATATCCGCTTGAATGAATATTTCACATAAAAGATTTCGCTACCATAGCTCCGAATCTCGTCATCAAATATCCCCGACTTGCCTCCGGACAATAAAAAATCAAAATGGGTATTCAGTTCCGGGTGTTCGTTGAGATATTTAACGGTTGCGAGTAACCAGGTTTCAGCTCCTCCCGCTCCGAAGCTATCAATGATATGGAGTACTCTTTTTTTCTTAGTCATGTGATTCATAAAGGCTGAGCAAATTCTGCGTAGCCTGGCTCAATTCGAAATGTGAATTTTTCATTCTCTGCAACGCTTCATCCCTGGAAAGAGCAGCGGGCGAATTCAGTATTTTTTGAATCACCTCAGCCCATTCAGCGGGATTGTCATCAAGTTTCACATAATGCGCCAATTCCGGGATAACGATGGCGTCCTTCACAATTGCATTCGAAATCACCAGCGGCAATCCGGCCGCTTGCGCTTCCACGACCACCAATCCTAATCCTTCGCGCGGATATTCCAATCTCGGAAAAACAAAAACCGTGGCGCTTTTCATGATGAGTGGGATGTTGTCACTCCAGCCCACCACCCTTATCAGGTGTGAAATATTTTCAGCCTTTGCCCTGGTGAGGATCTCCTTTTGAAGGTCGCCCTGCCCAACAAAGACTCCATACACATCTTTCCCTTTTTTGGCAAGTTCGCGGAGAATCTCTACAACAAAAAGCGGGTTCTTCCATTCATTCATTCTTCCTACAAATAACAATACATTCGCGTCTTCCGGTAAATTGTTAGCCAGCAGGAAGTCTCTGGCAGCAGATTTTTGGCCGTAAGCGTCCAGGTTAATTCCATAATATAAAATTGCCGTTCGCGGCTTCCTGGTCCGATGACGATGTGTAAATTCAATCAAGGTGTCTTCAGAAATTCCAACGATTACATCACTAAAGCGATAACCCAACCATCTGAATGGCTTTAGCAATAATTTTTCCATGAAACGACTTCCAACCGGCAATGCCTTGTCTGTATTGTGTACATGGAGGATCCTTTTCCTGAATTGTATGCCCCTGCTGGAGAGTAGATAAAATCCGCTGAGGTAGTCGTGATGCGAATGAATGATATCATATCGACCGGCTTTCAACTCCTTCCGCAGGTGTTCAAGGAACTTCCGTTTTTCGCTGATGGCAAAGGGAGCATAGATAATTTTTCCGCCAGCTGCTTTTACTTTTTCATCCAGCCTTCCGGGCCTGCCCAGGATACAATAAAAAGTCCAATCCCAATCGGGACGCATTTGCCTGCTGGTAAGAAAAACGTTGACCAGCCAATTCTCTACAGCACCCTTGTCAAGGTTTTCAACTATATTCAAAATTCTCAAGGCCCGGGACTTTTTTGATTTCTTTTTTAGATTTCAAACGGAATGCTATTTTGCCCGCCAGGTTGAGTGAGGGTCTTTCGACAATGACATAAGACAGGATACCTAGTATTGCGACAATGGGAACGCTGATCAAAAGACTTTCATACGCAGTTAAACGGAAATAATTTGAAATAACCTGTTGCACAGGCCATGCATACAAATAGATTCCGTAAGAAGGATCCAGTTTCCAATTGAATTTATGTAGGGGTTTATACCCGGCCCAGAAGAGGAGAATATACATCACGTTAAGGTATTCAATGATGCTGGCAGCTGTTGTATTGGGGAAGTAATGCTTTGCAGCCAGCAGTATCAGCAAAATGGCCAAAATCACCCCGTTAACAGGAATATATTTACGAAGAAAATAAAGCAACATGCCCGATCCGAAAAACAGGTAAAGCCGCAGCGGATCATTTTGCAAATCAAAATCGACAATGCCACCCATATATAAGCTGGGAATCCTTTCCATCAGCACCGGCTTTCCAAAAATGTAAAATAGAAAATAAAGGGCCAGGCCTGTCAGCAACAACTTCCTCATACGACTTGCACTACTGTAAACAAAATAATAGAGGACACTTAGCAGGATGAAAAGGGAGATGTAACAAAGCAATTCAAAAGGTAATGTCCAAAGTGAGCCATTGACATAGTTGGGATAAAAATTGCTTTCAAAACTTCCGGGTATGGTATAAATGAAATAGTCGTTATTCAACAAAATATTGTACAGGTACCGGTAGGTGCCTCTTGAAGTGTAGTACTCTTGCAGGGGCAAGCGTGTACCTAAAGCTGCGAATATCAATATTGTCAGGATCACACAAACAATGAGCGCGGGGAAGATCCTGAAAATTCTTTTCAGAATAAACTTGAGCCGATCATTGGTTTGGTGAAATGATTGCGAAAGAAGCATGCCCGATATCAGGAAAAAACCCGATACAGCAAACTGACCGGCATCAAATTTTTGAAAAACCAGGTTGCACAAATCGCTCTTGCCATTGGGATTGAACAACACAAAACAATGGTTATACAAAACGCCAAGGGCCATGAACAGCCGAATCATGTTAAAATTGTTCCTGGCAGGGTCTATCAGGATCTGTTGAAGGTTCTTGCTTTTTCTCATGCCTTCGTTTCGTCTTTAGTTGAGTATTATACCGGCAGATGTCAGCTGTTGGGCGATTTTTTCGCCGACATGGTCCCAGGTAAAATTATCACGCGTAAAGATGGGAGCTTCTTGTTTCATTTTTTGATAAAGTAAATCGTTTTCGCAAAGTTCAGTCATCGCATTTTCCAATTGCTGCGCCAAATCTTCTGAAGACATCATCAGGATTCCAGTAGTCCGGTGCTGGACGATTTCAGGTATGCCGAAGTTGTCAACTGTTATAACTGGACAACCCAGGCTAGCGGCTTCGATAATCACCAGGGGCGTCATGTCTTTTTTTGTGGGCAACAAGAGGGCCCGCGCGCCGGCATACAGCGAACTCAAGCGACACATCCCTTCTTTCGTTGACTTATTAATCAGGCCAAGATATTCAATACCCGGATGGGTAAGATACTCCTGCGGGGGTGCCTGACCGACTATTTTCAATTTAATACCCGAATTTTTCTTGGAAACTTCATCAAAAGCATTCACCACAAGTTTTCCGCCTTTTCCCAGGAAGTCGAGTCCAACAAATAGAAAGTATTTCTCAGCATTGTTTTCAATATTGTCGCCAGCACCTTCCAATCCACCACCCACTCCTGCAACACAGAAATTTTCGCCGCTGATGCCATAGCTGCGTTTGGCATCTTCAAGTGCCCACCTGGAGCTGAAGAAAACTTTTATCGCCCTTTCGAGAAATTGCGATTCTTTGTTAAAGAGATATTCAAGCTGGGCTGCATTGAACTGACCCTGATCATGATATACCCTGATATAGGTTGCAAAGCTCGCATCCAGGTACATCGCATAAGGCTTTTTGTTCCTGACGTGGAGCCAGGGCGTGGCGCCGTGAAAGAAGGTGATATCTGCTTCCCGGTTCCACCTGCTTTCAACCAGGGCTGCAATCTTGTCCAATCTTCTTTTTGAAAAACTGCTGAACGAACCTTCCAGGGAGACCGTGCGAAAAAATTTGGAAATGTACTTCTCGCGCTTCGGCACCGGCGGATTTATTTTATCGACCAGATGGATTTTTACCCTTTTCCGCAGTTGCTCATATACCTGGTGATTCATTCCCGACCAACCTCCTGAATATTCGTTTACATCCAAATTTGTTACGTAATTAATTTCAATCATGGCTGGTCATGTGCAGATGAAGTCAGTTAACATCGGTTTACGCATCGTCAAATAAGTTGTATAATTGCCCAACAAAAACCGGGGCCCTACCCAATGACCAATATGACTGACCCAACTTATGGTACCTCCCTTGACAGGTTTAAGACTATTCCGTCGTTGAATGGTCTCAGGGCATTGAGCGTGATGATGGTGATTTTTTATCATCTCCAATTTTCAAATGATCATATTGTTTTTTCTCCCTGGCTACAGCCATTTTTTAACGGGCAGTTGGGAGTGAATATTTTTTTCGTGATTAGTGGCTTTCTCATTACGACGCTGTTGCTTAAAGAAAATAATAGAACCGGTTATATATCACTTAAGGGATTTTATTTCAGAAGAGTGTTGAGGATCTTTCCCGCTTATTATTTCCTTCTTTTCGTTTATTACGTGTTGCAGATTGCGGGCGTCGCCTATCTTACGCAAACAGATTGGATTGTTGCGATATTTTATTTGAAGCAATTTTTCAATGAGGGAGGAATTTCGGGTCATCTGTGGTCGTTGTCCGTCGAGGAATTTTTCTATTTTTTCTACCCCATCGCGCTGATAAGCTTCTACAGTTTTCAAAACAAAAAATTCAGTTGGGCTTTGTTGCTGCTGGCTTTGATCGTTTTTCCTTTTCTACGTGTATTGATTGGCACTAAAATTCCCATGCTGTCGGGATACAATATTTTGATGAGGGGTGACTCGCTCGTATTGGGCTGCCTGCTGGCGTTGAATTACGACCCAATCATTGGATTTCTTTCAAGGCTCAAGTACCTGGCTTACCTGGCCGTTGTTTTTTTGGTTGTTCACCAATACCTGTTTTCCATTTTGCATCTCAAACTCGGCTTCATTTGGCTGCCTTTCGGTTATCCGGGTTGGTCGCTGTTTGATAACATCTGCATTTGTATCATTATCGCAGCCTGCATTGAAAACGGTAACACATGGTACTACAGAATGCTGAATACAAAAATTTTGAATTTTATCGGGGCGCTTTCCTACAGCCTCTACCTTTGGCAACAGTTGTTTACATCTGAAGGCAAGTTGGGAATCCTGAATCAGTTTCCCTATAACCTGGGTTTCACCTTTCTTGCCGCACTTGCATCTTACTACTTGATTGAGCGTCCATTTCTGACATTAAAATCAAAGCTGTCTAAGGCGCCAAAAATGGCTGTTACCGGATGATAACATCCTCAGTCGTAATTTTTTTCCAATAACTGTCTGCCCAATTCCCTTCCTTCCAACACCGCCTTGTAAAATTGGCGGTCCAATTTTTTTTTGAACAGTATTCGCAGTTGATTGGCCAGTTTTGTTTTCATGCCGGGGCTTTCATTGTATTCATTTCTAAAGGATTTGAATACGATATCGGACGCTGCAATTCCTTTAGCAAGCCTGAGCAGGTAAGCTTTTTCTGTACGACTGCCGGGGATGAAATGGTCTAATTTCAAATTTTCAAACAAGCCTACGCCCAACCCGATATCGCAAGCGCAGGCAGCCAGATCATTGTCACCTCCAGAGAAAAGAGAACTTCCTTCTCTGTCCAGTTTGATTTTGCGCTTGCCATTTCTGTTCAGTTCAAGATAAAAAGCTGCTACTTCGCGTCTAACGAATAGCCCGGCGCCACATGGCATCGTATCTGGCAAATGAGGAAAATTGGACCAGCGGTTTCCGGTGAATTCTCTATGCACCAGGAGTCCCCAATATTTCCGAGTCCAATCTGGTGGTTGCGATTCGAAAACCAGTTTCACCTGCCCACTCCAGGAACCGATATGCGTATTATGCTTCGACACCTCCATTCCTTTTGCAAAGAAATCGGATGCGATAAAATTGTCGTCATCTATAAAAACAAGCAATTCCCCGTGCGCTTCCTGAATACCTCTCAACCGCGCAGGTGTTAGACCAGCCGTTTTTTCTTCTACCAAACGAACGTTGGACTGCCTGTTTGAAAATTCAGTTACAATTTTCGAACTGCGCATTGGCGTTGTCGAATTGTTATCGACAATAATCACTTCTGTTGGTAGAAATTGCCGGGCAGCCGCTTCAATGCATTCTAGGCATTTTTGAAATACAGACTCGTTGGGATTATAAGTACAGATAATGACAGAAAGGGATTCCATTCGTTCTTATTTCGGACAGTGCTGTCAAAATATTACAGTGCCATAGTAAGGCAATTGCGAAATATTCCTGTGCTCATCAAGTACGCGGATTTGTCTCCCAAACCTACGGATGATGGATTCAAATTCGCCATAGTTTACGCCATAGTTATCCCAGGCAAAGGGATGTAGTTCGCAAACAAAATTGATCTTCGGATCAGCCAGCAATTGATCAGCAGCAGACAGGATATTTATTTCTGCTCCTTCCGTATCAATCTTTACAAATGTGGGCTTGGGCAATTTCTCCAATAAATAATTTAAGGTGACCGATTCCACGTCTACTATGTCCCCGTGTTTCGTTTCATGTTTACTCAAAATATGGGAATTCGAATTGCCATTCATTTGAAGAAATGAAAGCACCCCAACCGCGTTACTCACTGCGGCATTGCTAACTTTTATCTTTCCTTCTAAATGATTGAAAGTGATGTTTTGCATTTGAACCTGCCTCGCGGCCGCATCCGGCTCAAATGAGAATACCTGCGCCTCACCATTAGCCATAACGGCCGCAAAGATGCTATAGTGGCCATGGTGCGAACCGATATCCCACAGCACGTCATTCGGGCGGAAATTCTTTTCAATAAAGTTGATCTGTAATACATCGTTTCTAACTACGTCGCTCGGAGAATCAATATACCGACGCCTGACAGGCCTGGAACCTGTTTTGAAAAGCAGGTTCTTATTCCCGAATTGGTATTTTTCCGTTTTACCATGAATAATTTTCTTAACGAGTAACTTCAGGTCCTCCAAATGCATCGTCATTGTTCACTTTTGATAAATTAAAAAATCTACATGAAGCCTTTTCAGAACGCCTCCTCTATTCTTTCTACATTATTGTGATATGAAAATTTATTCGCAAAGGCTCTTCGTTTTTCTTGCAGTGCAATAGAATTGTAGTCATCAATTTCTTTCATAACCAATGAAAACAATTCAGGAAGTTCGCTGCTGTCTGCTCCCTCTTTAAGCATGGCAACGATATCTTGGTGACTTGCATAGGAACTTAGAAAATTCGAAATCACCACCTTTCCGGTGGTAAGATATTCCAGGATTTTATGCGAATTCTGAAGATTCTTGATGTTATAACTAACAAGAAATGCATCCATCGTCATAAATCCTTCGGCAAGTTTGCCTGCATCTACCGCACCATGCAAAATCACATTCGATGTGTGCTTCAATTTATCAATGAACGTAATTGTATTGGGATCCACATCCTGTGCAGCATGGATGTTGGAATTCTGAGGATCATTTTCCCCCCAAAACTCAAAAATCTTATCCGGATGGTCGCTAACTATTCGTAAAATGGCTTTCGTATCCAGGTCGTTTCTTATCAGACTACCCGCGTAACCAATCCTGATTGGACCACCATTCCTGGGAATGGGTTTTACATTCAGGAAAGCCGAAGAAACGCCGTGCCCAATCAAGAGGCGACGCGTTTCGATCTCTTTGTACCTATCCAAAATCTCCGGCGTAACTGACACGATGATGTCAGCCTTGTCTGCAGCCAGCAATTCTTCCTGATGCCAGAATGGACCGTCCACGGGCATGAAGATCTTTTTGCCTTTGCCTGAAAAATACTTTAGGGGCAGGGTATTCCCGCAGTCAAAAGACCAAACCACATCAGGCTCTTTCCCCACCGTTTTAATAATTTTTCGAATATGATTGCGAATAAAAAAATTATAAACTGAACGCCATTTGAATTTTAAAAAATATGGATGAAACAATCTGTGCTTCACCACAAAAAGCCGGTTATAACCGGTGGGTTCTACCACCACTTCTCCTCTCTTCAAACTTTTCTTTTTGTCGGGATGATTGATAAAGTATACCTGGTTTCCCTTCCTTGCCAATTCCAGGGCATAGTGATGCTTCGACATCAGCATCTTGCCCCAACTCTCATAGGAAATGATGAATATCGTCTTGTCTTTAAAGAGCATCTCTACAACTTTACTCAAATTCAAAAGGCTGCAGTCATGATTGGGAAGGCGCAATTTTTTAACGGAGGAATCAGGAGAAATTACGCAGGCACTTTTTCCCTCCCAAACAACCATCTCAGGGGTTTGAGGTACTCGAGCTCGTCGAAAATGGACAGGCTCAAATCATATTCTGAATGCGGAACAGAAGGTGACTTTATATAGTGTTCAAATTCTTCCTTCGTAAAACCCAATTTCTTCAAAACAAATTCGTAATCTGATTTGAAAATTTCAGGAGGATAAATAGGTCTCTCCAATTCCTTCAATGCCTCTTCCTTGGTCATTTGTCCTGAGAAAATTAGATTTGACAAGTGCGCCTTTCTCTTGTCAATATGAAATTTATTGGGAAGAATATATCCCTGGTAAAACCTGGTGAAAATAGACTCATAGTGTTTACCACCATAATCGCGCCACCCCAATTCATTCTTGATTATTTCCTTAATATCCTTCTTGATGTATGGGAGATAATTCAGAATGAGCCAATTTTGAAAGGGCTTTGTTCTTGCCACAATTCTTCGGCGAATGGGACTCATGAGTGGAAAAGACCTGATGGGTTTTGTGCCCCAGGTCTTATGAATGTCCCTCAGATTGGACGAATTTTTACAGATCCAGGATTTGGGAAGTGTAATCTCGGTAGCCACATTCAAGCCGATCAATATGTGCTTAATTCGTTGTTCGACACAGATCTTATCGAGTGCTGCGAGAATCGCGATGTCGGAAACGGCTTCAATGTCCACCACATTTGCCTTGAAATAAGAAAGCTGAATATCTCTGAACTCCTCCCAGTTAATCACGTAGGTGTAAAGATCGAACCCAAATTTGTTGACAATATTCTCAATATTCTTCACGGCTAATTCTGAATTCCACCCGTTGTCAAAGTGAACACATAATACTCTCAATCCTACTTTTGACGCATAGTAAGCAAGATATGTGCTGTCCACACCCCCGCTTACACCAAGTACACAATCATACTTGTTTCCCTTGCCGTCCTGCTTGATTCGTTCAATGATGGACTGCAATTCGCGCTCAGCATCCGCGCCCTTCTTTACCAGTGATTTTTCTGCCGACTTATATTCGTAATAGTAATTACAAATACCTTTTTCATCGAAGAAGATATCGGGGTCGGCGATATTATCCATAACACTTATCGAACACTGCCGATAATTAGGGTCGTTACAACTGATAATCATAAAGTATCAAAAATTTCTCTTTCAAGAACAGATTGATTCGGATAGTTTATCAAAACTGCATTGTGAGGCCTTTGAAAAATAAACATGCTTCCTGCAGCTACTGCCGATGCTCCCGCGACAATTGCACTTCTCAAATCCTGAACTGAAGAAGCTCCACCCAACGCAACCAAAGGTACCGGAATAGACGAACTCACTTTCTCAATTGTATTCACATCGTATCCACGATATGTACCGTCTCTTTCTATGCAATTCAGTATAATTTCACCTGCACCGAGATCCACCATTTTTTTTGCATATGTAACCGGATCCAGTCGGGTCGAATTCCTGCCGTTTAATGTATAAACGACTGGTTTTCCGAAAAGATTGTGCTTATAATCGATGCTCACCACTACACTCTGACTACCAACGCGATTGGCAATTTCCGCAATCAGGCCTGGGTTTGTAAAGGCGCTGGTATTTAGTATGATCTTCTCTACGCCCAGGAAAAAAAGCCTCTTCGCTTCGTCAACCGTGCTGATTCCCCCACCGTAAGCAAGCGGCACAAAAGCCTCACTTGCTATGCCGGCAACCTGGTCGAAATTTGGACCCTTTCCCTGCCTGCTTGCATCGATGTCGAGTACAACAATTTCATCGATTTCCTTCTCATTAAAGATCTTAACGGCATTAATGGGGTCCCCTACATATTGTGGATTGTCAAATTGTACTGTTTTGTACAACCCGCCTTTGTGAATTAACAGTACCGGTATGACCCTCACCCTTGCCATCAAGCCCTTTCTGCAAAATTGCTGAGCAGTTTCATCCCGTACTTATGACTTTTTTCGGGGTGAAATTGAACTCCATAAATATTATCCCTTTGCACACCCGCGGTAAAATCATATCCATAATTGGCCTCGATGATAATATCGCTTTCGTTTGCAACCTTTAAGTGAAATGAGTGAACAAAGTAAAACCTTGGTTGCTCAAACATCGCTTCAAATAAGACAGAATTGTGAACCTCTTTCACTTCTGCCCAACCCATATGCGGTGTTTTCTGATTTTGCTGCAGCAACGAGCTGTTGAATGCAACGGTCTTACCCTTAATCCATCCCAAGCCCGGCTTCACGCCTTCCTCACTGCCTTCGGTTAACAATTGAGCTCCCAGGCAGATACCCAAAATGGGTGTTTTTTCCCGAAGCACTTTTTCATTGAGCACATCTACCAGGGAAGCGTTGCATAATTGGCTCATTCCATAGTCGAATTTGCCAACGCCAGGCAGGATGAGTTTCTCAGCCGCGAGGATCTCTTTCGGATCGCCACTGATCTTCGCTTCAATACCCAGTGTCTTATACATGTTCCTGATCGAGTTCAGATTTCCTACGCCGTAATCAATGATGGTAATTACTTTGGACATTTCTTGCAAATTCTCTCGAGAATGCCGGTGGTTGAGTAACCGTGTGATCTGTCTGTATAATAAATCTCAATCTCCAGTTCTTCACCCGTTATTGGCTTCCCCTTGTAATCATCACCCAGGAAGCGCGTGTTTATCTTGTAATCCTTCATGATCTGTAGCAATTCATCTTCAGAATTGTAAATCAGCACCTGATCCACATATTTGCAACTTTCCATGAGCAGCTTTCTTTCTTCTATCGTAAAAATTGGCTTTCGCTTTCCCGGATTTACGATTTCAGAATAGTGTTCCGCGGTGTTCAGGGCTACGATAAGATGGTCGCAATTCTCCCTGCATTCCTTTAGCATGAGTACGTGTCCAGGATGAAAAAGATCAAAAACGCCGCACGCAAAACCAATCTTCATAATTTGAACAATTCAAAAGCCAAAATTCAAAATTACCGGGCTTTTTTTTGAATTGACTTTTAACTCAATAAGCCAACTTATACTCTTAATGTACTAAAGTTTCAGGCCAGGAAAGAAAGAAGAAATGAACAATGTGCATAACGAGTAGAAACAGTTCTCAGATATACTATATTCCTTATTCAGAGCAGTAGTTAGTGATATTCGGGCTTCAATTCTTTTTCGAGATATTCTTCCAGTTTTGCAGCAGGCGTCCAATTCAGGATTCTTCTTGCTTTAGAAATATCAGCAAAGGTGATTTCCGCCTCTCCATCTCTTTTGGGAATATATTCAATATCGTCGCTGATCATCCTGGCCAATTCAAGAATTGAAATGGTAGAACCATGGCCGATATTGAAGCTGGTATTCAGTTTTACCGGATGAATTGCAGCAAGGTAATTCACACCGGCCAGATCGGACACATGAATGAAATCTCTCTTCTGACTTCCATCGCCCGTAACCAAAAGGGGCAACCCATTCTTTTTCCTGTCCAGAAAAATGCCTACTACGCTGCTGTAAGCGTTGAACTTGTTTGCAGGATTAAAGCTCCGCGGTCCGTACGGGTTGAAATAACGAAGATTTACATAGTCAAAATCATAACGGGTACTCAACAACTCAAGATATTTTTCCACTTCGTACTTCTGAAATGCATAAGGACTCAGGCAGTCAATGCGCTCGCTTTCGGGCGTGGGCAATTGCTCCGGTGTACCATAAATAGCGCTGGAACTGCTGTATACAAACCTTGGAAAATGATTTTCCCTGATCATCAACTCTAACAAACTCAAAGATTCAACCAGGTTGGCATTTGTATGCTCTGTAACTGCGTCGAAACTGGGCTGAATCCTGGGTAGCGCAGCCAAATGAAAAACATATTGATAAGGAAAAAGTGAATCCAGCTCCGCGCAGTTTTTTTGCAAGAAACTGAACCTGGGATTATCCAAATGATGCCGGATATTCTCGAGACTTCCAGTGCTGATATTGTCTATTCCGGTCAACTCCCAGTCGGTATTTGCCAACAGGTGGTCAAGAAGGTTGGATCCAATAAAACCCGCGACGCCGGTAATGAGTGCCTTCTTAGTTTTCATTTAGGGAATCTAGTATTACGTGTAAAATAATCTGGTGATAACATTCCACGATGCCATAATTGGAAAAATCAATATAAAAGTTGACGTCCCCCAATCTCTTCAAAGGGTTGTCTGCCTTGAATCCCGAAAGGGTAATCAGGTTTCCTCCCATTGATTTCACCCAGCTCGCAGCGTTGACAATGTTAGGCGATTTGCCGGAGCTGCTGATCGCAACCAATAAATCGTCTTTTTGAAAATGAATTTTGAGCCATTCTTCCATTGCCTTTTCATAACCGTAGTCATTGGCGTAGCAGGTAATCAGTGCAGCATCCGAAAAGCTAAAGGTGGGAAATCGGGCGATCTTGGCATAGTCTTCCATCATATGGGAACATATGGAATTTGACCCCCCATTGCCTATGAAAAAAATACGCTTCACTTTCGATTTGAGCAGCGCAATTGACGATTCCATTTGTTTCAAAACCTCGTCCTTTTCAAAGTACGTATTGAATTGCTCTTTATACAGTTTTAGCTGCATGGTCTAGAAGGCTTTTTTTAGTTACCGATTTTTCATTGCACAGCCAGGTCGTTGAGAGACTTGCTGCAAGGGACGGAACCACCAGGATCTTTTCGTCCCTGTAAAAGTACGAAGCCACGCAGGAAAATGCGTAATAGGTATCGCCGGCGCCGATGGTATCTACAATCTCACTCTTGAAAGAGGGATGACGAATCATCTCTTTTCCATCATAAAACAATGAACCTTCATGGCCCAAGGTGATGAATAATTTATCTGAGTTCACCTCGTATTTGAACAATTGTTCTACTTCGTGAACATCATTGAACTTCATTTTGCGGTTCATCTGCAGACTGGCTTCCCTCAGATCAATGCATACACTTTTTTTTCTGTATGTTTTCCATTTGGAAATCCGATTGAATCCGAAGTTATTTGAATTGGTCTGACACATGAGGTGAAACCCTTCATTTATCTCCAATCCATTACAGAAACCATGACCGAAATCGGCCACAATTACAATATCATAGTCTTTTACATTTACTTTAATGGGTTGTCCATTCTGGATTTCAAAACGGTTGATCTCAACGTGTTTTTTTCTGTCGGCAGTGTCAACGTAACGCGTTTTCACAACCTGGTCAGGCCGGTTGGAAATAAGGTCAACCTCCTTTACAAAATCGCGAAGATGATTGGCAATTGCCGCTGCCCCTCCTTCCTGAATTTCCCGATGCCCCGTCATTTTGAAGACCGGGCAAATGGATTTCATGGATTGTCCCTCGTAAATCACATAAACAAACTCGTCCGTAATGGTTTCGCCTACCACAGCCACCCTAAGGCCGGCTGCTTTATCTATAAATTCTTCAACAATTTTGGAAAGCATACGGTTCAGGCTCTTTTATTCGTGCAAATGAAAACGAAATGGTAATGATTTTCTTTGTAAAACGTGGAAATGGTCTGGTCAATCTGACCAAATGTATACACCGTATGAAATCGCTGGTCGCAGAACGCAAGAAGTTCTTCAAAAGTCAGTTCCCTGACATGTTCCTTTCGCCTGTTTTCGGTAGGTGGCGGATCCATTTTCCTGACGGTGCTGATGTAAAGACTGCCCGTTGGTGTGAGCAGCGATTGCAGATCGTTCATTAGTTGGGTTTGATCCTGCTCGCCCATGTGTTCTATTACTTCAAAACAAGTGATCACATCGTATTTGCGTTTCCTGATGAGGTTGATGTCCTGAACGACTGTAACATTGGGAGGTGTGTAGTTGTCAGGGTAGATATCGAAAGAGGTTACGTCGTTAAATCGCTCTTTCAGGACCAGGGTACCATAGCCGGATCCACATCCAAAATCAAGTACCGAGGCCGATTTGTTGTTAAGGGTTCTGTTGACGAAATTGTATCGGGCAAGGCTTACAAGCGTATCCATGGCCCCCAGGGAGTAACTAATTTCTAATCGCTTCATTCTTTTTAAGATTACCTACGTCCTTCTTTTTAAAATTACTTAAATAGCTGTTGATTTCATCCAAACTAAAAGCGTAGTTGAAATCATATTTCTCACCCAGCGATTTTTTAAATCTTTGAGTTGCATCTATCTCGCCAATTTGGTTTCCCCCTTTGTAAATGATGAGCACCTGTGAGTTGGTATACTCGCCCAGGTAAACACTGCCTGAATGCTGGCTGATAATCAACTTGCTGTTGCAGCACTTTTCGAGAATTAAAGCATTGTCATTTGTAAGGCAAACTTCCACGTTCTCGAAAGGTTCCATCTCAACACTGAAAACGGGATGCCCAATCACATACACCTTTTTAAAATGCCTTGCCGCCACTTTTGCAACCTCGTAATAATTCCAATCTTCTCCGTTGTTGCTCCTTTGTTTTGAATATGGATCGGGAAATGCCATGTTCCGCCTTCTGGGAAAAATCACCACTGCGTCTTCGTCAGCAGTCTTGTAAACTTTTGAAAGGTCAAATGCCTTAATATATTTCCTGTTCAATATCCAATCCCTGAAGAAATAATAATAATAAACGTGATTGGAATTGTCCCAATAGGGTATGATGGATCGCTTCGCCGTAGTAACAAAATTGGAAGTTATATTGGAGACATCATTGGGCGCATCCGCCTGGTTGCAATCTGGTGCTGACTCATTAAAGAAATCACGAAGCGCGACATAAGAGCTTACAATTTCATTTCCATTTTCATCTACAAAAAAAGGCTTGTGAATTTCCATGCCGCAGAAATTAACTTTCACGCCCCTGGAATAAAGATGTGCAATGAAGGGAAGATTATGACCCAGGAGGTGACCAAATTCACCCGTAAAAGGTCCGAAATTGCAACGCTTTAATCTAACCGTCATGTAATACAACAGGCTAGCCTTTAGATTCCAAAGTGTTTTCTTGTACCAGGAAATCATTTCCAAACAATAAAACCCAACGAAACTAAAATACCTTTTGTAGTAGCGATACGTTCTGGATGAGCTTTTAGTCTCCATGAAAACTAGTTTAAAGCGATAAAATTCTCCAAAAGCTACTCATCAATGAATTCCCATTTACAGTCTGGCAACACGTTGCCAACCGAGTTTGGGTTATACTGTTTCTGGTTGGTCATACCCTGTATATTTATGTTTATACAGTCGTGTTCAACCAGGTATTCCTGGAAAGAACTACCAAACCAAATAGATATAAAATAGGTCCCATCTATCAATTTAGGCGACTTAAGGGTCGCTTTAACAATACCCCTGGTACCGGGCTTCTTCGGCCCAAATTCTACCAAATCAATGGTAGGGTTAGACGCTACAATCGGGATGCCAAAGTTATTCTTTATCAGGAAACCCAACTGCGGAATATCCAGTGGCATATCCGTATTATACCTGGCCTCAAACACGATGGTGGCGCCTTCCTGGCTCACTTTTACGTATTCCAGGTGCTTATCAAAATAGGCCTCATTGTTTTGACCCTTCTCAGCGTAGCTTTTCACTACATCCTGTATATGACCGTTCCTAGCAATTTTCCCGTTAACCAAATAAATGCCTTTTGAGCAGAGTTCCATGATGGAAGAGAGATTGTGGCTCACAAAAAGCACAGTTCGCCCTTCACCCTTACTCACTTCGTTCATCTTGCCGAGGCATTTCTTTTGAAATTCCGCATCACCAACAGCTAACACCTCGTCAACAATCAGGATCTCACTCTCCAGGTGGGCCGCTACTGCAAAAGCCAGTCTCACATACATACCGCTGCTATACCTCCTTACCGGTGTATCAATATATCTTTCAACACCGCTAAAATCAATGATCGCATCCAGTTTGCGGTCAATTTCCTTTTTCCTCATTCCCAGGATGGCGCCATTGAGGTAGATATTTTCCTTCCCCGTTAGTTCCGGATGAAAGCCCGTGCCCACTTCAAGCAGGCTGGCCACCCGGCCCTTGAGATGAATTCGCCCTCTGGTTGGCGAGGTCACCCTGGAAAGAATCTTAAGTAGCGTACTCTTTCCGGCCCCGTTTCTACCGATAATGCCTACCGCATCACCCTCTTCGATCTCAAAATTTATTTCCCTCAAACTATAAACGACATTACTAGCTCCTTTTATTGTGCGATCGTTCGATTCGCCTATTTTCAGAAAGGGATCCTCCCTGCCCATAAGCGTAGTGAACCAACGATGTATGTCCTGGCTAATGGTACCTGTACCTATTTCACCGAGACGATAGACTTTGGAAAGATCATTTACCTGGATCGCTACACTCATTGCCCCGCTTTAATTTGAAGTTCTGCTTGCAGAATTATAAATCCGTTCGATAATGTCTACTACTTTCATACCCTCCAATGCATTCGTGGAAATGCTGCCGTCGTTCATCAGAACTTTCACAACGTTGTCAATAACAAAATTATGATTCTGGGCAGACCCTTTGTAAGCACCGTAGTCGTTGCCAGGATTGGTAGGAGCCAACTCTGGCATTTCGTAGTCTTTGATATGGCAGTATTCAACCTCATTCATATACTGGCCACCGATCTTGATGCTGCCATGCTCTCCAATAACGGTCATGCTGCTTTCAAGATTTGCGCCCCAAACTGAAGTTGAGAAGTTAATGGAGCCCATACCCCCATTCAGGAAATCAAAGCTTACGATTCCGCTGTCTTCGAATTCCGTGAGGTGTGCATGGTTGTGATTGGCAATTTTAGCCCTTATATTATGAATATCGCCAAACAACCAGTATAAAATATCGATGAAGTGCGAGAATTGTGTGTATAGGGTACCGCCGTCCTGCTCCTTTGTACCGTGCCAGCCACCCGATTTGTAATAGCGTTCGTCCCTGTTCCAGAAGCAATTCAACTGCACCATATAGATCTTGCCGAGCTTTCCTGAATCAATCAGGTCTTTGATCCAAATTGACGGAGGGGAGTACCGGTTTTGCATAACCGCGAATACGCGCTTATTCACCTGCAACGCTTTGAAGATGATATTCTCAGCATCCAGTTTTCTAAGTGCCATTGGCTTTTCAATCACCACGTGCTTGCGTGCTTCGAGACTTTCCAGCGCCTGTGGTGCATGGCTCCCATTAGGCGTAGCAATAACTACAACATCAACCTCAGTTCCGGAACCCAGGAATTCAGTCAATGAAGAAAAAAACGGCACGCCGTATTTTTCAATATCCAATGTTTCTTTCTGTCTCAGATCCACCAAACTGACCAATTCCGCGTCATCATTACGCGAAATCATTTCTGCGTGCCTTTTGCCGATGTGACCGCAACCGATGACAGCGAACTTTATTTTCTTCTCCATGAGTGTTTGAAAGTTACAGGGCCGGATGCATTACACTGAGTCCACGAAATTCTTTTCTACACGATTAAAAATGATCATTCCGAATATAAGGAGTGAGAAGGCGAAGCCACTGCTATATCCAAGAAGTTGCCAGGAGAAACTGCCGTGGCCTAATAAGCCGAACCGCATGGTTTCAATAATTCCGCTCAACGGATTCAATTTCACAATACTGCCCAATTTGCCCGGAGCGGTGCTTAAAGGGTAAATCACTGGAGTTGCGTACATAAAAAGCTGAACCCCGAAGGTCACAAGAAACGCAAGATCCCGGTACTTGGTCGTCATGGCGCTCACCACCATTCCAAGACCCAATCCCATCAAAGCCAGGATGAATACTGCATAAGGGAATAAGAGCAGATAGATATTAGGTTGAAATTGATAGCCCTTAAAAAAGATGTGATATAAAATCGCTATAAAAAGGATGATCAGCTGGATTCCAAATTTTACCAGGCTGCTGATCACAATGCTGAGTGGCATGATTAGCCTTGGAAAATAGACCTTGCCGAAAATATTGGCATTATCCCGAAATACCGTGCTTGTTTTGGTTAGACACTCTGCAAAATAGTTCCAGGCAACGATACCTGATAAATAAAACAATTGAGGCGGTATGTTATCCGTTTTCAATCCTGCAATTCCATTGAACACGAAAACATAAGTGAACATCGTGAAAAGCGGCTGAATAAAAAACCAAAGCGGCCCGAGGATGGTTTGTTTGTAAAACGAAACAAAATCACGCCTAACCAACAGCTTCAGCAAATCACGATAGTGCCAGGTGTCTTTGAGGTGGAGATTAAATATAGAGGATTGGGGCTCAATAATGAGATCCCATTCCCTGGTTGCCTTTTCTTTGTCCATTTATTTCAGGTAGATACAGATTCAGCTTACTTCCAAAATGCGAGGCGTCTTTTCCACCGTTTGAAGAAATCTTCCTTTACTTCCTCCTCTTCAAAATAACCTCCGCCATAACCATAGCCATAGGAGTTGTTGCTGTAGCTATAGCCGTATTGGTAGCCGTAGCCGGGTCCCTTCTCAATATCGTTCACGACGATTGAAACTTTAGGAAGTCGCTTGTCTGTATAAATATCATTCAGCAAGCGTAACTGCTTTTTGAATGTGTGATTGTGACGAATGATATATAAGGTTGCATCTGCAAATTTCCCAAGGGTGTTGGCATCACTTACCAGGCCAACCGGTGCCGTATCAATAACCACAACATCATATACCTCCCTGGCCTTGGCGATAAGCTCCGCCAGCTTTTCACTGAACAACAACTCCGCAGGGTTGGGCGGCACAGGCCCGCACGGAATGATGAAAAGGTTTTCAGTTCCAGGAACAGGCGTTGGCAATTCTTCAAAGCTCGCGTTGCCGATCAGGAAGTTGGTGATTCCCTTCTTCGACTGGAGTCCAAGCGTTGACCCAATCTTAGGTTTTCGAATGTCAAATTCGAAGATTACCGTTTTCTTTCCAAGCAATGCCATTACGGCTCCAAGATTGATGCTCACAAAGGTCTTTCCTTCGCCACTGACCGTTGACGTTACCATCAGCACTTGTTTGTTGACCCTGGGCAACACGTACTGGAGGTTGGTTCGGATGATCCGGAATTGTTCTGCGATGAATTTGCGGCTGCGCTTGGTCACCACCAGCGTTTGCCCCTCATTTGAATGACCGATTTCGCCCAGGATTGGAGCATCTGTAATTCGCTGCACATCATTCCTGCTTCGAACCTTATCATTCAAAAACTCGATCATGAAAATCACCGCGCCTGGAATCAGCAAACCGAGGAAAAACGCAAGCGTATAAACGCCTTTGCTGTTTGGACGAACCGGGATACCGGAAGCGAGTGCCGGCTCAATCACTTTCACGCCTGAGATGGTGCTTGCCGCACTGATTGAGGTTTCTAGTTTCTTCTGTAATAACAGCGAGTATAACTCCTCCAGTATTTTTTGACGGCGTGTGATATCCAATAACTGCTTCTCTTTTCCAGGCATTAGCGACATCTCGCGCATGGCCCGGTTGCTCTGCGATGTCAACTCATTCATGGCCAAACTATAAGCAGCCTTGATGTTTTTTAAGTTTTCGATCATGGTTTGGCGAAGCTTTTCAACCTGCACATCCACGGTCTTTACAATAGGGTTGGCACGGGGCGTTGTTTTGATCAAGGATTCGCGCTGAACCTGAAGCCTGTTGAACTCCGCAATCTGTAGAAGGAATGCGGGCTCTTCAATACCTAGACTGGAAACTACTATCGGGTAGTGAATGCTTGTATCAGTAACATACTTTAATGCGATCTCAACCACTTTGATCTTAACTCCCTGCTCGGTGATTTGCTTTTCAATTTCGGAAGATGAAGTGATATATAAACTCGACTGCTGAGTGGGATCAAATACCTTATTTTTCTCGCGGTAGTCTTGCAAATTTTGTTCTGCACCTCCCAATTCTTTGCTTACATCAACCAATTGATCATTGATAAATCCCAGGGCACCTACTGCCTGTTCCTTTTTGTCTTCAAGACCCGCTTTTCGATACTCGTCCATAAACTTGTCAAGAATATCCACGCCCATCTTGGGATTCTCAGTTTCGTAAACCAAAGACAATATATTGGTCGCATCGCCAGATTGGTTTACACTGAGTCCGCCAATTAACTCCCTTCCCCTCATTTCGGCGGGAACTCTTCCAATCACAAATTGACGACTTGCGTAAATGGAAAGCGCAACTTCGGTTCTATTCAGTTTAAATAATCCATTACTGTTTTCAAAAGGTTGGCCGAAATATAAGGGCTGACCTTTCTCAGTAAATGAAAAAGTTTTTTCATCAATCACAAAAACCTGCAAATCGAAAGGCTGGATGGAGTCATTTAGTCGCAATATTTCCAGGGTTATTGGAGATTCTTTGGGATACACGACGCCCGTCCGGATTTTGCCGATGTTGTAATACATCACTTCGTATCCCAATGAGTGAACCACACGTGTTGCCATGCCGCGCGAGTGCATCACCTGCATTTCGTCGTTGATGTTCTTGTTGGGTTGCATCGTCAGGATATTGTCAAGCTTATCGGAGCCGGAATTGGTTGGATTGGGATCTTTTACCAGGATGCTTGCGGAAACCTGGTAAACCCTGGGCGAATATCTGAGTTGCAAATATGCACCGATCAGGAAAACAGCAATGGAAAGCGAGAACCAGGGTAAGTGCTGAAAATACTTCATCACTATCTCCCTGGGCGTTGACTTCACCTGCCCATTTTCCAAATCGCGCTCAAGCTGGAGATTGGACGCACTCATTGCAATCGTTTTTTAAAAGGCACCATAAATTTGATCATTTCTGCTTTTCAATGGTTATTTGAATATTGTGACAAACACCGCGAGTGAAGTTAAAATTGTCATAATGGCTGTTGCCACTGCAAGTCTCCTTGTATTTTGTTCAACTGTGGCCGTTGGCTTTTTTGGATTTGCTTTTACGATCAGCAGGTCGTTTTGCTGCATGTAATAGTAAGGTGATTCAATAAAATTAGCCTTGGTCAGATCAATATTCGCGAACTCCCTTTTTCCATTGTATTCCCTGATCAGGACGACACTGTCTTTCAAACCATAGGGTGCCAGGTCTCCTGCCATGCCGATGGCCTGAAGTATGGTAAGGTGGTCGCCATTATAACTGATGACACCGGGATGAGCTACCTCACCCAGGACAGTGACCCGATAGTTTTGAATCCTCACGGTTGCATAAGCATTGTTGAGATAGGGCGCCAATTTGTTCTTGATATTCTCTGCCAGTTGTTCGCGAGTCATTCCCTCAGCCCTGATATTTCCTATGGCATGCATTTGGATGTTGCCGTTGTAATCGACCAGGTATCCCGGCATGGTGGGTGATGCGCCCGCGCCGCCTGAAATAGGTGTTGCTCCGCCAGCGTTCGACTGACTAATTGCGCCTTGGCTGGATGCAGCGCTGGAAACAACCTGGTTAAATATGCTGGTGGCCTCGGGATTGTCGCTAAACACGACTATACTGAGAATGTCTCCACGCTGGATGATGGGTTCCGGAAAGCTAATCTTGCTAAGCCTGGCCGTGTCAAAACCGCCATAACCCAGGTACTGGGTTGGCTTGGGTGTCTTACACGAAGCAAGTATGATAATGGCACAGAAAAGCGAAGGAATAATATTCCTCATGGTTTCGTTGGTTATGGGTTAAACGATGAAAGTTGGCTGTTATTTGATGTATTGGTCAAAAAAAATAGCATAAAACCCTTATTCAGACTGAAATCCGGGAAACGACGCCCGCTCTCAACGTATATTTTTCTCCTGATTCCGTGCAGGTGGCCTGGCCCTTTTCGTCGAAATCCAGCTTGTGGCCACGAACGCTCATCCATGCTCTATGCCGTGCAGGATTGCCCACCACGAGCGAATATGCCTGCACGTCTTTGGTGACCACCGAACCTGCTCCCACAAAAGCATATTCTCCAACCGTGTTGCCACAAATGATCGTCGCATTGGCTCCGATGCTCGCTCCTTTCTTCACCCGCGTAATCCTGAACTCATTTTTGCGCTCGATAAAGCTCCTCGGATTGTTCACATTCGTGAAAACCATTGAGGGGCCAAGAAATGCGTCATCCTCGACCACTACTCCATTGTACACCGAAACATTGTTCTGGATCTTCACTCCATTCCCGATGCTAACATTGTTATCGATATATACATTCTGACCAATGTTACAATTCTCACCAATGACCGCTTTCGGCATCACATGAGTAAAATGCCAGATTTTTGTGTCCTTCCCAATTTTACAACCCTCGTCTATAACTGCCGTTGGATGCGAAAAAAACTGTTGCTCCATGGTATAGATGCTCATGCCTGGATCACTCCATTAGGCAAAAGAAAAAGATATTTTTTTAACCTGTAGTTTATAAAATGTCTCCACTTTTTTCTTATCGGAAAAAGGTAATTCCTCACACTGTCACTATACTGTTCAAGCTTGCCCATCTTTTCATAATACATGTCGGCGAAGAACCCCAGGATATCAGCTCTTGGCAAATCGGACAAAGCTCGTGGTTCCATACCCGCCCAATGAATAACATAGGGATACTCGGAGGACTTCACTGCAATTTTTGCAAGATCCAAAAAGTCCCCCTTTCCATGTTCTGGCCAAATCATTATCTTTTTTCTGGCAATTTTCAACCCTTCAAATTGCTCTTTGTATTGCAGCATGAAATTAAGATGGGCCTGGTCACCATTATATACAATGTCCGGATGAGTGGGTTTTGGAGGAACAGACCATTCTAATGTTCGCTCAAAATCCTTTCGTTTGAGAATCCCGGATGTACCAAACCACTGACCTGAATTAAAACCATATCCTGGGTATTTGAATTCGGGTGCGATTTCCGAAATTCTGTCAAGGTCGTAATAAATCTGTTTGAACCGCGAAAGCGGAAGGGACTCATCATCTACTATAAATTTCTCATCAATATTGGCAGATGATTCGAGAACGGGTCCAACGATGACGGTGTCAGCATCAAGCATGAGGAATGAATCACAACAATCAAGAAATAGGGGCTCCAATTTCCCATAACCCCAACCCAGCGTCTTTCTTGCCAAATTCAGCAGACTTACATTCCATTTTTTTTCTACCGGTCCGGTGTTAAATTCACCTGAACCGAAATCCCTGATTAACTTGATTTCTATATTCGGATACCAAAAACGAATGCTTGCTATACAAATCTTAGCAAAATTGAAGTCAAACTTGTATGTGTTGACATATATCGTACTAATCTTCATGATTGGCGCGTTACCGATTGAGTATCCAATAAAGCAATCATGTCCTCACCTTTGTCCTTGGCTATTAAATAACCCCTTTGCATTAAAATATCTAGCAAACTTTCCAACTCAGCCTTTTGAATATGTTTACTCTCGAAATGAATAATCGCGGGCTTCAGTCGATCAAAGGGAAACATTTTAATGATTTCTGCGTCAAAACCTTCCGCGTCCACTTGCAATAAGTCCAGTCTTGTCCATTCAAATCGATCAAGAAGAGTTTCAAAGGATATGGTTTCGACTTCAATACACTTTAAATATGTCCCCAGGTCTTTGAAAAGAGATTCATGCTTGAGAATATTTGATTTGTGAAATGAAGCCAACCCTTTTGTCCATTTAGGCAGACCCTCTCCTTCCAGAAAAAACAAATCGGCCTTACCATTCTGCCTGTTAACTGCTGCGTTGACAATTTTAAGATGGCTTCTGCCATCATATTGAAGCTTCAACGATTGATAAGGCAACGGCTGAGGTTCAAGTAAAATTCCTTCCCAATCATATTTCACAAGGTACTTTCTCAGGGGATCAAATGCCACTCCATCAAAAGCTCCTACCTGTATGAATTTGAAATTGTTGAATTCGCCCGAATCGACCAGATATTTGCACAAGACATGGTCAAAATTTAGCGACAATATTCTCTTTTCATCCAAGAAGGGCTCCAGAATATACTTCGTATTCTGAATCCTATAACCGAGCCTCTTTAAAGAGGCTTTCAAAAACCTCTTAATCAATTCACAGATTTATTTATCCCATTTATTTTTTCGGCGCGTCTTTGCGCCCGCCATTTTGAGGATGAATGATTTCAAAGTTACCCTTGTGCAAATCGGCTACCAGCCTATATCCCAGGCTATTGATCTGAATAACCACCTTGTTGTTGACTACCTTCAGCACCTCACCTTCCTTCTCCATGAAAACACCCGTGGTAATCTTCACTTTTTGCCTGGGCATCGGTTCCATCGCCTCCACCCGCACATTCTCATATTCATTCAGGAACTTGCGAATGGTTTGAATCTCCTTTTCCTGGATGATCGCAGGCTTCCCCAGCCAATACACGAAATTCACAACGCCATTGATCATTCGCACGTTGGTTTTGTCGGCCTCGCCCAGCTTGACAAACACGTACGATTTAAACAGAGGTTCTTCAACAATCTTAAACCGATCGCTCCACTTCTTTCTCACCTTGTTGAGCGGACAATAACTCGTAAAGCCCTGGTCGTTTAATAACTGGTGAACCTTCTTCTCCCACCTGGGTTTGGTATAAATAGCGTACCAGTTTTTCGTCGTGTTCATGTTCACTTTA
>Ga0157376_10000217_pt1 | contig 39935 bp, 35 predicted proteins | sample M45metaG_FD_121801 | JGI IMG/M metagenome (GOLD analysis project Ga0157376, IMG submission 121801) | Miscanthus rhizosphere microbial communities from Kellogg Biological Station, Michigan, USA - M4-5 metaG | ecosystem: Host-associated > Plants > Roots > Rhizosphere > Soil | place: USA: Michigan...
CGATGCCTCGCTGCTCAAGTCCGGCCAGAACACCATCGCCCTCCAGCAAAGCGCTGGCGGCAACGTGCAAAAGAGCGTGATGTACGACGCGATCCGCTTGGAAGAGGATGATAATCGCCCCTTCAACGCCACCACGGATACCTCGCGCTCATTTCCCGCCGCAACCACCACCGCCAAACCCGCGCCCGAGGAGGATTGATCCCGCGGATTAACTCACTTCATCTTGTTCATCCTGTCCAAAAATTCCGCGCTGCAGGCTTGTGGTGCAGGTGGTGACCAAGATAGTTGAAGAACACATTCATCCCCAACCCCATGCCTACTTTTTCCTCCAACCGCTACGATTCCATGGTTTACCGCAAGTGTGGGAAGTGGGGGCTCAAGCTCCCGGCGATCTCGCTCGGGGCGTGGGAAACCTTTGGTGGATACAAGGGCGAGGAGACGGCGCGGGCCTGCATGTTCCGGGCGTTCGATCTTGGGATTACCCATTTTGACCTTGCGAACAACTATGGCGTGCCGCCCGGGAATGCCGAGTTACTGGTGGGCAAGATCTTGAAAGAGATGCCGCGCGATGAGCTGATCGTTTCGACGAAGGCGGGCTATCACATGTGGGAGGGGCCTTATGGAGACTGGGGCTCCCGTAAGTATTTGATCTCGTCGCTGGACCAGTCGTTGCAACGACTGGGGCTGGAATATGTGGATATTTTCTATCATCACCGTCCCGATCCCGAGACGCCGCTCGAAGAAACGCTCGGTGCGCTGGAGCAGATCGTGCGCAGTGGCAAGGCGCTCTATGCCGGCGTGAGCAACTACGGCGGCGCCCTCACCCGGGCTGCTTGCGAGATGGTTTCCACCCGGGGCTGGGCTCCGATGACGATCCACCAGCCGCGCTATCACATGCTGCAGCGCGACGTGGAGACGGATCTGCTGCCTTCCGCCCGCGAGCATGGGGTGGGCGTGATCGTTTTCTCGCCGCTGGCGAGCGGGCTGCTTTCCTCGCGTTATCTCGATGGCATTCCCGCCGATTCCCGCGCCGCCCAGGACGCCATCGCCTCACCACGGCTGCGCGCCCAGTTGGAAAGCGGCGAAATGACCGCCAAGCTGCGCGCCCTCAACGAAATTGCCGCGGCTCGCGGCCAGTCGCTGGCGCAAATGGCGCTGGCCTGGATTCTGCGCCTGCCCGAGATCACCAGCGCCCTGATCGGCGCCTCCCGGGTCGAGCAGATCGAGCAAAACGTGGCCGCGCTGGCGAATCTGGAATTCAGCCCGGAAGAGCTGGCCAAAATCGAGTCGATCCTGGCCTGAGCCACCGGGGTTCCCATCTGCTGCCAACCCTGGCTCGAGCGATTCAATCAACACGAAGGAGCGGCCAGCACTGGTTCTTCCTCGCCTCCGCTTCGCTCTGCCTCAGAATGACAACCGTTTTTCATCGCACCGATCAGGCGCGGCTACACTATTTATTGAACCACTCTCAGTACCTCTCGAAATCAATTTCCGAAAAGGGCCGGGGCCGTTTCACCGAGAGCTCCTCGACGGCCCGGTAACTTCGCTTGAGAACGCCAGCGGCGTTCCGCCCAGCATCCTCATCCCGGGCTTCCGCTTTCGATTCCGAAATTGATTTCGAGAACCGCTATATAAGTCGGCATCCCTTCAGGGACTGGAGTTGGCGGGCAAGCCGGATCAAAGGCCCGGCGACTCGTTCTCCAGATCGGCCTTGCGGATTTTTTCGAGATCGGAAGCGCTCAGCGCCTTTGAATAGACGCGCAAATCATCAATACTGCCATCGAACGGCCGGTCGGCCTTCGGGTTATTGGTATTGCCGAGCGTGCGGGTTTTCGGCGCCCGCTCCGTGATCGGGCCCACCGTATCGCGCTTGCCCTTGTAGAAGGACGTTGCGGGCTGCACGCTGGTGCCAAGATAGTATTCCCATGTGTGGTCGGCCTTCCAGACAAAGGCCACGAAGGTCCACTGTCCCGTCGCTTTCCACGAATCGTTTTTGCCCGAGAGCATCCAGGTCGCGAATTTCGAGTCCGGGTTGGAGTTCGCCGCATCGAGGCGCAGGTTCCACTGATCCTCCTTCGCACTCCACAGAAAGAGGCCGCAGAAGGCATTGAGGATCGTCGCCGCATCCTTGAACTCGGAGTTCGGCTTATACCAGAGCGTCACCGTTGCCTCGTCGCTGGTGAAGGCATCGAGCGCCCCATTTTTGATGATCGCCACCGGCCCGGGCTGGCCGGCGGTTGCTGCGGAAGCATTGGCGACATAGGCCTTGTCATCCGGCTTGCCGGAGACCCCGGAACCCTGCGCGCCGATCGTGGCCCCGTTTTTCAGTTCGATGCCGCTCTCATCATTCAGGCGGTTTTCATAGAAAGGGGCCTCCGCGCGGACGGATGCGTTAAGGGCGATAAGCAGCGCGAACGCCGCGCTGCTGCGCAGGATCAAACGACGGGAGACAGGAGATGGCAGGAGCTTCATGGGAGAAATAACTGGGCTGTCCCCTACTAATCGGCACCTGGATTACCCGGTGGAGTAGGAGACGCCATTACTTTGCTGCAATGAAACTTCGCGGCAAGTCGTCTGACTCCCCGATGCCGGTTTAACGCTTAACTGCCAGAATCTCCAGCAGCGCGTCCAGCCGGCTGATGAAATGCGCCGCCCCTTTTTGCACCGCCGGGCGTGCCGCATAGCCCCCGTAGCCCACAAACATCTCCACCACCGGCGCTGTCTCCAGATCCGAGACGCCATCGCCTACCATTACGATTTGAGCCGGTGCCAGCTCCTGGCGTAGTCGCTCGATCACCTCCGGCTTCCCGCCATTGCGCGTCGTCGGGTAATCCTCGCCAAAGCCCGTATAGCTTCCATCCTCCTTGAAGTAAAGCGGGACCGCTTCGATCCGCCGGATGCCCAGGTGCGCCGCCAGCGGCTCGATCGCCGGGGCAAACCCGCCGCTGATGATCGCCGTCTCCCATCCCGTCGCCTGCAACGCCTGGATCGTCGCCAGCGCCGTCGGCTCGATCGTCTCCAGATAAAGCTGTCCGATCGCCTCGCACATCGCCCGCGTCGGCTGGATCACCTCCAGCCGTCGGCCAAACACCTCGTTGATCGTGATCTCGCCATTCATCGCCCTGTCCGTAAGCGCCTTCACCGCCTTGAAAACATCCTCCCCGCGCAAACGCGCAAGTTCATCCACTCCCTCAATGGCACTCAGCGTGGAATCACAGTCAAAAACGATCAAATTGGCAGGCATAGAGGCAGGGAATCATGCGCAGCCCGTCCAATCGGGCAATGTAAATTTGCGAAACCGTCCCCGTTTGAGCAGTCTGCCCCGCTTGCCGACGGATCTTTTGGGCAAGATGAACAGGATGGCCGAAATCGCAAAATACCGCCTCCCATTTCAAGCATCTTATAAATCCTGTCCGAAAAGACAAATGACAGAGACAGTTCGTTTAGATAAGGGCGTTCTCACGTCTCGAATGAGAAGTGGAGCGGGTGACGAGACTCGAACTCGCGACATCTTCCTTGGCAAGGAAGTGCTCTACCAACTGAGCTACACCCGCATTTCTGCGGCATTTTTTAGGCGCCGCTCGCTTCAACCGGTTGGGAAGCGGGCCGCAAAAATAGAAGATCACGCGCTGGTTGCAAGGGAAAATTTTCCAATTTTGTTTTTTTCACCACCAAGGCACCAAGACACCAAGGGAAATCAAGTTCATCACAGAGGCGCAGGGGCGCGGAGAGGGGGAAGGTTCACCCCTGGGGGGTTGTGGACGGGGCCGAATGAAGGAAAAAGTGCGATGAGCGGGCGCAGGGGAGGCTGTCTTGCTTTGTAGAAATGATTGGTATCGTGGAAAGAGCATCCGGCTGCAGCGGCGGTCGGCGACCGTCGCCCTTTTTTCATGGAGCGTCCATTCTCGCGACGGTCATAGACCGCCGCTACAGCCAGCCAAGCGGGTTGCCTTTAAAATCTGCGTGAATCTGCGAAATCTGCGGACTCCTTCCATGGATCTGTGGGATCGGCTGCATCCGCAGTCAGTCGCCGGGAAAAAATGCTGGTGGCGACGGGGCGCAGCGATATGTTGCGGGGAAATGAACCGGCTCCAGCAAATCCTCGATGTGAAACGAACGGAAATCGCGAAGCTGCTGCCCCGCGCGGAGAAGCTGCGGGCGGCGGCGCTGCTGCGCGATGATTTCCGGGGCTTTGCCGCGGCGCTGGATCGCGGGCCGGAGGCGCTGGGATTGATTGCGGAGGTGAAGAAGGCCTCGCCGAGTGCGGGGGTGATCGCGGAGTCGTTCGATCCGGTGCAGATCGCGAAGGTCTATGAAAGCGCGGGTGCGCACGCGGTGTCGGTGCTCACCGACGAGCAGTTTTTCCAGGGGCATCTGGGCTATATGAGCAAGGTGCGCGAGGCGATCTTGCTGCCGGTGTTGCGCAAGGATTTCATCCTCCACGAGGCGCAGATTTTCGAGGCGATCGTGGCGGGGGCGGATGCGATTTTGTTGATCGTGGCGGCGCTGGATCAGCCCACGCTGCTGCGCTTGCACGCGCTGGCGCTGGAGATGCAGCTCGACGTGCTGGTGGAAGTGCACTCGATGGAGGAGCTGGACCGGGCGCTGGAGATTGAGGGGCTGCAACTGCTGGGCGTGAACAACCGGAATCTCGCGACTTTCCATGTGGATCTTGCGACGACGGAGGAACTGGCCGAAGAGGTGCCGGACGACGTGATCCTGGTGAGCGAAAGCGGGATCAAGACCGGCGAGGATTCGCGCCGGGTCCATGCCGCGGGGGCGAATGCGATTCTGGTTGGTGAATCGCTGATGCGCACCGGCGATGTGCATGCGGCGGCTGAGGAATTGTTGACCATCTAGAATTTTACCGCCAAGTCGCCAAGGCGAGGGGATTTTTCACCACGAAGCGCACGAAGATCACGAAGCAAGGAAAAGCCTTTCGTGCTGCCTAAATCTTCGTGCCCTTTGTGTTCTTCGTGGTGAATTAAATTTGCGGAAAAATTAGCGCGTGGTGCCGCGTTTTTTCTTTTCGGCAGCGCGCTGGAGGTCGTGCTTGCCCTTGTCCTTCAGGCGGGTCTTCCGCTTGCGGAGTTGCTGGGCGATTTTATCGACGACTTTGTCGATCGCGACGTAGAGATCGGATTCGGCGTCTTCGGCGTGGATGTCAGGTCCGGGAACGGCGAGATGGACTTTGACGTGGTAGGCCTTTTTCGGGTTGCGCTTTTCGTCGTGCAGGAGGACGACGTGAGCAGCGAGAATTTCATCAGTTAACTCTTCCAGGTGGCCAACTTTGTCGGCGACATGGGAATGGATGGCGGCGGTGAGCACGAGATGGCGGGGACTGAGATGAATCTGCATGGCTTTAGTCTAAAACCGCTTTTTCGATGGCGCAAAGGGGAAGATGTCAAACGAACGACAAATTTTTGATGATAGCCTGTGCACTTTTTAGCCAGGAGCCGCAAGGGCGCGGAGATTTAAATGACCAATGTCCAATGACGAATAACCAATGGGGGCTGCTCAGATCGGCTGTTTGGGGCCGAGATATTTCGGCGGGGTTTGTAGGAGGTAGAGATCGAGGACGGCTTTGACGCGGGCGAACCATTCGCGAATGACGATCTTCATGGCCACGCTGGCGGGGACTTCGTGGGCGTCGAAGCCGATGGCGTCGAGATGGTAGTGCCGCGCGAGCAGCAGCGAACGCTGGTTGTGAAACTTCTGCGAGATGATGGTGAATTGGGTGAGACCAAAGATCTCATGCGCGCGGACGATGGAATCGAGCGTGCGAAAGCCCGCGTAGTCGAGCGTCATCGCTTTTTCGGGCACGCCGAGTTTCATGAGCCGGTGCTTCATGGTGGTCGGCTCGTCGTAGGTTTTATCGGGGTTGGCGCCGCTGAGCAGGAGATGCTTCACCTTGCCGGCCTTGTAGAGCGCCGCGGCGGCTTCGATGCGGTAGTCGAAGAAGGGGTTGGGATTTCCATTGCCCTGGCGTTCGTTGGTGCCGAGGACGAGCCCCACGCGACGCGCGGGAATGGTTTCCACGGATTCGTAGAGACGTCCGGCGGCGGAATGAATGACGAGCCACTGGCAGAAAAAAATGAAGCCAACGACGCCCAGCAGGCCGAGCAAGAAGAGTTTCCCAAGACAACGCACGGCGGGAGACTAGCGGGGAAATTAAAAGTTAAAAATTAAGAATTAAAAAATCGGAGGGTTTTCTGGCGGTGGTGGGGAGAAAGCCGGCAATTCAAGGGGCTTTAATGATCGGTGGTTTTTGAAGGGGTGGTTTGCGTGATCGGGTGGTCGGGGCGAATGGTGGGGATGCCCAGACTTCGGATGCTCAAGCAAATGATCTTTGACGGACGCGGGAAGCCGCCGCGCCCCGAGTTGCGTCCCGCTCCAGCGCAATGGAGAGACGACGCGATTACCGGCAGTTGTCTGGGGCATTCGACGGTGTTCCTCAATTTCCTTGGCCTCCGTGTAATTACCGATCCCGTCTTCTCCGAGCGGGTGGGGCCGGGAGTTCCGCCCTTGATTCTGGGGCCGAAGCGTTACCTCGCCCCGGCTCTGGAGCCGGGGGAACTGCCGCCGCCGGAGGTCATTTTGCTCAGTCATGCCCATTTTGATCACTTCGATGTCTGGAGCCTGCGCAAGTTCGACCGGAAGACGCCGGTGGTGACGGCTCGGGCCACGCGTGATTTGCTGGCATGCCATCGGTTTAAGACGGTCCATGAACTCGACTGGGGCCAGTCCGTCACGGTGGAAACCCGTGTCGGCACCATCAAGATCACCGCCCTGGAGGTCGCCCACTGGGGTGCGCGCATGGTGCGTGACGAACACCGCGGCTACAACGGTTACCTGCTGGAGAGAAGTGGACACGCGGTGTGTTTCGCCGGCGATACTGCCTATACGCCGGCTTTCGGCCAGTTGAAGGAGCGTGTTCCTTCCCTGGATTTGATGCTCATGCCGATCGGGGCCTACGATCCGTGGATTCGCGCCCATTGCACCCCGGAGCAGGCGGCCGCCATGGCCCGGGAGGCGGGAGCGCAACACTTTGTGCCGATTCACCATTCGACCTTCAAGCTTAGCAACGAGGCGTTGGAGGAACCTGCTGCCCGCCTGCGGGCCGCTTTTGCCCCGGAATCCGAGCGGCTGCTGGCGGTGAAAGTCGGTGAGACCTTCCGCGTGCCGATCTGAGAGCGGGGCATTTTTCGAGATTCCCATGCCTCACAGCGGGGCACCATGCGGCATGAAAAGGTCGGTGTCCATTTTGCTGGAGAACGCCAACGGCGTTCCGGTTCAAAGCCCGGGGCTGCGTTGGGATTTTGTTCGTGGGTGGTTACGCGCCGCATCTGTCTGAAATACAGGGTATTGTCTGGCTGCCACCACCACATGGCGGCCTTTCATGCGAAAAGCAGGCCAAAGACGCTCATTCAGGCAGTTCGAGCCAGGCGAATCGCTCTGAGGATGTCACTTCGTCAGTTCTCCAAAGTGATTGGAGTGAGCAAATGGACCATTTCCAAGTGGGACAATGAACTCATGATTCCCCGACAACACAGCCGCAATAAACTCGTCGCATGGCTTGGATTTGATCCCGAATTGAAAATTTGAAGCCTACCTCCCTTTGATTACGTTGAAATTGAGGTGTGGCTAAAAAAACTCTTCACCAACTTGGTCAACTAGTCTCGTCGTCCTATTCTGAAACTGGATCTAAGAAGGAGTGAACAAAAAATCTATTTTCCTTCAGAAATAGTCATTATTAAAAATACGTCCGATAAATATCAAATTGCCAATCGATATAAAAAGTTGTAAGAATATGCCAACCAAATACGAATCAAGGCTATTGACCCGGTAAACTAAACGGTGCCGAAAGCAGTTCTTCGCCTCCAGGGTTTGAGGGAGTCAAAATAATCACAGATGCAACAAATGTCTCTGAATTTACACCTCCAATGATGGTAATCGGGACTTGAATATCTACGGAAATTTGCTTGCCTGGATCTATAGGAACGCGACGAACCCTATTTTCTACAAATTGTGTATCAGCTTTGATCAATAACTCTGGAGGAAATAAAAACTCTTTCTGACCATGCGATTCTCTATAAAGTCTTATTCCATTAGTCCCGTTGAAAGTTCTGAGGGCAATAGTTTCGTTTGTATTATTTTTAATGCTAACTATTAGTGGGATCATTTTGATATCTTTCAGAACTTGGTTCGTTGGAATTTCAAAATGCGGCACTACATCAACAGCATGAGCTTGTTCCCCGGCCATTAGGAGCTCATTGCTGTACAATAACAGCACCGAAGTCGCATATACTACCGGATGGGTGAAATATTTTAAATTCATGGGTTTATGATAGTCCAATTGGGCTCTGCGGTTTCATCTGAAAATGAAGGATTATTACTATGGTAGCTTGGAGAGCTTGTCAATATCCACTTTGAACCGGTTTGAGGAGACGCGATACCCATCGCCGTGAATCCCCACTGCCAAGCCACGGATTTCAGCGGCACATAAATCGAATTCGATAGCGATGGCAAAAACATATAATACATCTTAAAATTGTCATCTCGTCCTTGTGGAGAGGGTGCTCTAGCTGGAAGGTCACTACCAGGACTGTCGGAATCTCTTACACCATTTAAATATGGTATACCACTTCCATACGGCCAGTGACCATCCTCCATATTTGTGTATGTGTGTACATTTGCTCCTTGAGTGAGTTTAGTACTGACAATTGTTTGAGACCAAACCGCAGTCCCGGAGAATCCTTGTGGGATCTGCAAGTTTTGTGCATAAAAATTGATACCATTTCCAGTCCGCGTGTTATCGGACGGATTGTCAAATTCTACCCGTGCTGAACCGTCACTATGGTTTATGATGCTTACATAGGTGTATGTTGATGTAGTCGCGTCAACGGTCGGCCTGACCAAGTTCAATTTTGCCGTGATATCTTGCTCCACACCATCGATTGTAAGTTGACACGTCACATCCCGCTCTCCCGCATCGCCCGTGAAGTAAATAGTCATACTATCCCCGTCTGAGTCGCTACCCGAGGCAGCAATTGAAGTGAGGGGAAAGTATGAGGCGGTTTGGTTAAATGATATGATTGCGTCATCGGGGAGAACCCACTTGTATTTGGCCTCAGGCTTTAAAACGCCTTTTGAATCTGGTATATCGATATATAGATTAACCTGCTCGCCAACTATTATTTTTCCATTGCTTGAATCAACGTTTTCGAAATCACTCATATTAGGTGTGTAAATCTGAATGGCTGGCACTACCACCGTGCACGTCGTTTTACTTTTAGTCGTACAGGTCGCCCCATTCTGATCCGTTCTAACGGCATGAATAGTAACGGGACATTCTTGGTCCAGCGCGTTACTTTTCGTGTAAGTGACGGTCTGAGGATCTGTTCCAATTCCCGTTGCTGGCGATCCATCAACAAAGCTCCACGTAAGTGTTGTTAAAGTATCCGCAGGAGATACATAAAATGTGACTGTATCATCGGCATTAGCAATAACATAACGATCGCCGTTGATGTCGATTAAACTAGGATCAGTACTCAAACCTAAATCCCCTGCCTTTAAAATACATACAGTCGTGAAAAACAACAACCCACAGTGTATTAATTTACTAGAAAGTGCACTCATTGAATTAATTTTTGTTTTTTATCGGATTCTTTTGAGATCAGGAATGAAAGATGTTTCTCTTCATCTGGAAATTCTTTTAAAAGCTGGTTGTATTGGCTGATTTTTTGGTCAGAATTCAAGGTTTCATCATGGTTGATTGATTGAAGTTTTATGGTGTATAGAAGGGCTTTTGGAGCAGAGTATACGACTGCAGCTTTGATGGCCGCGGATGACTGTCTCATTTCAAACAAGTAGAAGAAACATAAATCTTGAAGCGCATCATATGGGTTCGATTCTTTTGCTTCGCATTCCTTTACTTTGTCAATCAATTGCTTTTCACGTTTCTGCATTTTTGCTATAATCTCCGGAGGCCTGACGTCGATGATATCTTTGCTCTTATAGAAGCCTTTATCATATCGATATCGTGTCATCCACCCTTGCGAATCAATGGAAGACGCCAATTTGCCATTATTGTCATACGTATATTGGGCAACAAGCTGCTGAGTGGCGCCTTCTATATTCATGACGCGCCTAGTTTTTCCATATAGAGGACCAGGCCCGGAGAAAAACGTAGTGATCGTATGCCCATCGTCCAATGTATCGCGATCTATCACACCTTTTGTTATATCATCGAAAACAAACTCTTTATGACCAAGCTTATCACTTCGAGATATCGTAGGCGGTTCAAATTTTCCACCATTAGGCTTTATGGTATAATTCCAAGAACCATCAGAAAGAATATGTTTGGATATTGCATCCCAACTGAATTCTCCGATATTCGACGTGCCCGAAGCGATTGTTATCTTTGGAATTAAGTTTGAATCGACCTCAAACGTATATTTCTCGGTAGTCTTATCGGGATTTACTATAGATGATAACATCGGCTTGAAACCACTTATTACAGCCATTCCGTTATCACTCGCTAAAACAGGGACTTTTTCAAAATTGAGATCGTATTCATTTCCGTTTAGATAGATTTTGCTTGCCCCTGCATTACCCATCTCAATCGACATAATTTCTTTTCCATTCTCTTGGATGCTACTCACTAAGCCATTGGAATAAACCCAAGATATAACATCTCCTTTATCTGTTCGCAGTTTTGATATATGCCCCTTGGAATATATAATTTGCCAACCGTCAGCTCGTGAGACTGTAAAATTATCCCCGTCCGATTTTCCATGCCATACTTGATCCAGGGTTGCGAATTCGTCGGTATTTTTTACGCTTCGACGCAAATACATGGTTTTTCCACATGGAAGCAACGCCACCATCATTTTTTCTCGCTTTAGATAGGCCGAACTTTCAAGCAAGGGGAACCACCAATACTCACCTAGATATGGCGATGCCATTTGCCGATTAGATGCTAATATAGCCCGCACAGGCAGGTTAAAATTATCACTGAATTTCAATGTTCCTATCTCGCGGATAAGTTGGAGGTAGCCATAGGAATCAGCGGCTCCCAAAGTGTTTGGAGGAGGAGATAGATCCACAGGAGCAGCAAAGACCCCTGGCATCAATAGCGATAACACGCCAAGCACCGGCAATGATTTTTTCATAAATCACTTCAAACTTAAAATAGATTGCGAAGACCTAACTCTCAGTCTCTACTCGTAGCCGTCCTCATCACCTGGATCCACATCATCGCAAGCGTAGAGATGATGTGGAAGCATCGTTTCAAATGCGGAGAGAAGATTGTTGCTGAACCCTGTGAACTTGGAAAGCACACCGATGCCCAGAATTGCCATTGCCACTACAATTTTTTTGTTTTTCATACCCTTTACGCCGGGGATGCTAAATTTCGGAACTAGAAAGTCAACACTTCTCTTGAAAAAATATCGCGCTGTTAAAATGACACTTTTTGTTGTGTGCGGTCAGGCCGTGGCATACTTAATTCGGGCCAATCTTGAAGGTAATCCCCGGATCCCTCAATTTGCCGAACTGTGGCAAACTTCTTCCATTCATCAATGCTTGGAGATGCGCTAAATTCCCCAAAGAACACTTTAATTCTTCCCTTGTCCACCTTGGTGATGCCGATATCGCTTGGGAAAAATTTCGGTGACAGCACGATGAGCCGCGAAGAGGAGACGAAATATTTTTGGATTTTAAGGAGGTTCGCTGATGAAATGTCTCCCCCAAGGACAATCGATTGGATTTTTCGCTGCTGTAAAGCATCGGGCGAGCTTGCAAGGATCACCTGTTGCTGAGGATATGATGAGATGAATGTTCTCAGAGTTCTTCCGTAGTATTCTCCCATGACCTCTTCGTTTACCTCAACGAGAACGGAGGAGGGTGTGTCTCCTACAATGGTCAAGTTTTGTTCTCGGAGTAGAAAGTATGGTTGATGAATTGACTTTCCAATTACCAGCAAAATCAGCGACAGCAATGCTGCGGATGCAAATGCCGATAGAAAATGAGGGAATGGCGGCCACTGGCGCACTTTCCACCGCAGAATCATTAATCCAATGAGAGATATACCGGGAATCAGCCACACTATCGCAGATTCTGCCACGGAACTAAACCACGCCGTTACAAAGAACGTCGCCCAAACTGAGAGCGGGATGCAGGTTCTAATCTGGCCCGACGGCAGGCATAGTAGAAAGACAAATAACCATCCAGCGATATAACCTATACGAAAAAACCAATTCCCCTCAACCAACCAAGTCAGATGACTATTCACCAAGGTGCGATAACCCTCATGATGACTCAGAGGCTGAAACCATTGCATGTAAGCTTTGCCGGCATTTCCCCATCCCCAACCGTTCGGAGCATCCGCTATCATAACAGGAGCTATTTCCCACACTAAAAGGCGGTTGCTAATCGACTTGTCATTTTGCAAAATGCCTTGTTCTAGTCGTTCATTTTCGTGTAAATAGAATATTGCAGCAATTAGAGTCGCAGCCACAGCCAAGATCGAAAGCATTCTTGCTCTCGACCATGGGGTGGGAGAGAAATATATTAACACAGTGATCCCAAAGGAAAGAGCAACGAAGCCACCGCGCGAATACGTGTGAACAAGGCATAATCCTAACCCCAAAAATGCAGATAACGCCACCCAAAACCCCCATCGGTGTATCTTATTCAAGATCCAGATGCTGATCATCAATGTTGCGATTAACGCTGCAGTCTTATTTGGATTGCCAATACCCCAATCCATCCGCAATCGATTGTGGAAGAAGAAATCCATTGTCTTCACCGATTCCATGCATCTGCAATTTGTTGAGTTGGAAGTGGAACTTGGAGATCTAGAGGAACCTGATTGGCCCGAGCTAGGGGGACAAAAGTTTGATTTAACCAGTCGCCCACAAACTGCGGCTCCCGAAATGGTTTAAGCCAATCATCCTTGATTGCATGTTGAAGCGCTCTGAAGTCCTTGCTGGCTCCAACCGCAGCGAGTCTACGTGAGTCACGAAAACTGAGTGCATAGTCGAAAAAGTGAAATCCCAAGTCCCATTCGGCATCATTGTCACTGTGCCCTAATCCTATGAATGCTTTGAAGATGATCGGGTATCCAAGCGCCCGACAGCTTGCATAAAATTCTTGGGCGTGGGTATAGCCGACTTCCATTTCACCAGTAGTTAGCAGCCATAAAACGCGATTTGCTTGAGCGGAGGGGGTATCGAATGTACTTGGAATATGCACATGCACTGCGAGAAATCGTTCCGGCTTCCGCAGTGCGAGCCGATGAGCCCATTGAGCGCCACGAGACATTCCAAAGAGTAATAGATCCTGGTCGGGGACTTGATTCTGACGATGGAAGGTTTCCAATCCGTTTTCCCATGCGTTAGAAAGTTTGTCAAAATTCTGGTCAAATTCCCACTGTTCTTTCGGGCTGAGATCATCGGTATTGCCCTTAAGACTCCAGACACGTTGCGTCGACCATGTAAGCAGCGCATAATGATGTGCATCAGCATAGGGGATTAACTTTTCTGGAACGGAAGCATGATATGCTACTGTCTTGTTGCCCGGCTTGTATTTTAACTCATCCAAAATAAGCGCTGCTTCACTTTGCCAAGTGCAAAAAGCAAGTGTTCCCTGAGGGGGATGGTCCTTGGTCGTTCCCGGTGGCAATCGAAGGAACATTTGTAGTTGTGGCTGTTTGTCGCAATAGGTTTTGAAGCTCTGTTGAATAATGATCGGATCTTCCCTGTCCTTGCCCGCGGGCATCAGGTTCTTCCATGATTTCAAAAGCGACTTGTCAGGTAGCCACGAACTGCTTGGCGGAGAGATCATGCAATCTGTTTTGGAGAGTTCCCTAAAATCATCGTTACTGAAGTAGGAGGGATCTCTATTGGCTTGCAACAGCGTCGAAAAGTAGCTGCGTACAAAGTCGTTCACCTTGTCTCCGCGAGTCTGAACCGGCGCTGCCACACTAAGCCAAGTCCAATTTTTGTTCTGAGCACGTCCATTACCAAATGCCTGCTGGAGTGCAGGTCTAGCTTCTGCCTCCTCGTAATCGCAAATCATGAGTCCAGGACGTTTGTCTCGCTCAATCTGATCGCCCAATGCGCTATCCGTATAACCAGCCCACCCGAGAATATGAGAATCGTCCAAGCTTGCACAAGTAAACGCAAGATTACCGCCGCTGGCAGTACCATATACCAACAGCGGCATGTGCTCCAAGCCAGCTTTTTTGAGTCCATTAAGAATAGCAGTTCGATTTAGCAACAGCGTCTGTCGAAACCCTTTCTCATCCTTCGGATATCTATCATAATGAAAATCCAGAGTGACAAGGAGAAGATTGTTTTTGATGGCAAAATCCCGCCAAGCCTGATCATGTGCAATGCGCGGAGCAAATCCGGGACGATCTGCACAAATTACTAGAGCCGCGTGAGGAGCATCCACGGTCTTGGTAATCAGCATTTCCCCAACAGGAAAGGCAGCGGATACAGGCAGTGGAAAGGTATCTGTCTTCAATTCAGGCGCTTTGGCCTTGCGTGATGCTTGTCTGTGCGTCGGCTTTCCAACCTTCGCCACTTTCTTATTAGGTTGCGAGGAAGGTGCGCGCACTTCGGTCGAGGACGGAGCGATGGTTGGAACACTTGTGGGTGCCTGTACAGCAGCGATGGCAGCCGCATCGGGAGTGGTCGTAGGAGAAGGCGTAATGGCCACAGTTTCCGAAGAAGGATTGGATGGTGAAGCCGTGGAAGATTTCGCAACAGATGTTGACGTGTCGCCGGCAACCACAACTCGCTGGGTTTGGTGAAAATGCAGCACGTAAGCGGTACTCGCACTGAACCCCAGCAGCAGGAGGACAACGGCGCAGGCGATCAATTTCCATTGCCCAACAGCCGGAGATTTAGGCTCCACTACACCGGGGAGTGACTTTGGAACAAGATTCGTAATGACCGGCGCAGGCAATGGTGGTGCCGTCGGGGCATCCTGCTCGATTTGCGAGGCTGAAAACAGGCCCGCTGTATCGCCCCTCAAGACCTCCCGCAGGGAACGCCACTCCGTCTCATCCTCCCGGCGGCCCCACATCTCTTCGGTGATGCGCTGTTCTCGCAACATTCCAAAGATTTCTTCGCGGCTATAAGGCCCAAATTCCTGCTCACTGTTCCAAAGGTAAATTTTCATCGCAATTTCCTATGGTTGATGAAGCGTTGCCCACTCTTTCGCTGTTTCCTGATTGGGTAGCCAGACAGCCAGCGTCGGATACTCCCTGACTTCGGACTCCTTTAACGGTTGCTTGGTGTCAAAATCCCACCATGACCCATTCGCGTGATTCCCCTTTCGCCATTGGTCCAGAAGCACCGCAAATTCATTGCGAACAAAATGGCTCATTGGTTCCGCCATCACGTGGCTGGTCTTCGGCACCGTAACCCAGGTCCACGGCTCTCCCAACGCGCGGCCCTGAAGAAAGTAGGTCAGCGATGCCCCGTAACGCTCATCATCCTCACCGCAAGCCAAGATGCCGGCTGGCTGACGAACCTTCACACTCGGAACGTCCCACCACTCGGCAGAATAGGCACACCAAGTAATGACGCGCTGGGGTTTCCATGCGACGAAGGTGCTCGTAAAATGTGCACCACCGGAAAACCCGTAGAGCAAAAGCGGCAGGTCGCGGTCGTAGATTTTTCGCACGGCGGACAGCAGCAACGCACCCGATCCTTGCGAGGCATAATAGTACCCCCGATGAGCTTGGGTGAGGAGAGCGATTTCCGAAGCAAAGGAAATCCCCACTAAGCCGAGCTTATGTTCGGTTGCGAAACGCTGCCATACTGGTTGAGCGATCAGTTCCCGACCATCCCCGTTGCATCCAGGGCAAAGCACCAACACAGCCACTGGATTTTGGGTAGTTTCCACAGCGCATACCTCAGAGCGCAGCATATCCGGTGGAGACGGAAACCGATAAGTACGAATTTCCGCCCCGCTCATCGCCAGGGGCATCAGAATTGCGCAAGCTGTCAGGAAGAAATTCATACCCAGTTTCTCATCAATCCAGTGGAGTTCGTCGCACAAACCAGCAGGCCAGCACCAGCGTCAGCAGAACGTGGATGCCCAGCACCAGCGCACTCCATCCGTAAGGTGAGATGAAGGTGTGGGTGGACTGGCGCACGATGTCGTAGTTCCGATAGTCCACAAAGGTTTTGAGGTAACCGCTCCACCCCCAGTAGGCGACGATGAAGGGGCGGCAAATCGTACTCAGCCAGTCGGGCAGCGAAAGCGCAGCGCCGGAAAGTGGAAGCTGGAAGCCCACCAGATAGATGGCCAGCAGCGAGGCTCGCTCCGGCGAGGCACACGCCGCCGAAATCGCCAGGCAGGTTGAACTCATGGCCATCGTAGTCAGGAAAAGAATACCGAACTGCGCAATCGCATCTCCGGGAAAGCCACAGATGGTTTTGACAAACCAAGTCATCCAGAAAGCCTGCGCTAGGCAAAGCAGCAGGATTTGCCCGAACTTGGTTCCCACATAGGCGATGGAGGAAAGCCCTGCCCGACGTTCTTTCTGTAGCACCGCCCGCTCCTTCGCGATTTCTCTCGCGCCATTATTTGCCCCAAGCAAAGTGAGCAGCACCACTTGGAACATCGCCAGTCCCGAGATGAGCGAAGCAGCGTGGAACGATTCCTTCATGTAAAGGAGCTGTTCCTCCATCGTCCGCAGCACATTGGTTTCCAGTTGCAGAGTCAGACTGCGGACTTGGGGCAATCCCTTGGTGGCAAAAACCGCCACCAGCAAAGGGAAAGTAACGATCAAAACCAAGTGCAGCCAGAGCTGGCTCTTCTCCCGCACAAAAAGCTGCCCTTGCCGCGCAAGCAGCGTGGAGAATTGCCAGAAACCGGAAGGCGGCTTGGCCGTTTTGAGCGGGTGAGGAACCTCTTCTTCCATCGGCTGCTCTATGGGAGAAAGCTGAGCCGAGTGATCGGGAGACTGGTAGAGCGAAAACAGTTCCGCGACGGAAGACGCCCCATGGATTTCGAGCAACGAGGCGTAACTGCCATGATAGATGAGCCGTCCCGCATGCAGGAACACGACCGCATCGCAATAATGGAGGTGATAGGTCGAGTGAGTCACCAGTACCACGGTCTTGGAAAATTCGTGGGCCAGATCCCGCAGCCAGATCATCATCTCCTGATCCGAAAATTCATCGAGGCCGCTGGTCAGTTCATCCATGAACAGAAAGGCCGGATCACCGATCAGCTCCTCCGCCAGGGCCAGTCTTCGCATCTGCCCACCGGAGAGTGTGTCGTAAGTCTGGGCGAGCAATGGATTCAACCGCGCGAGGCTGGTAATATGCTCGCTCCATTGCTTGCGAACTGGGGTCGGCACGCTCCTCGGCAAGCGGAGGGCTTGGGCATAACGCAGGTTTTCCTCGACCGTCAAAGCCTGATGAAAGGCCCCAAACTGCGGCAGGTATCCCACCGCCAGTGGAAACTCCTGCTTCAGTCTCTCCACGGAATGGCCCGCCAGCAGCACCTTTCCTTGCGTCACCGGACGAATACCCGCGAGCGCTTTTACCAAGGTGCTCTTACCGCAACCAGACGCACCAATGATCGCCACGAATTGACCGGACGGAATCTCCAGATCAATGCCCGACAACAGCGTCTTTTGGCACTTCCCTTGATCCACGATGACAGACAGGCCCCGCGCCGAAATCCCCGGCGTTACCACGGCCCGCGTCTCCAATACTTCACCTTGCATAGTCCCCTTGAGTCCTTTAATTCATGCCGAGAATCTTTTTGCTGATGCGATCAATCGCCTGGTTGGCAATCGTGCTCGCCGGATAATATCGCTGAGCAATCGCATACCACGTCAGGCTGTAGCCGAAGTCGTTCCTCGCCTCCGCCTCCTGCGCATGGTTCACCGCCGCGACGAACTCCGCGCCCTTGCCAGCCAGATTGCCCAGCATCGAGTTAAGCTTGTTGTCATCGGGGAGGTCTTTAACTGCGAGGTTGATGGTCTCCCAAGCCCCATACACATCTCCATTCGCACTCATCACTCCCGCTTTCTGAATGGCTACCTCGGCCTTCTGGGTTTTCTCGATGGCATCCTTGAGCTGCTGCTCGCGCTTGGCGTCGCCGTGAATCGCGGGCGCAAACATCAGTTGCTTGTCAAAGATCGCCCGGTAGTTGCCCTCCTGCACATAGCGATCAAAATCACCCGTGGACTGGTTCTGCGCGTCCTGGGAATTGAAGAAATTGTTCGCATTGGATTGCAGGTCGGGATTGTCCGGCCATGCTTCCGCCGCGGCCTGGAATTCATCCATAGCCGTTTTCAAATCCCCTTTCTGTGCCGCCAGCTTGGCCTTGCCCATGCGCATCCGGCTTTCCAGCTTGACCGCATTCACTATAGCGACCGGCTTCGTCGTATCGAAATCGGCGGCCAGTTGCTTCATCTCATCGAGCGTCGTGGAGAGGTTGCCGAAATCCTTGGCTTCGATCAGGTTCGCCAGCTTGTCGATCTTGGCGAGGTAGGCGGCCACCCGGTCCTTTGCCGTTCGCTTTACGGCGGACACGGAAGGCTCGAACTCACCCGCCAGGAACGCTTCCTGCAACCGGTCTGTAGCTGCGACGACGTTGTTCTTATCCAGGTTGTAGTTGAAGACATCAATCGTGGACTGTACTTCGCGCTGCTGTTCCAGCGCGGCGTTCACCTGATTGGCAATCGCCACGGGGTAGGTGTCTTCGTCAAAGATCCGGCGGTAAAACTCCGCCGCTAAAATAACGTGTTCGTAGTGATGGTTACTGGCCAGCGTATTGATGTAACCGGCGAAATCCGACTTGGCGCTGTCGAGGAGCTTCTGTGCCCGCAACTCGTTGAGCTTGATCTTGGCTTTCGCCTCTAAGGAGTTGAGGTAGGTCTGGGTCAGCTCCAGCTTTCCCTCCATGCCGCTCACGTCCGGGGTTGAATTGCTGCCGTCTACATCGCCTTCTTGGGGAACGCCCCCATTGTTGGAACGCTTTTTGGGATTTCGGGAGCTCTCTTGCCTACTTACATCCAGATCCTTTTGCCGGTTGGTTCGCGACATGATGTCCGCATTCCGGCTGTCGGTTTCAATCTGCTGCTGTAGGCTGCTGTTCTTGTTGTCGATCTTGTCCGAGGTTTTGTCGGTGTTCCAAACCGACTCGATACGATTGGCCAGTTCGGCGCTCATACCCAGATCAATCGAGCGATAAGTGGCGAGCTGATACAGGGACTTCCAAGCCGCGAAGGTTTGTCCTTGTCGCAGCATCGCGACGATTTGATTGGCACCATCCGCGTAAGCCTTCGCCTGCTCGGCGGGCACTTCGGGGGTTCCGAGGTACCGCTCAAAGCGCGCTCTCACCTGCCCATCGCTGATGTTCCGACCTCCCAGGGCTTCAGACGCCTGCTCCTTTGTCGCAGCCTGCTTCTGGGCCTGAGCGGCCTGGGCAGCCATGCTGCCCTCCTGCGGCTTGTGGTTGAAAAGATAATCCAGCGTCGTGCCGGTGCTGTTTTCACCGGCATTCCCTGCATTGGAAGCGGTTGCCGACCCTGCCGTATTCGGGCTCGCTGGCGTTATCTGATTTTCTGCGGTGCTGGTTGTGGGAGCCGACTTGGCTGCGTCTTCCTGCGCATCACTACTGTTATTGGATGCTGAGTTCGTCTGCGCGACCGCACAGGAAATCCCGATCATTCCCACCAGCAAAGTGCTGCACCACAGGTTATTCTTTTTGGCACGAATTGGCATAGATCAGCCCTCCTTCCTTGACTTCCAGTTCTGCGAGATAGGTTTGGCCCTTGGTGAAATAGATGCTCGCCAGTCCAGCAGGAATCATCACCGCCACGGGCCGACTGTCACTTGGGGTGGAAAAAAGCATCAACCGCCCGACGCCTTCCTTCCATCCCAGATCGGCCTCCACCCGAAGTTCTCCTTTGAACCGTGATCCTGCCAGAGAACGGTAGTCGTCGAGGTATTTCTCCACCGGAAATGCCTCCAGCGTTCGGTAGGGATTGGTCAGATAGCTCGTCAGAAAATATCCCCCGATGCTTCCGATAATCAGGAACAGGATGGCCGCTCCGATCCAGATCAATACTGTGGGTTTCTTTCCGCCCGACACCGGTATGGTCGCCTCCGCATGAGCAAATGGTGATGCTACTTTCGAGGTGGACGACCCATCATCTTCTTGTCTCCAGTCCATGCACGGCTTGTAATGAACACCACATCTACCGGCAAGCTTTTTCTTGCTGCTCCAACAGGACACTCGCCTTTTAAGCAGTTCGCCTCAAGCGAGGAGCGCAGCGACACCTTTGGACAATAATCTCCTATCTGTAATTCATTTTGATTACTGCCTAACGGAATTATGCCGTCTTGAGTTTAACCACCGGCCACGGCCCCTTGCCGCCAAGTTCGAGCTTTTCTGGATTCTCGGCAACCAGCTTCTTGACTTGCTTGGTGTCCAACCGAAGACCACGCACGCTAAGTTCGTTGGTCTTGTGCTCCTTGAAGAGCTCAAGCAAGCGGTTCAACGAGACAAGGATGCCGTGAGACTTGCCGGATGTGCTGGGCAGGGAGGGTTTAGACGTAATTCCCAAGGATTTAATGATCTCAGCAATTTGCTCATCAATTTCCTCAACTTCTTGAAGGAGCTTCGCTTTCTTGGCCTCCAGGGCAGAAAAGTCGGCTTGTTCAAGTCGGGCAAGCTGCTCTTGGAGTTCTTGCTTTTGCTTGGCGATGAGGTTTGCGAAGTGATTGGACATAATTAACGAAAAGACTATTGGCTGAGCAGCAATGGTTAAACAACTTAACGGGTTTGCCAATGGAAAATATAGCTGGGCTGCCCAGTGGATGCATCTTAATCAATTTCCATTTTGCTTGGATCTGTTCGAGACATACACACCTGTCAAAAAAAACAGCCTCCTTCAGACGAGATGGAGGCTGTGGTTTATGCAGGCGTTATACGGTTGCCGATTCGACCACCTGTTCTTGCGCTGGCAAGCGGTTGCGGATGAAGTCAACGGCTCGGCTAGCCTGATTTGCCGCCTGGACGATCCAGCGCTTGTGGTCTTTGTCCTTGAGCACCGCAAGCCAGTTCTGGATGTAGGCTGCAGACTGTTTGTGGTCATCTACTACGATATCAACCTCGGCACCGAGGAATGCAGCTCCCATCTCGGCCACAAGTTCCTCTTGCGAGTAGGTCTGACCGCCGAACCCATCGCTTTCGACGAGGCTCCTGCGGTTAAGCCGGGATTGGTGGCCGGTGGCGTGGACGAGTTCGTGAAAGAGAGTCAGGTAGTATGCCTCCCCGCTTTCAAAGCGCTTCATTTCCGGCATATCAATCGTCTCGGTCGCAGGCCGGTAGCATGCTTCGGCATACCGTCCTACCCGAATGGTGGGAGGCGAGGGCATGCCCTTCACGATTTCTTTTGCGCGGGCGATGCGGTTTATTGCTTCCGTATTCGGCGAGGTATCAATGGCCGGGAATTCGATCCCCTCAATCTGGGTGGCATTGAAAACTTTGTAGCCCTTGAGATACGCGAGGCGTTTCTGCGTCTCTGAGCCCTTCTCATCCTGCTCTTTCATCTTGAACTTACCGAATTTGATCACCAGCGAACCGTGCTCGCCCTTCTTGACATTCCCGCCTCGCTCCTGAACTTGCCGCCAGGTCATCCAGTAGGGCGAGGCGAACTGGCGAAGGCCGAGCATCAGGACATTCACACCGCGATACTCCTGTCCGGTGCTGAAATTCCGGGGCCTTCCGACATTGCGTCGCCAGGGACATCTCCATGGCACAACACCCTTTTCGAGCTGGGCAATAATCGCGTCAGTGACCAGCGTGTACGGATCTACGAACTGCTTCTTCATAGCAAAGAACTCCTTTTTTGTTTGTGGTTGTCACGAGAAGCCCCTCTCACACGAGACGAGCTTCATAGTGACAGCCACAAGTCCTGCCCCACCTCAGATGTGCCACTTGCGCGCCAATTCCCTGCGCCCTTTTCGAATCTCCTCGGCTTTTGCTGTGGACAACTCCTCAAAAGGAGAGCCATTGGAATTTGAATTAGAATTGGGATTGAAATGCGATAGCTTATCGAAGCCTCGACATAGGCTTTGGTAGTCTATGGAGAGCTTTTCCAAAATTTTCTCCGGCGCACGTCTCAGTTCCGCAAGAATTCCCTGCTTGATCTTCGGGTTGAGGGACTGGTGCTTGATGAAGTTGACAACGCCTACCCATCCATTGGCGCGAATGAGCTTTCCATCCTTCTCCAGCTTTGCGAACGCGGCATCCACCTCCTCCTGCGGAATCCCAATGTCAAAAGCTACCCGCCTTGCGGGTAGCTCATAGACACCAGAGATGTTGGTGAGGGGATTGGTAATGAGGTAGAGGAAGAGGAGCTTTTCCGTTGGAGTTAAACTTGTGATGTAGGAGTCATCCCAAAACTTGGTGTTAACGATCCGTTGTTTTGCCATGCTTGATGGACTCTCCACCTGCCGCAAACGCGACCGCTTCGAGCAAATTAAAACTCGATCACTTTTTCCTCCGCCTCATTTCCCCCCGACCTTTGACAGGACGAATCTGCGCTCAAGGATTTTAGGAGCCGGGAAAGGAGACGTATCACCCATCGGCGGAAGCTATGGGAGCGCCGCCAATGGGTTTTCAATCCGATTGGAACGTATTTCATTTCTTGTCGATCTGGCATGATGAAAGTGATTTGGCTGATAAATTCGACCCTCCCTGTTTGTGCAGGGAGACATGCAGACTGTGATCCTGACGAGACTCCAATGCTTGTCTCCGGTTCCGTCTGCATGTCCCCCCAAGCAAAAAGCTGACGAATGATTGTCAGCTTTTTGCTTTTCCTTCACTTCATCGAAGTTCTCACCAAAGTCCTATTGTGCGACACGCTAGGAGATTTTGATTCCCCGCCCGATGGCGAGGTTCGATTCCGTTAGAAGCTTTAAAAGCTGACGATACTGGAATTATAATCCCCCATCACCACCCTGTACAAGTGGTGCCCTGGGGATAACTTTTGGCAAAATGCTTTCAGATGCTTTACCGATTGTGCTGGTGCGCAAATGCAAGCTGTCGCTCAGCGTATTCTTTGTATTCCGGTCGGCTCAGCTTGGTGTAATGCGCAATGCTCGTTGGCGAGGCATGCCCTACCAACTGTGCGATAATCGCATCGGGCACGCCCAGCTTGGCCAGGCGGTGAACGAAAGCATGGCGGAATGAATGCGCCGACAATTTACGTCTGATGGAGGCCCTTTCAAAAACCTTCAGAAGGATTCGTTGCACGCTCCTCTTGCTCATTGGTTTCGCCCATTTCCCGAGTTGGGCGACAAAGAGCGCGTCGGTTTCGGCGGGCCCTCGATTCACCCGTTCAACAAGGTAGTTCTGTAATGCTTCGTCCGTGCCTTCGTTCCAGTAAACACGACGCCGGTTGACATTCTTTTCCGTCCGAACGACCGCTGAGAGATCTTCCTCAATGTCGTCAATTTCCAGGCTGAGTAATTCACCGATTCTCATGCCGGTGTCGTGGAGCAGCATGATCATCGCGAGATCGCGCCACTGAACTTTTTTTTCGCTCCGCAGCATCTCCACGACCCGCACATATTCCTCTTCCGCAATCGCTTCGTGTGATTTTGCAATCGCTTTAGGAACCCGGGCCAGAAAGAGCGGGAACCCAAGTCTTCCCTGCTCCGCGAAAAACCGGAGATAGTTATGGACGATGTTGAGCGCAAACTGGACGCATTTTGGCGCGTAGCAATCTCGAATGCTGTGGGCGAAGGCAACATAGTCTGGATGGCGCAGAAGTTCGGGAGCCTTGTTTGCGAAGGTTTGGAATCGCTCCACCCATACGCGGTAAGTTTCAAAAGCAGTCCGCGTATAGGATTTTTTCCAGGTCAAATATTCTTCGATTAAAGCTTCATTGTTTGATGAAGTGAGAAGTTCGGCATCAGCCAAAGCTGGCCGAACTTGATGTGGGGTGAACATTTCATTTTTGATTAGCGAATAATGGGTATGGGCCGCCTCAAAAGAACTGCTGATAGAGCAGGAACTTTCTCAGCAGCGAATACGAAATAAATCCAGTGATGGATGAACACACCTGCTTCGTCATGTACGAGCAATTTATGAGTAATGTAGCGGCATGGCAGGATGACCGTTACACCGATTCACTACGTCAGTTCGACTGTTCTGGCACTCGCTCGCATGACCTCACACACTGTCAAAGGACTGAATCAATCTGCCACGGTCGAATGGTAACGTACCCTCATCCGATCCGTCAAACTGCGGCGTGGGGATGACAAAAACCAATCGCCGCCGCGGTTCTTCGCAAAAAAAATCACCGTCCCAAACATCAGGATGGTGGACAGGAAGGGTGTAATTGGTGGACTCGCTATACTCTGTTTTCGATTTTCGTGTGGGCGGAGTTTGTATCTACAAATTGGACAAAATCCGCATCTTGAAATTGCTTCGTCCACTGCCAGACAACGCGTGGGATTGGCTTTGAGAAGAAGTCGGATATATCGAGCGCAATGGCATCATCATCGAATTCCATGCCATACTTGCGCGCTTTGAACGAGGCGCGTAAATGCAGGATCAAGAAATGAACAAAGCGCTTTTCTTCGAGGGTTGGCGGGTGCTCTTTAACGTCAATCTTCTCGTCGAGAATGCGGGCTAATTCCGGTCGTTCGTAGAGCGCCGACCAGATGCTGCGATGCGCTTCGTTGACTGTAAACAGATTCTGGATGCGTCGCTCTTTGATATCCATCCGCAGCGTGCGCACGGCAAAAAATAGGCCAGCCAGAACGCTGGTTGCTTGCAGCAGCTCAAACCATCGCGCCCCGATCCATCCCAGGATTTCCATGCGCGAGATTATACCGCGCAGAGGGCGACTCTGGCTAGAGGGCGTCGGGGATATCCCGTTTCGCCAGCACGAGCGTCTTGCGCGGGATTTGGACGATTCGCTCGTCCGGGCCGCAACCGGCACCGAAGCTGAGCTTCCCTTCGGCATGGGATGTGATGTCCACGCCGATGATGGCGAAATCGCCGTTTTCGAGTTCGAGAATATCAGGGCACCCATTCAGCGAGGAGGTGGTTGCTCCGTTCGCATGCGGGTCTGGGCCTAGGCGTCGAGTGAACATTCCATCCATTTACTATAGTAAAATGCGTTGTCAACGATTTGCTTGTTTACGGTTTCGGGCGTGTCCAAATCTACGACGCGCGAACCCATCCAATCATCCGTCATTGTCGCTCTGCGGAAGCGGCGGGAGAAGCTGGGCATGTCCATGAACGTCTTGGCACAAAAGTCCGGGCTGTCGCTCACCATGATTTCCTTTTTGGAACGCGAGCTTCGGAAACCCACGTTGGATACGTTGCTGCGGATTGCAGAAGCCCTGGAGGTGGACCTTTGGAAAGTCCTTAAGCAGGCTACCGAGCGGACCAAAAGGACATAATCGAAAAGACCGGTTCTGTGCGGTGAGGATAGTTCATCGTCTCCCCTACAAATGGCTCTACATACATGGTATGTAGGGGCAAGCGCCCACAGATTTACGATTTCGCGGCTAAACGGCGCGGTAACTGGCTCCCCCAACGTGTTCGGGCTACGCCCGACTTCGCGCTTTTTCCTTACGGCTATCGGGTCACTCCGTCCTAACCGTCCATCCTTGACCAAAAACCGCGAAGTCGGCCGTAACCGGGCTAGCGCCCTGCCCGACACGTTGGGGGAACTGGTTTTGAAAAGACGACTTCGGTCTAACCGACCGACGAGCCGTCCTTCGCGATCTCGCCAAGGACGGACGGCGGTGCCAACCACCGCTGTCCCGAAAAACTGGTAGAGGGAAAAAGCGTGGTGGGTTTTAAGATCAAACCCGCCGGTCGTGAAAAACTCCACGAATTGGTATAATTGAGATCTTCGGATCTCAATGCCAGCCGTTGATTACCCCGTCAGCTCGTTCCCATACGTTTGCTGGCGCTTGCTTTCTTCGCGGTTTGTTTAGGACACGAAACTGTGGTGATGGCGTGGAGTGACGGTTGGCCTTGGAACCATGAATGAACAATCTGCATATATCGGCTGGCGCAACGACTGGGGGAACTCCACCCTCTACGGCCTTTCCTATGCCGACCTGCGCTACCATGTGTATGTCATTGGTAAAACAGGCTCGGGAAAAACAACCCTGCTACGCAACTTGATCGTCCAGCACATTGCCGCCGGACATGGCGTAGGATTGATTGATCCCCACGGTGATCTTGCCGAGGAACTACTCGATCAGATTCCGCCGCACCGCGCCGACGATCTCGTCTATTTCAATCCTAGTGATTTGGAGCATCCCATCGGCTTGAATCTGCTCGCCAACGTTTCCAAGGATGACCGGCACCTGGTGGCGAGTGGTATTGTCAGCGCATTCAAGAGCATCTGGCGCGATTCCTGGGGACCACGGCTCGAATACATCCTCTACAACGCGATTGCCGCGCTCCTCGACTGCCAAAACACTTCCTTGCTAGGTGTGAACCGGCTTTTGACCGACGACCGTTACCGGCGGCAGGTCATCAAGCAGGTGCGCGATCCCTTCATTCGCGCGTTCTGGCAGGATGAATACGAAAACTACGATGCTCGTTTCCAGCGCGAGGCTATCGCCCCAATCCAAAACAAACTCGGCCAGTTTCTGCTCAATCCCGTGGTGCGCAACATTCTCGGTCAGGTGCGCAACAAGGTGGGCATTCCCTTCGTGATGGATCGTCAGCGGCTGTTTATAGCCAATCTCGCCAAAGGCAAGGTTGGCGCGGACAAGGCGAACCTGCTTGGCTCCTTGCTCACCACCCAATTCCAGCTCGCAGCGATGGCGCGCGCCAGCCAGCCGGAGCATGAGCGCAAGGACTTCTATCTCTTCATTGACGAGTTCCATAATTTCACGACGGATGCCTTCGCCACCATTTTGTCCGAGGCCCGCAAATATCGGCTCAACCTGACGATCTCCCACCAATTCATTGACCAGGTTCCACTGCCAGTCCGGCAGGCAGTGTTTGGCAACGTCGGCACTCTGATGGCATTCCGGGTTGGCAATACCGATGCCGAGCCGCTAGCCAGGGAGTTCGGCGAAGTTTTCCGCCCCAACCAATTTGTGGACCTGGACCGGTACGAAGCCCTGCTCAAGCCGATGGTGGACGGAGTGACGCGAGAGCCCTTTCGCGTTCGGACGATGCCCCCGATTCAGCATCGGGTCGGAAGGCGACAGAAACTGATCGCCCGTTCCCGCGAGAAGTACGCAACCCCGCGGCGCATCATCGAAGACAAACTCAACCGCTGGATTCAGGAACCGGATACGCTGGTCAGGGATGGGCACATTGACCGCATTCGAGGATTCAGGTAGTATAAGAGGCGTATGGAATCACGTGTAAACACATACATCACTTATATGATTGAAGTGCATCGTGCCGAAGAGGACGAGCGGGGCTTTTGGGTGTCCGTACCGGCGCTCCCGGGCTGTTTCAGCCGGGGTGATACCTACGAGGAGGCGGTTGCCAACGCCCAGGAAGCCATCCAGTGCTATCTGGAGGCCATTTCCAAGCGGGGTGAAGCGATCCCGTCCGAGAGTCGGCATCCCATGGTTCTTGGCGTGCAGGTGGCTATTCCCCAACCCGTATGAGCCGCCTGCCGACGCTGACCGCGCGGCAGGTTGTCAAAGCTCTCTTGAAAGCCGGTTTCATCGAAGAGCACCAGCGCGGAAGCCATTTGAGCCTCTATCACCCCGGCACCCGACACCAAACGGTCGTGCCCATGCACTCCGGCGACCTGCACCGGGGATTGCTCAGAGCGATCCTCAAACAGTCAGGTCTGACCGAGGAGCAATTCAGAGAATTGCTTTAGTCCCTCTTCCGGCAACGGGAGGGGGATTTTTTTGACGATCTTGGCCTGGTGGATTGCACGGACATCTTCATGGTAAAATTTAGGAATGTCATTCCCCCGTCATCCGCGCTTCCGTCGCGCGGCGAATTTTCCCCGTATGGAACTGACTGAACGCGATACGGAAATTCTACGAATGGTGAACCGCCATCGGTTTTTGCGTTCGCATCAAATTGCCAGCCTTATAGCCGGCAGCAAACAACAAGTGCTTCGACGGCTGCAAAAGCTCTATCATCACGGCTACCTTGAACGCCCCGTTTGCCAACTCAATTACTACCAGCGCCCTGGTTCGAAGAGCATTGCCTACGGAGTTGCCAGTCGCGGAGCCACATATCTTCGGCATGCAGATAACACCCCGTTTTCTCGCCTCGACTGGAGAAGCGGTTCCGTGAAGCGTCTTTTCCTTGAACATGCACTGATGGTTTCCGACATCATGGTGTCGTTCGAAATCGCGTGTCGAAAACGGCGCGATGTACGACTGCTCATCCAACACGAAATTCCACTCCCGGATGCGACACGCGATCAGCGCACGCCTTTTCAATGGATGGTGACGGATTCGGGAAAAAAAAAGCTCAGCGTCATTCCTGACCGTGTCTTTGCCTTGGAGTCTAACGATAAAGGCGAGCGGATCCTCTGCTTTCTGGAGGCTGATCGTGGGACGATGCCAGTCGAGCGAACGAAGCACAATTCGAGTTCTATCGCGCGAAAGCTCCATGCCTACAGTGTGACTTGGAAGAACGGCATTCATAGCTCTCGATTTGGCGCGTCTCGCGTTCGCGTAATTATCGTTACATCGAGCGAAAATCGATGTCAGAGAATCCGCGCCGTCTCCTCATCAGTTTCCAGTGGAAAGGGGATATTTCTTCAAACCTGTTTGACATCAGGCGACCTCTCCGATTTCTGTCTTGGACTCATTTGGAAGGCGCGGCAATAAGGAATTGAGCCTAGAGATATAAGAAACTCCTCAATCATCAAGTTCCAACAATCGAAGAAATACGAGGGTGAAACTTATCAAAGTGGCGTCAATTGATTGGCCGCTGAACCATTAACGAGCGCAACGTAGAGGCCTTTCGGGAACGGTGCCAGACCGACGATCACCATCAAAAATGATTCAAGCATGTGATCTGACTCGATAAACCTCTTTCGCGTATTTTTGAGATCGATACCGGATGGAAAGGGAATCTTTTGTGGATGTGTGTGCCAGTTCCCGAGGAAGTGCAACCGCTGTGTGTAGTAGTTGTCAATATCCCGCTGCTCCCGACAACGGTCCGGAGTGAAGAGAAATCGGGATCGCTTGTCCTCTCGGTAAGGCCCAGTCGCTACCTCTACGACAATGGCGCCCGCAATGAAACGTGCAAAAAGTTGGCCGCCAGCCTCACTCGAAAGACATCGGCGCTGGCGGTTACTACGGAAGTGGTCGAGCACCTCGCTGGTAAAGACAAGACGATGGAGCGGGCCGCGGATGCGGTAGGTCAGTTCTTCGATGGGCGATTGCACAGCGGACATTGTGGGTTGGCGGGCCAGGTGCGAGTAATTGTGCGATTCAGAATTGCAGGGTCGCCACCGTAACTCCGCCACGGCTCGCACACGATGCCGCCGTGGGATTCGATTCGCTGGTGGTTGCCGATGAAAACGCGGTGTGTCGATTCGCCTGCCGCGCCCATGAGAAAGTCGAGAGCGAGTTGAGCCATCATTTCCTTCGCCGGCCCGGAATCGATGGCCCCGTAAGGTGTGAACCAGCCTCCGCATGCGGGAACCTTCATAATCGGCAGCTCTTCCCATTCGATCACCTTATCCCGAACCCTGCCACCTTCGTCTCGCCCGCAAGCCAGGCAACCACCTGCACCGGTCACGAGCAAGCCGTGTCCGGCGAGTCCGTGCGGTTCCAGCCATCCATAGATAATGGCCTTTGCAGAAAAACGCCGCGCCCAGAAGTTGAGCGCGCTCTCCCCCATCCAATTGGCCGTCATGCAGATGATCAGATCGAACTTCGCGAGCGTTTCCCCGTGGTTGCGGCAGATAGCTTCGATTCCATCGAAACTGATCTCGGTCTTGATGTGGGGAAAGTGGCTCGAAAGAGCGTGAGCCAACGCTGCGGCCTTTGCCTTTCCAACCCAGCGTGCCCCAAGTAGGTGCCGACCGATGTTTTCCCATTTCATAATTTCGCGATCGACCAAGGTAAACTTGCGGATGCCTGCCTTGGCCAAAAGCATAGCGACGTCTGCCCCGACGGCACCGCACCCGACTATCATCACTTTAGCCGCGGCAATGGATGTTCTCTCTTGGTCCGCCCCACCGCGCCAGTGGAGCCAGTCGGGGTTTGCTCGATTGACGATGTGCCTGCCACACCGACGAGAGCCCCATCGGGCTGCGAGCATTTCTCCGGTTATCGACTTGGGACGGAACCCGGTGACAGGCTGTTCAAAGCCTCTCACGGACGCTGAGATCGCCCCTATACCGGAGCCCGTCTCAAATGCGATGATGACGAAAAAAGGCGATCGCCGTGCCCGTGCAGCCGCGGTGCCGGGATCGTCGAGGCCGGCCTCGTCAACGAGCCGAAAGATGTCTGTGTTTGCTGCTGGGTAGTCGTGTGGCCGCATAGGCTCGTCACGCCAGACGAAGGCAACGTCGAAACCCCTCGCCGGTCGTCTCCCCGCGAGAGCAGAAAACCACGGTAGTAGCTCCTCGGTATTCTCGGCAACAACGAGGTCTACGTTTTCCTTGAGCCAGGCAGCCTTGAGCCATCGCGACGGTCCGCTCATTTTGCTAGCCGCAATCAGGTTAGGCGGTTCGTTGAGCTGCGTCCAATATCCCTCGGTCTCCCGCACGAACTCGTCTTGATTATTGCCGCTGAATCCCTCCTCCATCAGTTCGGCACCCCTTTCGACCATCGCCAAGACCGCCTCGCCGCAATTGAACTGATCCAAGACTGTGTGCGGGGGGTAGATGCAAAGAGTGCCAGCTCGGTCGACGTGAGGGATTTTGAGGAACCATTTCTCCGCATTTGGCACGAAGACGTTGGGAATCGTGGCCGGAAATTGGTGGTCAAGCGCGACGATCAGGGAGGGAGCGGCCTCGATCCGACGATGCATGACTTCCCACGCGACGGCATACTTGTCCTCCTTAAGCAGCCCGCTCCTTTCTTCCTCGTCGAGACGACGTATCTCATGGGCGCTAGCAAGCGCCTGCTCTACTTTTTCGATCGAGAGCTGAAGCCGTCGCTCGAAGAATCGCTTCTCAGGCCGCAGTACCCGGGCCACGGATGTTGACCTTCTTTTCCGGTTCGGTCGGGCTGGGAGTATAGGGTGCGCGGCCAGCGTCGTCGTCCGCATCCTGAAGTTTGCTGAAATAGTCGGTTTTGAATGTGATATCCCACGCATCACGAGCTTCCTTTTTCGTGCAGGCTGGCTTGTCCAAGACTTTCTGCCTTTCCAAGGTTTCGCCGATCTTTTTCACGAGAGCATCGATCTTCTCCCCGTCGCTGTCTTTGGTGAGCACCTCTGTTCCATTCGCCGGATTTTTGACCACACGGTTCCACTCCAAACGGGCCTTCACCCCAGACAAAATGGTGCGGAAAGCGGTGTCGTCCCGATCAGTGTAAGCGACGAACTTTTCTGCGACGAGAATGGTCAGAACCAATCCGCAAAGTGAATTCCCTTCCAGGTTGCTACGCGAGTAACGCTTCATCAACCGCGCCATGCGGCGAAGCTGTGTGTCCTTATTCACGTCCACATCGCCCCCGCTTTTTTCCTGCTTCTGGAACCACTCAGTGATCTCGCGTGGGTTCGAGTCGCGCCAATCGTCGCCGGCCGCCAATTCTAGTTTTGTGACGTTGCCGTTGTCGTCCAGGATTCGGCGATAGACTGGGATGTCGATGTGGTGGCCTGCGGCGTACGTCACCCGCACGCAGTTTTTCTTCACAACAGGATCTTCGCGAAGTCCGCCACCTTCGATCAATGCGTTACATACCATCTTCCTTGCCTGGACGGGAGTCTTTGCGACGCCCTTGGCATCGACGAACTTGGCGGAATTGAAGGCTGCCCCGTCGTCGATGTCGTAATCGTTGTCCTTATGCTGGACCATGGTCCTCATCGCGTATGAGCCCTGAATGATGTTCTCGTTCGGCGTAGGGTCTCCATTCTTCTCAAGCCCACGCTTCATTCGATCACGATTTGCGTCTCGATTGCCGCGCATGCTCGTCCGCGTGGCTGAATCGATGTTCACTTCGTCGCCGTGGTATTCCCGAATGTCGTCATCGCAGTTCATCAATATGGTTGGTTCAGGGTTGGGAAAATATTGAGGTGACCATCTCGCCGAGTGAGGTTTTCTCGCGGCAAGAAGCTTGGACGTCCTGAGCGGTTTTGTCACCAAGCTTTTGGAGGAGGTCCAATGCTACAGGCGTCGCACGATCCAACTTCAACTCCTTGGCCTGCGCTGCCGTGACAGAAGGATTTGTGATGCGTTCGTAACGGAGGTCGAATCCAAGCCGCCGAAAGTGACCCGCGAATCGTTTAGCCATTTCATGATAGCCTGTACCCTGTACGTCGATAGACATCCCGGCGGCCTCACCGCCGAATTTCCATTCCGCCATTCCGCGATTCGTCTTCGATCCCGGTTCATCACCCGGCGCTCCTCCAGAGGTGCCAACGGAAAGGATGACGATGGAGCGGTTGAGGTGCTTACCGTCCCCGTCGACGCATAAGTCAATTGCCTCAAGCATCGCTATTAACACGGGGTTGTTCGCCCATAGCCCGCCGTCAACGAATCGTCCTTTGTTCGTGAGGTGCGCCGCCTCTACGATCTCAGCGATCGGCAAGAAGATGGGTGCCGCGCTGGTTGCGAGGCATGCGTCAACAAGGGAGACATCGCGGTCGCGTGTCAGAAGCTCTGGCCGGTGAGGGGTTTTAAAAACCTTTGGCGTCCAGTCGTGGAGGCGACATGATGGCATGCAGAGAGCGATTTTTCGCTTCGCATAGATCGTCCCGAGAGTCTCGTGGCCAAATACCTCAGTCAGCGCGCTATGAAGCGGCTCCGAAGAATTGGCGGCTTTCATCATGTTCCGCATGGCCCAAGTCAGAGTCTTGAATTTTCCGTCTGGCTGAGGATCGACAAACAAGCTTGGTCCAATCTTCTGATACAGTGCCACCAACTCTGCAGTCGTTTTGCGCGCAGCAAGTCCGCACGCAAGAATACCCCCGGTGCTCGTGCCAGCGATCAGATCGAAATGCCGCCCGACATCGTAACGCGAAGTGGCCGAGGGCTCGAAATGAGCCGCGATGCTGTGCAAAAGTGAGGCGGTATAAAGTCCGCGGATGCCGCCGCCGTCAATCGCCAGCACCCGAAGTGGTTTATCGTTTTCCATGATACTCCAAGCAAAACATTACATCACCGGATTGATTTCGATGCTCAAGGGAATCACAGACATGCTTCTGCGACGTCGAAAATGTTGTGCATTTATTACAACTAGAAGGCTTTTATTGTCAACACTCGCATTTCCAGTCTATTTACGCTCACTTTTCTGGACGATTTAACCCGGCGCTTCTCTCCTGGCAGGAACTCCCCATTAACAAAAATAAGCCCTCACGATACAATGTCGCTGGGAATCAGCCGCGCATTTCGCACGGTCACCTTTGAACCTTCACAGGAGAAAACGCCATGTCCAAATTCGTGGACTTTAAGGCGGTAAAGGCAGCCGTCTCAATACTCCAGGTGCTCGAACGCTACGGCATTGCCGAAACATTCAAGCATTCTGGAGACAGCCTTAGCGGGCGTTGCCCGCTGCATGATGGGCAGAATCCGACGCAATTTCGCGTGAGCATCGGTAAGAATTGCTGGCACTGTTTTGGTCGCTGCAATGACGGCGGCAACGTGCTGGATTTTGTTGCTAGGAAGGAGAACATTAGCCTTCGCAAAGCAGCGTTGCTGCTTTGCGAGTGGTTCGATCCTCCAACCGAAGAAAAGCCGTCCGGCAAAGTAGATCGGAAGCCATCCGATCAAAAAGAGACGCGTTTTTCGAAGGCAATGGAATCAGGCTCTGACCGGGGTAACGGAGAAAGAGACGATGCGCCGAACAAGCCGCTGGGCTTCTCGTTGCAGAATCTCGAAACAGATCATCCGTATTTCGCGGAACGCGGATTGGGTATGGAATGCATCAACTACTTCGGCCTTGGCTATTGCAGCAATGGCACCATGTCCGGCCACATCGCCATCCCCATTCACAATGCGGAAGGTCGGCTCGTCGCATACGCGGGACGCTGGCCAGGGAATCCGTCTGATGACGAAACGCCGAAATATAGGCTGCCACCGGGATTTCGCAAAGCACGGGAGTTGTTTAATCTGCATCGGGCTGTGCAGGAATCTTGCAACCAGCCGCTGGTGATTGTTGAAGGATTCTTCGACTGCTTCGCACTCTGGCAGCGCGGCATCCGTCGTGTCATCGCGCTGATGGGCAGTTCCCTTTCGGATGCCCAGGAGTCACTCATTATTCAAATCACCAACCCGCAAAGTCGGATCGTACTGATGCTTGATGAGGACGAAACTGGACGTGAAGCGCGGATGAAAATTATCCCGCGGCTCGCCAGGCATTGTTTCGTTCACGACTTCCGCTTTGATCATGAAGGCCAGGAGCCCGACAGCCTCACAGTTGAACAGTGCGCGGAGTTTCAATAGCAAATACAAGATAGAATCATTCACAAACAAAGTTTCGGTTCGCTAAAAACGAACCGAGCTTTTTTAAAAATAACTCCTGCATGCACATTCTTATAATACGCAGAGGTGACATCATAAGCATACATGCATCAATAGCGCAACCAATTTACATTAAGCTATTTATGCTTCATACTATTGCAAATATCGTTTCGCAATCACAGCTTCGACGACTCTAGCGCACTACCTTGGCGCTTTCATTGTTTCATGCTGAAATAAAGGATAATATTGATTTTCGCCAGTGGGCCAACCATGCACTATTCTCCAATTCACCCGCTCCTCATCTGGCACCCTCAAACCTTGCGGAAAACGCATCATCAAAACAGCCCTTTCGGGACAAGGACAATTGTAGCCACTTCCATCCTTCTTTGGTTCCAGATCGAACATTGGGTTAGAGATAATGTCCACTATTTTGGCCTTGTTTCCGACAAGCAAATCAGGTTCTGTTACTTCGGTAAGCCAGACGTATTCAAATTGTTTCGCTGTATCCTCGACGAATTTTAACGCTTCATTTCTCAAACTTGAAAGCTCTGAAATCGATAAAATGTAGTCTTTCCATTTTACTAATGATGTCCGATACACAATACCGTGTTTCAACGCCTTCCGATGCGAGGACCAAAGTCTTTCTGTATAGTAACTCCCTGAAAGCAGATTGGCCGGTGAATTTGCGACTCGACGAAATGCAGAAGCGGCGATTTTCTCTGCATCGTGTCCAAGCATTAACACTTTGAATGTGCTCGGAAATATGCCCATTCCGGAATCGGGCGCGAAATTGTGCTCATGATCAGGATGCTGAACCGGCTTAAAAGCGTGACTAGGCAAGCAGAGTTGCATTCCATAGTTTTCATCATGGATAATTAGATCATCAACCCAACTTAATGATGATAGCACGTCAAATGGGTGCGTTTTATTAAGCTCGGGCTTCTCGCTCGCAACTTTTTGCAATGCCAAATGAAGTGACATCGGCAACCATGAATGAGGATTCAGTGTATGGCCTACAACACAAACGACATGTTGTAAGGGATTTTCGCCGGAAACCTCAGGTTCGAAAGCTAAAATTGAAGGGAACCCAGATTCAATAAAGCTGTATAAGAAGGACCGGAATTTATGCTGGTGCTGAACTGTATAAAATTCGTAAAGATAAGGAGTATAATAATGTCTTTTAAATACAGTTTCGAGCTGCTTCCACACCAAACCGTCTGAAAAACGATCTTCTTCAGGATCAGACAAAGCGGGATTTTCCGGTATATTCCAAAGCCTGTATTTATTAATGCGAAATTTTCTGTCTTTGTGTTCATAATTTAAAATCTGGTTGACATTCTCAAGCGTTACAATTTCACCCGACTTAGACGCATTAGTCAATGCCATCGCGGCTGCCGCATGACTACATACGTTAGTTATACTATTTTGTTGACAAAAATAACTTCCTCGGATCTCATAGTTTCTTATTGATCCGACAGTACAGGTAAACGCACTCTTTACATGAAGATAACAGTTAGGATGGATCGTTAGGTGCGGAGCCTCTAGCATTCCAGCAAACTCTTTTACCACCGATTCAAATATGTAACTCCAAAAGCAAGTTGCAGATAGCTTAATGTTTACCACAATGGCATATCCTAGGAAGCTCGAATCTGGCGCTTGTTTCAAAGATGAAGCAGTTGCGCCAAGGGGGAACGGGAAAGTTGTGAATGTAATTTTATCCGCGATAATCTCCAATTCTGCGGAGTCCAAACGAAGCCTAATTGCATTAAACTCTTGGGTTAGCCTAATCCACTCCGAAGAGTTATTTGTTAGCTGCTCGATGATGATTGATTGCGCGCCCATCAATCTCATTAGCGTGCAAATCCTGTTAAAAGTATATTTAGGGCGATGGCTAAGCCAAAGCCTGTCAATTAACTTAAAGAATGAGTGACTTCCTGGTCCACAAGGAAAGATGTCCATACAAAATAAACGGATGAGGATATTCCCTCATCCGCTTAAAATACGCAAAACAAATTGTTTTGAACGCACTATTCTATCGGCGGATCAAAACCAATCAGCTTTTTTTCGTACGCTTCCACACGATTTAGCGCCTCTCCTGACATGCGAAGTTCCTCTTTAGTCTCATCATCCACCAAGCCATCGAGGATCCAGATGTCATCTTTAAAAGGCACAACTGAAGGAACTCTAAGTGAAAAATTGTCTAGCGACTCCCAAGGCATTTTTGACTCCTTTCTAGATTCAAAGAACAGTGTGTCATATAATTACCATAAAAACAAGAAAAACAAGAACACCAAGTCACGCCTGATGTTCTTGTTTGAATTCTAACTATTAAATCAAACCTCACCTGCAGTTCATCTCGACCAAGCGGCAGGTTGACAGAGTATTACCGACTTCTGACAGTGAGAAATTCGGACAGCTAGTAATATTCGATTGGGACTTGTGAGTGTCATATTTTTCAAGCACTTTGCTCGTTGCGCCATAAAAACTAATAATTTAAAAAAATCGCGCAATTCTTAAAACGTTTTTGCGTAAATGTCAAATTTCTTTTCCATTTTAAATTGATAGCAGAGTGGCTTTTTAAGGCTTTCGGTGAAAATCGCAGTTTGTGAATCATTTGGCTTTCTTTTCCGCACCACGCTCTTAAGGACGCTTTAAAATTCCGCCGTTCGTTCCCAACGACCTCCACGTTAACCTCATTTTCCGTACACTTTTTGCTTTCTCCAAACATCTCGAGTTACTAAAAACATAACGGTATGTGGAATCCATTTCGCCCCAAAGCGGTGGAGGTGCTGGCTCACTGGTATGCGCTGGTTCCCGGCTTCAATGCGTCCACGCAGGATTTCTATGCCGGCGTCGAAAAGGAGGTGCAGGAGCGAAAGCTGTCTGGTCTGGAAATTTCCCGCGTAGATTTTGCCGAGGGCGGGCTTCTTTCTGCCAACCGTGAATACCTGCGCATGATGCGCGAGCGGCTGGTCTTCGACATCTGCGCCGCTCCATTTGGCACCTCGTACTTTTTCTCGCTGCGCTTCGCTGAGATTCCTTCCGTGGTCCATGCCTGGCAACTGCTGGTCACCTTTTTTGGGATGTTTGTTTTCCTCCTGGTCCTCTGGAAAATCTTCGGCTTCTTTCTGGGGCTCGTTCTCTTTGCCCTCCTGTTTGGAACTACCATCTGGGCGGCTCGCAACGCCGGGTCGTCAAACTCCCCCGATCTCGACACAGCGCTGATGCGGCTGCCGGTGCTCGGTCCGATCTACGAGCGGTTCATCCGCAAGGAAACCTACTATCGCATAGATACGCGGCTGATGTTCCTCGAATCCATCAATGCCATCGTCAAAACGAAGGTCGAGGAATTCACCTCGGCCAAGGGCATCAAGCTGCTCAGCATCAAACAAAACTCGCCGCTTTTCAACGAGCTTTACCGGCAAGTGCCACTCCATGAAGAACCGCCGCCGATGTGAGCGATGAGCCTGCTGGATGAACAACTGACCGCACAGTTTTACCGCTGGGAGCTGCGCGGGCGAGGGACACGATTGTTCAGCATGCCGGTGGCATTGGAGCCGCCATTCCGCCCATTTGTCGGCCACTTCACTTCCCCACCGACCGAGCCCATTGACGACGGCAGAAAGCATACAGCCATCAGCCGATTTTTGGAGCGATGGCGTCGGTCATCGAAACCATCACTGCCGGAACCGGAAAAGAGCCCCGAATTGGAAACCGAACCGGAGTTGGAGGTTCGTGGGGCGCAGGAATGCGTCGAGTTGCAACTGAGCCTGCCGCGCTCCCGCCCCGTGCCCAACCCTGCGGTCGAGTCGTTTCTGCGCCACGTCTGCCGCGGCTCCGAACCGCTCGCCCTTGAAATCCTCGGCACCGGGCGGGAGACCACCCTTCAATTTGTCGCGTCGCCGCAGTCGGCCACGCGCGTTCAGCATGCCGCAGAGGCGTGCTTCCCTGGCCTCGTGGTGACGCCGGCCAGCGAAGCGCTGGCCACCGCCTGGAGCGACAGCGAACCAAGCTTCGCCGTCGCTGAATTGGGATTGGGCAGCGAGTTCATGATCCCGCTGGGAGCCCCATCCTGCGATCTATTGGATGCCGTGGTCACGGCGATGAACTGGCTCGGAAAAGATGAGCTGGCCCTGTTCCAACTGCTCTTTGAGCCGGTGCAGCATCCGTGGCGGGAAAGCATCGTGCGCGCGGTGACGGATGGCGATGGGCACCCGTTTTTCACCAACCGCCCGGAACTGGCTCGCGCGGCGCAGCAGAAGGTCTCCTCCCCACTCTTTGCCGTCGTGATCCGGCTGGCCGCAAGCGCCTCCGGTTTTGAGCGGGCCTGGGAAATCATCAACGACATCGCCGCCCCGCTGTCCGCATTGTCGCAGGCGGACAGCAATTTTCTGGTGCCGCTTTCCAATGAGGGTTATCCGCCCTACGAGCATGAGGAGGACATTCTGAATCGTCTCAGCCATCGCAGTGGGATGATCCTCAACCTGGAAGAGCTGGTAACGCTAATCACGCCGCCTGTCGCCTGCACTTCTTCCAAGCTTCGCCGCGAAAGCAGACATACCCATGCTGCGCCCGAGGTGCTTGCTTCGGGCACGTTGAGCCTCGGACTCAACCCTCATGCGGGACGGAAGCAGGAAGTGTTTCTCACGCCGGAACATCGGGTGCGCCATATGCATGTCATCGGCGCGTCCGGCACCGGCAAGTCCACCTTCCTTCTCAATCTTATTCGCCAGGACATCGAGCAGGGCGAAGGGCTCGCCGTCTTCGACCCCCACGGGGATTTGGTGGATTCGATTCTCTCCGTCATTCCGCAAGAGCGCATGGATGATGTAATTTTGCTCGATCCTTCCGATGAGGAATACGTGGTCGGCCTGAACATCCTCGCTGCGCATTCTGACTTCGAGCGCAATCTCCTGGCCTCGGATCTGACCTCCATCTTCCGGCGGCTCTCGACGAGCTGGGGCGACCAGATGGAGAGCGTGTTGCGAAACGGCATCCTCGCCTTTCTCGAAAGCTCGCGCGGCGGCACGCTGGCCGACCTTCGCCGGTTCCTGCTCGACTCTGCTTTTCGAAAGGACTTTCTCCAAACCGTGACCGACCCGGAGATCGTGTATTACTGGACGAAGGCGTTTCCGCAACTGACCGGCGGCAAATCCATCGGGCCGCTCCTTACCCGGCTGGACGAGTTCCTTTCCCGCAAGGCGATCCGCTACATGGTGTCGCAGCCGGAGAACCGTCTGGACTTCTCGGGAATCCTCGACCGCAGGCGCATCCTGCTGATCAAGCTTCCCCAGGGGCTGATCGGACGAGAAAACACGGCGCTTCTGGGGTC
>Ga0157376_10000221_pt1 | contig 39575 bp, 30 predicted proteins | sample M45metaG_FD_121801 | JGI IMG/M metagenome (GOLD analysis project Ga0157376, IMG submission 121801) | Miscanthus rhizosphere microbial communities from Kellogg Biological Station, Michigan, USA - M4-5 metaG | ecosystem: Host-associated > Plants > Roots > Rhizosphere > Soil | place: USA: Michigan...
CAGCTGCACCCCCGCCCTGGTATTGACCATGGGTGCCGAAGAGGAGATATATGGATTCACCCTGCGTTGGTCAAAATATAACTTAATGTTCACACGATTGCTGAGTACATAATCAATCGATGACTGAATGGTGATCACCTTTTGTCCGCCTGTTGCAAACGCGTTGCTTTGATCCAGTCGGCTGTTGGAATTTGCGTCATCACGAATGCTGAAATCAAGTCGGAATGTAATATCATTTTCTAATTTCTTCGAAGGCCCTTTCTTACTCAATTTGATCTTGACCGGCAATGGGAAGCCTCGCTTTCGCCAGCTGGCGCCCACCGTTACCACCTGTGAACGCACTTCGCTCAATTGGTAATCAATCAAACTCAAACTGAGCGTGCGCGATTTGGCATATTCAAACTTTCCGCTTATCTGGTTGACCAAAGAAAAATCAATTCCAAACAACGGTTCAAAACTTTCAGTGATGGTCAGGTTAGGCATCAGGAAATAAGGAATGAAGTTGTGTGAAATCGTATCCACAAAGGAGGGATATCCCAACAACATGGAGTCCTGGAATAAGAGGGCTGAATTAAAGCTGTTCATGCTCAATCTGCTCGTGTATCCATGGGTGATGGTAAAATTCGTAAATACCTTTTCCACACCCTTAATCCTGGTCAGGCCATTGTAAGTGAGCCGCCAGTTGGGCAATGGTATGAAACTATTGAATGGATTGGACTGAACATAGGCTCCTCCCTGTCCCAACAGTTTCACTTTTGTAGGATCTTGTTTTGTATATGCAGCGATGAAGGATGGAATCAATACATCCTGCGAATATCTTCCGTATCCTTTATAGTATCCATCCGGGTCCTTCACCGTACTGTATGGGTTTTGCTTACCCAGCCTTTCCGAGAGAACGATACGGTTGGCTTCGAATCTTTGAAAGGCTTCGCTAATTTGGTTGGGATCAAATTTTGCAAACAGTGTTTGGAATGAAATGTAGGTGATGCTGAAACCACCCCCTGCGTATGGACTCAGGTGCCCGAAGGAACCCGTGCCGATCGTGTCTTTGAAGAGCTCGCTGTAAGTCTTGGTGAGACTCTTATCCAGGTTCAAATCAATGATCAAATCTCGCGCCGGCTCAAGTTGAGCCGATACCCTGATGCTTTGATCATAGGTTTGTTGAATCAGGTTATTCAGGAAAGGTGTCTTTGTGATCAACCCTTTTTTTGCAGCGTCGTTCAACCAGCTGCTATCGGGTTGACGGCCGAAAACGAAATCTAAACCGGGCGCCATACTGTTCCAATTCTGGCCCAGGAATTTTGTACTGTCTGTGTATCCCGGAATAAAACTGCTCGCATTTTCTGTGTAGGTGAGACCCATTCGTTTGATGGAGGTCAACAGTTTTCCTACAACGCGTAAGGCACCATTAATTTCAGGAACTGCATTTGGATCCCGATTGTTTCGATTCGCTCCGCTATCCTTTTTTGGTGCATTGGGTGGTGGCGGTTGTTGATTCGTAGCGTCCCCGCCCTGCGGCTGGTCCAGTGCACGCAACCATTTTGATTTATTGTAAAGCCTGTTGAAATCGAGGTCAATCGTTGCTCCCTTTTGATAACCGTTCTGGATCGTATTACCCAGTTCAATCGCAAGTCGTGACGCACCAATCCAGCTGTAGTTCGTCCGGTAAATCAAACTGACGGTCGTCCAGTCGATGATTGGCAATTTGCTCGTCGGGAAATTATACGTGAAATCGGCATTCTGGGTATACAACACATTTCTTCCACCCTTCCAGAAATTGCTCCACACCGAATCCTTCTTTTGCTTGGTGTCGATACGGCCCGGAGGTTCGTCGATGCGCGAATTGTTGGTGGCCTTGAAATCCACATTAAAGCTCTTTGTAACGTCCCATCGCAAATTGTAAATCCTGTCGAAGGTGAAATACTTGTCGTAAGTTTCCGGAATCAGGTATTTTCCTCCGCCCACATTCCTGGGTCGATAGGCCCCGAATTGCCGGTTCACATCAAAACGCACGCCGATAAGCGCAGGCACGGGATTCAGATTGAAGTCCTTGATCAGGTCCAGCCAGTGCGTTTTGGTTTTGATCAACTTCTTGAAGGGTTCCCAATATTTCGGTTGTCCTGTATAGTTATAACCCAGCCCTGCACGGTGTCGCGTAATTTCATTGCTTTCAATAAGCGGATTGTGGTGTGTGGTTTGCGTAAATGAATAACTGACGTCAAAATTGGAAACGCTCCAGAGCCGGATTCGTTTGCCGTTTGTTGCAGCCTTCCTGACATTCGTGAAGTTGAGTGTCTTGATGGTTAGCTCGTCAATCGCGTCATTCCGGATGGAATCCTTCTTACTGCCGGAAGCCGCTTTCAGCTTGGTTTTGAGCAGAATGTCTTTGTCATATGGATCAAACTCAGGCAGGCTCGTTGTTCGCGAGTAGCTTCCATAGAATGGAATTTCGATGCCCCATCGTTTCGGTAATAATTTTCCCAGTTGCAAATTGGTGGTCGCATCAAATTGCATGAAGTCATCCATGTACCGTTCGTTGATCTTTTGCTCCAGGCTTCCGAATCCGGTGGTATGGGTATTGACCGAAATGCTGATATTACCCAGGTCGCTGAGCGCAAGATCCACCCTGCCCAGGGCGGCCCATCCTCCCTTCTCGTCAATATTGCTGAGTCGAAGCTCGTTGATCCAGACTTCTGTACACACAGACGCATCAATGCCATTTTCAACTCCAACAAACACACCGCGGATTTCGCCCAGGTTCGGGCTGCCAAACACAGAATAAGTGCGTCCGTCAATGACCTGCCGGTAGATCTGGTTGGGATTGTTGATGCTAAGATTTCGCTGGTTTTTCAAATTCGTAAGAATGCCCAAATCAAAATCGAGATTATTTGCGGTGGGCCAGATTGCGGTATCCAATGTAGTACCGAAAGGCGTAATGCTCAAAGGGAATTTGATCTCATAGTAGTTGCTCAGGTAATCGCTACCCAGCCTGATCACCGCATACAGGTCACCGTTGTTGATTGGCGTGTTTCCCTTTACACTTTCAGCGTGAACGAACATTGACAATTTGCGATACCGGCGAAGGTCGAGATTCAGGGTCTTAAAGACTCCCCTTGCGTCTCCCGGCAGCAGGTTACAAATCTGCATACTCAGCGCCTGCTCATTCTGAAGAATATTAATACCGCCATTGCTCAGCGACTGAACCCTTTCAATGCCAGGCGGAATGCGATAAGGAATCGGATCGCGCTTATCATTTTCCTCAATGTTAACGGCGCCCACATTGAAAGTGGTTCCACCGTTCACGTTGATGGGGGTGTAAATGCCCGAAGTATCCAGTTTGTAGGTAAACCTGCGCCACTGGTTCCTGATCAATTCAAGTTCTGCAAAACGCAATACCGTGGAATCCTCGAACCCCGTCATAAACATTCTCACAAACCTGATGGATTTAAAGTCAGGAATATTCCCCACCTTTTGCGCATACTCGCTGATCGGGATCCTGAATTGGTACCATACCTGTTCCTCGCGATTGCCATTGGCCAGGGCTACATTGACAAATTTCTTGTCTACAATAAAGTTTTGCCCCACCTGCATGTTCGGATCCGTGCTGGGTTTAACATCGACCTTGTACTCGAAGTATTCCTCCACCTCATTTAATGTATTGTCGCGGTTCAGGTCTTCAGCATCGGGATAGAGTGTTGCCGCCGAAGAGAATTGGGAATTTGTGCTTGCAATGGGGGAATTACCCTGGGGGTTATTGAACTGTTTATAACGGCCAAGTATACCCGTATTATTCTGGTCGTAGTAACCGTCACGATAGTACCTGAAGTTATCGGTAGAGGGATCAGCGAAGGCCCCCTGGTAGGCAATCGAACCCGTGCCAAAAAGATTGGCAAGATCCTGCAAATACACGCTACGCTTGATTCTCTCGGTATCGTCATTCAAACCGTCTAACCCAACGTCCTGGTAAGGCCTGTCGTTTGGATCATTGCTGAATGACGTTGTCACCTGGATGGGGTTCAACGGCACAACCCCCCACCTTGAACTGTCTTTCGTAGCGGGAATGGTCGGTGTCGGCAGGCCATTTTCATAGAAGCGCCGGGAGTCTTTCAAGATATCTTCCGACACGTTACCCAGGTTGAAATACAATTGTCCGCCCGCAGGGTTTGTATTCTTGATGAAGGGATCCAGCACCCAGAATTCGATGAACTCCACGTTGCCCGTTTCAAAATCGGTTTGATCGATGCTGCGCATCAGGCCACCCCACCTGCTCTTGGGATTTGTAAGATGACCATTGTTATCAACATTCACGTCATCGTAATTGTAAGGTCCACGGTCACGTGGGTAAAACGAGAGGTCGAATGTGACGAGTTGGTTCAATCCGAAATCGGGCGTTCGTTGCGGGAAGATTTCTGCCTGCGACACGGCTCTTACGCGCGGATCTGATAATTCATCGAGGTTATTTCGAAGCGGGTTATTGCCATTATTTTTCTCCTGCATGATGGGTTCAATATTATACCATGCAATCTTTGCCCTGTTCTTGCCATAATTAAGGTCATTGAACAAATCTGCCTCAGGGAATAATCCATCCCCCTTCGGCGTGCTTGCAAGTGCCCAGTTCACCAGCGGAAAGCGAAGGTCAATACTGCTGCGCGTGCCTTCAAAGTCGTCTATATAAATCAATCCCGCACTACCCTTGCCAATTTGTGGCGGATGGCCCGGTTTCATCACGGCAGCCTCGCCATAGGCATTGATGCTTGAAGCACTCTGTGGCGTGAAATTTGGAAGGTGAGATAACCAGCGGTTCAATCGCGGAATATCGCTGCGGTAACTGAAATCTCCTCCCATCATGGTATTCCTGACAGGATCCTCTCCATAACCCATCTTGGTAAAAAACGGTCTTTCGGTTAGCCGTACCAGTGTACCACCGATGCTGAATTTTTTGCTGGCGAGGTAATCCAATCTTAACCCCAGGTAATTTTTTTGTTGCACACCATAGGTGGCGTTGTTTTCAAATTGCACATTCACCGGAATCCCCGATGTTAAAATCGCCTGGTTCAATATTCTCACCGTTCCAAGGTTGTAGTCAATCACATAATCCTGGTTCTCGATCAGCGTTTGACCGCCTGCCATCACCGTCACAGATCCCTGGGGAATATTGAAAGCGTTCAGCGAGATTTCCGATTGCACGCCTGTACTCTTGGCGCTTCCCTTGAAAACGAACCGGTCAAGATTGGCATAGGTTTGCGCAATGGCTTTAATCGTATCGTAAAGTGGATAGAATAAATATTTTTCTCTTAGCGGGACCGAACCGCCGCTGAAGGCCGTGTCGAGGTCATGGCCGAATGGTTCCAGCACCGGGAAAATGATTTGTGCCCGGTTACTGACGACCGTGAATCCTTCCAGGTAGTCGAACACACCGTCGGGCTGCGGATCCAGTTGATTGTTCAATCTGTCCAGGTTGAGCAACGTGAGCAACGGAATTCCCGCGCTGGACCCTTCGGGTAAATATCTTTTCTCACCGCTACCTGCCTCCTGGTAAAGAATATTCAGCTGAAAATTATCCCTGTCGAGTGAGCCAAGGTAATTTCCATTCTCGGCTTTGAGTGTGTAAATATTTTTCATCATCAGGTCCCAGATTGGGAGCTTGGTGCGCGGCGAAGTTGCCTTCAGCATTTTCAGGAAAAGTATCTTCGAAATTCCTGAAGTGGAATCGATGGGCACATCCTGTGAAAATTCACCGACCTGGAATACTTTACCATTGAAGACGTACTGAAAAGCAACGCCCAACACTTCATCCTGTTGAAGCGGTGCTGCAAGCCGGATAAATCCTGCCTGGGGATTGAATTCGTATTGGGTGGAATCGAGTTTCTTGGCAAAGGTTTTTTCAAAATCCTGAACAGGCGTTAAACCCAGACTTTGAAGTTCATTCACCACGAGCGCGGGATTTCTCGAGCTTGGATCGCCAACGATCTTGGCGTAAAGTCCGTTTGAATTGTTGCTGGGAAGCGGATTGACAATTAGTGGTGGATAATTGCCAAAGGGTTTGTTTTCTCCAAGGTCCATCAGCGCCACCACATCCCTTCTATCACGTGTATCACCGGTTCTGGTCGTTACCCACAACTCAATGCGCAAAATCTGGACCTGCGAACTTACCACCGGCAGATTTTTCATCACGGTGTTGTAGTTGTTCCTGAAATATTGCGCGAGCAGGAAGTTGCGGTTCTCATCATAGTCATCCGCTTTGAAATAGATGGGGTTTGTTGCTGCTCCTCCCTGCAATGAAAGCGACTGTCGTTGCGAACGCTGATTTGCAAAAATGGTAGTGACCCAAAGTTTGCCGAATTGTAACTGTGTTTTCACACCAAACAACGCTTGCGCTCCAGGAATCAATGTTCCCTTGGAGGCGAAGCTGGTATTTCCGATTTCGATCTTCTTAATGATCTCATCATCGTAGCCTGTATAATCGAGTTTGAGCTGATTCTCGTAGTCGAAGTTTGCCGTGGTGTTGTAACTGATCGGAAGTTTAAGTTTATCGCCCACGTTTCCGATCACGTTCAGGTTCGCGCTGAGGTCAAAATCGAGCCCGCCATTTTTACGCGCTCTTTCCGGCAAGGTTGGGTTTTTGATATTTTGCCCCTGGTAACCCATCGTGACGTCCACATTGCCGGAAGGCCTGATATCGACTTTGCCGGTGCCAAACAACCGGTTGAACAGGTCATTGGTGGCATTCAGTTTGGGTTTTTGCAATCGTTGGTTAAGAAGGCTTACGGTATTGGCGCGTGTCTTGAAATAATCCTCTTCTTCCTTTTGCGCCTGCAATCTTACAAATTCGTCAAAGGTGAGGTATGTGGGTTTGCGATAGTACTTGGTCCCAATTTTTTCGATGATATAGTATTGTTTGGTCTTGGGATCGTAAACAATCGAGTCCTTGATATTGCGTGGGTCTTTTAAGTTAAAGCTGTTCTTTTCAGGCTGAGTAAACTTATCGCCGCGTCTGTCGTAGATGGGGAACCGAAGAGAATCGCCGGGTCCCGGAGGTAGGGTATCACGAATAGTCCTGGGCGCGCCGGTTGGATAAGCATAACCTGATGGGATGAAGACGAGGGTCAACCAAACAGCAATACTTAGCACCGAAAGTAGTTGGTATACTTTTTTCAGGGTCAAATTTTCTCCGGCTTGTTTTTTGGGGTAAAATTCCGCTCAAATAGACTGTAAGGCTTTTTTGATTATGGATTCCAGATTTTCATTTGAGGGACCGGAGGACAGTGCTTTTTTGATTGCGCTTTCGGCTGCATTCCGGGCGATGCCCAGGGCAACCAGTGCATTTAACGCATCTTGCTCTAAAGTATTGTTTATTAAGGGAGAACTATTTAATTCAGGCCCCTGTTTTGCGAACTTGTCCCGAAGTTCCAGGATGATCCTTTCTGCCGATTTTTTTCCGATGCCTTTGATCCTTTCCAGGAGCGCTGAATTCCCCTGAACAATGGCCCGCGAAATCTCGACCGGCTTCATAGAAGACAACATCATCCGCGCAGTTGATGCACCCACACCGTTTACGCTGATGAGGTGAATAAAAGTGTTTTTTTCGGCCATGTCCACGAACCCATAAAGCGTGTGCCCATCTTCTTTAATCTGCAGATGGGTAAACAAAGTTCCTTTGTCAAGGTTTTGAATGGCTGAATAGGTGTTTAGACTGATTTGCACTTCATATCCGACGCCATTCACATCCATTTGAACCATTGCTGGCGATTTATATGCAAATACCCCGTTTAAAAATGCAATCATAGAATGTATGAGCAGCAAATATAACAGATTTGCCCTTCGCCACCTTCGTAAAGCGCAACCCACAAAAAACCATTTGTTTAGAGATTTGTATTTTCGTGCCTGTTTTGCAAAAAACCAATCCTTATGCCTTCTAAAATAACCGCCGCAATTACAGCTGTGGGAGCCTGGGTGCCCGATTACACGCTCACCAATGCCGAGCTGGAAAAAATGGTGGAAACAAACGACGAGTGGATCAAAACGCGTACCGGAGTTGAAGAAAGAAGAATTTTGAAAGGCGAGAACAAGGGAACGTCCGATTTAGGGGCTCCGGCTGTATTGGACCTTTGCAAGAAAAGGGGCATCGATCCTTCGGAAATCGACTGTTTGATTTGCTGCACGGTAACGCCCGACATGTTTTTTCCCGCCACAGCGAATATTATCTGCGACAAGATTGGTGCAACGAATGCATTCGGGTTCGACCTTGGCGCTGCCTGTTCCGGGTTTCTTTTCGGACTTACAACGGGAGCCAGTTTCATCGAAAGCGGCAGGTGCAAAAAAGTGGTGGTTGTGGGCGCCGACAAGATGAGCGCCATTGTGGATTATAGTGATCGCACCACCTGCATTCTCTTCGGTGATGCTGCAGGATGTGTGTTATTGGAACCGAATACAGAAGGCTACGGCGTGCTCGACAGCATTTTGAAAAGTGACGGCAGCGGCGGAAAATATCTGCATATGAAAGCAGGAGGTTCATTGCGGCCTGCATCGGTTGAAACCGTGACCAATAAAGAACATTTCATTTACCAGGAAGGCCAGGCCGTATTCAAATTTGCAGTCGTTGGAATGGCAGATGTAGCCTACGAATTAATGCAAAGAAATAATCTGAAAGGTGAAGATATTGCCTGGCTGGTTCCTCACCAGGCCAACAAACGCATCATTGATGCCACGGCCAGGCGAATGGATCTTTCGTCAGAAAAAGTGATGCTGAATATTCACAAGTACGGCAACACCACAGCGGCAACCATACCACTCTGTTTGTGGGAATGGGAGAAACAATTGAAAAAAGATCAGCTCATCGTGCTGGCCGCATTCGGTGGCGGATTCACCTGGGGATCCACGCTGGTGAAATGGGCGTATTAAAACAGGGAAATAACCTTGGTGGCGTAGTCAAACAAATTACAGATGGTGAATTTTACGCTGTGTATTCAAAACAAGTGATAATCTTCTTTAATATTACCCTTACGAACAACCGAAGCTTAACTGTTTTAATCTGAAGGTTTCAAGAATCAATTTGAATTTTTTTACTATTTGTACCTGTAAAGAATTATTCCCAATTCTCACGTTTCTCCAAAATATTTTCACTTTCTTTAAAGTATAAACTTTACGAGACATGAAAAATATTTTCCCCGTATTTCTAAATGTCGCGCTGATTTTGTTTTTCGCCTCATGCAAAAAAGACGGCGAACTTGACAATTACTACATAAAAGCCAGTTTCAATGGAGAACTGAAGAATTTTGCCGGACCTAGTGTGCAAAAGACCAATTCCGGTGACACCAGCTATTCAATGAATATTTCGTCGTTTGAGGGTTTCACGATTACCTTGTTGTCAGAAAAAGACGATTTCCAGGCAGGCAAGACATTCGGCGTTGGCCACGCCATCATGGAACTAACAGGAGGCGGATTCGTTGGCAATCCCTACGACATGTGGAGCAGTAGCTATCCAGGCGTATCCGAAACGCTCAGCATTACTATTACAAAGGCAACAAGTACTTATGTAAAAGGCACCTTCTCTGGTATCCTCTACTACCAGAATTCTAATCCGCCCGAAAGCCAGCATGTTAGTGAAGGTTCCTTCGCTGCGAGGTATTATTAAAAATTGTTTAAATGGTTGCTGAACATGGGTGGTGGCAGATCTTCAAATCAATAGTCGGCCAAGGGGTTATACATTTTTATCAGATAACAGAAACGCATAAACGAATTTGTTCATTTGTATACCCTTGAAAAAACTATGACTCAAAAATTCCCGCTGGTACGTACCCCTTTTAAACAATTTTTAAAAACTTAATGTTCCGGAATAATATTTTCCCTTTCTTCGAGTTTAAACCATAAAAAACCATGAAAAAGATTTTCCCTGTTATTCTTTTCGCATGTTTCGCATTATTTCTTTCGTCATGTAAGAAAGATTCTTCCAACAACAATGGAAGTGACTATTTCATCCGGACAAAATTCAATGGAGAACAGAAAGAATTCAAGGTGAATGTAGCCGCCGTTAAAGCTGCCCTTGCTTCGAATGTTTATTCACTTGTGATCAACGGAAATAGCAGCAATGAACAGTTTAACATTGCACTTTGGTCAGACAAAGACGATTTCCAGGCAGGCAAGACCTTCAGCTTTGAAGCTCCTGAAGTGAGCAGCTACAATGCATTGGCATACACGGCTCCAATAGGGAGCGCCGACCCTCAGAACATGTGGGTGACTTCTTACATGTGGGGTGTAGTGCCGGAAACGATGACCGTTACCATTACAGAAGCGACTAGCACCTATATCAAAGGAACATTTTCGGGAACCATTTACCAGGATATCGAAACATCGGTGAACAGTAAGGCGATCACTGAAGGTAGTTTCTCTGCAAAATTCTAAATTGAAATTTTTAAAATAAAAAAGCGTCCCACACAATCAGGACGCTTTTTTATTTTCCATTCATTGATCAAAATACCAGCTTCCAGCCAAGCGATCAATTCTTGAATTTCAAATGGCTTTTTGTTGAGCGAGTTTAAGCTCAGAAAAATTACTTTCAGTCAATTCAGTTTCAAAAGAAGACAAATTGTAAAATATTTTTCTCTCTCAGATCAATTCAACATTCATGGATTAAAACACCAGCTTCCAAACCATGTTGCCCGCTGCGGCATATACTTCACCGCCTGCATTAATCACAGTGGCTCCGTACAAGGGCTGGCTCAATTCTGCTGTTGACCAGGTATCCGAGGATTGGTCGTAGACATCCACCCTGGTTCCTGCGTTTGCGAAGAAAACAATCTTATTGCCGAATGCTGCAGATGAGAAGCTGCTCTTGGGACGGCTCAGGTAATCCACTTTCCAGCTTTGGGTATTTCCATCATAAATGTCTACCACGCTGGAAAGACTGGCACCGGTTTCGCCGCCGGCAAAATAGGCCTTACCGTTTAGCGCAACCGAAGAAAGATTTCCTCTTGCCTGTATCAGTGAATCCACCTTCCAATTGCCCGCCTCTGCATCGAATATATCAACGGCCTTAGAGAAAAAGCCGCCGGCAAAAAGCGCCTTGTTCCCGCTCGTTACACCCGTGAGCGCAAATTTTGCTTCACTGAGGGATGTCACGGACCATGAATCTGTGGTTGTATTGTACACGTCAATGGTCTTGTAGCTCGCATCATAGGGATTGTACCCGCCTGCAAAAAACACCTTGTCATCAACCGCCGCTGCCGCCAGGTCGCCGCGAGCACGACTTAAGCTGGCTGTGGTCCAGGTATTGCTGCCTACGTCATATATATCCACAGTTGAAGTGGGCGTATAATCAACGGATGAAATATTTCCGCCCGCAAAAAATACTTTGCTACCCAGGGCCACCACGGCCATTCCACCATAACGGGCCTGGCTAAGCGAAGCCGCGCTCCAGGTCTGGCTGCTTAAATCATAGATATCAACATGGGTCCCCTCGCCGGCAAAAAATATCTTATTCCCCGCCAAGGCCGAATAATTGATGCTACTGCCCGAACCCAGCGTCTTGAACGGTATCATCTGGAAAGGAATCAGGGGCCGGGTCGGCTTCACCATAATGGTTACAGTATCCTTAGACGTTAATCCGGCATTGTCTTTTACCAGCAGCTCAAACTGGTAATCACCCAGCGAGAGATTAGACACCGTTGTTTGCTGCGCATGGTCATCTGCAATATTGAAACCGGAAGGACCCGAGATCTTGGTCCACGTATAGGTCGTTGACACATTATTGGAGGACGACTGGCTTCCGTCGAGATAGGCATTATCCGGCGAAAACACCTGTACATCCGTGCCCGCATTTGCCGTGGGCGGAAATGAAACGGTGATGATCACATTGTCCTGGCTGGTTGCGCCAGAACTATCTGTTACGGTAAGCGCGAATTCATATACACCCAACTGCAGATTCTTGATCACGGTCTTTGCAGAATCGGGGCTTTCAATCACATTGTTGTGCGGGGTAGGCCCTGAAACGACGTCCCAATGATAGCTCGCCAGTGCACCATCGGGATCTGAAGAGCCGGATCCGTCGAGCAGGTACTTATTTGGAGGAACAGAAATTCCGGTATCTCTGCCCGCTTTGGCGATGGGAGATTGATTGGGTTTCAGGTTGACATTTACCGTCACCGTGTCTTTGGCAGTTCGGCCCATGTCGTCGGTTATTCTCAGTTCAAATTTGTAACTCTTGTTTTGCACCAGGTTCTTCACGACTGTTTTAGCCGCGCTGGGATCTACTATGGTGTATTGAGTGGGACCTGAGACTTTAGTCCAGGTAAAACTGGTGATATTAGCGCCGGAACCCGAACCGTTGAGCGTGGTGGAATCTACACCGGCAATGGTAATCGACTGGTCGGTGCCGGCATGTGCTTGTAGCGAAGAGGGTATAGGATTGTCAGTCCCCGATTTCGAACAACCCGAAAAAAGCGTGGTCAGAAAAGTAACACCCAAAAGCAGTAAGCCTTGCTTCATGTTTAATAAAACAGTCAATAAAAATTCAATCTTTCAGTATGGGCTCAATGCAGATTTTTGACAGAGGATGGTTGGCTCATTCGCAGGGAGGATGAAGGGTTATTATGCTGCCAGGAAGTACAAATTTAGTAGAATAATCCGACGGTGGAAGAGCAACTCGCAGAAGTCGGGAAAAATACCCTTTTTGGATGCCCATTAATTGATTTGTCCTCTTTTCTGCCTCTCAAAACACTATTTTTTGCGAGTCCAAAGGATGAAATCCGTGCCCGGAATGTCCTCCACGCCAAGTTGACGAAGCATGGTCACCAATTGGCCGCGGTGATAGGTGCCATGGTTGAATACATGGAGTACCATCTGGAAAATGGGCTGCTCAAAATGTTCCCCCTTTGAATTATCATATGAAAGAATCATTTTGAAATCTTCCTTGCCGCAGGAATTTGCCCATTCCAGCCACAACTGGTTTTGTTGCAGCAGTCCGATAACGGATTCCTTGAATCCCGGATTGAAGGTCTTGCTTGGCAGTAAAACGGATTCGGCTCCCTTTAATCTTTGCCACCAGGTACTTTCAGAATCCCACATGTGGAGGATAGTTTTGTGCAAACTGGGAAAGCTGCTCGGAATGGCTTGCTCCTGTTGTGCAGGGTCGAGCAACATGATTCTTTCTGTAAGGATTTGATTGGCCCAATAGTGATAGCGCGCCAGTTGGCGCAATAATTCTTTCATCTGAAATCAGTTACTTTTGGTTGAATAAGGAATGATTGAAAGCCTAATCTACAAACAATAAATTACAAACCCCTATTCCGGTCATGACTCAAAGCGATTTTGAATTAAGTGGATTCAGCTCTGCCGCTATTCATGGCGGTCATGAACAGGATCCTCATTATGCCCATCTTACTCCAATCTACGCCTCTTCAACCTATGTTTTCGACACTGCTGAACAGGGCATGCGCAGGTTTAGTGGCGACGAACCCGGCTATATTTATTCACGGTGGGGTAATCCGTCCATGGCAGAAGTGGAAGAAAAGATTTGCGCCCTGGAAGCGCATGGCTGGCGGTATCCCGATGGTTCCCTGCCGAAATTCAAAGCCATCCTGCACGCCTCCGGAATGGCCGCCATCAGCACACTTATGATCAGCACCCTGAAAGCAGGCGACAAAATCTTGTCTCACTATTCTCTATATGGCGGCACACAGGAACTCACCGACAAGGTTCTTCCCGGATTGGGTATTGAATCGATCATTGCTGACCTGAGAGATCTGACCAGGGCAGAAGATGCTTTGAAGCAACATCCCGGGATCCGGATGATCTATCTCGAAACACCCGCCAATCCCACGATACAGTGTGTCGACATCGAAGAACTAACGACCTTGGGTAAGCGATACGGGAAAATCGTGGCTTGTGACAATACATTCGCAACACCTTTTCTGCAACAACCTTTTCGTTATGGGGTGGACTATGTTGTTCATTCAACCACCAAATTCCTGAATGGCCACGGCACCGCCATTGGCGGCGTCCTGCTTGGACGTGATGTTGAATTTATGGCCAGCAGGGCCACCAAGGTTCATCGCCTCCTGGGTGGAAATGCAAATCCTTTCGATGCGTTCATGCTGGTGAATGGTATCAAAACGCTGGAAGTGAGAATGGAAAGGCATTGTCACAATGCCATGGAAGTTGCGGGCTTCATGGAAAATCATCCCGCCGTAGAACGGGTAAACTACAACGGGCTCATCAATCATCCCGATCACGCCGTGGCGATGAAGCAAATGAGGTATCCGGGAGCCATGATGAGCATTGAATTGAAGAGGGGATTGCAGGCGGGCATCAATTTCATGAACCGATTGAAAATGTGTACGCGCACGGTTTCGCTCGGTACCTGCGATACCCTGCTTTGTCATCCAGCCTCCATGACCCATTACGGCGTTCCCCAGGAACAAAGAATAAAATATGGCATCACCGACGGCCTGATCCGGATGAGTATTGGTATGGAGAGCATTGCCGACATCCTCACCGACCTGAACCAGGCCCTGGATCATTAAAAGGCAGGCTAAAATTAGGGTTGCGGGGATAGGATTCTTTTCTATCTTTAAAACACCCGTGGTTCTTGACGGGTAACTCACCAAAAAACTGTTTATGAAATTTTTCGCCACCTGGGCGCTCCTGCTCGCGTCCCTTCTTTTTTGTATTCCGGCACTTGCACAAAAGCCGCTCGACAAGCGCCTCGCAGGTCTCGACACTTTTGTGAACAGAATACTCAGCGAATGGCATGCAGCCGGCGTTGGCATCGCGGTGGTTGAAAAAAATAATATTGTTTATACGGGAGGGTTTGGCTATCGCGACCTTTCAAGGAAACTTCCAGTCTCTGCCAACACGCTCTTCGCCATCGGTTCCTGCACCAAGGCATTTACCGCCACCATCATCGGCATGCTGAATAGTGAAGGAAAGCTTGATATTGACAAACCCTTAATTAATTATCTGCCCGATTTCAGGCTATACAACGAATGGCTAACCATGCACGTCACGCCGCGCGACATGATGTGCCACCGCACCGGTTTGCCCCGGCATGATATGTCGTGGTACGGCTTCCCCACCACGCGCGACAGCTTTGTATACCGAATGCGTTTCTTCGAACCCTCTGCAGAATTGCGTGAAAAATGGCAATACAACAATTTCATGTTTCTCACGCAGGGTGTGCTGGCAGAAAAAATAACCGGAAAAAGTTGGGAGCAAAATGTAAGAGACAGAATCTTCACACCGTTGGGAATGCGCAATACCGTCTTCAGCATTTCCGACATGACGAGATCATTCGATTTTGCCCGCGGGTATTTTGAAAAGAAAGACAGCATCCGGCCCATGCCGTATTTTAATATCGACGCCATCGGGCCCGCCGGCTCCATCAATTCTTGCCCGGCCGACATGGCGAAATGGGTGATGACATGGATCAATGGCGGAAAATTCGGAGGCAAGGAAGTCATTCCCGCAACACATGTTACAGAAGCCACCAGTTCACAAATGACAATTGGCGGTGGGCTTCCAACGAAGGAAACACCTGATGTTTATTTTTCCAATTATGGATTCGGCTGGTTCCTTAGCTCTTTTCGCGGGCATTACCGGGTTGAGCACGGCGGCAACATCGATGGATTCAGCGCAAGTACTTCTTTCTTTCCCTCAGACAGCATCGGAATTGTAGTGCTGGTCAATCAAAATGGATCTTCCGTTCCTGCCATCATCAGGAATTTTATCGCGGAAAAAATGCTTGGCCTTTCGATACGAAACTGGAGTGCTACGCTGAAAGATGCGCGCGACAAAGCCCAGGCCGCAGCCAAAGCCCTTCAGGGTGCGGATAGTCTCAGCAATAAAAATAAAAACCCGGCCACACATCCCCTGGCAGCCTACACCGGTATCTTTTCTCATCCTGGCTATGGCACCATTACCGTACGCCAGGTGAAAGATTCCCTGATCGCTACAACGCCCACGTTGAGAATGTGGTTTCAACAACTCAACTACGATATCTTCCGCCCCGTATTATTCATGGAAGGCCAGGATTTGGAAGAAGACAATCCAATCCGGTTTCAGTTCAACACGGGTCTCAGCGGAGACATCGAATCTTTGTCGGCCACCGGACTTGAACCTTCGGTGAAAAAAATTGATTTTGTTAGAAAGGATATCCCTGCCCGGATCACAAAATCGGAGTTGGACAAATACCCGGGCGACTACTCAATTAATGGAACCATCGCAAAAGTTTATCTCAAAGGCGAAACGCTTTTTATATCGGTCCCCGGGCAGCCGGACTACGAAACCGTTGCCGTTGGCAATAACGAATTCAAAATAAAAGCCGCCGAAGGATACAGTTTGAAATTTGAAGTCAATGTAAGAAACGAAGTAACTGCCTTGTTCTTTGTTCAGCCGAATGGTACATTCAGGGCGGAAAAGATAAAATAGTCTTCAGTTTATCCTAAATCAAAACAATATGATGAGAAAATTCGCGCCACTGCTTTGCCTGGTGCTGCTGGCTGCCTGCCAGTCGAAAGTTCAATACGAAAAGATCATTCGAAATGGAATGATCTACGATGGTAATGGCGGCCAGCCTTTCAAAGGAGATATCGCCATCAATGCAGACACCATTGCTGCAATTGGAGAGCTCACGAATGCAGTGGGAAAAGATGAAATCGATGCAAAGGGAATGGCTGTGGCGCCGGGGTTTATCAATATGATGGGCCATTCGGAAGATGCTTTGATCCAGGACGGAAAATCGCAGGGTGATATCAGGCAGGGCGTTACAACAGAAATCTTCGGAGAATTCAGCATGGGTCCGCTTAACCCAACGATGAAAAAACAAATGCAGGAAGGCCAAACCGACATAAAGTACGAGGTTCAATGGAACACGCTGGGTGAATACTTAAATTTTTTGGAAAAGAAAGGCATCTCTCCCAATGTCGCTTCCTTTGTAGGCTCTGGCACACTTCGAACTTATGTGGTGGGCGAAGAGGATAAAGCACCTACATCGGCGCAACTTGACAGCATGAAATTGTTAGTGGATCAGGCCATGGAAGAAGGCGCACTTGGCATCACCAATGCGCTCATCTATCCGCCCGATTTTTTTGCGAAGACCGATGAGATCGTTGCACTCTGCAAAGAAGCATCAAAATACGGAGGCACTTACAGCAGTCACATGCGTAGCGAGGGAAATAAACTAAACGAAGCCGTTGAAGAACTCATTACCATTTCAAGAGAGGCGAATATTCCTGCGGAAATTTTTCACCTCAAGGCTGCGGGCAAAGACAATTGGGGTAAGATGGACAGCGTGATTAAAAGGGTTGAACGCGCACGTGCAGAGGGTCTGGATATCACTGCCGATATGTATACGTATTTGGCGGGCGCAACCGGTATGACTGCCTCCTTCCCTCCCAGCCTCCAGGATGGAGGGTTTGGTAAGCTCTGGAAAAGACTACAGGATCCTGTTATTCGAGCGCAGATGAAGAAGGCCATGAATACCAACGCGCAGGATTGGGAGAACCTCTATTATGCCGCGGGTTCACCGGAAAAGGTATTACTCCTTGGCTTCAAACAGGATTCATTAAAAAAGTATACGGGAAAAACGCTGGCTGAAGTTGCTGCCTTAAGAAAAAAATCGCCTGAAGAAAAGGCCATGGATTTGATTGTGCAGGATAGCACGCGGGTTGGCGTTGCCTATTTTCTCATGAATGAAGACAATGTGAAGAAGCAGGTGGCACTCCCCTGGGTCAGCTTCGGATCGGACGAAGCGTCTTATGCAACGGAAGGTGTTTTTCTGAAATCCAATGCACATCCCCGCGCCTATGGAAATTTCGCGCGCGTGCTGGGGCATTATTCTAGAGATGAAAAAGTGCTCCCCCTTGCCGCTGCCATCCAAAAACTCGCAAAACTTCCGGCCAGCCATTTAAAAATTAAGAAGAGAGGCGAGTTGAAGGCGGGCTATTACGCAGATATCATCATATTTGATCCGGCTAAAGTTGAGGATCACGCCACATATGAAAAACCCCACCAGTATTCAACAGGCGTGATCGACGTGTTTGTAAATGGACAACAGGTGCTTAAGGATGGCGAACACACGGGAGCAACGCCAGGGAAATTTGTAAAAGGCCCCGGTTGGAAAGGAAAATAATTTTGAATCCAAAATTGATTTCATGAAAAGATTACTAATTCCATTTTGCTTTTTGATGAGCCTGATCTGCGCCAATGCACAGGAGATGGACATGATTTGGGGCGTTAAGGTTCCCATGCGCGACGGTGTTAAGCTCAACGCTACGGTTTATAAACCTCACAACCAAAAGGAAAAGCTGCCCGTCATTTTCACGCTCACGCCTTATATCAGCGACTCTTATTATGCAAGGGCAGGTTATTTTGCCACGCACAACTTCGTTTTTGTATTGGTCGATGTAAGAGGCAGGGGAAGCAGCGAAGGAAATTTTGACCCGTTCATGCAGGAAGCCAAAGACGGCTATGATATTGTTGAATGGCTGGCAAAACAGGACTTCAGCAACGGCAAGATAACGATGTGGGGTGGCTCTTATGCGGGTTACGATCAGTGGGCGACGGCTAAGGAACTTCCGCCGCATTTAAGCACAATTGTGCCCGTTGCCGCGGCAAAGCCCGGCGTGGATTTTCCGATGGGATATAATGTGGGTTCTTCCTATATCATACGATGGCTCACGTACACCAGTGGCAAGACAGGAAATGGAAATCTTTTCAACGATAATGATTTCTGGCAAAGCAAGTACAACGAAAGATTCCAGAAAGACCTGCCTTACTCCAAACTGGATTCGATTTCGGGAAACCCTAACCCGACTTTTCAGAAGTGGGTATCACATCCACGGGTAGACGATTACATCAAGAGTTACAATCCTACAACGGCGCAATATGCGGGCATGAATTTTCCAATCCTTTCCATCACGGGTTCTTACGACGGCGACCAGCCCGGCGCCCTTGCGTTCTACCGCGAATACATGAAATACGCTTCAGAAAAAGGGAAGGCGAATCATTGGCTGATGATCGGCCCATGGGATCATGCCGGAACGCGTACGCCGAAAAAAGAAGTGGGCGGTCTTGTGTTCGGTGAAGGTTCTATGCTCGACATGAACAAACTGCACGAGCAATGGTACAATTTCACCATGAGGGATAGCGCCCGTCCGTCTTTCCTGAAAAACAAGGTGGCCTATTATATTACAAACAAGGATGTGTGGAAGTATGTGGGTTCACTGGATGAGATTGGCAAAGAAAAGAAATTGTTTTACCTCGGTAACAACGACGGGCGGGCTAATGACCTGCTGCAATCCGGAACGCTTGCTGAAACATCAACCAATAGTCCGCCTTCGCAATATGTTTACGATCCCTTAGACAAAACCAGCGCTTTGTTTGACCTCCGTCCCTCCGACAATTACCTGACGGATCAGACCTATGCTTTTAATATATCCAAATTCGGATTGGTATTTCACTCCAGGCCATTTGAGCAGGACCAGGAAGTAAGTGGTTTTTTCGAATTGGAAACTTATATAGAAACCGATGTGCCGGATATTGATGTGGAGGCCGACATCTATGAGTTGAAACAGGATGGCACCAGCATCCTGCTCACATCTGCGATTATGCGTGCACGTTATCGCGAGAGCCTGGAAGTGGAAAAATTAATGGAGCCGGGCAAGACTTACCTGGTTCCCTTTCATAACTTCACGTTCATTTCACGCACCATCGAGAAGGGCAGTCGCTTGCGCCTGTTGCTGTCTTCGCCAAATTCCATGAACGTGGAAAAGAATTATGGAACGGGGGGCGTGGTAGCTCAGGAAACGGGCAAGGGTGCAAAACCTGCGCATGTGAAAATTTATCATGCAGGCGATAAAGCGAGTGTGTTGAAGATGCCCATCATGAAATAAAAATCTATGGAAGTTAACATAAGGAGGGCCCGGAGAGAAGACTGCCCGCGTTTGATGGAATTGATCCAGGAACTCGCGACCTATGAGCGTGCGCCGGAAGCAGTGACCGTAAGCCTGGAGCATTTTGAGAACAGTGGATTTGGCGAATACCCGGTGTGGTGGGGATTTGTGGCCGAAGTGACGGAAGGCAAGGAGAAAAAAATCCAGGGCTTCGCATTGTATTACGTTCGGTACTCAACCTGGAAAGGTCAGGCCATGTACCTGGAAGACATCCTGGTGACGGAGCCGATGCGCGGCAAGGGTCTTGGAAAATTGTTGTTTGATGAATTGATAGAGGAAGCGAGGCGCAGAAAATTTGACCGTATCATCTGGCAGGTATTGGAATGGAATGAACCAGCCATCAATTTCTACAGAAAATACAACGCAAGCTTCGATCCGGAGTGGGTGAACTGTTCATTATATGTATAGGGACGGAAAAATTAGTTCACGCCGGCAACCTTTGCTTCCTTGTGGATCTTTGTGATGAGTCCTTGTAACACCTTACCCGGACCATACTCTGTAAAATCAGTTCCCCCGTCAGCAACCATGGCCTGTACACTCTGCGTCCACCTCACGGCGCCTGTCAGCTGGTCAACCAGGTTCTTCCTGATGAGCGAAGGATCGGTTACTGCAGTGGCCACAACATTTTGATAAACCGGGCATTTGGCCGCGCCGAAATTGGTTTTGTCAATCGCCATCGCCAATTCCTCGCGCGCGGGTTCCATCAGAGGAGAGTGAAAGGCACCTCCAACCGGCAAAACCAATGCACGCTTGGCGCCAGCAGTCTTCATGCGTTCGCACGCAATATCAATGCCCACAATGGATCCGCTGATCACAAGCTGGCCCGGACAATTATAATTAGCGGGCACCACCACTTCTTCAGTATCGTTTTTAACTTCGATGCAAATACTTTCCACCTTCTCATCGGCGAGTGCAAGCACAGCGGCCATGGTGGATGGATTCAATTCGCAGGCGCGCTGCATCGCAGCGGCGCGAATCGCCACCAGGCGAAGGGCCGACTCAAAATCAAGTACTTCATTCGCGACAAGGGCGGTAAACTCTCCCAAAGAATGCCCGGCAACCATATCCGGCGCCGGAGAATTGGAAGTTTGATAAGCGATAATGGAATGAATGAAGATCGCCGGCTGAGTTACTTTTGTTTGCTTCAGGTCTTCTTCCGAACCATCGAACATGATTTTAGCGATATCAAATCCGAGGATGCGATTTGCCTCTTCGAATAACTTTTTTGCCTGAGGGTAATTATCGAAAAGATTCCTGCCCATGCCGGGAAACTGAGAACCCTGTCCGGGGAATACATAAGCGCGCTTCATAGATTTTGGTTTGGTGGGCTAGTGTAAACGGGAGCCAATGAGCCTGATAAATTCACTCCTTGTTTCGTTGCGCTCAAACTCACCCCAGAACGCAGAGGTGGTGGTTACTGAGTTTTGCTTCTGGACGCCGCGCATCATCATGCAGAGGTGAGATGCTTCGATCACGATCGCAACACCAAGCGGGTTTAATGTTTCCTTAATGGCTCCGAGGATTTCGGTCGTCAGCCTTTCCTGAACCTGGAGGCGGCGGGCGTAAACATCCACCACCCTCGCGATTTTGCTCAGTCCGGTGATCCAACCATTGGGTATATATGCGATATGTGCTTTCCCAAAAAAGGGCAGCATATGATGTTCGCAAAGACTGTACAATTCAATGTCTTTAACGATGACCATTTCACTCACTTCTTCTTTAAACTTGGCCGAGTTCAGAATGGCTCTGGCGTCAACCTGGTATCCCTGCGTCATGTACTGCATGGATTTGGCCACACGCTCTGGCGTCTTGAGCAAACCTTCACGATCAGGATTTTCACCCAGCAATGACAGGCATTCCTTATAATTTTCAATCAACCCTGAAGTGATCCTGTCTTCGTACTGTTCAACTTTTTTGTAAGACATCTACTAGATTTTAGATTTGGGATTGTGCCCGCCCGAACCTTCCGTTCAGATCGGGCGCGGATTTTGGATAAAGATTTTAGATGTTGGCAGGTGGATTTTGGTTACAAAATATCGTAAAACCCGTATACCGTATACCGTATACCATTTACCGTATACCGACCTACACCGGATATTCCACAAAATTCCTTTCCGTTTCATACAACCTGATTTGTAAATCGTTTTCTCTGGCGATCAATGGGCGAAGCAAATTGTAAATCACCACCACAATATTTTCTGCCGTTGGATTCAGGTTTTGAAATTCTGTCGTGTCCAGGTTTAAATTCTTGTGATCAAATTTGTTGATGACCTTTTCGCGCACCAGGTCCGACAACTGTTTCAGGTCAATCACGTATCCCGTCTTCGGGTCCGGCTCACCCACCACCTTCACGATCAGTTCATAATTGTGACCATGAAAATGCGGCAGCGCGCATTTGCCAAACACACGCGTGTTTTCTTCATCTGACCACTCGGGCCTGAAAAGCCGGTGAGCGGCATTGAAATGCTCCTTCCTGAAAACCGCAACCTTGTTACTCATAAAGCCTTACAATTTAGCACCAAATCCTCAATTTCCTGCGCCTATCGCCTGCGCGGTACCGGTATTGATTTATTTCGGCGGCACGATTCACTCAACAAAACATTGCATCATTTGTTCGTACAATCGAATCAGGTCCCCCCAAAATATTCCACAAAAATACGCGGCGTTTCATACAACTTTACACAATGCAGCCTGATCTCGGCCGGAATATGCGGTTCCAGTTGATTCCAGATGCCAATGACCAGGTTCTCGGTTGAACATAATTTTCCCGACATGAAATCGACATCCAGGTTGAGATTCTTATGGTCCAGCTTTTCAATAACATGGGTATTGATAATCTCGCTTAATTTTTTTGCATCGTAAAGAAATCCGGTTTCGGGACTGGGGTCCCCTTTCACTGTAACAAAAAGGTCATAGTTATGTCCATGCCAGTTTTCATTGGCGCATTTTCCAAAGACGGCTTCATTTTTCTCGCGCGTCCAGGCGGGATTGAACAACTTATGAGCTGCATTAAAGTGTTCTGCCCGGGTGAGATAGACCATTTTAGATTCAAAAATTTTCGCAAAGTTAAGGTATCGCAATCAGATGGGCCCTTGATGGCAATACCCTTTTATTTTATGAAATTTGCATTATGTATACACTTATCGTAGCGGCCACCGATGGCGAAATTATGCCCACGGTCCACTGGCTTAGAGAAAATCACTATCGCGCGGGCAAGAACGATTATAAAGTGTTGGTTACCGGCGTTGGCGCCATCCCCACTACGGCTGCGCTTTACCGTTGCATTTATGACGAGCGCCCTGATTTCATGATCCAGGCAGGCATCGCTGGCTGCTTCGACAAGGAGAAGTCACTGGGTAGTGTATTTGCAGTTGAAGAAGAATTATTGGCCGATACCGGTGTGGAGGAAAATGGCGAATGGAAAGATATTTTTGATATGGGACTTACAGCGCCCGATCAGTATCCGTTCCATCGAAAAGTCTTGAAAAACCCACAGGTCGAAAATCACAGCATTGGTCTCTGTCCGGTGGCAAGGGCAGTAACCATTAATACCATCACGACACGGGGAGAGAAAATTTCGCAGATCGGCACTAAGTATAGTCCCCTGGTGGAATCCATGGAAGGGGCGGCCTTTCATTTCTGCGCGTTGAGCGAACACATTCCATTCCTGCAGGTACGCTCCATTTCCAATTACGCGGGAGAAAGGGACAAGCGGAATTGGAAACTGAAGGAGGCGATTGAAAACCTGAATCATGTTTTGATAAAAATGCTGAGAGAACCTGGCCCACACGAACGCGTATCCGATATCATCTGACCCAAAACTCCACACAAATCAATTTGAAAAAAAAACTAACCATCGGCTTCTCCCCCTGTCCCAACGATACTTTTATTTTCGACGCACTGGTCAATGGATTGATCGATACCGGGGGAATTACATTTAAGCCGGTTCTTGAAGATGTGCAAACGCTGAATAAGTGGGCCCTCAAAGGAAAACTCGATATCACCAAGCTGAGTTATGGCGTATTGCCGCTAATCCTGGATAAGTACATCGTGCTGCCTTCAGGAGGAGCGCTGGGCAAGGGAGTGGGACCCTTATTAATTGCGAAAGAAAGTTTTCCGATCACGGATGTAGACCAGTATAATATTGCAATTCCGGGAGAGAATACAACTGCACACTTTTTGTTTTCGCTTGCTTTCCCAACTGCCACAAAAAAAGAGTTCATGGTTTTTTCAGAAATTGAAAATGCCGTTATTACGGAACAAACCAGGACCGGCGTAATCATCCACGAGAATCGATTCACCTACCAGGATAAGAACCTGGTAAAGCTGATGGACCTTGGCGAATATTGGGAAACAAGAACGGGAAATCCCATTCCACTGGGTGCCATTGTGATGAAAAGAACGTTGCCCGAAATGATGTTCAAAAAGGTGAATGAATTGATCCAACAGAGCCTTGCTCATTCCTGGAAACAGTATCCTGTCATGTCCGAATACGTGCGAATACATTCGCAGGAGATGGACGAGCGCGTGATGAAACAGCACATTGACCTTTATGTGAACGATTACACAAATGACCTGGGCGATAACGGTAAGAAGGCCGTCCTGGAATTGTTGGAGATCTTCAAAAAAGTGAATCCTGCTGCAAGCGTCGTGACAGAAAAAATATTTTCTACTGATTAGCTTCCCTGAATTCTTTGCCCAGGGCCTTGCCATAAGCTTTCAGGCATCTCTTCCTGGCGAAATCATGATCAACCATCGGGGAGGGATAATTCAAGTCGTCCCACTCGGGAACCCAGCGCCGGACGTAGGCTAAGTCCGGATCGAATTTTTTGGCCTGCAATTCGGGATTAAATATCCGGAAATAAGGAGCGGCATCACATCCGCATCCCGCCGACCACTGCCAGCCGCCGTTGTTGGCAGCAAGATCAAAATCGAGCAGTTTTTCGGCAAACCAGGCTTCACCCCACCTCCAGTCGATCAATAAATGTTTCGTAAGAAAGGAAGCCGTGACCATTCGCACGCGGTTATGCATATAGCCGCTTGCAGTCAGCTCTCGCATACCGGCGTCTACCAGCGGATAACCCGTTTTCCCTTCACACCATCTCGAAAACTCGGGTTCATGATTTCTCCATTCTATATTGTCGTACTCCGCCTTGAAGGCCATTCCCTTACCAATCTTCGGAAAATGCCATAAAATCATTTGGTAGAATTCACGCCAGATCAGTTCATTGAGAAAAGAAGCATTCAAGAGCCGGGCAATTGAGACAAGTTTCCTAACGCTAATGGTCCCAAAGCGAAGGTGAACACCGAGGCGACTGGTTCCACGAAGACCAGGGTAATCGCGTGTCTTGTCGTAACTACGAATTAAGTTTTCATCCACGCATAACCCGGGAAAATTAAACCCTCCCGTTCGAAACCCCAGTTCATCCAGTGTCACTAAAGTGAACGGACTCGTGTGCCAAAAATTCTTCAGGTATTTTTCATTGGGATAAGTTTTAAAATAGAAATCATTCAATTTCGATTTCCATTTCCTGCTATAAGGCGTAAATACGGTGTATGGTTCGCCGTTATCTTTCACTACTTCGTCCTTTTCGAAAATGACCTGGTCCTTGTAGGTGACAAACTCAACACTTTGATTTTTCAACAGCCTACCCATCTCTTCATCCCTTTGAAGTGCGTAGGGCTCATAATCGTGATTGCAAAAAACCTTCTGAATTGAATAATTGCGGAGAAGCGTTTCAAACGCCTCAGCAGGAGTGCAGTGAAAGGTTAATAGTGATGAATGAAGATGGATCAATTGTTCCTGGAGATTACTGAGCATCTGTGCGATAAAGTCTACTCTCGGGTCTTCTCTGTTTTCCAGTTTGTCGAGGATGAGTTTATCAAATATAAAGACCGGCAACACAGGAATGCCGTTCTTCAGCGCATGGTACAGGCCTGCATTATCTTCCAGTCTCAGGTCTCTTCGAAACCAAAATATGTTTACAGGATTGCCACCCATGGTAATTCCAAAACAAGCCAGAAGAAAAAAAGTTGTCGGTTTGATTTATGATCTCAGGAAGCGCTGAAACAATTCACGCGCAAAATCGTTTGGGTAAGTTTTTTTTCTGAATTGCTTTACCCAACGCATTTGTGCCACTGCGTTTGTAAGAAACACTTCGTCTGCTTCCAGCAAATCCTGCACGTGAATGGGCTGCCGGAACACTTCGATTTTGGCCTCTTTCATTTTTTCCAGCAGAAATTTCCTCATGACGCCATCCACACAGCCTTCGTCGGGCAAATTGGTGATAAGCCGGGCTTTTTTCAATATGAAAATATTGGCGAGTGTACTGTCGGCAATGCGTTCATACTGATTCAATACCAACGCATCATCCAGCTCATGGGTCTTCGCAAATAACGCCGCCATCAGGTAAGGTTGAAAATTGTTGTGCTTCAGGCATGAAAATAAATCACAAGACTTCCTCGCGTGAGGGAAAATGTCGATCGTCCAGCCATCCGTGTTTAGTTCCGTGTATGCAGGGTCAAGCGAATGAGCCTCTACGATGAAATGTGGTGAAGGATCGGATGGCGCTTGCAGACTGCCTGATGACCGGAATACATTCAACCTGATCCTGGCTGAGTCAGCAACTTTATTCAAAGCCGCACACCTGTCGATTTGTTCGTGAAGAAATTGACGATTGAATTCGGCGGGCACCCGAAACTGCAATGTATTGAGTCCGCGGAACAGGCGGTCAAAGTGAAGGTCGGCAAGAGAGATTCTTCCCTGCTTCATCCGCATGGTCTCGAACAAACCATCGCCGTATCTCAATGCCCTGCTTGAGGGCCCGATTATTTTTTCGTTTTCGGAAAAAACGTTGCCATTGTAGATAAATACATCCGACATGATTAACCGATCGCGTGAGATTGCACCCATAAGAATGGATCCCAACCCTTTTCATAATTCCTTTTCCAATATTTCGCAGCATCCATGTCTTTCAGGATGTGACCATTGGTAGGATCGCAGTGGAGGGTTCTCCCTACGCGCTGGGAAATGTTGGCCAGATGTGGCAACAAGACCGTCTTGTGCCCCTCACTAACGGGAGAGGTTAACTGCGCCTCACCCCGAACGGCTTTCGCGAAATTGTCGAAATGGTACATGTCGAGATTGCCACTGGAGCTGACGGGATTGGTGGGATCTGCTTTCACATCCACCTTCACTTCCTTGATGAGTTTATTTTTTTCGTCGAAGATTTTGTAATCGGCATTGCCATCGTTCACCAGTGTGCCCTTGTCACCATAGATCACAAAACCCCTGCCGGCGCCTTCTACGGGGAAATGGTTGCAGCTGCGGCCTTCCCAGGTGATCATTTTTTGGTCGCCGAATTCAAAACTTGCCACTTGCGTGTCGGGCGTCTGCCAATCATCCTTGAACGCATACCGGCCGCCGGTAGAATTTACTTTGGTGGGATAGTCAACCCCAAGGAACCACCTGCAGGTATCAATTTCATGTGTACCATTGTTGCAGGCTTCACCCGTTCCCCAATGCCAGAACCAGTGCCAGTTGTAGTGAACAAGATTGTCTTTGTAGTCCATTCGCGGCGCAGGGCCCTGCCAAAGTTCAAAATCCAGCGTGGTGGGCACAGGAACTTTTTTTCCAACGCCGATGGCTGGACGATTGTTGGCGTACCAGGCTTTGCCCATATAGACCTTCCCAATGACTCCTTCCCTTACCTGTTTCACCGCGTCAATGATCGTAGGCATAGAACGACGTTGGTTGCCCATCTGAATTAATTTCTTGTACTGGCTCATCGCGTGCACGAGCAACTCACCTTCTGCAGGATTGTGTCCGCAAGGCTTCTCAACGTACACGTGCTTGCCATGGGTAACGCCCAAAATGGCTGCCGGTGTATGCCAGTGATCGGGTGCAGCGATGACGATGGCATCGATATCTTTTTGTTCAACCAGTTTTCGGATGTCTTTGATGAGTTTCGCTTCCTTGCCTACTTCTTTGAGGGCGTTCATCCCATTTTGAACGGCTTTCTCTTCAACGTCACAGAGATAGGCCACTTCAACATTTGAAATTTGCGAAAATGATTTCGCGAGGTAGGCGCCCCGGCTATTCACACCCATTACGCCCAATACGACTTTGTTAGATGGCGCATTTTTCCCAAACACAGGAAAATTGAGAATGGTGATTCCTGCAGCGATGGAGGAAGAATTTTTTAAGAAGTCGCGACGTTGCATCGTTTAGATTTTGGATTGTGGATTGTAGATTGTGGATATTACTTTTTACTTTTTACTTTTTCTATGCTACTTCATGTCCCGCGGATGCCCTCCACAACAAAAACCATTCGTCTCTTGTCAGTTCAATTTTCTTGGCGGCCAATGCCGATTTTACTCTTTCAATACGCGTCGTTCCAAGAACAGGAATAATTCCCGACGGATGCTTCCACAACCACGCGAGTAATATTTGATCAGACCTGGCACTGTACTTTTCGGCCAATATGTCTGCTACCGCCAGGATCTTTCTCGAGCGTTCATCAGATTCATCACCGTGAATCTTCCCGCCGCCAAGTGGGGACCACGACATCGGTATCATGCCCTTAATGATGCACTGATCCAGCGTGCCATCCGTAAGGGGCTCCATTTTGATCACCGACACTTCAATCTGGTTGCACATGATCGGAAACCTTGATGCAATGAGCTCTGTTTGCGACACGCTAAAATTAGAAACACCAAAATCAAGCACTTTACCCTGCTCTTTCAATTTCGTAAACGCGCCTGCTATCTCATCTGGCTCCATCAATGGATCGGGCCGATGTATCAGCAAGATATTAATATAATCAGTATGAAGATTTCTAAGTGATCTTTCAGCAGACTGAATAATATGCTGCGCAGAAGTGTCGTATGATCTAATCTTGTGATCAGGCCGGTTGGCAGTCACCATGCGGATGCCGCATTTGGTGATGAGGTGAATATTTTTTCGGAGGGCAGTATGACCGGCAATCGCTTTTCCAAATTCTTCTTCCGTGGTGTAATGGCCGTAGATATCTGCGTGATCGAAACTGTTGACACCCGCTTCCACACAGTTCATGATCATACTCTCATATTCTGCGGTGGAAAATTGCGCACCCCATGCACCCCATTTCATAGTGCCTGCAATCACATCAGAGGGAATGGAAGCTGGATTCAATTTTTTTCTGAAAATAAAAAATCCCGGACAATTAGCCGGGATTTTAAAAACAGTTTATGGAGAAAGATTAATAATCTCTGTTATAACCTCCGCCGCCGCCTCTGTTGCCGCCGCCACCACCACGGTAGCCGCCACCGCCGCCACCTTTGTTGTAGCCACCGCCGCCACCACCGCCGCCGAAGCTTCTCTTCTTAAAGCCGCCCTTGTTCTGGGGCTTTGGTTGAGCTTCATTGATGATGATTTTCCTTCCCTGTACTTCTGTGTCATACAGGTTGGTCAAAGCAGCTTGTCCTTCGCTGTCATTTTCCATTTCAACAAAACCGAAGCCCTTGCTGCGGCCTGTTTCGCGATCGGTTACGATTTTTACAGAAGTAACAGTTCCGAATTGTTCGAACATGCTTCTGAGTTCGTCCTCTGTCATGCTCCAGGAGAGGTTTCCTACGTAAATGTTCATTTTAAAAAATTTAAATAAAGAATCAAACTTGAATTAGCTGCTACAGTTAGCCGAGAAAACTTACATAAGGAAGACCCGGAACAAGTAGAAAAACTAAATCCATTAACGATAGTAAAGGTAGGGATTTTTTGGCTGGAACAAATTTAATTGAGCCAGCTAGTACCCTAACGCTATTTATTACATAATATTTCACAAAGCCCGACAAACCTGCTTTTCCGGGCATTATTTTATGAAAATCAGCGCAAAATAGCGACTAAATCTTGGGCTTTTCCATGATCATCCTGGCCAGTCGGGAATCGCGATTATAGATGTCTTCACGGAAATTTAATTTACCCTGCCTGTCAACAAAAGATGTGAAGTACACGATAAATACAGGCACCGGATCCTTCAAGGTTACCCAGGTTTCTTTTCCCGCATTCATAGCCGCCGTGATTTTTGCGTCGGTCCAACCGGGGTCTTTGCGTAAAAGATACGCAGCCAGCCGCTTCGGTTCGGAGACCCGGATGCAGCCATGGCTAAAGGCACGCTTGTCTTCTCCAAATAAACTTTTTGCCGGTGTGTCGTGGAGATAGATATTATGAGAATTCGGGAAGAGGAATTTTACCAGGCCCAATGAATTGTTCTTACCGGGCCGTTCCCTGATCTGGGGCGTGCTGCCGGAATAGCCAAAAATTTCCATGTTGTGTTTGGCCAGGTAGTTTTTATCCCTTTGCATGCCGGGCAGGATTTCCTTCTTTAAAATTCCCGGCGGAACAACCCAGTAGGGACTGAACACGACGTATTTTAGATCGCCCGAAAAAATGACCGTCTTGTCGGCCTGCCTGCCCACCACCACTTTCATGCTCCAAACCAGGCTGTCACTACGATTGGCATGAAAACGATATTCGGGAATATTCACAACGATGAAATCTCCTTCCAGCCTTTCGGGCACCCAACGCGCGCGCTCCATGTTCACGATGATCTGCTCAATTCGCTTGCTCACGGGGTAGTTCATTTCCTTCACCAGCTTAGCATCAATCACACCGGTTTCTGAAAATCCATACCGGTATTGAAAAGATTTTACGGCGGATTGTAATTCACTGTCAAAAACAGGGTTCAGGGTATCTGGTTTAGACAAGTCTTCAACTTTCCACAGTCTTTTCCTGACCTCAATGATGAAGGAAGAGGAATCACCGAGTTGAATTTTTTTCTTATCCGGTTTGAGATCGACCCAGCCCCCACCCGATTCAATATCCCTGTATTTCTTGAGCCAGGTCCTCAGCAATCCATATTGACGGTTCACGGGTTCCGTGACACTATGCGGTTTAGATTTCAAAATCGAGTCCAGGAGTGCCGTACTGGAAATTTTTTTCCTTGGCACCAGCCAATCGACGTCCAGGCTTTGTTTTTCCGACAAACCCATGTAGGTCGTTTTGGCGAACCACATGTACTCCGCAGTGGACATTAATTCCACCTCTATGTTGGGTTGCGATCCCGACATGGTGTTTGCACTGTCGATAAGCAAAGAATACTCGGTTTCGTAGGGCGCCTGCGTTGGAATACCCTGTTCTTTAACGTTCACTACATAGTTCATGAGGTTGGATGCCTGCTCAATCAACCCCTTCTGATCATACCAGGCAAAAGCATAACCGCGGGGTTCATAGAAAGTCTTAAAGTCTGTTTCAAATTCTTTGAATTTTGGATATCTCTGAAAGAAAGCGGTAAGTGAATCCTTGCTGAATTTGATTTCCTGTTGACTGCTGAAATTACCCTTCACCGTTTCTTCATCGGCGGTGTTGGGTGGAAGGGTGTCGGTCTTTGGCTCTTTTTGAGATGGAGTATTGCTCTGGCAACTGCTGGTGAAATAGAGTAAAAGCGAAAGAAAAGATATCGCCCGGACGAGATGCATAGGTAAGGTTTGGTAACTAAATGTAAGAAATTGCAGGGCACAAAAAAACCCCAACAGGTTTTGCCGGGGTTTTCAATTTATTTCAGAATGCGTCTGGATTATTCTGGTACGACTTCGAAATCGAGTTCGGTTTCGTTTCCACTGCCAAAATCAATTTTGGCCTTGTAAGTTCCGAGTTCTTTCACATCACCAAGGATGGTTATCCTGCGGCGGTCGATTTCGTATCCTTTCTGATCGCGGATGGCACGGGCAATTTGAACAGCAGTCACGCTACCGAAAATCTTACCACTGGTTCCGGTTTTGGCACCAATCTTCAGCGGAGATTCTTTTAGCACTTCTATCACTTTGTTGATCTCTGCCAGCAGCTTCGCTTCTTTTTTCTTGTATTGCTTCATCCTTTCTTCCAGTTGCTTCAGGTTGGAAGGATTTGCTTCTACAGCCAGCTTGCGCGGGATAAGGAAGTTGCGTGCATAGCCATTCTTCACGCTCACGAGTTCATTGGCACCACCCAGGTTATTTACGTCTTGTATCAATATTACTTGCATGGGTTCCTCCTTACTTTAAAAGGTCAGTTACGTAGGGCAATAGTGCCATCTGACGGGCTTTCTTCACGGCGTCAGAAACTTTACGCTGAAACTTCAAGGAGTTTCCGGTGATTCGGCGGGGCAATAACTTGCCCTGCTCATTCAGGAACTTCTTCAGGAATTCGGCGTCTTTGTAGTCGATATATTTAATGCCCATCTTCTTGAAGCGGCAGTATTTCTTCTGGCGCTTTTCGGTCTTGATGGCCGTTAAATATTTGATTTCATTTGCTTTTGCCATGACTATGCCTCCACTTTTTCTGGTGTTGCTGCCCTAACGCCACTTCTCTTTCTCTGGTTATACTCGACGGCGTATTTGTCGAGACTGGTAACCATGTGACGGAGGATATTCTCGTCACGCAGAATCTGAATCTTAAGCGACTCATTGAAGCTGGATGGCGCTTGATATTCCAACACCCAATAAAGACCGGTGGTCTTCTTGGCTATCGGATACGCCAGTGATTTTAGTCCCCAGGGGTTGGTGTGCGCAACCGTACCTTTGTGGTCTGTCACAAAGTCGATATATTTTTTCTGGGCGGCCTTGAAGTCCTCCTCAGATAGCACAGGGGTAAAAATCACCATCAATTCGTAATTGTTCATTCTCCCTGATTTTTAGTTAATAAATAATGGGCTGCAAAGGTAAGGGAACGGAGTGAAAGATCGAAATGGAATTTTGAATTGTTAAGGTATTGTAAATCACGGTATTGGGCATTAGGTATTGGGTATTGGGAAAATCGCAAATTCAGGGGCCCAATACCCAATATCCAATACCCAATACCTGTGCATTTACGCCAATTTGGCTTCTCGCTTCAAATGGCACTTTCTTTGAGCGGAGTTTAGCTCATTTTCAATCCATATGCAAAAAGGCAACATCAGGGTACAGACAGAGAATATCTTCCCCATCATCAAAAAATTCCTCTACAGTGAGCACGATATCTTCCTCCGGGAACTTGTGAGCAATGCGGTAGACGCCAGCCAGAAATTGAAGACACTTTCTTCGCTGGGTGAAGCCAAGGGAGAATTGGGCGAGCTGTCAATTGAAATCAAAATAGACGCAGAGAAAAAAACACTCACGATTTCTGACAAGGGTATCGGCATGACCGCAGAAGAAGTTGACAAATACATTAACCAGGTCGCATTTAGCGGCGCCGAAGAATTCCTCGACAAATACAAGGGCCAAAACGAAGCGAATATCATCGGCCATTTCGGACTTGGATTTTACTCATCCTTCATGGTGAGCGACCAGGTTGAAATCTTTTCAAAGTCATACAAGCCCGACGCGCCTGCCGTGAGATGGGAATGTGACGGCAGTCCGGAATTCACGCTCGAAGAAATTGAAAAAACAAATCGCGGAACCGATATCGTTCTTCACATCAATGAAGAAAGCAAAGAATTTCTGGATGCCGAAAGGGTGAGTTCAATTCTTGGAAAGTTTTGTCGCTTCCTTCCGGTTCCGATTTTTTTCGAAGGAAAACAGATTAACAATACCAGCCCTGCCTGGACAAAAAAGCCCTCCGAGCTGACTACCCAGGACTACCAGAATTTTTATAAGGAATTGTATCCTTATAACGAATTGCCGCTGTTCTGGATCCATCTGAACGTGGACTACCCCTTTAACCTTACGGGCATTCTCTATTTTCCCAAAATCAAGCAAAGCTTCGAGATCCAGAAAGACAAGATCCAGCTCTATTCCAACCAGGTATTTGTGACGGATGAAGTGAAAGACATCGTTCCGGAATTTTTAATGCTCCTGCATGGCGTGATCGACAGTCCCGACATTCCTCTCAACGTGAGCAGGAGTTATTTGCAGGGTGATCCGAATGTTAAAAAGATCAACAGTCATATCACCAAAAAAGTGGCTGACAAGCTCACTGAAATTTTTAACAGCAACAGGAAGGAATACGAAGAGAAATGGGAACATACGGGCCTGTTTGTGAAGTACGGAATGATGACCGATGAAAAATTCCTGGAAAGGGCTACTCCGATTTTGTTGTTGGAAGATTCATCAGAGCCAAAATACTATACCCTTGAGGAATACAAAAATCTCACAGCGGCGAATCAAAAGAACAAGGACGGAAAATGGGTGGTCCTGTATACGACCAATCCCATTCAGCAGGACAGCTATGTTAAACAGGCCAGGGCAAAGGGTTACGTGGTGGTGAAACTCGAAGGGCTTGTGGATGCTGCCTTCATCCAGCAAATGGAAATGAAATGGAGTGATGTACATTTCACCAGGGTGGATTCCGAAATTGCGGATAACCTGATTGACCAACAGGAGGCTCAGGACTCTGTACTGAATAAGGATGAAGAAAGCAAATTGAAGGAGTTGTTCGGACTGCAGGTTCCCGATCAGCATACAACGGTTGAAGTAAAAGGCCTGAGTGCAGATGCACCGCCTGTGCTCGCAACGCGTCCCGAATTCATGCGCCGCATGAAAGACATGGCCGCGATGAGCGGTCCCATGGGAAGCTTTTATGCAAACATGCCCGACGAAGTGACGCTCACCGTGAATGGCAACCACCCCATCTACAGGCAGATTTTGGGCGATGACGATAAACAAAAGCAGGAAAAGGTTGTAAGAAACCTGGCCGACCTGGCACTTTTATCCCAAGGCCTATTAAAGGGCAACGATCTAACGGCTTTCATTAACCGAAGTGTGGAATTGATGGAGGGACCGAAGAGGCCGAAGATTATAGTCACAGAATAAATTCAAAAGTGAAAAGTAAAAATTCAAAAATGAAATGATCACTTTTGAATTTTTACTTTTTACTTCTTCAGAATTACTCCTTCCAGGAACTTCATCTTTGCATAGTGAAACTCCCTCGTAAAGCCTTCTTCCGTAAATAATTTTTCGTGCTGCGGGTTTATGTACATGATGTAAATCGTACGAGGATGCTCTAGCTGACTCCTGACGATATTTGCCACCACTCCGCTCATGATCACTTCATCAAAGGGATTAAATAAATAGATCACGTTTACATCATCGGGGATCTCGTAATAAAACGCGTCCTGGTGCTGGACAAAAAATTCGCAATCCGGGTAAGTGGACTTTACTGAATCAGTCAGTTCCCGTGCCTCCTCGCAGAATGCCTTCGAGAAATCAACACCGGTCACTTTCTTAAATCCATAATAAGCTGCAACCACCAGGGTCCTGCCCTTTCCACATCCCAGGTCCAGGAAATGTCCTTCGCAAGGGTTGATGCCTTTCATGGCATCAAAAATTCTATCCAGCCCGTAATAATTGGCCGGCATGTACATCGTGGCGTGCGAAATATCTATACCCTTATTCTCCAGGCTTTTCAGGTTATCATATCCAATGGTGCTGATGCCGTATTTCTTTTCGCCACGACGTTCGTGGTAAATAACAAAGACGGCCAGTGGCAGGTTCCAATGCCAGGCAACGTATAAAAAGTAGCGGAGGTATTGAAGGAATTTCAATTGTCGGAAAGTCGGAAGTCGATGATTTTTAACTGAAGATTTTTCTGGCCGTTCCACTCGTTCTCATCGAGCGTGAAGACGACATCCACCGGACTCCTCATTTGCAAAAGATGAAATTGGTGCGCCAAATTGAAGCCGATGCCGGTGAAGGATGTTCCTTCCTGCTTTAGCACAAAACGGATATGCGCTTCCTTCACAATCTTCGACCAGCCAAAATCCTCCACGCGTTTTGCCACGAAGAGGGGTTTAGGATTTTCCGGGCCGTATGGTTCCATTTGATTCAGGATATTGTAGAACTTCTGATTGAGATCCCTAAATTTTACCACGGCGTCAATGTTCAATTCCGGCACCAACAGATCCGGATCAATCGTGGAAGAAACCACGTCTTCAAATTTCTGTTTGAACGCTTCCAATTGATCGGGCTTTAGTGACATACCCGCAGCTGCAAAATGTCCGCCATATCCCAACAGGTGTTCCCTGCAGGCATGAATCGCTTCGTACAAATTGAATCCCGCCACACTGCGCGCACTTCCCGCGATGATGTCTCCGCTTTGCGTAAGTACAATCGTAGGCCGATAATATCTTTCAATCAACCTGGAAGCCACGATGCCCACCACACCCTTGTGCCAATGTGGTTTGTAAACTACGGTCGACTTGCGCCCTACCAGGGTTTCATCGCTGTTGATGATGGTGAGCGCTTCTTCGGTAATGTTTAAGTCGGCCTCTTTCCGGTCGTCATTGTCATTGTGAAGCATCGTGGCGAGCAGCAAGGCCGCCATCTCGTCTTTCTCAATAAACAACTGCACCGCCTTTCTTGCATCGTCCATACGTCCCGCCGCATTCACTCGTGGAGCAATGATGAAGATGAGGTTGTTGATGCTGATATTCCTGTCAATTCCGCCAACTTTCATTAATGCCTTGATGCCTGCGCATGGGCTTTCATTCACTTTTTTCAAGCCGTAATAAGCCAACACCCGATTTTCTCCCGTCATCGGCACGATGTCGGCAGCAATGGCAACGCACACCAGGTCGAGGTATTCATTCACCATCGATTCGTCCAGGTTCAGGCGTTCAGCCAATGCGGTGATTAACTTGAACCCCACACCGCATCCGCACAATTCTTTGTAGGGGTAGAAACAGTCTGTTTGTTTTGGATTCAGCACGGCCACTGCGGGCGGAATTTCTCCATCGGGCAAATGGTGATCGCAAACCACGAAATCGATACCCTGCGATTTTGCAAATGTGATGAGATCTACCGACTTGATGCCGCAATCGAGTGAGATGACCAGTGAATAATCATTTTCTATGGCGTATTGAATGCCGGCGAGACTTATTCCATATCCTTCTTTATAACGATGCGGAATGTAGAAATCCAACAGGGAAGGATCGCCAATTTTTTGCAGGAACTGGTAAGTCATCGATACGGCCGTTGTTCCGTCCACATCGTAATCACCAAACACGAGGATTTTTTCATTTCGGGAGATCGCGAGTAGAATTCGATCCACAGCCTTCTCCATGTCTTTCATCAACCAGGGCGAGTGCAGATTATCGAGTGAGGGCCGAAAAAATTCTTTCGCCTTATCGAAGTCATCCACACCTCTTTCCACCAGGATCCTGCAAATGACCGGGTGAATGCCCAACGCCTGCTGCAGTTTCATCGTTCTCTCTTCTTCGGCAAATAATATCTTCCACCTCTTCTTCATGATCTCAAAACTTTCTGTCTGTGGTAAATCTCACCAATTCTTCGAGTGCCCGTCTTTCATCATTTTCAGGAAATTCATTCAAGATAGCAATCGCTTTGTCCCGGTATTGAAACATTTTTTCAGAAGCGTAGTTGATGCCGCCCGAGCGAACTACGGTATCAATCACCTGCTTTACGGCTTCCTTGTCCTTGTTTTTGTTTTTGACTGAATATATCAAATCGCGGCGAAGGGTTCCATTCACGTTGGATAACGTATAGATCAACGGGAGGGTCAATTTTTTTTCTTTAATGTCATTCCCCGTCGGTTTACCAACGTCATCGCTTCCATAGTCAAAAAGATCGTCTTTGATCTGGAAAGCGATGCCCACACTTTCACCAAATTCCCTCATCTTCTCAGCCTTATTTTCGTCCTGCGTGGAGCTGTAGGCACCGGCGGCACAGGCGGCAGCCAGGAGTGAAGCCGTTTTGTTTCGGATAATTTCGAAATAGGTTTCTTCTTTGACATTAAGCGTCCTTGCTTTTTCGATCTGGAGCAATTCACCCTCGCTCATCCGCCGAACGGCTTCTGAAAGGATTTGCAGGATGCGGAAATCGTTGTTGTCCAGGGAAAGAAGAAGCCCCTTCGATAAAAGATAGTCGCCTACCAGGACGGCGACTTTATTTTTCCATAATGCGTTGATGGAGAAAAAGCCCCGTCGTTCCATCGAATCGTCCACCACATCGTCGTGAACGAGTGTGGCGGTATGCAGCAATTCCACCAGGGAAGCCGCGCGATACGTTGAATCATTCACCGGGCCTGCCAGTTTGGCTGTTAATATCACAAACATGGGCCTCAGCTGTTTCCCCTTCCGCTTAACGATATACCTCATGATCCGGTCCAAAAGGGGCGTATTGCTCTTCATTGAGTCTTTAAACTTCTCTTCAAAGACATCCATTTCATGAGCAATTACCTTTTGGTGAAAATTCATTTGTAAAACAACAAAAAAAAATCAGGCCCTAAAATTATTTTCCTGGAGTGCATCATTCGACCTCAAATTTTTGCCTAAGTCATTTTTACTTAAATAATTGCGGTTTAAATAAAACCCCAAAAAGTTTGTTATTTAACTTGCTATTGATATTTTTGCTCTGATTTACTTTCTGGGACACATATATATCTTAATCAATACTTTCTCTTATGGCTAGCAAAAAGTGCGCAATATTATTGGGGTTGTTTGCCCTGATAATGTCTAGTATATCTGTATCTGCTCAAACAGGTGCTACGTATGACTGGAGAGACTCTTCGCTGATCCCGTCTAACCGAATGCCACAGCACAACGAGTTCCTTAATAATCAGTACAATTTCCCGGCAAAACCCAGAAACCAATGGGAAGTTGGTATAAAAGGTGGAATTTTTGGCATAGCAGGTGATGTGCCTGCGGTTCTCCCCACTTTTGCTTTTGGTGCGCACGTGAGAAAGGCCTTTGGTTATGTGTTTTCAGGTCGGATAGAATACATGCACGGTACCGGAAAGGGCCTTTCCTGGTCACCCGCAGAAAACTACCTCCACAACACGGCCTGGACCAGCAATGGTTACAGCCCGGCTGTTCGTAATGCCGCCGGCGTTTTGACCCCCGCAGCAGACAGGGTTTATTACAACTACAAAACAAGCCTTAATGACATTAGCCTGCAAGGCGTTATCAATATTAACAACATCAGGTTTCACAAAGCCAAAAACTCCCTCGGTATCTACGGCTTTGCTGGCATGGGTATTACCTGGTATAGTGCTAAGGTAAATGCATTGGATGCAAGCGGAAACAGGTACAATTTCAACAGCATTGCCGGTGGCGTTTATTCCGACAGGAAGCAAACCAAGAAGGACCTGAAAAACATGATGGATGACAGTTATGAAACGAATGCTGATTCCTACGGCAATACGCGCATGAAGCTCTTTGGAGAGACCGCCAGGCCTTCCGCAACCGTGGGTTTCGGTATTGCATACAAACTTAGCAATCGCATCAACCTGGCCCTTGAAGACCGCCAGACCTTCCTCAAAGATGACCTGATCGATGGCCAGGAATGGCAGGAACACGCCATGGGCGATCCCGTACTTTCCAGCAACTACGATTCTTATAACTACCTGTCACTCGGCATAAACTTCAACCTGGGCAGTCACGCCGTTGAACCCTTGTGGTGGCTCAATCCGCTCGACTACGCTTACAGCGAGCTGAATGCACCCAAACACATGAAACTGCCGAAACCGGTGCTGGATGATGCTGATGGTGATGGCGTAACTGACCAATTCGATAACGAACCCAACACTCCGGCCGGATGCCCTGTTGACTCTCACGGTGTAAGCCGCGATACAGATGGCGACGGTGTTCCGGATTGCAAGGATAAAGAACTCATTACCCCAAC
>Ga0157376_10000222_pt1 | contig 39575 bp, 38 predicted proteins | sample M45metaG_FD_121801 | JGI IMG/M metagenome (GOLD analysis project Ga0157376, IMG submission 121801) | Miscanthus rhizosphere microbial communities from Kellogg Biological Station, Michigan, USA - M4-5 metaG | ecosystem: Host-associated > Plants > Roots > Rhizosphere > Soil | place: USA: Michigan...
AAAGCTTTACCCCTATATTTTCCCGAGCAGTAGAACAGCTTCTTGAACATTCTAAAAGCATGGCTTCACGTCCACTTTTTTTGGGAAGAATATTCTGGGGAGCCAATGATCCTATAGAGAATGGAGATTTTGGTATTAAAGTATCCACGTCTACGAAATATCGAACGATACGAAGTTATTATGGATTAGCTAGAGAACGTAATGCTAAAGGCGAGTTTATAGGCGGTAAATGGAGTAAAGAGAAGATCAAAAGACCCACTGTAGTACTCTTTCATCCAAATGTGGGTTCGGGAGAAGGTATGGCCGACAGTGCAGAGTTTTATAGACAGAAAGGATACAATACTCTGGCTATTACCTTTGGTGGTTATGAAGGTAGTCCTGGAGTGATTACCTCTGAAAAAAGTATCTATCAAGATGTCGAAGCTGTTAAGAGATGGTTGGCTAACGAGATGGGTGTGACGCAGGTGGCTTACCATGGATTTTCTTTGGGTAGTGGAGCTGCACTTCAGGCGGCTGCAGGAGCTAGCGGCACAAAGTTAAAAACCTTATTCGTTGCCTTAGATAAACCCTACTCCTCAGCAGCAGCCGTTGGTGAGAATATGGCTGGTTCTTTGGGTAGAGGGGTTTTGGCTGCAGGGTGTCCAGTAGGTCTAAAGGTAGAATTGCCAGGTGGCTTATGGACTAAAACGGATGGGCTTGATAATTTAAGAAAAGCAGCTATATTAAAGCAAAAAAAGATCCCTTTAATTTGTTTTGAAGCAAAAGAAGATAGCTTAATGGGCAGAAAAAAAGTAAATGGCGAGTATACTGAGAATTTTGCTCGAGATTTATTAAGGGTTCGTTATGACAATGCTGAAGATAGGAGTAAAAATCTTGTCTCTCTTCCCGGAGGGCATGGTGATAACTCCTTGAGAGCGGAAGAATATTGGAGCAATAATCCGCCAATTCCTAACCTTCATACTAGAGTACTGTTATTGCAAAAATTATTTGAGGATGTTGATTATTCAGACATGATTGGATCAGCAAAATGACGAAGATTCTGCAATTAAATATTTTTAGACAAATCAACTAAAATGGTTTCACTGGAGATGAGCTCTTCAGAATTTTCATATTGGACTCATCTCCTTGAATGCGCAAGAGATCTAATCTTAAGGATTTGATATCACGAGCTGATTGTCAACGCTTTTGACTCCAGAAACGCTTTTCACTATTTTAACAACTTTATGACTTTCTTCTCTGCTTACAACAGTTCCAGTCAATATAACAACGCCGCTATTGGTAGTCACAGATATCATTCTAGCGCTTGAAGATAAAGAACTATCAGCCATTAGGTTTTTTTTGACGCTTGCTGTAATTTCCCAATCAGCTGGTTGTGATTGCGTCTGATTAGGTTCACTGGAATGATCATTTGTATTAGCATTGCAAGAAATACACAAGAGACAAATTGCCGGGATAAGTAGAATTTTTTTCATAATTTCCTCCACAATAAATTTAGGTTGAATAAGCACACATGCCTTTGAAAAGCAGAGTTATTATTCTTATTCGCAGCCTAGAACAAGAAAATAGATTTGTAAAGAAAAATTATCAAAGGATTATTGTAGACGAAATAATTGCTCTGCTAAAAAAAGATCGAGAGGATTTGTAATTTTCATATTGGACTCATCTCCTTGAACTATTTTAATGGTATGGCCTTGTCTTAGGAGTAGTTGACAGTCGTCTGATGCATTTTTTTCAATTGTGCATTCATGGGCTCGTAGAATAAGAGAGTAGGCAAAACTTTGAGGTGTTTGAGCCCTCATGTAATCTGAACGCGAGGGGATGGAAAGAACCGTCTCATCGGAGGATTTATGAATCAAAGTGTCTGTGGAGGGTATACAGGTATTGACTGCTTGAAATGTTTTTACGGCCTCTATATTTGCTTTTAATATTTTCTGAGAAACGAAGGGTCTCACTGCATCATGAATACTGACAAAATCGGTATTTTTCCCGCAGGCGAGCAGGCCTAAATAAGAAGATTCTTGTCGGGTTCTCCCCCCTTTAATGAGTAGAATGGGACCTGAAGGGAGCTCTTCTCGAATTTTTTCTATCCAGCCTTCAGGGCTTACTAAAATAATTTCGTCAAATAACCCGCTCTCTAAAAATCGCTCTAAGGTATGTATATAGATTTTTTTATCAGAAATGTAGTGAAATTGTTTAGGTTGATCACTACCAAATCGACTCCCTGAGCCTCCCATTAATATAATGGCTTTTATTATCATAATAGTTTCATTATAACTGCTTTTACTTTTAATAGACATAAGAGCTTTTAATATGATCACGCTTTTTCTATAAGGATTGCGTAAGGTGAGTTAAGAAGGCGCGATCACATTATGTCTAATGACTCGACTATTTGTTTGAGATGGAGATTAGATTTTGCTTTGGCAGCACTTTCTCTAAAATGAGCCAATTGATCTATTATTATTTTTAATTCATTAGATTTTTTAGCTAGAATAGCGCCTTCAGTAGAAGTATCTATTAATTCTGAAATTTTATTGATGGTTAAGAGTTTAGGATTCATAGAGAGTTGATAGATTTCTTCTCCCTCTTTACCTGTTGTAAGCTCTCCTAAGGCACCTGCTTTTTTTAAAATATTGGCTGCTTCGCGTACTTTATAGAGAGAGATTCCAAATCGTTGAGAGAGTTCTTTAATCGATACAGGGGGAGCTCCTTTAAGAAATAGGTAGGTGGTTTGATGCAATATTAACAATATCAGCTCGGTTGGGGTAATATGAATCCCTTCGGTAGGATCTAATTTTCCACTATTATTTTCCATGTAGGCAGCGATTTCTGCCCCATATAAAAAAATAATATAATTGACTTGCATCCAAATAAGAAAAAGGGGAAGAGCCGCGAAGCTACCATATACAGTACTGTAACTAGTGATGGTGGCTTGAAATTCAAAGTAAGCTAGTTGCCATAATTGAAATAGCGTTCCCGCTATAAAGGCCGCTATGAACCTTATTTTAAAATTAGGGTGTATATTGGGAACAAAAAGATAAATAAATAAGAAGAGCAGCCAGCTCAATACATAGGGAGCAAATTGAATGAGTACGAGTATAAAAGGAGAAATTTCTCTGAGAATTGGATAGTTAGGAAAAATGGTGGATACTTGCGCGCTGATAAAAAGCGTTAACCCGCTAGAGATAACAAACAAGATAGGACAAATAATCAAAATAGCCAGATAGTCTACTGCTCTTCGAAGGAAATTTCTTGTGGATGTAATTTTCCAGATAGCGTTCAGAGAGCTTTCTACCGCTTCTAATAACCCAAAAATAGTCACAAATAAAAACAATAGCCCTAATCCTGCAATGACTCCACTTTGAATATTATAAATCGAAGAAAGAGCAAATTGCATCGCAAATCCCAGAAGATCCTTCTGTTCTTTAAAAGTCGCGAGTATTTCTCTTTGTAAAAAAAGATCAAAACCAAAAGATTTAGCGATCCCTAGAGTAAAAGCTAGGAAAGGAACAATAGCTATTAAGGTATAAAAAGTTAAAAGAGCCGCTTTTAAATGACATTCATTATGAAAGAAAGATTTAAAACTGAACAAAATCACTTTATAAAAGCGTTCAACATAAGAAAGCCATTTTGATTTTTGAGCGGCTCTATTTCTTTTATCCCTCATCTCTTTTTATGGAAATATTTCATACAGCTGTTTTTGAATTTTTTTCCATATTTAGTACTACATAAAAATGCGGTCGCTGCCCCTAAAGCAGTCCCGATAAGGGTAAAAGTAGTGGCTATATTTCTTTTATTGTTTGATCTGGACATATTAACCTGCCTTTTTTAATTTTTTCCATAGAGATATACCTGCTGCTGCTAAGTCGATGGCAGAAAGGATGAGATTTTCTTCTTTATGCAATTTTTTTTCCACCTCTTTGATCATCGATTTACCATCGCTAGTAGATTCAATAACCTCTCCCAATCGGCAAACTAGTTTTTCCATATTTTCTAGGGAGCCCCCTTTTTTATGGCCATTAAGAGCTAAAGAAGCGCCTACTCCAATGGTGCCTCCTATTAAGGCTCCTAATAAAATTTGCTTAGTCTCTTCACTTAAGTTGTCTAACATAACTTACCTCTTATTAATTAATGTTTTATAGAGAACAATACTCGAAGTGAGCCAATCGGCTACATCAGCCACAGTCTCATGAAGATTTTCCGAACGTTTAGGTTTATGATGCGATTCTTTTGTCATAGCAGCCATAGGATGAAATAAAAAGTTAAGAGAGGCAGATTTGTGTTTGATATCAGAGGATAACTCATTGAGAGTATGTAGCAATTTTTGACTTTCTTTAGAGAGCTCTTCTGTTTCTTTTTGAAGGTGTATGAGAGATATTCGAGACTGTTTTAGAGTAGAGTTCAAAGTAAGGAGCACTTTTATTAAAAAGATAGAGAGAACTGTGAAGGCAAGGGCAAGGACTCCTACGCTTATTTCTATAATCATACAATACCTAACAATGTTAAATTAATTTGTTTCCATATCTTAATTATCTGATAATAATATATCTTTGCAAATACAAAATTATTTAAAAAACAGTAATTGTTTATAATTAACAGCTTAAGAGTGGAGAAAAAATTATATTTTTAGGAGAGTTTCAATTAATTTATTATATATGGTATGAGAGAGACAAAGGAGCCTCTATATGAAATTTTCTCGATTTTTTGTTTATATGGTCTTTGTGATAGTAGGGGTGATTTTAGCGGGTTCTTGGTTGGTCTCTAGAACCGCGCAAGAGGCTGCTTTTATTGATGTTACAGATCAACCAACGATTGGCGACCCTTTAGCTAAGGTACATCTAGTGGTCTTTGAGGAGCCTAAATGTGCCCATTGTCGCAATTATAATAATACCATTTTCCCTTTAATAAAAGAGGAATTTATTGATACGCATAAAATTATATATACAGTGATTCCTGTTTCATTTCTTCCCCGTTCGATGTTAGGAGCTAATGCTCTACTTTGTGTTTATAACCAGGATCCAGGCTATCCCAATGCCGATCTTTTTATTAAATTTTTAGATAATCTCTTTAAAAATGATTGGTCCTCTATAGAAGATGTTTTCCATATTGCTGAAATAACCAGTCCTGCTATCAATAAGGATCGGCTACAACAGTGTGTCACGAAGGCAGTCTATGAAGATCAAATTCATGAGAATCTTAAACTAGGTAAGGAGCTTCAAAAGGAGCAGTTTTCTGTCCCCTCTCTTTATATCGATGGGAATAGAGTTTCAGAAGTAAATTTTGACGCGATTAAAGAAGCTATTCTCAAGCGTCTCAACGAGACGAAGGGGCCTTAGTGATTTTTGAATAATTCTCCAAAATCCACTATTTTATCAAAATATCTCTCATCCAAAACGCTTTCCTCTACCCCATTGACATGAATCAGGACCGGTCTGATAGAGCAATTTCTAGGCGTTTTCAAGGTTTCTCTTTTTTTTTCCATTTCTGCAATGATTTTATTCTCAATGGGATTCTTAGAAAATTTAATCTCGCACATATAGAGATTATGAAATCGAGTTTGCACCATATAGTCAATTTGACACCCAGCATATTTGGCTGTATGACTTTGAAAAAATGGACCTTCCATCACTACTTCTTCTGGAGAAATTCCTAGAATTTTCCAGAGAGTTTGTCGATTATGGACAACGAGGTTTTCAAATTGTAATCCCATGATGCCTTCCCATCCAGGAAGTTGAGTCATTGAAGTAAAAAAATTTTCTTTTTCAATATTAGAAAGATTCGGAGATATGTATTTTAAGTAAAAACGCAAATAATTATCACTTAAACGATAGCGGCTCAATTTTCCTTCTTTTCCACTTTTCAAATCCCATGTAAAATCTCTTTTTACAAAGCCAGCTTTGACTAGTTCATCTAAATATTTACTAAACACCCCTCCTACGCTTTTTCCTAATTCTTTACAGATTTGAACCAGTTCTTTTGGACCATCCGCAAGACAGAGAATAATTTCTTTATGCGTCGCTTTAGCACGTGAAAAAAGATCTGAGAATATTTTCTCAAACTCTCCTACAAGCAAACCGCCCTTCATAAAACAGAGCTCTTGAATATTTTTTTCTGCAGGCAGATTGGGTTTAATCTGTTCCAAATAGAAAGGAACTCCTCCAATTACAGATAAAAGCTTGAACTTTTCATAAGGAGTAATGCGCTTTTCTTTCGGATGCCAAAAAGCATTACAGACGCCTAAGGGGAGTTCTTCAAGCACTAAATCGAGAGTGATTCGCCCAAGAAATCCTGTGCTGCTTAATATGTTTTTTTCGATCCATGACGATACTGAACCACAAAGTGCCATAATCAAATTCGGATTTTTGCTAAAATACATATCCCAAGCTGTTTTCAAGTGGCCCAAGAAAAACGGATCTTTCCCTCCTAGCCACGAGATCTCATCGAATACGATTAAAACAGCTCCTTTTTTTGTTTCTTTGGAGAGATACCAGAAGAGATTGCTCCAGTCATCTGGTTTAATACCAGTAATACCCGCTCTTTCTAGTTGACCCGCAAAATCATTGCGTTGAGTTTGAGCGGTTGTCTTATGTACGGGAGGGTTTCCAGAAAAAAAGTAGCTTTTCATCTCTTTTCCAAATTCTGCAAGCAACCTACTTTTCCCAATGCGTCTTCTACCGCGAACTACAATCAGACTGGCACTTCTTTTATCTAAAAGACCTTGAAGCCGGGTGATTTCAGCTTCACGTCCTATAAACTGAAAGGGTTTCCTTTTTTTATCTCTCATGTTTTGATAATATCTGGGAAGAATAGAAAAAAACAAGCAGCAAATGAGCAAAATGACGATTTGCTGCTACTTTTATTGGTTTAGAAAACTAGCAGCAAATCGTCGTTTTATCAATTTGTTGCTAAGTTTCTTTGCTAGAAAGCTTTAAACTACGAGAAGGCTTTAACCTTTCTTCGCCCTCTAGAAAGTTTAATCGGAGGAATTTTATGGCGCTTTTGCTTAGCTTTCCATAAAGAAACATCCATTTGAAGCCCAATCCAAAATTCAGGAGAGGTACCCAATGCATCAGCAAAATCTAGAGCAATTTCTTCAGTGATTGAGCGTTTTCCTCGAATAATGGCACTTAATTTAGGCTGGGTCCATGTCCCTCCTAAATGAAGAGCAAACTCCATTTGAGTTATCTTAAGAGGAGTCAAAAACTCTTCCAATAAAATTTTTCCAGGTAAAGTGGGCCTTCTATGCGTTGGTAACATATATTCTCCTAATGGTAATCTATTATCTTAACTTCTAAAATGCTGCGACTATTTTCATTCCATTCTTTTTATTTGTTCAATAACTATATTACCAAAGTTATCCAAAATTTTACGATCTTTGCTGTGATTTAAGTATCACAAGTGTTGGAGAAAACTAATGAGAAAATTGTTAGAGATTTAAGAATTTTTCTGAAAGTTAAATGCTTTCAAAACCTCTTTGGCCATCTCCATAATTTTTGCCCACTCGGGTGAATCGATGAAGTCTGGTGGCCAATGATTATCGTCATAAAAAATTTCAAAATCTTCTTGAAATTGTTTAAGCATATAATATTGTGATTCTGTAATATTGAAATTTTTATAGTCATCTGAAATGGGTGCCCAGGTATCTGCAAAATCGCAAACAGTTTCTACAAAATCATCGCACTCCGGACCTTCTCCGAGTATCCATACTCTTTTTTGGTATTCTTTGTTTGAAATTCCAAATATATTAGTCAAGAATTCGTTTAATATGAAAATTTTGTCGTTATCCGTTAGCATAAACTTAATTAGTTGGTAAAGTGATAAGTAAATTCTTCAAGAGGAATATGAGCTTCTTTGGACATCTTATGTACTATATTACCAAATTTATCAATAGCATCCCTCTTAAGGCTTTTGTTGATAGGTCATCGGAAAAATTTTTTATATTATACATTGAAAATTCAATTTTTTTGATAATTAAACGCTTTTAAAACGTCTTTTGCTAAGTGCATGATCGTGATCCATTCTGGGGTGTCTATAAATTCTTGAGGCCAATTATTTGTATCTGAAAATATGTCAAATTTATCACGAAATTTTTTTAAAATCTTGTATTGAGCTGTTGTAATTCCAAAATCTTTATATTTTTCTATAACATCATCTACTTCGGGAAAAAAGTTACAACATGTTTCGTCAAAGTCATCAACCTCGGGCCCTTTCCCTAAAATCCAAACCCTTTCTTGATATTCTTTATCAGAAATATGGTCAATTATTCTAAGTAATGTATCTATTATTTGTTTCCTATTAATATACATAATTAGTTGTCTAGTTTCTATAAATAAATTCATCAAATGGTATGTGCGCCTCTGGAGCTTCATGAGGCACAAGGCGACCATATCTATCAAAGGCTTTTCCATCCCTTTTTTGAATTACATAAGGGTTACGTTGATAAGGCATGGGGCTATAAGGTTTCCCGGGCATTACACGAATTGAGATATGCGGATTATTAGGATGAATATATTTCATGCCACAGCCTCTGTCTGAAAAGGTTGCAATAAAGTTATTGGGAATACCCTTTGGCCTAGGGAAAGTCGCAAATCCAGCTTGATGAATGATTTTTCTTACTTCAGTTTCAGTAAATTTTTTCCCTTTTAATGTTTTTAAAAAACCCTCGGTGTTTTTAAATTTCTCAATTAATTCTGCGTGTGCAACTCTCCAATTTCCTGCAGCTTCTTGGATAATAGCAGCCTGTTTAGATTCTTGCGCGAGACGTTCCAGAGTGAGCAATTTATTGGCTGTTTTGAATTTTTTATAAGTTTTAATGACTGCAAAAGGAGCAAATAGTTCAGTGCCATATTTTCCAATCATGTAGCCAAGAAGCCGAGCTTGTTCTTCATTTGAGGAGCTATTATTGAACTCTCTAACTTCTGGAATGAAAGTTTCTAAAAGTTCTATAGACGATTTTTGTGAAAGAAGTTCTATCAGGTCTCTACAGGTAGATACTATTTCTTGTGAACAGTGTAGTGGATCACAGCTAAAGGCCCAAAGTGCATGAGATAATCCATTGATCGAAGAGAGTATTGAAGGGATATAATCGACTGCCGCTTTACCAGTGCCTTGAAGAATCCCAGAAGTGAGATATTTTGAAAATTCAATAGAAAGGAGATCGTTATGGTCCAAAAGAGTGGGTTTCATGCCAGAGGTGAGATAATCAGCAATGGAGAGATCAAAATCGCCCCTTTCGAAATAAATAGCAGCTCGTTCAAAATAAGCCGCTTTATTATTTGGGTCTTTTGCAATGGACTTAGCTAGAGCCTCGATGGCTGCATCATATAGGCCAAGCTCTGCGTAAGAAGAGCCTTCTTGCAGATAAAAATCAGACGAAAGAAGAGTTTCTTCATCATCAGCGGAGTTGACAAAATCTTTCATGTCGCTTAAGGAAGCATAGAAATTGCCTTCATGGAAATAGACCATGCCTCTTTCATAATAGAGTTTAGGATGAGGATGCTCTGATAAACAGCTAGAATAGAGATTCAGAAAGAGAGGACGAATAGTGGCAAGGAGAGAATAGAGCCTTTGGAGTTCGGGCAAAGGTGTGAGCGAATGGGCATCTACATAGGTGCAAAGGTTAATGATCGAAGTATGGTAATTGCTATAGAAAAAAGAGAATATAAAATGATTTTGAAGAGTGCGAAGTAGAGTTTCATTGCCAAGAAGGGGCCAATCTTTTAGAGGAAACTCATCTAGCATTAGCCAATCACTGTGTTTGTGAATTAATTCAGCAAGAGAGCTTTTTTGAAACATGAAGTGCATTTCATTGAAGACAAGATTGCTTATTTGACACGCTGTAGGGGAAGTGTAAGGCCAATAGCACTGACATTGAGCATTCTGTTTGCAATATTGAAGATGCTGTTTTAGAAAGGGAGAATAGGTAGCTGTAAATTGGTTAAAATAGGCAAAAGGAATGGACAAGTTATTGCAACCAATCCACTCATTATCAGGACAATATTGATAGTTTTTAGAGGTTATAAAAAAAATGCGATTAGAGCAATGGCAACGATGGTCGATTGCAAAATTATTCCCCGTTATGTCAGAGTTGAGTATGCCAATCGAGTTTAGTACCGGTGTTCTACATTCATTACAAAAGAGATAAGCACATGGCGTTTCTAAATAAGGTATGAGGGAGAGCTCTTTATAATATTCAGCCAAATGGTTATGATTAACAGATGCGCAAACAGGCGCCGAAATAAAGCTGAGTCCTTCATAATACTCATCATCCTCACCATCTTCAGAACTATAATCGACAGTATTATCGGTAGAATAATCGACTGATGAATTAATATTTATCTCAGAACAAGCTTGGCTCTCATTTAACAGATGGTTTTTACAAAATTCAGGCCATAAGTTTTGGTACAATTTGGGATATTCAATTGGGGCATCTGCAAATAGTGGCCCAGAAAAAAGAGAAATAATTATTGCTGAAAGTGAAATAAATAGTTGTCGCATAAGATTTGGCAGTCTATCTTAATCGAAGCTTTTCTGTCTATTCCATTTAGGTGATTTCTAATTGGGCTTCTTTTAAATGGGTGCGTAAAAAGAGGGCTCGGAGACGAGCTAGTTCTGTTTCGTCCGATGAAGTGAGATTATGCAGATAAGAAAGATGTGCTTGTTGACATTTGAGTAGAAGTTCATTGATTTTTTGATCTGTAAGAGCTGATATCCAATTAAGATGCAGAGCTAGTTTCATAAGACTTAATGCATTTAAGGTCTCATTGATGTGAAGTAAATAGGAGTATTTTAAGAGTCCATAAGCCTTGCTTACTAGATCTTTAATAGAGAGATTGGGTTGTTGTATTAGATGCGTTCTTGAGGCCTGTTCTGCTGCTACTAATTGCTCACTACTAGATTTGACAGCATGAAGAATTTCTTCTTCAGACAGACCTAGTGTATAACTATTGGAAAGAATAAGAAAATCTCCCATAAATACATTTTTATCTCCTTCTAGACTAGTAAGAGAGAGATAGGGTTGTAATGTTTTTTCTAATACAACGGGTAGTTGCCCTGTGTGAATAAGAGCTGGAAGTTGAAGGAGTGTATTGACTACAAGAGCCGTACCAGAAAGGCTAGGGTTTGAGGTTAAAAAGCCAAATCGCTCATTAAACGCAAAATTTAAAATAGAGCCCAAGCTAGTTTCAATTTGAGTCAGATGTTGATAACTTGTATCCCAATTGCCATTATAATTGATCAATTGTATTTCTAAATGATCTTCCCCATTTAATTGGATCAGTAATTCCATATCGCTATCTAGGATAAGCTCATTTTGATGCAACTCATTTGGAAATCTTGTTAAAAACAAAAAACGTTCAGATATAAATTCTTTTTCAAAAGCTCCTAAAGTAGAAGCTGGCAGGGAAATAGGATGGTTGATCTCTTTTAGGGAGAAGAGTGCTTTTTTTAAAGATTCTAATAGGGACTCTCTTTCTAGAGTAGATAGTTTAGCAGGAAAAAAAGAGTGTCGCAGATTGCGGCGTAGAGTAAATAAGGTAGCTGGCCAAATATTATGCACCTGTTTTTCTGAAGAGGAATCTTCAAGTAAGAATGGGGGTAGATTAGCTTTTTTTGTCATGAGGAGGTTCTTTTAAGGATTTGATCTGATCTCGTAACCAAGCTGCCTGTTCAAAATTTTCATGTTGTAATGCCTCTTTTAAAGCGTTATCGAATGAAATAAAAGAAGAGATAAAGGAGGTAGCTTTTCCAGGTGCTTTGCCTCGATGCAAAAGAGCTGCAGGTTTTTGTTTTAAAAGCTCAATCAGAGGCAGGGGGATTTTATCTAAGGTGGTTAATTCTTCAATTAATACTTCAGCAAAAAAAGTATAACATTCTGCACATCCCAAGGGCTCTCCTCTTTTAATAGATTCTAAAGAGGTTTTACAATTTTCGCATAAAAGATGAGTGGATTTTTGAGGTTCTTCGTATATACTTCCTAATTTCTCTTGTAAAATAGGACAGTCTGAACACATTTCAGTGAGTATGATCCTGCCCTCTATCATTTCTTTATAGATAATTTTTATCGCTTTCTTACATTGTCCACATTCAACAGGTCGTTCTGTCATGATCTTCATTTTATATATTAAAATAAGGAGTTTGTCGAATAAAATTTGAAAAAAATAGTTATCTAGGTATTCTCATGAAGAACCCTTAACCAGGAAATAAGGTATGAAAAAGTATTTGTTAGCTCTATTTATGATGGGAAATTTAGCCCTTACTTATGGGGATTGTACAGCTATGAATTGCAATGTGGGCTGTGGTAATCTCTCTACAGTAGAACAATCTTTTGCAAGTGGGATGTCTTCTATGAATCGAGAGATGTTTTGTAATCGATTCACTCAGAGTATGAGAGATAGCGCTATGGGGATGGTCGGTATGCCAGATGCATCAGGCAATGTCATGACCCCTGACCAAGCAGTAGAAAAAACAGCCAGGGATAATAACATGATGCCGATGCAATCTGGGGGAACCAATGGATGCCCTGTTAAATAGAGAAGCGCTCTCAGGGTAAATAAAAATGGTATTTAAACCTAATTTAGGAATTGGCATAGGTTTGCGCCCTCACCATTATGAGGAAATTTTTGCGACCTATCCTCCTATAGATTGGTTTGAAATTATTAGTGAAAATTTTATGGGCAAAGGTGGCTCACCTTTGCTCCACTTAGAGAAAATTTTAGAGCGTTATCCCGTGGTTCAACACGGTGTCTCTTTAGGTATTGGAAGTCCTGATCCGTTGGATTTTGCCTATTTAAAAGAATTGAAGGCTCTTGCGGTTAAAACAAAAACACCTTGGATTTCTGATCATCTTTGCTGGGGAAAACTAGAGGGTGCTCATTATCATGACCTACTCCCGCTTCCCTTTACTAGATCTACTATTGACTATGTAGCTGAAAGAGCACGGATTGTGCAAGATTTTTTAGAGCTTCCCTTTGCCTTAGAAAACGTCTCTTCTTATGCCGCTTTTACAGTGGATGAAATGAGTGAATGGGAGTTTTATGGAGCGGTTGTAGAAAAAGCAGATGTCTTAATGATGTTAGATGTGAATAATATTTATGTCTCTTCTCGCAACCATCATTTTAATCCAAAAGAGTATTACTCTCATCTTCCATTAGAACGAGTTATTCAAATTCACTTAGCTGGACATACAGATTGTGGCAGCTACTGTTTAGATACTCACAATCAAAAAGTAGAAGATGCAGTATGGCAACTCTATGCTGAGATTATATCGATTATTGGACCTACCTCTACCTTACTAGAGTGGGATGAAGATTTTATTTCTTTTGATGCAACTTGGAAAGAGGCCTTAAAAGCTCGGGAATTTTGCCATGCTATCACCTCCTAGTGAGCTCTATCATTTGCAAAAGTGGTTCGCTAGTATGTTAGTTTGTCCTATACAAGAGGAAGCCGCCTCTACCTGGATCGTCAAAACTCCTTTTTTGAGTAGTCATGAGTCTATGGCGATCTATCATAGGCTCTATTGGAATCGATTATGTAATTTTTTTTATACCACTTACCCTTTTCTTACAAGGCTCTTTGGTTTTCAAGAGATGAGAGAGAAACTAGTGATGCCCTACCTTTTAAGGCATCCTCCTAATCATTGGTGTTTAGATTATTTAAGCCACTCACTTTTACAATGGATAGAAGAGGAGTATCCTCTAAAAGATAAGTTTTTTATTTTAGAGGCTGCTAAGCTAGATAAAGCTCATAGAACGCTCTTTTTAGCTATAGAAGAGCCTATGCCGACAGGGAGTGCGTCAGAAGAACTTTTTTTACAGCCCTATGTGGAACTTTTTGCTTTTGGTTGTGATTTAGTGCGCTTTCGGGAACACTGTCTAACAAAAAGTGTGGAATATTGGGAAAAGAATTCCTTTCCTTCACTAGTTTATGATAAGCCCTATTATTTTGTGATCTATCGCTCACAAGAGGGGATTGTATATGAAGAGATTTGTGCTACCCAGTTTCAACTTTTAAGTGCCTTTAAAAAAGGGAGTAGTTTATCTATAGCCATAGAGAGACTCAATGGAGAGAAGTCCCTAGAGAAAGACCTGCCTGTTTGGTTATATCATTGGGCTACTTTAAGATTATTATCAACTCAAAATGGAGTCGTAAAATGAAGCAGAGAGATTTATTGTCAATTGCCTTGATAGGCCTGGTTGCAGGGCTTTCTTCTTGTTGTAGAACCTGTAGTGATAATCAGATCTCTAATGAGTGCGGTTGTCCTACTAATTATGATGCTTGTCGTAACCTCTCTTGTGATGAGATGGAGTTTGCCAATCAGCTGACAGAAAAAAATCGCACTATCTTTTGCAGTCGATTTTCTTCAGAAGAAAGAAAAAGAGCTATGCAAGCTTCTTGTCATGCGTCGATAAATTGCGGTGCTGATAGAAATGCGGGTAAAAAAGTAGAAAAGCCCAACGATGCAGTCACCGATATTATGCGTCACAATAATATGACTATGGAAGAAAAACGCGAACTTTTAATAAATGAAACGTAAAAAAAAGGGTGCGGTTGAATGGTTAGTATTTGATCTTTTAGAGGCTATTCCAGGACTAGTGCATGGGGTCTTTTTAAGAGGTAACGATATTGATTTAAAAGAGATGAGTGATATTTTGGGCGTAGATAGATGGGTTACTGCCCAGCAGGTCCATGGAGCTAAAATAGCTAATGTTCCTCATGAAGAGACCCTCGGATGCGACGCTCTTTTGACTCAAACTACCAATCTAGCGCTTTCTATGAGGCATGCAGATTGTCAAGTAGCTATCATCTATGATCCCAAAAACCATGCTGTAGCTGAGGTGCATTGTGGTTGGCGAGGCAATGTGCAGAACATATACGAGCATACAGTCAAGAAGATGCAGGAAGAGATAGGATCAGATCCCCGCCATTTAATAGTGGGTATCTCTCCCAGTTTAGGACCAGATGCTTCAGAATTTATCAATTACCAGCTGGAATTTCCCTCTTCTTTTTTACCTTTTCAACACAAGCCCAATTATTTCAATTTATGGGAGGTTAGTAGAAAGCAGCTGATAGAAGTAGGGGTTGCACCACATCATATCGAGATAGCCTCTATCTGTACTTTGTCTAACTCCCCAGATTTTTTTTCTTATCGCCGAGATAAGACCTCTGCTAGGAATAGGACTCTTGTAGCTTTAAAGTAGGGCGTTACAGGTCATTCTCGCTCTATGAGTTCTTCAATATAGGTTGGTATTGAATAACCTAATCTTCATCCTTCAAGGGCTAGCAAATCTTGCCGGAGCTAATTGTCGAGTATATGCTTTTTGCGTGTCTTGAATCTTGCTTTGTAGCGCAAGTATCTCTTGGTGGATCTCTAATATATCACTTTGTGTCTCTTGAATAAGTGCTATTCTCCTTGGAATATAGCCAGCACCACATTCTTTCAGCAATGCAACCTCGTCTCCTAGCTCTGTAACCCTTGTTAACAGCTCTTCTATATAATCTTCCATCTGATTCTTTTGCTCTTTTAATGCAGCTTCAATGGATAATCGTGCTTGCCATCTTTTTTGTGATTCAACAATATGATCCAGCCGAGTCATAATGCCTGGGCGTTCGATGTTTTCGCGTTCTAACTCAGCAGCTAGGTCTACTGCTTCAGCATGTTCTTCTGCAGAAGAGTTTAATTGTTGAGATAATTGCTGCCTTGCAGTTACATGTTCAGCTACTAGCTGATTCATTCTTACTTGTTCTTCAAGGGCTTTTGCGAGTTTTTCTTTTAATTCTTTTATTAGATTCCGTTGAATTGTTAGATCTAAACGTTGCATATTTGTAAATGGATTTAGATCTCCGAACCGTGCAACTTCAGCTTCCTGGGGTGCTACTACTTTAGCTATTAGTGGAGCAGACCTTACAGGCTCATTCAAGGGCGATGCTAGGGCTTCTGTAGCGCTTATAAGAGCAGAGGGTGGTGCGAGTTTTAGATATGCTACTCCTTGAGATAGCTGCTCTCTTTGTGCTAAGGCATTAGCTGATTGAATGGTTGCTTCCTGAGCAGAACGTAGTTGATCTAATAGTACCTTTTTAGTTGTAGCGTGTACATCTTGTAACTGTCTCATTGCTCCTTGTTGTCTTTGCATTTCAGTGCGCGCGACTGCAAGTTCTTGTCTTAATTTGATGATTTCTTTTGTTGTTAGATTTCCTAACCGTGCAACTTCTGCTAGTTTTGGTGGGGGCAAGTCAGAGCTTAGATCTTCTTGTTCTTCTCTAAGTTGTATGGGCGTGAATGTTGTTGTCATTGCTGTAGGTTGTAGCATTAGAAAGGAATCCTTTAGCTTTAGCCGTGTTCTCCATGTAACATGGGCTGGTGTTAGAGTGCTCTCATGCGGGTGTTCTATTAACTGTGGAGCTTCTACTAGTTGTGGTAGAATAGCTTTAGCTTTTAAAGAGGCTACTTGGTTTTCTTGTGGGTCTTGAGCTACTACAAGAGGTAATACTGTACTCTCTTCGTCTATTGCGAGAGATTGACTTAAAGAACTCGATAAGGCAGTTGGCTGGGCCTCTTGATGTCCGTTACTGCTTCCATGAAATTCATAGGTTCTGCTCCTATCGTGATCCGTTCCCTCAGCTTGTAAAGGAGGCAATCTTACTACACTCATTGATCCGCCGTCGACTGCTAGGAATGCGCCTGATTGTCCCTGTACAATAGGAGATGGTGCACGCTCGACCTCTTCTGTGCCAGTTGCACTTAAAGAATCCGATAACTCAGATTGTAGGTGATCCGAGGTCCTTGCAGTATCATAGCCGTTACGCAGATTGTTCGCTGCTCTATGTGTAAATGGCTGGGATCTTACGTGTTGTGGGCCATTTTGATATGATGAGGATCCTTCTTGTTGCTCGCCTATATGCCATGATGCGTTATGAGAGTGATGAGAAAAAGATGAGCTTCTCGAAGAATGCTGATGCTGATGCTGATGCTCCAAGCACTGACGATAAATCTCTTGTATTTCTGCTAGTAGCCGTCTAGAGGTCTGCATGTTTGCTCCATCCAAGGAGAGAACGGTCCAGTCTCTTTGACCACTACGAACCTGGACAGTTAACTCATTTTCATGATTGTTCTCAAGTTGCCACTCTAACTGATTTTTATTAAGAGATCTTAGTTGCCCTTCAGTAGATGGATCTTGTAAGCAGATAGAGGATATCTCTCTTAATCGATCTGAAATTTCTGGAAGGTGCTTTTTGCAAGGATTTTCTATCGCATTTTTGTGTGCATCTAAAAATTGTACATTAGTAACAGAGTAACTCATTGTTTTTGTTCCTATTTTTAATATATAGTTATTATAATTTGTATTATATTAATTAACTTATTATTAGTATTATATATTAAAATGTTATTAACGTATATATGTTAAATTTTTTTAATTAGCTATAAATAATTAAATATGTTAAACTAAAAATTTAGTTATATTTATATTCGTTTTTTTAATAGATTATTTTTAAACAGTTCTGGTAAATCAATTGAACTTTTTTGAATTGATATAATATATATACAATTGGATTATGTGTTTGATTTTTTTAAAATTAAAATATTTATTAATAACTTATTTGATCGATAATATGCCCCTTCATATCAAAGGCTTGCAAAAGCATCTGATTGGGGGTGAGGGTGGTTAACCAAAAGTGGTTCACCTTACGAGCATCAGCTAGATAATCTACCTGAGAGGGTTTTCGAGGGGCACGCGGTTTTACGCCCCAGCAGCCGTCGCCGAGGTAAAGAACCCCACTGGGATTCATACGGCCATTTTTGATAGGATGGGTGCGTTTAAAAGCATGGTTATGATGTTCAAAAGCAACTTGAAGGTGGGTTCTTTCAAAATGAGGGAGCCAGTACTTGCGAATTAAAGAGGGGGTGTTTCCCGTGGCTTTATAGACGGAGGGGAAGGCTGCTATGTGGTAGGCGGCTAGGCGGTAGGGAAGGGCGTAGTGCTCTTTTAGGGTTTTTCTGAGCCATTCGGTCTGCTCTCCGTGGATAGGAGATCTATGACCACTATCTAATAAGATGAGACTTAAGTAGTTGCCGATAATATAGGCTCGATAAGCGAGAGACTCTTCTGGCATAGCAAAGAGTTGAAAAAAGTGTTTTTGTCGGCATTGAGGATCATTATAACTAGTCTTTATATCATGATTGCCTAAAATAGCGAGGAGGGGGATGAGCCGTCCATCTGATGTGACCATCTGATGGGTCCATTCTCTTAAAAAAGTTTGCCAACGTTTGATCTGCCACTGTTTATTATCAAAAATAGATTTGACTCCATGAGTATAGGCAATATCGCCTCCAACGAGAATGAAGTCGGGATTGGTTTGGGCGATTTTTTGATTCATTTTTTTAAAAGGAGAGAGATATAAAAAGGCATCTCCAGCGGTTACAAAGCGGACAGGGCGTGAGTTTAAGGTAGCAGGCAGAGTGCGAAAGCAATAGGTTTTTTCTTCTAAGCGAAAATGATAGAGTGTGTCAGGGGTTAAGGAGGTTAGTTCCACGGTATGTACGAGAATAGAAGAAGAGGCTAGGAGTTGATGAGTACCGGTAGATTGCATCCATTGATTGGATTCTCCTTCGGTATAATGAAGCTGTGAGCTATTTTTGGACAGGCCAGTATGCCACTGAATGGTCATGGTAGTAGTAGGATCGCGTAGCCAAGTTAAGTAGACAATATCACTGTCTACTCCCCATGCGGGGAGAAAAATAAGGCATAAAAACCCTATTAGAGTGATATGCCAGAACTCTTTAATAGAGAGCATCAGATCTTAACTTAGTAGCTCTTCATAAATTCTATTAGAACGGTCGATAAATTGTGTAAGCTGATCTGGTCCCAGTTCTTTTTGTGATAGGAGAGATAGGTCATAAACTTGTGCAGCCAGTTCTTTAGCAAGAGAGGGTTTCTTATCTTTAAGCCCAAAAATAGCATGAATCAAAGGGCTATTGGTATTGACTACTAATTTTCCTTTGTTGCCAAAATGGGTAGGTAGAGCTTGTCCAGAGAGTGCCATCGCCTCACGCATGCGCCGCATATTTTCGTCTACTACAATGAAAGCAGGCAGAGAATTGTGATGCAGGCTTTTAGCCTCTACTTCTGTTTCGGATAGGGCACTTCTTATGAAATCTGCAATACGAGAGGCTTCTGTTTTCCCTTGTGCGTCAAGTAGTGTTTTTTCTCTCGAGCTATCTGTAATAGCTTGATCTATAGCTCCATCGATTCTTTGGAATTTCACAGGGCTTAATTTGCTTTCTAAGAAGTTCATTAAGGCGCTATCTATATGTCCATTGGCTAGTAGCACTTCGATTTTTTGCTCTTTATAAAGAGAGAGTAGAGGGTTTTTTTCGTCAGTAGTATAAAAAATTTTTTGCTTATCATTGCGAGTTATATACTCATCTAATGTCATCCAAGAATTATCTTGGGTGTTTTTCCAAATCAAAAACTCTTTAGCGCGAGTATAGAACTTATCATCTTGAAGCAGGCCTAATTTCACAATCACTTCAATATCTGGCCAAGTAGCGATGAAATGGCTACGATCTGTTTCATAGAGAGAGAGTAGGCGATCGACAATTTTTTTAGAAATATGAGTGGCTAGCTGTTTAACGGTGCGGTCCATTTGGAGCGTACTGCGAGAGACATTAAGAGGGATATCTGGGCTGTCTATAGCTCCTTTTAATATCATTAAATATTCAGGGATAAGGTCTTTGCAATTATCAGAGACAAAAACGCGGTTGCAAAAGAGTTTAATGCTATTTTGAGACCAATCAAAACGACGACCCATCTTAGGAAAATAGAGAATACCTTTTAAGTTAAAGGGGTAATCGACATTGAGATGAATCCAGAAAAGAGGATCGGGTTCAGCTGGATATAATTGATGAAAAAAATCGATATATTCTTTTTCAGTGCACTCATTGGCTGGTTTCATCCAAAGCGGCGCTCTAGGGTTAATGAGAGTGCCATTTAAGGTAATGGGAAAAGGGAAGAAGGCGCAATATTTTAGGAGAAGCTCTTCTAATCTACTCTCTTCTAAAAATTCATCGCTCTCTTTGTCTACATATAGGGTAATTTCAGTGCCACGAGAGGGTTTAGAGCTGGTTTCTAACGTGTAATCGGGTGAGCCATCGCATTCCCAAAAGGCAGCGGTTGCATTGGGCTGATAAGAGAGAGTGTTGATAGTGACTTTTTCCGCAACCATGTAGGCAGAATAAAAGCCTAATCCAAAATGTCCTATAATCGATTCTTTTTCATTTTGGTTCTTGTATTTTCCTAAAAATTCTTCAGCTCCAGAAAAAGCTACTTGAGTAATATACTTTTCAACTTCCTCACTACTCATGCCTATGCCTGTATCGGTAATGGTGATAGTGCTTGCTTGTTTGTCAATTGTAACAGAGATAGTGAGATCTTCATCAATCACTTCTGTTTCGCCATTATCACGCAATATGCGCAATTTTCCTAAAGCGTCAGAGGCATTGGAGACAAGTTCTCTAATGAAGATATCTTTATTGGAATAAAGCCATTTTTTTATAATAGGCAAGATGTTTTCAGTATGAATTTTTAATTTACCTTTAGTCATAATTAATTAGCTCCGGATTGATAGTAGTTAATGATTGCCTTGATATCGAGAATGCCGCCTTCTTGCAAAATAATAATAATAATAGCTAGTGGGGCTATCCAACGTATGCAAAAAAACCAGACCTGTAAGAGGCGAACCAGTTGAGTTCCTTTGGAAATCTCGGTAAGCGTTAAGCGTTTATCCATGAACCAGCCAATAAAGATAGTGGTAAAAAGAGCTGCAATAGGCATCATCCAGCTAGTGCTGATATAGTCTAAAGTAGAAAAAAAATCTTTATTGTACATGGCTTTCCAATCGCCAAAAAGAAGACCTGAACCAGAAAGGGCAGAAGGAATAGCAAAAATAAAAACACCCGTAGCGGCAGCGAGCACGGCTTTAGTGCGCGACCAAGAGAGTAACTCAATTAAATTGGCTACTAACACTTCAAAAAGGGAGATGGAAGAGGTGAGCGCTGTAAAAACAAATAAAAGAAAAAATAGAGTGGAGAAAACAAGTGTTCCCGGTATTTGACTAAATAAAACAGGTAGTGTTTTAAAGACAAGTCCTGCTCCTTGTTCAGGTTGAAATCCAAAAGTAAAAATGATAGGAAATATCATTAAAGAGGCAATTAAAGAAATAAGGATAGTCATAGCAGTGACGATGGCTCCCGTTTTAGGGATATCCTCAGATTGATTCATGTAGCTTCCGTAGGTAATAATAATTCCCAATCCTACGCTTAAGGTGAATAGAGACATGCCTAAAGCATCTAAAATACCAGAGGGGGTCAATTTTGATAGATCGGGATAAAAAATAAAGCGAAAGGCTTCGCTAAAGCCGCTTAAAGTGGCGCTATAAGCAAAAAGCCCGATTAACAAAACTAACAAAGCGGGTGTTAAAATTTTACTCCAGTATTCAATTCCTTTGCGAATCCCTCCATAAACTACTCCTACATTTAATAAAATGAAAGTAAAGAGCCAAAATAAATTGATATCAGCAGAAGAGTAGAGGATATCGAAGACACCGCGAATTTCTTCAGGTGTCCGCCCTGCTGTAAAATGGTTGAGCGACATGCAGGCGTAATTGACACACCAGCCAGAGACCACACAATAAAATGAGAGAATAAAAAAGGTAGTGAGAACACTAAGCCATCCTACCGCTTTCCACCGCACAGACTGGTTGCTGAGATCTCCAAACGCAGAGATAGCGCTCTTTTGGGTGTTTCGACCAATGACCAATTCAGCTAAAAAAACAGGTAAGGAGATAAATAAAGTAAAAAATAGATAGAGAATGACAAAAATCCCTCCTCCATTTTTTCCTGTTAGATAGGGAAATTTCCAAAGACTTCCTAAGCCAATAGCTGATCCTGCAGCGGCCATAATAAAGCCAACTCGAGAGCCCCAGTGTTCGCGTGTCTGTTTCATAAATTATAGTTCTTTAAAAAAAATAAACAATCTTAACTTCATAACCCATTATGTAATTTGCTGTCAAGAGTGGCTATGGATTTCGGAAAAACAAGATTGTAATATAAAAATAGCATCGATATCAAAAATTACTTTTAATAATTAGTCGCCAAATAAATTATAAAATCTTTTTTCTGATTAATATCTCACGTTATAATTTCACAATTGATTTTAAATTGATTTTAATATTATTATGTTTACACGAGATTAGTTTATTGGAGTTATTATGGGAGCTATTACTAGTAAATATTTGGAACATAATTATATTTGTTCTGGTGCAGAGAAAGACAAAATTACTACTTTTAATAAACTAGAGTATACGCCTGTTATAGGATCTGCAATAGGGTCGGTTAAAATTGTATATGGTGTATTGAAAATGGCTCTTGAGGTCATTAAAGGTATTGGAAATTTTTTTTGTAAAAATAATGAATATAATTTTATCAAAGAGTTTAATAAAGGCTTATGCTCTTTTGAAAGAGGCCTCTGCGTCTTACTTTTGCCAGTATATGGAGGGTGGCTCATCTATCAATTAGATAAAAGTGACGTATGTAGATATAACTATAATAATGCAGAAGCACTTCTCAATATAGATGATATGACTGAAAAAGATATCAATATGGCTTATGAATTTGCAAAAAAACTCCCCTATAAGAGTAATAATCAACTTAATTGGTTAAGGCAGAGAGGTGTTGGAATTGGAGATCCAAGTGACAGTTATGGGTGGGCCTTAAAAAGACGATCTTTAATGATCCAGATTCAGAGTAAATGCAACATTTTAAATTTACATGCAAAAGCTGATACTATTTCTGAAGTTCAAGAAGAAGAGTTGCGAAAAAATGCGCAACAGCAAAAACAACTACGACGGGAAGAGGCAGGTCGTCAAAGGGACTTGGAAGAGATGAAACAGAGACAAGCAGAAGTGGAAAAAAATAAAGAAGCAAACTGTATTAGAGCTAGAATGCTTCGCGCTACTATCCCAACCTAGGCTCAGTCGATTTTACGGTTCTTTTTCAACATTTCGTATATCCCTCCCCCTAAAAAAACAACAATCAGAAATTGGCTAAAACGCTCCCAATTGGCTTTATCTATTTCCCCAAAAATGACAATTGTTGTTTTTGGGGGGATTTTTTATCATATAAAATCCCCCCAAAAACAGCACATGATGCTGAGCTGCTTTTTTTGAGGTGAAAAATTGTTAGCTGCTGAAGTAACATAGGAAAATATATGCACATTCTAGCGGCTCAGTTGAACCAGACTATTGGCGATTTTGAAGGTAACAGGGAAAAAATCATTGCTGTTTTAGACCGAGCGCGGGCAAAAAAAGCTGATATTGTCTTATTTCCAGAGTTAGCAATTTGCGGATATCCTCCTGAAGATTTGCTCTGTCACGCCTCTTTTATTGATGAGATGGAGAAAAGTCTACAAAAAATAATAGAAAGTTCTAGTGGGCTGATGGTGATTGTGGGTTTAGCTCGTCTAAATCTTTCTAATGAGGGAAAACCTCTATTTAATAGTGCTGCTATTATTGTAGATGGAAAGTTACTAGGGTTTTATGATAAATGGTTGCTCCCTACTTATGATGTTTTTGATGAAAGGCGTTATTTTGAACCGGGCAAGAATGTGGGGTGCTGGGAGTATAAGGGGAAAAAATTAGGGATCACTATATGTGAAGATATTTGGGCGCATTCAGGATCTATAGAGAGTTCGCTATATAGAGTAGATCCTATTCAAACGCTTCTAGCCTATCAACCAGATCTAATATTGAATCTCTCTGCCTCTCCTTATCATTTTCAGAAGTTAGATACACGTCTACAAGTATGTAGACTAGTTTCAAAAAGTGTGAAAGCTCCTATTATTATGTGTTGTCAAGTAGGGGGAAATGATCAGTTGGTTTTTGATGGCTCTAGTATCTATCTCGACGCAGAAAAAGATCAATATAGAGTGGCTAAGTCTTTCCAAGAGGATGATTTTTTAATTGATTTAGAGGCCCCTATCCAAGAAAGTACTTATGTTCATGAGCCTATTTGCGATCTTTATCAAGCCCTCATTTTAGGTACACGTGATTATTTACATAAGCAAAATTTTACAAAAGTCTGTTTGGGGTTATCCGGTGGGATTGATTCTGCTTTGGCAGCCTCTATTGCGGTGGATGCTTTAGGGGCAGAAAATGTTTTATGTGTGAATATGCCCTCTATCTACAGCTCTTCAGCCAGCATCAAAGATGCAGAGCAGTTAGCTCATAATTTAAAGACTCTCTTTTATCAAATTCCGATCCATAAACCTTTTGAGACATTTCAAGAGCTACTAGCTCCTTATTTTCAAGAAAAAGAAGTCGATGTTACAGAAGAGAATTTACAAGCTCGTATTCGTGGAAATATCCTGATGGCTCTCTCTAATAAACATGGCTACATTGTATTGAGTACTGGAAATAAAAGTGAAATGGCGCTCGGCTATTGCACCCTTTATGGAGATATGGCAGGTGGGCTAGCTATTCTTTCAGATCTTACTAAAGGACAAGTGTATACTCTGGCTCGTTGGATTAATCGTGAAAAAGAGGTGATCCCTATATCTATCATAGAGAGAGAGCCTTCTGCAGAGTTACGTCTTAACCAAAAAGATAGCGATTCATTACCAGATTATGACATTGTAGATGCGGTGGTCACTGCTTATTTGGAAAATTATCTTGACATCGCTCAAATTGCCTCTAGATACCAGATCCCTTTTGAATTAGTGCAAGAGTTAGTAGTGCGCATTCACAAAGCAGAATATAAGCGCAGGCAAGCCCCTCCTGGAATTCGCGTGAGTAAAAAAGCCTTTAGAGTGGGTAGGTGTTACCCTATTGTTCAAAAATGGATTTTTAATTCCATGCAAAGGGGAGAATAGCTGCGATCTCTTTCTGGTGATGACGCAGTAGCATCAGCCGATCAAAGCCTATGGCGATTCCGTGACAATCGGGTAAGCCACTTTCTAGAGCGCTTATAAAAGACTCATCTAATGGCAATGGTGCCTTTCCTTGCTCTATACGCGCTTGATTGGTAGAGACAAAACGTCGGCGCTGTTCGATAGGATCGGTGAGTTCATGATAGCCATTGCCGAGTTCAATGCCCTTATGATAAAACTCAAAACGCTCAGCTACAGCTTCTCCATCCGATTTGATATAGGTTTTGGCAAGTGCTGATTGGGAGGCGGGATAGTCTTTAATAATCAAGATCTCCTCATGACCTAAATGAGGTTCTACTATAAAAGTCATAATAAGATGGAGATAATTATCTTTATCCCAGGTGCTCTCCTCTGAGATTAAAATCTCTCTTTCTGCTAAAAAATTTTGTAATTGGCAAGGGGTAGCAGTTAAGTAGTCAAGGCGGGTATATTGATAAAAAAGTTCTCGGTAGGTGAGCACAGAATAAGTCATTTTGCCTAAAAAGAGATAGATAAGCTCTAGAGCTTCTTCTATAAAATCAGTAAATAAGGAGTCATTTCGATACCACTCAATCATAGTAAATTCGGGATTGTGTAGTGGTCCTATCTCATTTTCTCGAAAAACGTGGCTCATTTGGTAAATATTTTTTAATCCTAAAGCGAGTAGTCGCTTCATGCCATATTCAGGAGAAGTATGTAGATAGCGGCGATCTCCATTTTTTAAAGTAATGTTCATCACCTCTATATGTAAATCAATAGGGGCAGCTCTACTAATAGCTGGGCAGTCTACTTCGAGTATCTCTTTTTCTGCAAAAAAAGAGCGCACCGCAAAAAACATATGTGCGCGATCTTTTAGAAGGGCTATCTTAGAGTCGTGAGACGTATTCACCGGTACGTGTGTCTACTTTGATTTTGGTATCTTGCTCGATAAAGATAGGCACTTTAATTTTCGCGCCCGTATCGGTAACCGCATCTTTCATCACGCGGCCAGAGGTATCTCCTCGGAGGCCAGGAGCAGTATCGACTATGGTCATCTCCATGAAAATAGGAGGCGTCAGATCAATGGCTATCCCTTTATAAAGCAAAATATCATACAGGGTGTCTTCCTTTAGCCACTGCTTTTTATCTGCTATTAAAGAGAATGCAATAGTCATTTGATCAAAAGTGGTCTCATCCATAAAGACGACCCCTTCTGCTTCTTTATAAAGCATGCGCATCTTTATCTCTTCTACATCTGCAAGAGTGAGTTTTTCACCTGCTTTGAACGTTTTTTCAACGACTCGACCTGTTTTTAAATTTCTTATTTTAATACGATTAACCGGCTGTCCTTTTCCCGGTTGAAAATATTCATTGCTGACAACTGCAAAGGGCTCTCCGTCGATTTCAACTTTCATTCCCCCTTTGACTTCATTAGTAGTAACTTGCGCCATAGATTAACCTATTTAATTCTGTCAGTATATACTCATCGGGAATTTCACTCAAAAAGATTAGAAAAATTTAACTTTCCTATGAAAAATTTTATATAAGACAATGTTTCATAGGAAAGTTCTTTTAAGAAGAGAAGTCTAGTTTTCCTGTTTTTCTTCTTTAGCTTCTTTCTGAGAGGGAAGCGCTTTAGATGAGGCGGTTATCACTCGAATGGCTAGAAACAAGAGCTCGGCATTTACCGCTAGATCACGGGCATAGTAATCCGCTAACACTACAGGATTTTGAGCTCCCTCTTCTATGGGTAGGTGAAGATTCATTCTTCGACGAACATCCTGTTGCAATGAGAGATCCCCTTTGCTGTTCTCTAAAGCGATTCTCTCTTGATCTAGATTTGGGTACCATTCCCCTTGTAAGTTGGGTACTTTACAATGAAAAAAATCGACTGCGTGTGAAAGAGTCTGACTTAAATCTATAGGGTGGAGAGATTGTATTTCACTCTCTGCTGCACGTAGGCTACTATTAAAACGAGCCATTCCAGCCTCGGCTATTTCTTGGGGGATATTTATTAAAAAATTTAGCGCTGAGTGCTTGCCTGGGTTATAAAAGTTTGCATTGGTCAACACTGTGGTGTTTGGACTCCTTGCATAGCTTTCTAATTGCTCATCTGATAGTTGAAAACAATCCTCTGTCTCTTCTCGAAATTCTCTAATAGCTCTATAAATGATGGCAGGTATAGGTTGATCTCCATCACTCAGTTCTACTTTCCCTGAAAAGCCGGAGCAAGTTTTATCAAAAGCTATGGCATCAGGTTCTGTTTTGTGCATCTCTACCACAATCAGTTTGACAGCTCCATTTTTTAAAAAGGCGACTGAAAAACCGCCGGAAGCTAAGACTTTAGCCTTATGAGGGGGAATTTGCCCAGCTTTAACTTTTTCTCCAACTTCTTTAATTTTCAGTTGAATCATATCGATATGTTCGGAAAGAAGGCCTCTAGGAACCGGAGACTCCAACAGTTCTGAACCGGATAGGGGATTATGAAGGGAAGTAGGTGCAATATTTGCCATAATATCTCCTTAAAGATAGGGGTTTATAAAAGTGAGCAGATTATTATATATATTGTTTTTTCATCTAGACTTTTTTTATCTGCTAAACCTTCTTGGAAGTTTTTCAGCTTTACTTAGGTAAACGACACTGTCCGTTTGCACTGTATTGAACCTGGTGTAGAGGGTGAGTTGCCATGGATACGCTTGTCATTTAGGAATCCTTTGTTGAGGCTGATAGGTTGTACTTTAACTTTATCTACTTTGCTAGCCAAAGTAGTCACGCTATCTGATAATCTTTGTTGGGTCTCTGCATACTGTTGATGCAGTTTTTTAAATTCTTCTTTTAGTGTTTCAATAGAAGAAAGACGTCTTTCACATTCTTGTGTTAAATGTTCAAGAGTGGTTATTTTTTGAGCTTCTGTAATTGCTAGCTCTTGTAGCTTATCGGCACTCTTGTGGACCATCTCTATTCTAGCAAATAGGGCTTCATCATTTAATAAAGTTTGAAGAGTCTGATTAAAAGATTCTAGCTTCTGTGACAAGTTGCCTGTTTCTTCTTGTAAGTGAAGAAAGGGTTTTCCTGTTAATAGTTGTTCAAAAGAAGCAAGAGAGCTTTCCATTTGTTTTCTTAAGTTCTCTTTCACCTGTTCTAGTTCGTGTATTTGATCTTGTAGTGCTAGGCGTTGGGTCTCTAGCAGAGAGACGTTATTCTCTAGTGAATAGACATTTTTAGTAAGAGAGATATTATTTTGCTTGAATCTCTCATTTTCTGCTTCTAACTTTTCTTGCATCCTTTGAGTTGCGATGGTTAAAGATTGAATCTCTTCTTTAAAAGAGAGGTTGTTTTGAGCAAGTTGTGCATTTTCAACTTTCATATCCTCGATAGAGTTAGATAGTGTTTGAGAGTGCTGCTTAAAATGTTCGACCTCTTCTTGAAGAGTTTGGCCTGTTTGATGAAGCTTTTGATTTTCTTGATGCAGATCTTGCTTTTCTTGTGTCAAGCCTTGAAGGTTATTTTTTAGAGTTGTATGTATGCTATTTAGTTGTTGGTTGGCTCTTTCCAACCTTTGGACATTTTGTGTTAAATCGGTCACTTGTCGATATTTCCAAATATAGCGAGCTCCTAGAAGAAGGCCTAATCCTAAGAAGGCCAAGCCTCCTATATAGATTAGAGCGGCTCCTTCAAAAAAAGCTTTCGCTACTAGGGCAATATTCAGAGCGATAGCCACGGCTACCGTTTTTTCTGTCCATCCTGCTATTTTGCTTTCGACAAGAAGATTAGGTTCTCTTGCCATAGAGGAGAGGGAAATGGATCTACTAGAGGCTAGCTTTGCTAATGGCATATTTATCCTCATTTTCCGCTAATTTTAAAAAAATCTTAATATAAGCACAATATTTTATTTATATTGCCAGGGGCTTCTGGGCAATGGATAGCTGAAAAAATAGAGATTTACGCTTTGATTTTTAATGTGAGGTGTTTATTAAGGGTTCGTCGATTTTATGGGTGATCTTTCCAAATTTCATAAATCACCATTTCCTCGTAATCTTCTACATCTTTTCCTTCACTAGATAGTCTGTTATGTAGCTCAACATAGCACTCTGCAATAGTTTTTTCTGGAAGAAGGAAGTGTGTATTTAGCAGGCTTTTATAGGAAACTAGTTCCTCAATAATACCAAATAACACTTCATAAAATATTGATGAATAGATGCTTCTCTCTTCATCACAAACTCCCACATCGTATCCCAAAAAGAGAGCTTCTTTTTGTAAGAAAATAGGCATTGTTTCATTATCAGAAATGGTATGTAAGAGCAAACTGTTTTCAGAGCCCATTAATGATGCATATTCTTCAATAATTGTTTTTATAACTTTTTCGTCTTTTGGGACAGTAGATATACAAATCAATTCCCCTTCAAATCCTTGATACTTCTTTACCACTTGATCAACTGAAAAATCTTTCATTTGATTTTTTCTAATTAAACCAGGCCATTTGTGATATTCTGGAGAATCTTTTTCTATTAAAATGATTTGATGCATTCTGTTTTACCTAATACTTACAATTTTTCTTGATATTTTTCTAAATATCTCTCAGGTATTTCGATATCAGTTCCTCCTAAATACTCAATTGTATAAACCCAATCGCCCATGTGCGAGTCGTATGTATCTTCAAGTAATTTAGAAGTGACTTCCGTTATACCACAAACTGAAACTATTTCACCTGGGCGAAAAATCACTGGAGCCAGAGATTTGACCTTCACGGTTTCTCCCCAATCGAATTTATTGTCCATTAAAGCACCTATATCTTCTTCTGATCGCAGTATGTCTATCACTTTTATTCCCTCACATTCACTCTGGAGTGAGAATTCCCCTTCAAAAAGATCTTGCTAATGAGTACTCAGATTTTACATACCTAGGATTATTTAAGATCTTTTCGCATTTGGGGCATTTGATCAAAGCATCCAAAGTATTAAACAATTGCCATGCCTCATAGCAACTCCAGCAGATCAACCAACCATCTTCTTCTTGTTGAGCATACTCGGTAATAGCTGGATCTTCAAATTCCAAGTCCATCAGCTCTTTGTATTTTTTGAAAATAGCTGTTTCTTCCTCTTCCCAGTCGGTTAATCGATCATAAAAATCGGGATGATTATTCGCCCATTCAGGAAAAGAAAAAACACAGCGTTGGGTTATATAATTATCCAGTTTCTTGTAAGTGTAAATCCAAAATCTAGACAAGCTAGAATCGATAACTTCAAAGAAAGGAGAAGGATACCATCCGGGATATCTAGAAGTGCTTTCTTCGCATATAAAATACCAAGTAAAATTATCTCTAATAGTCATGCCATATACTATGTACTCTTTTTCCAGCTCTAAGTCGTAGTCAGAACGATTATTGATCTGGTACTCCAATCGAGGAGAGTCAGATTCTAGAACAAAATAGCTTGGAAGAGAAGCCCAGTTTTTATAAATAGCTTTAACTTTCATGAATTGCTCCTATCTATATTGTATTAAAAAGATTTTGCTAATGAATACTCAGATTTTACATACCTAGGATTATTTAAAATCTTTTCGCATTTGGGGCATTTGACCAAAGCATCCAAGGTGTTAAATGACTGCCAAACCTCATAACAGCTCCAGCAGATCAACCAACCATCCTCTTCTTTTTGAGCATATTCGGTAATACGTGGATCTTCAAACTCCAAGTCCATCAGCTCTTTGTATCTTTTGAAAATAGCTGTTTCTTCGTCTTCCCAGTCGGTTAATCGATTATAAAAATCAGGATGATCATTTGCCCATTCAGGAAAAGTAAAAATACATTGGGGGGCTATATAGTTGTCCAGTTTTTTGTAGGTATAAATCCAAAACCTAGACAAATTTGTGTTCATAACTTCAAATAAAGGAGAAGGCTTCCATAGAGGATAGTCCCAAGTACTGTCTTCGCATATATAATACCAGATAAAATTATCTTTAATAGTCATGCCATATACTATATATTCTTCTTCCAACTTTAACCGGTAATCAGAAACAGACCGCCCATTTACCTGATATTCCAATCGAGGAGAATCAGACTCTAGAAGAAAATAGCTTGGAAGAGAAGCCCAGTTTTTATAAATAGCTTTAACTCTCATAAATTGTTCCTATATATATATATTATTAAAAAGGTTTTGCTAATGAATACTCAGATTTTACATACCTAGGATTATTTAAGATCTTTTCACATTTGGGGCATTTGACCAAAGCATCCAAGGTGTTAAACGACTGCCATGCCTCATAACAACTCCAGCAGATCAACCAACCATCTTCTTCTTTTTGAGCATATTCGGTAATACGTGGATCTTCAAACTCTAAGTCCATAAGCTCTTTGTATCTTTTGAAAATAGCTACTTCTTTCGTTTCAAAATCTAACAATCGATCATAAAAATCGGGATCTTGAGCCCAATCTGGAAATGTCCATAAGGGAGCTTTATTATTGAACTCTCCTTCTTTAAATGAATAAACCCAATATCGAGAGATCTTATCATCCACCACATCAAATAAAGAAGCAGGAGTCCATATTGGATAAAAAGAATAATCCTCGTCGGCTATGTAGTACCAAACCATATTCACATATACCGTCATGCCATACACAATATAGATTTTCCCAACTACAATCGCAAATAAGGAGTCAAAACCAATAATTTTATCAGCTTCTGTTGGCAAAGTATTTTTTCTGTTTTCTATACAAATAACTTTCATACTTTTAATTATTTTGTAAATTTAAATCCATGTCTTGCTTCGGTAAGTATCTCTTCCCAATAATGAATCTCAATCGTTTTTCCATCAGGATTTTTATGGGTATACCCTTTTTTCTTCCACAGATCTTCTGGATATCTGGGGTCCTTAATTTTACCAGCTAATCCTTTTAAATTCTTGCCTAGGTTTACTTTAGCCTCTTCCAAAGTGAGTTGTTCCGCAAGATCTTTGGGCTCTGTTCTAACATCCTTTTTCTTGTCTGGAAGTGTTTTTTCCTCTTGCTCCTCTTCCACGGTAGAAGAGTGTAGTTGGTAAGAAGAAGTATTAACATGGTCACTAACATATTCAGCAGCCTTATAAGTCCCATAGATGGCAGTTGCAGTGACAGCTGTATAGACTAAAGTAGTAATAGAGGGAAGGGCTAGCTCTAATCCCCATATCAGCAAAGGAATAGCAAAAGCAAACTGCCCATCTTTATCTATGTATCTATAAGGATTATTAAACAAATACTGATAGAGATTGACGCTATTTACGAAGTCTAAAGGATCAGTGGTCAGCCACCTACCTAACTGAGGGTCATAATCGCGCTTGCCAAAGTGTACGAGGTAAGTATCTGGATCATATCTTTTAGCAGCATGGCGCCAAGGGTTTTTCCAGTGGGTGGTTTGCTCTTCTCCAAAAGAAGTAAAGTTATAGCTCTCTTCTATTTGTTGTGTAGAAGCATTCACAACAGAGCGAATATTACCATGGCAGTCGTAAAAAGGAACAAATAGCTTGTTTCCTAGCTCTATAGCTATTGCAAAAGGATCTTTGCACCCTTCTCTTTGTCCTAAGATTTTCAAGCTTCTTTGGACTCCTTTTTCATCAAAAGAGCCTATTTCGGTCTCATTGTCATAGAGATAGTTTTCCTGCCAGGAGCCTTCTTTCCCATAGAGGGTTTTACTGAGACGCCTCCCTAGCGGGTCGTAAGAAAAAGTGATCTTCTCTTCTGGTTTAATCACCTCTATGAGCTGATTTAAAGCATCGTAGGTATATCCAATCGTTTCCTCTGGACTTCTTTTTTCGATCAGATTGCCGTTTAGATCGTGGAAATATTCCCTATCTTCATATGAAGAGATCTCTTGTAATAGATTATTAGTAAGACTTTCCTTGTTTTTTTGAGTGCGAGTAAAAAGAGAGTTATATCCATAGCTTGTTTCATTTTCTTGGATAAGCTGAGAAAGCTCATCATAGCGGTAGTTCTCCTCTTCAGAGTCTGTTTGAGAATATATCAAGTTGCCCATCTCATCATACTTACAACTTTGGGAGTAATAAGGACTATGTATCCTGGTTTTTTCGTTTTTTAACCCAGTGGTGTGAGTGATAGAGGGAAAGCCTTCAGGCGTTTCTTTGATCAGGTTGCCGCTTAAGTCGTAAGTATCATAGGTGTGAGAAAAAGCTCCCTTTTCAACTTTTCTTAAGTAGAGAGCATCGTAGGTATAGTTAATAGTAGATTTATTGTTTAGCGTAATGGAAGTGGGCCTATCGAATCGATCATATTCTTTTTCTAGAGTAAGATCAGTCCCTAGTCTCTCTTTAAGGATATTGCCAAAGGGATCGAGGGTGCGATAGAAGGTCTGCTCAGTAAGTTCATTCGTCGCTTCTAGTAGCTCTCCTTTTTTATTGTAACAAAAAGTCTGGTGGCAAGAGCCATCGGAAGCCTTTAGAGAAGTTAAATAACCCAGAGGAGCATAAGTTGCCTGTAGCTCTACTTGAGTTGGATTTATTTTACTAGCTTGTTTGCCAGATAGAGTGTAGGTAAAAGAGGTAGTTCTCTTGTCCTTTGAGCCATAGCCTCTCGTATAGCTTTTAACGAGATGCATGGGGGTATAACTATACTTTAGAGAATGGGTGGTTTGATAGTTGCCCTCTTGATAGATAGGCTCTTGTTGCAAGATAAGGTTTCCGTGTGGATCATAAAATAGAGCTTGAGAAGATAGAGTCTTTCCTTCGGCTGTCACTTTTTTATCAGCGAGTTTGCCAAAGGGATCAAAGGTTTCAACCTTTACACTTTGGTTAGGATAAGTGGTGGTTTTTTGAACTACTTTTTGTCCCAGTAAATTCTGAGCATCTTCTTTATAGCTTATCTGGGTAAGATGACCATAGGGATCTTGATAGCTTATTAATCTTTGGAAAGGATCGTAGGTGAATTGCTCAGAGGCTAACTCATCTCCTATTATTCTTTGGATTTGTGAAGGATTACCCTCTTCGTCATATAGATAGGCTATTTTGTAGAGCAGTGTACCTTGAGCATCCTCTTTTTTCTCTTCTAGGATGCGCCCTAGAAGGTCTCTTTTATAGTGGATAATAAGAGCCTTTTCCCCTTCATAGATCATTTCAGAAAGATAACCCCTTGCATCGTAGCTATAGCTTATTATTCTTCCCTGGTGATTTTCTTGGATTTTTCGTCCGAGACCATCATATTCATAACTGGTTGTATATCCTTCTTTGTCCGTTTTAGAAAGAAGGTGAAAAGCGTTGTAGGTAAAGCTCTCTTTAGCGACTAGTTGGTCTTCATAATAGTATTCTTTGAGAAGTACTCTTCCAAAAATGTCTCTTTTATAGAGGATAGTGTCTTTGTCTAGGGTGATCTCTTTTGTTAAATAGCCGCTTTTGTCATAACGAAAATATTCTACACCTCCATTTGGATGGGTGATCTCTGTGAGTGAGTCATAAGCGTTGTAGCGATAGTGGGTGGTGTTGCCATTGGCATCTCTAGAAGAGAGTTTTCGTCCTAACCCATCATAAGTGGTGTGAGTGATAACAGAAGCCTCTCCTTCTTCTGTTACAATGCTAGGGTATCTGGTTTGGGTGATTTGATGGGTGGTGTTATCATAGAGATAATGCGTTGCAAGCCCAAAGGAATCGGTTTTTGTTTGTAGATGACCTGTGGGAGTATAATGGTATTTCTCTCTGCGCTCTTCTCTATCGCCAATAAGGGTTTTTTCTAGGAGCTGATTGATAGGGCTATAGTGGCACTCTGTTTGTAAGCGGTTGGAAAAGGAGAGGCTCTTGGTCTGATTGCCTTTGTTGTCGTAGGTGTAAGTGGCTAACTGTCCTAGAGGGTTGGTTTCTGAGAGCAGATCTCCCCGTTCATTGTAGCTTTTATATAAAGAGTAAAGCAGTTGATCTTGGGCATAGACATCTTCTTGGGAGACATTACCTTCTTTATCATAGATAAGGTGTTTTTTTTGGAAGGTGCACTCTTTTTCATTTTGTAGATAGTTCTCTTCAATCCATTCTGGCATATGTAAAAAGGGAGGATTCTCTCTTAAGAGGTAGTTTGTGATCTCTCTTTGGGTAACAGCCATAAGGTTGTCTCTATCTAGTTCTGATCCATCGTCTATGATTTTTTTGATGAGGTTGTGAGAGGTGTCGTAGAGATAAAAGGCGCGTTCAAGAATCTTCTCTCTATCTTGGGTATATTTCGCAGTGATGAGGTTAGTATTGGGTAGGTAGGTATATCGATAGGTCAGCCCATTTTCCTGTTTTTCTTCTAAGAGCAAATGGGGGTGAGTTTCCGTATAGGTGCGTTCTATAAAGTAGCTTTCATTCTCTTGCTCTCCGGTGAGGTTGCCGATTAGTGTCTCTTTTTGAGGGTCTCCATAGGGAGTGTTGTGGAAGATTTTTTTGTAAAGGGATCTGCCTCCTCCCTCTTTCTCTTCAAGAACTGTTAATCTGCCATGGTGGAAGGTGAAGAGTTGTTGCTTTATATGCTGATTATCTTCTGCAAAGTTATCTATCTGGGTGATGAGTAGCTCTTTGGAGATGTGGTAGACGATACGGGTGCCATCGCTTTTTTTTACTTCTGTATAACCTGATTTTTTACCAGCTACTGGAAGCTCATAGTGGATGGTATAGATGGGATCATGACTAGTTGGAAAGAAGAGGGCGTTGACTCTTAGTTCGCCTTCTTCTCCAAAGGGAGCATAGGTGCAAGTGAAGGAGTGTTTTTCACTTTGATAAGCGCTTAATTGATAGCGGTCGTTATAGGCTATGGTTTCGTCTCTATAAAAAGGAGAGCTTACTTTTTGTAATAAACGGGGAGGGATAAAGGTTTCGGTGAATTTGTCTCGCTTTTTTTTAAGTTTGACTCTGACTGGGTCTCTTTTTTCATATTGATAGTTTGCAGAACCTGCAGAGGAGGTAACGAAGTGGCGTGGGCTCATTCTAAGAGTGGCGTAGGCCTTTTGTGCTTGTGGATCAGTAGACCATACAGTTTCTATAGCGCCTGATTGGTAACGATAGAATAAAAGTTTTCCAGAGGGCAGTTTTTCTTTTGTAAGAAAAAGGACTTTGTTTTTAAATCCTGGAAGGTGTTTATAGTGACGCACAGTGCCATCGGGTGTATGGATCAGAATTTGACTTCCTTTTTTTTCTAAATAGGTATTTCTGATGTCAAATTGGCTGCTGGGAAGGTTTTGGCTAAGGTTATTGATGCCATAGAAAGAGGAGATGAGGCTCGATTTTCCATTGGGAGCGATAAAGAATTCTAGTACAGCGCCATTAGGCTGAGCAAGGCGGGCTTTGGTTCCCATTTTGTAAGGAGTGGTTAGGAGATAAAAATGGGGAAGATAGACCCAGCCTCTGTAGGTATTTTGTAGGTGTTTATAAAAGAGGTAGTGATTGAAGTCTTCTTTTTCATGAAAAGAGGCTAGCATCAAAAGAGGAATGTAGTATCTGGTAAGGGCTACTTGTTCCGCGCCCTGGGCTATAAGGTCTGTTTTACTTAAGAGCACTCCACCGCTAATGGGGCTGACTACACCGCCGATGAGGGGACTGGTTTGAGAGAGGCTAGCTAGTTGAGTAGGAGTAGAGAGGGGGAGGTTTTCGTCGATGCTAAACAGTGAAGATGAGAGAAAGCAGGATAGGATAATACCTAGTATGCATCGCATGGTTTCTCCTTGAGAATTAGAATTTTAAAGTTTATAAAGTATTATTTTTTTTGACAAGGTTTTTTTTATAGGGAGGTTTTGTTAAACTAAACTAAAAGTGAGGGATTTATGCATTTAGAAACGCTACAAGAGGGAGAATTTGCTAAGGAAACGTTGGAGCGTTATGCAGGGTGTCCGGTAGAGTATTTTCAACCTCATCTTATACTGACCAATTTTCCCCGTTATGTAGATTATTTTGCTAAGTCTCGAGGGGTAGAAGTAATCGATGGATCGGTATTTAAGGTTGCTCACTCACCTGAAGAAGGAGTAAGTATCCTCGATTTTAAAATTGGCTCACCAGCCGCAGCAGCTGTTGTGGATCTCTGTTCTTTTTTGCCTATTAAATCGAGTATCTTATTAGGGATGTGTGGGGGATTGAGAAGGCGTTATAAAGTGGGGGAGTATTTAGTCCCTGTAGCTAGTATTAGAGCAGAGGGCACTTCTAATTTTTATTTTCCTTCAGAAGTACCTGCTTTAGCCAATTTTTTAATGCAAAAGGCAGTGACTGAGGTAATGGAAGCTCAAAAGGCCATTTATCATATAGGTATTACTTACACCACTAATATGCGTTTTTGGGAGTTTAATGAAGCCTTTAAAAGCGATTTAAAGGCCAGTCGGGCCCAAGCGATAGAAATGGAATGCGCTACTTTATTTATAGCTAGTTATAAGCGTAAATTTACATTGGGGGCGCTTCTTCTTATTTCCGATCTACCTCTTAATCGGGATGGATTGAAAACAAAAAAAAGTGCTGCCTTTATTTATGATCATTATATGCAAGATCATCTAGAAAAAGGAGTGGAGATTTTAAAAGTAGCTAGACGTATGCAGTCATTTAATATTAAAGGTTCTTATCAACGCAACCTAGGTAGTGAGCCATCTTCTTAAATGATATAAAAATTACTTTTATAGAATAATATTCATATTTAGTGTATTATTAATTAAATAAAGAATAAAATTTTTTGATTAAATTTGTATTATTAAATCCAGTTTAGTTAAAAACTTTTTTTATAAAAAAGGATATTTATGTCGGCAACTTCTTTTATCTCTATGCCTTTATTTACCTCTATGTCTATATCCTATCACAGGAAGCATTCCTGGGCAGAAGCTGCTTGTAGCAAATTAAGTCATTGGTTTTATTTAGGCGGAGATCAAGCTACTGTTATAAATGAGACATCTCAAGTTGAACTAAAATCTAGAACCATTTCTTGGCAAAAAGTTGAACTGCAGTCGGGAACCATGTCTTGGCAAGAACAAGCCATAAAAATTGCCTTATTTATTGGCTTGTTGCCTTTAACGCTCCTTCTCTACACTCTCTATATCGGCCTTCGATATTCATATGACTTTACTGTACTTCCATCGGAAGACTTTTGGCCGCAAGAGATAGAGATGAACAATCTAAAGGACCCCATCGAAAGGAGTTCATCAGAAGCTCTCCTTCAAATGGAGGCGAGAAGCTTAAAACTCCATCAAATAAGCTCGCAAGTACCACCACTTTTTTGTCCATTTCAGATAAGAGTAGGGGCGACAGCTGACAATAAAGGGCAGCCACTATTACTCTCTTCCGAAAAAGCAATGAACGCACGGATTGAATTGATTAAAACAAATCTGAAGGCCTTCTCGCCTTTCATCGATATTATTGGGGACTCTCAGGCAATAGAACAGGGCCAACTATTTATAGAAAAACTAGAAGAATTTGCTGTTGTTAAACGGCTATCTGACACCCAATTTCATATAGTAGCACCACTTTTTTGTCCATTTGAGATAAGAGTAGGGTCAGCTGATCAAAAAGGGCCGGCATTCTTACTCTCTTCCGAAGAAGTAATGAACGAGCGGATTGAATTGATTCAAACAAAGCTGAAGAGTGTGAAGAGCTTCTCCCCTTTCATCGATATTGTTGGAGAGCGTCCGGCAATAGAACAGGGTCAACTATTTATAGCAAAATTAGAAGAATTTGCTACTGTTGAACGGTTATCTGAAACCCATTTTCATATATTAAGTCTAAAAGTGGATGAAGCAGTCTCATAACTGTGCGTGTAGGATAAGTAGGATAGCTTTTGCAAATTCTTCGGGGTTTTTAGGTTTAGGAAGTGTGGCTGTTTTTTTGATGAGCTGTTTGCCTACTTGACGTTCCGCTGTAAAGGTGAGTTTGTCAAATTTTAAAGAGGTAAAATGGTGATGAGAGGCAAAGAGACAAATATGGCGAAGGTGCTGTAGCCAAATAATAGGAAGAGGGGGAGTGCCAAAACGATCTTCTAGCTCTTTCACTATCTCATCTACTTCTGAAGGAGAAGAAGCCTCTCCAAAGCGGTGATAGATCTCCATACGCAGAGAGGCTTCTCCAATATATTCTTCAGGAATACGAGCCTCGTAAGAAAATTCCATTTTAGTTTCGATGAAAATGGGAGTGACTTTTTTGCGTATCGCTTCAATGGTGCGCTTGAGAAGTTTACAGTAGAGATGAAAGCCAATAGTGGCCACTTGACCTGACTGTTCAGTCCCTAAAATATCACCAGCTCCCCGTATTTCTAAATCACGCATAGCGATTTTCATGCCCCCTCCAAATCCAGAGCCTTCCAAGAGGGCATGAAGGCGTTTGCGGGTAAGCTCGGGAAGTTCTCTTCCTTTAGGTGTTAAAAAATAGGCATAGGCGGGCCTATTCCATCTGCCCACTCTACCGCGCATCTGATAAAGATCGGCTAAGCCAAATCGATCTGCATGATCTATTAAAATAGTATTCGCATTAGGGATATCAAGCCCATTTTCAACAATGGTAGTGGCTATAAGAATATCGGCATGTCCCTGTTTAAAAGCATGAAAGACACTATCTAATTCATTAGAGGACATTTGACCATGCCCTACTACCATTTTGGCTTGAGGCAGTAGAGCTTGTAACTCATCTTTGATTTTAAAAATGGTCTCTACGCGATTATGAATAAAGATGGCTTGC
>Ga0157376_10000227_pt1 | contig 39294 bp, 71 predicted proteins | sample M45metaG_FD_121801 | JGI IMG/M metagenome (GOLD analysis project Ga0157376, IMG submission 121801) | Miscanthus rhizosphere microbial communities from Kellogg Biological Station, Michigan, USA - M4-5 metaG | ecosystem: Host-associated > Plants > Roots > Rhizosphere > Soil | place: USA: Michigan...
CACTTGATGCCCTCACACCATACTGTAGAGGCATGCCTACAATGTGTTGTGGAGTATGTTTGTCTCGGAGATTTCTGCGGAATATTTATTAATAAAGTCAAGATTATTTATAGGGCTGACACTATGTTTTGAACGACCTCGTAGGCATACTGTGGAAGTACTTCTACAATGTATTGTTGAGGCTGTTTTATTTTGTGTCATTTTAGACACCCTTCTTTGTTGTCAAGTTATTTAATTTAACAAAATATGCGATTTTCTGTTAATAATCCTATCACAAAATCACGCTTTTTGTTATACTGTAGCTATCAGACAAACACCATAACAAGGAAGCGTGACAAGTGAAAACAACAAATAGCAAAAGTCGAGTATTTACACAAGCAAAACAAGCTTTTGAGGCAAGCAATCTAAGAGCCGTACACCGTGACGGCCTTTACATAGTCTATTCTTACAGCTGGTATCCTCTCTTTGTATGCAACATGGAAACAGGGGAATGGTTAGAGAATTCCGAACGCTACAGCCCTTCCACTTCAAGACAGCAATCCCAATCACACCCACTTTGTGACACCACAAAATCGACTCAACAAGAGTTAGCTAACTACATTCATTTTGAAAGAATGAAAAGATTAGTTGCTTAAGCTTTCAATTTGCGCCTTAGCAATAGGGCGCAACTATGAGGATTTAAACAAGGATTATTTGAATGATTATATCTGAATTAAATGGAAGGGAAATAAAAAAGCTTATTAAAGCTAAATCATGCTCTTTCAGATACCATAACAAAAACAATTTTGGTGGTAATTTTGGTTTTGAAATTCGTGGGCTTGACGGTAAAGACTACGAATTAAACGGAGAATATAGACATAGTTTTGAAGGATTAATTACTACAATTCGTTTCGGTAAAGTTTATTGGCCTAGAATTGAATTAATCAAAGAAAATATTATTGACGCAAGATCAATTACTTTAAAAGATATTTTAAACAGAATGATGGAAATAATTAATTTAGGAGAAGTAAAATAATGAAAAAGAAGCCCCTAAAATACACCATGATAAATCGTTTAAAGTTTGGTGAATGGATAACAGGCTCAATCCTTACAAGCTTCAAAAAGGCACACGAATATGCAATGAATACCTCTAATGAGGGCTTGTGTTGCGTAATGCACGTAACTAGAGGCGGAGAATTTGAATACGAAAAAAGATACCACGGATTAAGTGAATCGCAAAAAATAATTAATAATTTACCTAAATAATATTAATTTCATACTGCGCCCCTTAGTTATAGGGGGCGTTGATATCAAATTAATTAAGAGGGTAATTATGAATATAAAAGAATTGAACGGAAGATCAATAAAAAAATCCTTGAATGCTAATCGCGTGCATTTTCAATGGCACAATCGAAATAATTCGGGGGGAAACTTTGGTATAAATATAAGGGGGCTTAAAGGGGCTGATTTTGAGATATCAGGCGATTATGATAGGCAAGGCACTATCCATACATTGCGCTTTGGATATCTTTGTAGCCTAGGTATTAGAATGTTTGAAGATACTTTTGAAAAGCTAATGAATAGTATCAATGAAATAGTCGTAAAAATCGATGAAAAGAAAACGGCAATCGTTTTCAAGGTTAATGAAAATGCAAGCTAAAGCCTGGGTTTATGAAGCTGGATATCACTGTAAAAAATGTGCTAAAAAGAAGTTTAAAAACTTAGACAAAGATAATGAAGATATAGAGGGCAATCCAGTTTTGCCAGTATTTAGCGATGAATTCAAACACTTAGAGGAATTTCATTGCTGTGATACTTGCTTGGATAGCTTTTAAAGTGAGAGGGAAGTGCAATCTTCCCCCTCGACAACGAACAATAACACTCAAAAACAGGGGCAAATTATGTTATCCGATATTAATCATTTTACTGGAACAGAAAATTTATATAAACACTGGCTTGGTATAATTTATACTGACGGCGTGAAATACGTAGCTGAAGAAGCAGGGGCGTATTGGCTGATTGACGCAGTTGCCAGCTATTACAGCTCAACCAAGCAACACGAATTTCAGGTGTGGACATTGAGAAAAAAGGCCAATGGAGAATGGAATTTACAAGCTACTGACGGCAACGATAATGTCATAGTAAATCAGGAAATAGAATTCAGTGATTTTCCAATTGACAAGATTGTTTTTTACTTATGTGATAATACTTTAATGCTAACAAGCGAATACTAGAGGAAAAATGAGCCACTATTTAGTAGATAAAATCAAAGATAACTTGGTCAAGGGAATAAGAAGCAGTCCCGAAACTATGGAATTCCTCACGGCGCAAGCACGTGAGGTTTTCAATGAATGTAAAACGCTTTGGATAGGTCAGCAAAGCAAGGAAGAAGCTGCGGACAGGGAACTATGGTGCGAATACCATAATGAAGCTCATAAGAAGATTGAGAAGTATATAGCCAATTGGATTTATGACTTGGCCGAACATTCTTATATTACTGCTGACAAATTACCTAGCGGAATCTTATCAAGCTTTGAGTCTATTATTTTAAGCGCAATGGAATATGTGGATCGAGATATTGGATACGAAATTACAGAGTACATAATGGAAATTTTTTACAATGAAGAAGAGGAAGGTCATGCAACTATTAATTTACAGGGAGACAACATTCCCTAGCCAAGATTTAATCCTTCCGTGTTGTGCCAGATCAAAAAGGATCTGTAAGCAAAACAACCTAGCCAACATGTCAATTGGTTTACTTAAGGAACTAGAAAGAAAAGGATATAGTTTCAAATATAAAATAATACAAAAGAACTGGAGAAACGGTCAGGGATCTCCAGTTCATACCCATAAGGTAAAAAATGTTACGCATTTTCGGAAAACAAAATAAACCAAGTCAGAATTTAAACGCAATCGAAAGAGATTTTAAAGGCTACGAGGGGCGTAAAATCCCTTATAAAAGCCAAGAATATTGGACGATTATGGACAGAAAATGCCTTTACGCAAGCAAGGGATTTCGTTCTCATCCTTCATTTTTCGATGTCATGTTAAAGGATAACAAGTTATTCTATATTGGATTAAATCAAGGAATCATAGGAATTAGTTAAAATTGAAAACAATAACTTTGGATTTTGAAACATATGAAAATGAAATAAGACAAGCTCAAATTAATGGGGCTAATGCTGAATACAATAGATTGATAAGACAAATATGCGATTTTATTGTTGAACCCATTCACGATGGTTTTGAAATTTGGGATAATTCTGCTTATGAATGCCCAAAATTAAAGGTACTGATTAATTTAATAAATGAAATGAAAAAGGAGGCTTAAAATGGATTGGCAACAAATAGGAACGGTAGTGGCTCCAGTGGCTGCATTAATTTTAGGTAACGCAGCATTCATTATTCCTTTATTCCTATGGAATAGATCGGAAAGTCGAGCAGATTATAGACATATGGAAAATTCTGTAAACGCTCAATTAACAGCAATTAGAGAAGAGATAAAAGACTTTCATAATAGACTTTGTAAAATTGAAGAAAGGAATAAAGCATAATGAGTCTTGAATGGGTAACTAATAATTATAAATCCTCTGTACGTTATTTGACGTACAGGGGAATGGCTTGGAATTGTGAGAGAGAACTCAAATACCAGCAAGTGGAATTCTCTTATCAAAAAGAAGAACTTATACATAAATGTGTTGAAAAAGAAATAACAAATAATCATAATTCGGAGTTAAAAGCATAGGTGATTTATGGCAGAGATTAACGCAACGGACGAACACGGCAATGAATGGAAGATTAAAATGTCTGTACGCAATGAGCATGCCAATCGGTATGAGCTAAGCTTTAGCTTCAATGGCTATGACTTTCCAATTAATAAATATAATACCCATACAGGGGCGTTTGAAGTCTGGAATTTTATTGAGAAGTTTGCTAAGCCTGGCACTGTTGTCAGAAAAATGATGAAGATTAAAAAATCAAAAAAGGAAGAGCCAGATGGATAAAATCGTTTTCAATATCGAAGAGCAAGACAGACTTTTTATAGAAAGGGAATGCGAAAAAACGCATGACACGTTTGACACTTTCTTTGTGCGCCTCTTAAACATGTATAAAACCTCCTCAGATCCAAAAGAACCAGGTCAGCCAGTATTTAATCAGGCTGCGAACGATAACGCAACCAAGACACTAAGAAAGCCATCAGGCGCAAGGAAAATGAATCATGAAGAAAATAGTGGTCAAGGGTAAGAAGACTGTTCCCCCAACTCCTTCAAATCGCGTAATGACTGTAGAGAGCGGAATGAAAACTCCCTCAGTCATCGTTCAACGAACCAATATAGCCAAGCCCTACATATACCCTGGAACAGACGTTCCTCGGTATGGGGCAGTCATTGAGATGAATCCCTCAGACGATAAGCATGCCAAGTTCTTAAAGCAACTGGAAGAGATCGCTACGGCCAATGGCGTAGAGACTATCGGCCACATGGACGAGGACACGATCTTTATAAAATTTCAGACCAAGATAGAATTGAAGACTTGCGTTTTCGATCCTGAATGTGACGAGCCACCAGAGATCCAATTAAGCGAGGAGCTACCCTACGGAACAAAAGTAGAAATCGAATTTGATTTAAATACTTACTATAACGTTAAAGAACGTAAAAAAGGTTTTAACTTTTGTCCTAAAAAGATTATTTTGCACCTAGATAAGAAAACACAAAAACTTGTAGAGGTCAGCAATAATGTCAGAACACGTAAAAATAGTGGGGATCGATCCGAGCCTAAGAAATTCAGGGGTCGCCTGCCTAAACTGGAACAGCGAGACGAATGAGATCTGGGTAACAAATTGCGCCGTTCTGCGCACACCTGCCAAAATCAAAGGCATAGATGCGATCTATTATATGATCGGACTAATCAAAAGATATTGTGAACGCCCAGGGATCATTGATTGCGACCACGCAATTATTGAATTTCCTGCGGCATTCTACAACCCTAAATTTTCCGCAGGCACAATGAGTCCACTCAGTGCTGTCGCAGGGGCTGCCTATACACTATTGAATGACTTTGAGGATAATCCTAGAGCCGAATTGGTTTATCCAACCGTATGGAATAAGCGAAAACAAAAAGAGAAAACCAGTCAGATAATTACCCAATTAGTCGGGGATACCAATGACTGGCAATTTGACGAGCCTGTAAAAAATCCAAAGCTTTTTGAGCATGTTATAGACGCTGTAGGCATGTGCTACTACGTACTAGAGAGGGATCTACTTTAAACAGGCTGCTTCAACACGTTGTAAGCAACTACCCAATCAAATGTCTTTGCAGCTTCCCCTATACAATCCAAGCTGATAGCCTCATTGAGAGTGTCGGCGACCAAGTCGATTGTGGGGGAGCCTGTACTGTCATCAAACACGTTTATTATCAGTCCGACTAAAGAAACACTTCCGCCTGTAGTTCTATGGAAAACACCCATAAAATTCCCTCCGACCGACTCTGTAGCGTCATTCCTTAAACCCACAAAGTTTCCGCTGATAGTGACTGCGCTAGACTCCGCGACTGGGATACTGGCTGCCTGAACAGGCGTTGCGCTTGTTGTCGTAGCTGTGGTTTGAACAAGGATCTGCTGGCTAAGTTTTGCAGGGGTGATCGCGCCATCCTGAATACCATCCGTTCCGATAGGGACTCCATTATCTGGCGCACCGCTGTGATCGTGGCCGTCAATCCTATCCAGACCTGCGGAGAAGGCTGTTCCGTAAACTTCTTCCCCTGACGCAGGTTTATAAACACTCATATTTGGAGTAAGAGTTCCCATCATTCCGTCCTATATTTTTCTAACAATTTTTCTAAGCTAATTCCTCGATTAATTCTGGCCTGCAAAACTGCCTTATCTCCATTATTGAGATCTGGATCGTTCTCGACCTGAGCCACCGCATCCCTACGATCTTGAGGATCTAGCAAAACGCCTCTGGTATAGGAAGGTTTTTCCGAAATCGAATAAATAATCCCTTCGATTCCTCCTCTTTGCCCTATCTGCCTGGCTGCTCCACCGAGAAGACCTGGACTAGTTGCGCCCCTAGCTAAGGCAGTTAGTCCAGCGACACCTGCTGCCCCTGCTGCTGCATTCCCCAGACCTAAGACTTGAGAAGCTATCAATCCACCGATACCGCCTTTGACACCGCCGAGCTTTGAGGCTGCGTTTGAATAGAAATTCGGAGTTTCAAAAGCCCTCGCCATGCTACCGACTTCGGGAGCCTGCGGAACTGCCTGAGCCACTGGACGCATATTTGTTGGAGGAATGTTCTTAGAGATAAAAGGATTCTTTACCCCGACCGCATTGGAGATTTTGGACGCTGCCTTTTCGGCTGCCTCATTCATTTTCATAGTGAAATCGGCTGCCCCATTGCTGGACATGAATTGATTTACGCCTGTCAGGGCATCATCCTGAATCTTCTGAAGATATCCGTTTGCCTTTGCATACATTTTTCCTTGAGGAGTATTTAATCCTGCACCTCCATAAGAAGAAAGGGTTTTCATAATCCCTTTTAAATCTTGAGTGAGCTGCTGATAGGCAGGGGACTTGGTGACAAGCTGGCTTACCACCTGATTCAATGTTCCATTTTGATAAGCATCTGCGAAAACTTCCGCAGGCAATTCATTCAATCCTTTCTCGACATTGGCGAATACTCTCTCTTTAAACCCCTTTAAGGAAACCGTGTTGGCGGACTTTCTGGAAAGTTCTTTAACGACTGGAGCATCTGCCAAAAAGGCATCGATACTTTGACCCATTGATTTTTTAGCTTGATTAATCAATTTAGGAAGGAACCTTTCTTTAGCTACCCCTTGACCGATTCTCAAAGGAAGAACCTCAACTAAATGCTCCCTGAATCTATTCAGCAAAGGAGCTTCATTAGCCGTGGCGTTTGCCATTTTTGTTTCAATGATATTGTAAAGCTTTCGGATATCTGACTCTCTGACATTGGCAGGAAGACCCTTCTCGACACTTTCAAAGAACTTGATTAATCCGGTGGCTTCAGAAGAGCCAGCAATTGGCGAGACATTAATCTCAGCATTGACAAAGCCTGGGATATTCAAAGATGTTTTTCCTACACCAGCTTTAGGCAAGTTTTTCTCTAAGCCTGCCAGTTTCTGATCCACATTTTGAACAAAGGCTCGCTGTGCCTGTTGATTAGTCTCGCCAATCCTAGCTACATTTTCGGAATGGCTGCGGAGAGCTTGCCTTTGATTGGCGACATTCTGAAGCTTTCCTGCACCGTATCCAATTCCTGCGCCTATCGCTGCGTTTTTAGCTGTCCCGACTGGATCTTCATAAGCTGGCTTCTCTCCAGCCAAAGCACCATACGCCACGCCACCAGCCACAGGATTCTTTAAAAACTTTGGGGTAGGCAAAGCAACATCGATACCGAGTGCGCCAGCGGAGCCTGCCAATGAAGCCTTTGGATTCCGTTCATGTATCGGCTGTCTAGCCTCCCTTTCTCCTCGATTCTTCGCTTCCAGATTTTCATAGACTCGCGAGAAGAATCCCATATCCTCTTGCCCTTCGCCTGGCGTAATCGCCCTGCCTCCAGCAATGAGAGGATCTGCCACATATTGAGTCAGAAACTTTGAAGCTACGTTATCGCCTAAGTTTCTCAGAAAAGAGAATGTTCCCTCTCCCTGATCCTTCGCGAATGATTCAGTAGCCTGCTTGGTTCCTTGCCTAATATTCCGAGCTTCACCTGATTCAAATAAAGAGTACGCTGCATCATCGCTAAGAGGCTCTGATCGCCCATCTTTTAAATGGATCGTCTTACTTTTTTTATCGATATAATCGACTTCTGCATCCCGAATAGGCATTATCGCACCTTGTTTTTATAAGCATCAGGGTTATTAGTAATGTCTCTGTTGACCGCTGCCACTGGCCGCAGAATTTCTCTTTCCATGACTGGATATTTTTCTTGAATTGGCTGACGCATAAACCCATATCCTGTCAATTCTTCCTGGATTTTTCTATTCATAATGTTGCGGAGATTGAAGGCATTTTCTTGCCATCCATTCACGCCTTGAGTCATAAATTGAGAGATCGCTTTAGGATCGAACATAATTCCAGCCCAGTGAGTCATCACGTTTTGTGTTAGGCGACTTCCCTTAAGGACTGAGCTATTATAATCGTTCTGAAGGGCTTTAACCTGCTGAGAAAGAGCTTCCAGAGCGTTGACCTTTCTAGTTTTGCCATCCCTGCCGACAATTTCAATCTCAACAGGCTTGGCTGTTGTGCTTTTCGATACCATTGACAGGATATCTGCAAATGAGGAATTGGCGATTCTGTCAGGGGAGTTCTTCTCTAAGAAGGAGTAATCATTCTTAAGGACATTCCAAAGCCCTGGATCTTGATCTTGAATCGCTATCAGGATATCATCGATACCATCGAGCTGCTTATTGAAGTTGGAAACGGTTCCTATTGTCTCTTCAGCCTCTTTAGTTCTTTCTCTGATCTTTTTAAGATCATCGGTATCAGCTAATTTTTCTGTATTCATCCAGAGGATTTTGTCTTCGTCTCCCATGCCAATACCGACATCTTCTCCGAATTCTCTAAACTTTTTGTTTTTGACAAAGTTAGAAACTTCCTTATTCGGGATACTATTCTCGATATCCTGCTTGGTTTTGACTAATTTTAATCCTTCTTCCGCTTCTTTAGCCTCTTCCTTTCCTATACCTTTTAGTTCTTTTATGGCTTGAGCTTTCTCATTTTCCTGACCTGCTCTATGCTTTCCGTAAGCCTCTAAAGAAGCCCCTGCGCCGAGAGCAAACCCAGCCCCACCATACATCAATCCCATAATCACAGGGACGGCAACTGCCAAAGCTAAGCCGATTTTATCAAAATCGCTCATCTGATTGTTTTCTAATTTTTCAAGCAGAGAATTTTGGCGAGCTGTTCTTTCTGCTTTTTGCTTGGTTAAAGCTGCTTCCCAGTCTTCGGCATATTGAGTCAATTCTGGAGGAATCTCAGCAATTCCATTCAATCGTTCAAGTTCTGCCTTTACAAAAGGATTTTGCATGCCCATAGCCACAGCCCCAGATACTGGCTCACTGGCTTGCTGGCTTTTTTGCATAATCTCATTCTCTGAAACTTGCGCTTTGACTGGAGGCGCACCACTGGAGATCTTTTCAATCACTTCAGTTTGTTGCGGATTTTGAGCTTGTGTCGGGTTTTGTTGCGGAGCAGGCGGAGCAACAGCCTCTTCATTCGGTTGATTCCCTGCAAAAATCCCTAAATTGGCGAGATCTTCCTGAGAATATCCTTCAGGAAGTTCGCCCCCTAAAGCTCTGGCAAAATTCCTGCCTTCTGGAGACTCATCTTTTGGAGGAATCGGAGAGTTAAACATTTGATTAGCTAGAGTTGACATCCCCTTAGTGTACATGTCTTCGCCTGGAGCTATCTTTTCCTTTTCGGGAAAATCACCAGTAAATCCTGTTAGCCCTCTCAAAAACCCTTGACCTGTATCATCGGTTTTCTTTCCGAAATCCCCTGACATCCCTTTAATAAAACCTTCTCCGTAATTAGAATCGTCTTGTGGAGTTTGCGTTGCCAAACTAGCGATTCCCTGCATAGCATCTTGCGGATATTCTTCTTCAGGGGGATTATCCAGATCGATTCCATACATGGATTTTACCCAGTCATTCGGAGTATTTCTGGCATCTTCAAGCTGAGGATCATCTTCTGGATTAAGAGGAATCTGTCTGGCATCTTTAACAGGCATAGGCGGAGCATCTGGAGGCATAGGTTCTTCCATTGCTACACCTTGAATATTTTCATCCTCTGGTATGCCACTTTCATCAAGACCTTGCAGGAAGCTAGGATCTTGCAGATTGATTAGTTGCTCTGCTTCCTCAGTATCAAATAATGGATTTCCTACACGTCTTTTTGCCATCTTAATTACCTTGCGAGATATTGTTTATTGTAGACATTCGCTAAAGCGTTTTGTCGTTTCTTTTCTTTTTGAGCTTCAATAAAATCTCTAGCTTCCGACTGCGCTCCGAGAGTTTGAGCCTGCTTACCTTCCAGAGAAGCTAAAGCTGCTGCAAGCCTCTGCATCTGTGTGTCGATATCTTTTTCGCCAATATCACGCTCAAACTGTCTTCTGGTATCTAAAGCCTGACCTTGTAAAGCCATCTGTTGAGCTGCTGCCGAACCACCCCTAACACCTCTAGCCCCTGCTGAGGAGGCTAATTGTCTGGAATAATTCTGATAGTCTTTATTGATTGCGTTGGAGGCCGTCTCTTGTAATTGCTGACGTTGCTGAGGAGTTAAACCTGGAACATCTGTACTAACCTCTTTGACAGATTCCTGAAGCTGTCCTGCTCTCTGATTTTTCATATCATCCAAGCCTGGCTGCGCTGCCTTTCTTCCTTCTTCTTGGTATTGCTGATATTCCTGCACGGAATTATCCTTTTGCCCAGCCTGCTGCGCTCTGCGAAAATCTGCATTCGCCTGCATTTCCTTCATTCTGCGCTTCTCTTTACGTCTCTCTCTATGTTCTCCCCACATCACATACCTCTATTTAAAGAAAATGACTGTGATCGTTACATCTACAGCCCCATTGTTAAACAATCTGACAGTCTGCAAGTCCCATACTCCATCCGTCACTAATCCATCGCCTGTTTGGCGCACAATCAATCTGGCTGTTGGAATCGTTCCTAGCTGATTGGTGATACTCACCTCTGTCCCTGCTGGAATTGTTAATTCTTCCACCGTAAATGATTGAAAATTATCTTTAAAACTTAATTTTAAAAGCCCAGCAAACAAACTTTTCATCCACGAAAATAAGTCAATTTGAAGATATTTATTAACACCTGTATTCGATGGAAGTCTGGGGGGGTTATTAAAAATCATCGGACGATCACCCTTCTAAAGTCTGGAGCAATATCAAGCTGGAATCCTTGCAGGCGGAAGGTCGAATTCAGCTTGTTCAATTGCAAAGCCAACTGCATAGACTTCGCAACAGTACCTTTATTTAAATTCACTATGATGAAGGAATCTTGATAGCCTGACCAGGGAGTCCAATTCCACGGCGGAATACTCCACTGAGAGGAGTTAATCTTTTGCATCAGATCTGCACTTGTGCTAACCTTTCCTTCAATCCAATCAGTAAATGTTTTAAAGCAAAGCTTAGGTTTATTGAGCTGATAAAGAGTCGAAATGTCATCGAACAGTAAGACAGCATGTATGAATTTCTTACGAACTTTTGGCTGCCCTCCATCTTCCCAGCTAGAGATCCAAGTCACGCGAATAGGGGTCACATGGTCAACTTGGTCAATCAGACGATACTTTCTGTGCTGGCGAGCAAGATTGACAGCCAGAGAGCCTCCGCTCTTTAGCCTTCTCTCTTGAAAATAGAGGTTATCATCCAATATGTACATGCCACCAGCAGCGTTAATTCGAGTCCAAATAAACCAATTTTTTCCTTGATAATCGTAAAGTAAAACTTTGCTGTTGTCATTAGCTCCCCTTGCTCCTGTTAAATCTTCTGAGGGTAAGAATAAAATATATTGATTGTCCTTCGTATAGTTGATTGCGACCGCCCTGCGGAATTGATATCTGGCTGTGCGATCCAGATCTGTTTCCCTAAAGAGGCGATCGATCATTAACGAAAGAGGGATTGGATTACCGAAAGCATCGTTCGGATAAAGGGTTTGCTCAGAAAGCGCATAAACTCCGTTTGTATGGGTAAAGTAAAGCAATCCACCAACGGACGTGATTGTATGATGGGAGACGCACCCAATGTTTGATCCTGGGGCAACCGCATCGACTGTAAACTGATCTGTCGCCAATTCCCCTGAAATCGCATAGATTGACTTGTTCTTAGTGATAATGAGGGTCGAGCCTGATCTTCCTGCGCCAGTGACCGCATCATCGACCGAAGGCAGGATAAAGAAGTTTGTGGCTAAAGGCACATATTCGGGAAACCCTGGCTCGCTATACCAGACAAAATCGTCATTCGTGGGATCTTCCGTGTAAACGATCTGATTGTTATAGGTCAGGATCACACCTGTCACTGGCGGAGGATTTGGCGCACGTGCTGGCGTTTGATACTCCCTTCCTGTAGCTATCAAATTCGCATCCGAAATATTGTCCACCCAAACATTAGTCGCAGCAAACGAATTGTTAGGGACTGTCCTGACCAATAAAGGAATTGTACCCCCTACAGTCGTTCTCCAAATATTTATCTTAAGATTGTTTGAGATCGGCATCGCATTATCAACTGAAACTGGCGCACCATCAACTGTAATTGAGTTGGCCGTAACCGCCGTTACCAATCTAGTCTGTTCCACTCCCGAAGAATCTATAAAAAACGCTGCGTCACCTATGCTGAGAGTAGGTAACGGATTAACAATAATAGTGTTTACAGCAACTTGATTACCTAAAACGACCGCCCCATCCGTATTCCATCCTGTACCTGCAACAAGATTATCAACAGTCACATTTATGATTGAAGCTGGAGTTACAGCCAGAAGTGTCGCTGGAGATAAAACACCCTCTACAATTCTTCCTGTATGGTCTAATTGCTCATAAGTGATGTAGTAATTATGATCCCCGATATCAACATTTCCTGCGGCTCCAATAGCTGGGGACGGAGCATCACCTTCTGGCATCCCTGCACGGTAAACGGTCTGACCGTCATACTTCATAATCGGATCAAACCCAGTGGCGATATAGAGTTCTTCCTCATAGGGAGCAAAAACCGCGATCCTAAAATCTGGGCTATTGATCTGAGCTGCCAATCCTGCAAAAGTACTAGGTAATGTACGATTTGCGGACACCCAATAAGACCAAGTCAGAGTGACCGATTTTCCATCTGGAATGATTGTTTCCTGTTGGATCTCAATGAAAGCCCCTGGCTGAGCGATTGATCCAGTAGTCGTCACCGTCACGCCTGGAATAGCTGCAATCTGAGTAATTAAAGAGGAAATCTGGTAAGGGAGGGCAACATCGAAACCTTTACCCATGCACTGGGAAAATTCCACTTGCAGGGAAGATTGATAAGTCGCCGTTACTGGAGCCGTCACACCCGAAAACGTGATCGAATAAGCACCTGTCGTGTAATTTATTGAATTTGTCCCGACACCTGTATTTCCAAAGAATCCACCATCGCCAGTATCAAAAAGAGTCAGCGTTCCATCTGTGAATTTGACGCTGCCTGGAGTAAGTGGGAAGCCAGGCAAGATCCCTGCATAGGTCGCCGATCCTGTGCCGATCGCCTGGGAAAAGCTCGTCACTTTTTTCATTCTGAAATCTATGCAATCCGTGACCAGGGCTTCTTCATTGATTACAGCCAGTGGATCAAAATCACATTCAGCAGTGTCAGAAGTATTCGCATCGTCCACAAAAATTTCATAGGTCACATACTCCTTAGAATTCACGCCTGCAAAGGCGATTGTCATAGAGCCTGTTTCTTTTAAATAAAGATTACCATCCAAGTCGATTGTGACTTCGCGAGTAGTTCTAGTATCAATATCCTCATAAACGCCATTCCCAAGACCTCCGCGACCTGCTGCAATATATTGATACCCACGGCGAGGAGCAAACGTTCCATCAGGAAGCCTCATCATATTGACGACAATATCTGCGACTTCTGGGGGACGAATGTACTTAGAATCGGTTGAAAACCCTCTAAGCTTCGAGTAACTTTTTGTGATTACATGCTTCAAATTTATCTCTTGCCTTCCTAGCTTCCCAGGATTTTTTTACAGATAAGGAAATCTTATTTCGAGTCGATGCACTCATGTTTTCTTTCTGAAATCTTTTTTTTGTTTTTATGGACATTTCTTTTCGTTTTTTGTCCGTCCATCTTTCAGACCTTTCTTTTGTTAATTTCTCTCTGCTAACAGGGTCTTTCCAAATATTTTTAGCTATCTCAGACCTTTTTTCTCTATATTCTTTTGATTGAAATGTCTTATTTCTTTTTTCTACAAATTCCGCATTCTGATATCTTTCAGAGCGTTCTTTTACGTGAAATTTTCTATATTCTTTATTTTTCCAAAGTCGTTTTGAAGTTTCTGATCTTCTTTTTTTATTTTCCTGTGTCAAATGTGATTTACTGATTTTGCTTTTTGCATCTTCAGACATCACCAAACCTAAAGCACTCCCTGCAAACCTTAAAATATTCATTCCTATTTTTTTATCATAGGATCTAAAATATTCTATATAATATTGCTCTCTTTCAATTAAATCTTTCTCTGAGCAATATTCAATCTTCGAAAAAACAAAATCTTTCATTCCATTTTTATTATAAATTCTTTGAATAATTTTGTTCGAATGCCTATTAAGTTTAAGATCATTTAAATGTTTTTGCTTCCTTGAAAATAAATTTATTGAACTTCCTATATAAATTTTCCCTGTTGAACTACTAATTATTTTATAAACACCACTTACACCTTTTTTCATAACATTCTCCTTTTTTGGAGAATGGTTTAACACATCATTACTAATAAATGCCACGTCTTCCGAAAGGAAACGAAGATCTTCTGAAGTTATCCACCCATCTCACAGGATAAACACTTGGTCGATACCTTCTAAAAGCATTAATAATAAGGTCTAGAATTTGTTTCTCTTCGATCAATTGCTCTTCAACCTCAGCAGAATTAGACTGAAGTCTCAACATTCTTTTGATCGTGTACTCAATGAAGTAATCTTCGCACTGGGTATCCAGATCTGAATGAGTCGAGGCAAAGTTTCCTCTGACTACATAGACAGGATCGCCAGCAAGGATTAAAGCATTCAAGGCTGCAAGTTCAACAGCAGGCATGATGTAATTAGGATCGGCAGTTAAAATCTGCGTCACCGTGTTGTATCCATTCAAAGGAATTCCATTGACTACAGGGACTCCAAAACGGTCTACAAAGCAACAGAAGTCTACTTTGTCTAGCTGAGAATCAGCGTATTGCTTCATCTGAGCATCTTTTTGGCTTGTAGTCAGAAAACTAAGATCGAATGAATAGGGAAGTGAAGTCCTGATTGCTGCGACAAGACCCCTGCGTATATCCAGAGTCCTCATCCTTCTCTGATAATTTATTATCAAAGAATTCAGTTTTGTTAGGTTTGGGGTAGGAGAGAGAAGGATTTGACCATTTCTGATACAATACATATCAGGAATATTGACAGGATAATCAAACCTGTCTTGAATCATCCCTTGATTAAGAGTAACAAATTGATAAGCTGTTCCACCAAAGAGAAATCGGACATCCATGATCCGAATCGCCATGAAAACCTCGTAAGGGATATCATAAGCTTGCTGACCTGAAAAAACATCAGTGACATACTCCTTAATATAGGCAGGGTTATCAACTTCTGTGATCGCATGGTAGATATTGTTTAAGCTACGATTGAGAATGTCCACCATGACATTGTTGTCCCAGCCTTCAGTTAAACTATAATCCTCTGTGTATGAAAGCCCTCTTATTTCCTCGATAATCTCCTCTGTTCTTCTCGTTCCCATTTTTTCCTCTCAGCCTTCTTCTTTAAACGGTACTTTTTCTGTGAAGCTAAGACCTTTTCACGGTTATGCTTCCTGTAAATAGCTCTTAGCCCTCTAAAACAATCTTTACATCTTGAGTGCCATCCATTAGACTTCTTATAAAAAAAACTTATTTCTTTACGTTCTTTACAACATCTACATCTTCTTATACTTACTTTTTCCAATCCTCTTACCTAACATCACAATTGACATGTTTTTTCTATCTTCTTTAGAAGCACGCTTACCGCCTTCATCAGATTCTCCTCCCTCGTCATAATCTCCGTGGTCATCGCTTTCTTTGCCTTCATCGTCCTCATAATCCATTTCACGGTTTTCATGTGACCGATAAGGTTCAACGAAAGTATCCATAGGATCGCCAAAGCCATCCCTTTCAAAATACTCGTCTGAATCATAACCTCTTTCATTGTCTCTAGGCTCGTCTTCGCGACCCTCATCTTCATCTTCGTCCTCACGAATCTCCTTTTCATCATCAGTAAAATGATTGGAGAGCATGCTTAACAATCTCTTGTGATCTAAATGTTCTTTTTTTGTTTTTGGGTATCTCATATTTCCTCTCTTATTTTGATAATGCTGAGCGAACGTTAGCTGCCACATCCATAAGAGCTTTCATACGATTACCAGTATGCTCTCTTTGACCACTACGCTGTTCCTTAGAAGAATCATAAGCCCTTGACAACGCTTCTGCGAGCAAGTCGGCCTTCGTCTTCCGTTTCTGTTCCTTTGCGCCAATCTTGGCTATTTTCTTATTCGCTGCGTTGCGCTCTCTACTCTCTAAATAGCTTCCGATTGCTTGAACGCCTTTTCCTGCGGCATCCCATCCCCCACCGCCTCCGCCACTAGCTGCTGCTTCTGCTACCATATCCGTCTCACATGTTAAAAATGATTAATCCTATCAAGGCAAAACCCACGATAAATATTCCTACCCAAACGAGGAATTTATCTTCCAATTCTTCAGGAAACATTTTTCATCTCCTCGTGAGGAGTGAATTCAACCTGAATTCCAGTCTCTTCTTCGATAAACTTTTCCGTGGCCTGCTCAAAAAAATTATCATCTTTCAAGCCGAGTTCCTGATTCATTAAAGAGCAGCCTTGTAATGCAGATAAAAGTAAGCAAGTCGCAACGAATTTCATAATGCCCCCATTGGTGCTGTAATAGTTGGTGAAATATCATTTTGTGGAGATTGGTTTTCATCCACTAGATCTGTAGCTGTACCATGTGTAGATATATTTTGAAAACTCAAAGTGCATCCACATAGTAAAAAACTAATTGATATAAAAATGAAATATTTCATATTACTCCTAAACTGTTCGAATTGGCATATCAATATCCCAGTAAATCCCATAACCAGCAGTTCCATCAAAACTATTATTATTTAATGAACTAGTAGTTCCATTATTTAATCTAAAAGATAAATAGTTACCTGAAGAAATTGGAGCCATATTATTAAATGGATTTCCAGGGGAATTCTGATAACTACCAGATCCAATAGAAAAAATAGTGCTATCAAATTCGATTGGAAGAAAACTCCTTAATTCAACAGCCCCTACGCCTGCCGTTCCAGGGACAGCCAAATTGGCACATAGCGCACCTAACCAAAGCATCCCCTCGCGACTGATTTTATAGGACACGTTATTGGCACTGAAAGTCGGAGCAGTACCTCCATTATCCGCAAAATAAGCTCCCGAAGCATTTCCATTGACACCTGCTGGATAAGTGAAGTTCGTATCTTCAAAATATCTTCCAACACCATCTGAATTATCAAAGGCTTGCACCGTCCAATCATCTCCAGTGATTTTTCTCATTCTAAAGCAACCAAGACAAACCACAGGATTTAAATCGTAATTTGCTATCGTTACACTACTGAAAAGGAATAATCCATATGAAACATCTGCTGTGGCAGATGCTGGAGTACCGATATTTGCTGCTATTGGAGCTTGAGCCAGATTAGGAACACGAGCTATGCCAAATATGGGAGCTGAATTTGCATCGTCGATACAAGCATAAAGATAAAAAGGGACATCTTCTGACCAGATATCCCCCGCAGTTGTCCCAAAAAGATTTCCTATGATTGTACTTCCGCTACTGGCAGAATCCATGAAGGATTGATTGGCATTGATAGTATAGGTCGAAAGCAACCCTGGAGATCCTCTTGTAGGAATGGTGACATAACCCAAATTTAGATTGGATAAATCTAATCCATTTGCACCACAAACACTGAAAACGCCAGCGGCCAATTTCATACCAAGTCGATGCGCTCCCATCGCCTCAAATCGCGCATTGATTCTGCCATTTTGTAAACCAGAAGATTGAGAAGCCATAGTTAATCCTTAATTAAAATGTAGCAATATAATAAGTGAACGATCCAGAAACTGTATTATTATTAGCTGCATTACCTGCAATTTCAGTTGCCGAGTTATTATAAAGATTCAAAGCTGCGTTTTCTCCGCCTGAGGTTGAATCTCCAGTAATACCTGGTGTATAGTGATAAACTGTGGAAGTACTTGTCATGTTTCCATTGGAAAGGATTGATCCAGCAAATGAAGTGGTTCCGCGATAGAGATCGATCGCAGCTCCGCCACCTGCCGTAAACGCATTAGTTCCGCCATAGATCAATTTTCCAACCTGAGAAGCTATAATATAAGCCTTTCCAGCACCAGGCGCAGGAAGGAGCTGTATAGGGGTCGCATGCAACGCTTTAATCTGAGCATTTGTTAAAGTAAAATTTACAGTACTTAAGGTTCCGCTTCCTGGAGTCGCCCAGGTCGGAACTCCGCCTGCAAGGGTTAAGACTTGTGTGTTTGATCCAGCAGCCAGCTTAGCAAGCGTATTAACTCCCGAAGCATAAAGAATATCCCCAGTAGCATAAGTCGTCTGCGCAGTGCCTCCAAAAGTCGCACCCACAGCCGTTCCATTCCAAGTTCCTGTCGTAACAGTACCCAGAGTCGTGATAGAAGTCTGACCAACATATGAAGCCGAAATATCGATGACTGGAGTCGCCCCACCTGTTGAGGTGATTCGATTTGCTGTCCCAGAAACACTGGTAACTGTCCCTGTTGTTGGGGTAGCCCATGTAGGAACTCCACCTGCCAAGGTAAGGACTTGTGTATCCGATCCAGCAGCCAATGCAGATAAAACATTGCTTGCGCTGGCATAAATAAGATCGCCAGCATTGACAGTTGCTGGATAAGAGGCAGCCGACCATGAAGGCTGATTACTAGCATTCGCTATATAAATATTTCCTTGAGCCATTAGAACCTCCTTAAGGGATTAGATAGCCACTAAAATTAGTATAAATGGCTGGAGAAGCAGCTCCAACGACATCAACGACTTTTGTTCCACCAGTTGCAAAAGCAAAAACAGACATTGTCTGACCAGCCGTTAAAGGAACGACAAGCGACCCTGAAGCGGAAAATATTCCTGCTGTTGCCATCGCACCCATGTTATATCTGGCAAACCTGCTCTCAAAAGCACTTCCATTAAAAGCAAAAATCCCTTCTGCATGGGTTATAAGCAAATCTGAAACATTGACAGTTGATTGAAATAAGTAATTGCCATTAGTTGGAGCTGTAAAAACCCCTGTTCCTGTATTATAAGCACTCCCTAGATTGACTAGGGCTGTATCGAAAGGGATTGTATAGACAGTTCCATCACCTGTGACATCTGAAGCTGTGCTTGATCTATAAGCGGAAAATAAGCAAGTTGTCGCTGCACTAGTAGGAACCTGAACCCACCCAGTATTCCCTGTCCCTGAAGCCTTAAGATATAAAGCTCCAGTTGTTGGATCGTGGCTCAACGATGAAGGATTAGCAGAAACAACGCCTTCTGGATCTCCAGTATGATTTATTCTGGATACATCTACAGCAGTTCGCTGCATATCAGAGATATCTCTGGCTGAAGATGGTTGAAGCTTAAAACCACCCCCATAGACAATATTATTCTCAATACCTGCCATTTTATTTCCTTAAGTTACGTCTGTTTCAGCATCCCAGTCAATCGTCAAGGCTGTTACACCTAAAACCTGAAGAACCGCATTGTTTCCAGAGGCCACGAAATAAGCATCCGCAGCAGCTAGAGTGCCGTCCTCATTAAATACGTCCTGGACTCCGACCAATGTAGCTGTCGCCCCATCTGTCGTAAAAGTCGCATAAACGTTATATCCGCAGCCTGCTGGAGTTCCCGATTCATAGCCTTTTACTCTGGCTTCAAATTGGTAAGTTCCTGCGACAGCTCCCAAAGGAACCGAGATCAGATCTGCTGTGACTGCTCCGATTGTTTGCCCGACACCCTGGAAATTACTCGTATCCGACCAAACAGGGACACCGCCAACGACAGTCAAAACTTGACCTTCATTTCCGATTGCTCTCTTTGATAGAGTATTCGCTGCCGAAGCATAAATCATATCGCCTGTAGCATAGGTCGTCTGACCTGTACCGCCGAATGTCGCCCCAACAGCCGTTCCATTCCAAGTCCCTGTTGTGACAGTCCCTAATGTCGTAATCGTTGTCTGACCGACATAATTAGGCGAAATATCAACAACGGCAGCCGTTGTGCCGTTTGTGACTACGATTCGATTTAATGTTCCCGAAACGCTTGTAACTGTCCCACCTGTAGAAGGGGCAGGAATTACTTGAATACTGCTCATTTAAACCTCATACATATTCGATTTCGATCCAAAACGACTTTTCCGTTGGTGCTGGGTCGGCAGAATCATATTTTACATAAAATTGAGTGCCTATCCTTGTGTACATATCATCAGTCTTGTCATCTAAAATCCGACCTGTCTTACCTGGCTGTTTTCTAGTGTCTCTTAATGGATCTACCGTGAAATACAAATCAGCATCGGTATTATTCCAGACGGTGACGCGAAACGCATCGTGTTCGAGGGGAGAGCCTAGGGCGACATAACTTGTGGTTATGTCGCCAAAGGCAACCTCTCTGAGGTCTTCATTTTTTACACTATTACCTGAATTACTCATTGAGATTGCCTCCTAATTAAAGAACAAAGTTTATGGTTCCAAACGAAACTACTTGCACTTGCCAGTCAATATCATTGAGTGGGGTAGCGTCTGCGTCTCGTGTGACACCTGTGATCGTCATCCCTGTTGTGGTCGTACCACTATGAGTAAATGCAAGCGTATAGGCCGCATTTGCTGTCAAAGCAGTTAAGAATACATAAGGGTCTTCCAGAAGTGATCGGTTAAAGACGATAGTCTGAACGTTTGTGACCTTTGAGATCGTGCAAAACGCCTTTCCTCGCCCATCCAATCCAGTTCCCGATTGAGTAGCCGTCACAGCCGAACCATCGATGCTGAACACGTCAACATGAGGGCTTGGCTGCGAGTAGAATACTGGGTATCCTGTATCAGACATCCTAGCCTCCTTAAGCTGTTGCTAAGTTCTTTATGCAACCAACAAATGTTGGCGGAATATAGAAGTTTCCGTACGTTGCATAAAACATTGCAAAGCTGTCCAAGGGTGTTCCTGAGACGTGTAATGGAAAAAATATTGAGTCACCATTTTCAATAAATCCACCGCAATCTTCCCCTCCAGCACCAGTGTCAGGGCGTAATTCCAATGACACCTTCGTTCTGGTTATGGCGTAGATGCGATTTTCCTCTACGTAGGGACTCCAGTGGATTCTGACTGTACGACCATTCAATTTAACAGCAGCAATCTGGCTTCCAGCTTCGATGGAAGGGGCAATTGCAGGCTCTACATAGATGATCGATTTAGCATCTTCACCATCTTCAAACAGACGCAATTGCGTATGGGAGAAGATATAGTCCGATGGCAATACTCCACGTGTCTGGAATCTCATCTCTTGGTCAAGTCTGCGGAACAGCTTGATTGAAGGAGCGGAACCGTTGGCATCGATAGTTTTAGCTGCCCAGCGATAACCCACTGGAACACCGTAAAGACTAGCTGGAGCCACTGTGTCGCAAACACCTTTAAGACCAAACATTTCATTGTCTTTAGATTTTTGCTTATAGAGACGATCGGCAGCCAATGGAACGTCTGTTCCTGTTTGGCGAACGATTCTCAAGATATGGAGATCGAGATCGATATCCGTGATTAAAAAGAGGGATGTTCCTGACGCTACGTTTAGCAAGTCATTTCTAATCCAATTGGCCTCAATCCAGCTTGCAGTCGTGATTGTGACTGAATAGTCACCTGGACTGTTTACTGTAACCGACTGAATAATCCCTAGAGTCCCTGTACCATCTCCAAAAAACTGACGAGCCACCTGCTCATTGAAACTCTGTTTAAGAATTTCCATCGAAAGCTGAGTGGCATCTTCGAATGCCCCAAGATTGTGTCCTGCACGTCTCGCAGCTTTCATCGATTGGTTATCGATAACGCTCGTTGAATAGACGCTCTTAGCGAATAGAACTGGCTGAATGATATAAGCAGTTGAACTTGCTGGCAAAGCACCCGAAGATTGTCCGCCACCGTAGTCAACTAATTGAGCCATTTGAAGTTTGCTACCCACAAACTTTTGGTTTTTCTGGATATAACCAATCAATTGACGGTTATCCCACCCTGCTGCGTCTGTCTCAAAACCGCCGTAAGCGATTTGGTATAGGTTCGACAGATCCGTCAGCGATATCTGCTGTACGACTGAACTCATGTAATCTTACCTTTTTTGTTGTTGTTGCTTCCTCTGCTCTATTTGCAACTTCAACGCTTCAAAAGGAGTCATTTTAGCTAGATCCCTTTCAGGGGATTTGTAGTTAATGGCAGCCGATTTATGGCGTTTAGTTAGCACACGCGCAGCGTCCGTACGCTGAACGTTTCCGACAACGTTCTTGGCTATGTCGAGCAAGTCGCGCTCGTCAAAGTCAGGATTTTGTCTTAAGATTTTAGAAAGTTCAAAAACGAGGGGATCACGAGGAGTCATCTTGGAATTGTACTTCTTCAGGGCATCATAAGACGCTTGCTGGAGTTCTACTTCTTCCGCCAAATCTCCAATCCTAGTAAAGAGGTCTTTCTCATCTTTTATCGTGGACTTCAACACTGGATTTCTGAGAATTTCCTCTCCGAACTGGAAGATTTTTTCCTCTGAAAGTCCTGTGTCTTCCATCAGCTCCATTGAGAGCTTTTGGATTTTGACTTCATTTAACACTTTTGAAGTCTGTTCCTTTTGTTCCTGCAATTCCTGTTTCAGTTCGTAGGATTCACGCTCAGAGGGAGCCATTTTGGATAGGCTCTGAGCTTGTTTCCCTAAACCCTGCAAAAACTGCTTGAAGTCAAGGTCTGGATTAACTTTCTGGACGATTGAAAACATCTGCTTCAACGCACCCATCGGGTTTTCCATTGCCTTCTTCCCTGCATTTACGAAGGGTTCCAGCATCGTTTTCTTTTGCTCAGACAGTTGGCGCATCCTATTTCGGATAGCCACTCCGCCTGCTGCTGCATCACGTAATTCTTTCATCGACATCTTTACTGGCTTGCCATCAGCCTTAAACTCAATCATGGCATCTGGATCTATGTCGAATGCTTCATCGCCTTTTTGGAAGCGGAAAAAGCCTTTTTGGACTTCTGTATGATCGGTTCCTTCTTCGATTTCTGCTCCGTCACCCACTTGTTCGCTATCTCTGGATGGTTTTGGAACATGAACTTCATTTGTTTTTTGCTCTTGAATGGCATTTTTTTTGTTCTCGATTTGAATTTTTAAGGCTTCAAACGGTTCGTAATTTTCTAACTCTTGTTGGCTCACTAGTGCTGTCATGCGAAATTTCCTTTTTGGTCTGAGTTCGCTTTAAATAATATTTTCGGCTGGGGCTGCCGCAGCCTGTTCTTCTTCTACATCAAAAGGGGGAAGTCCCATATCTTCCGCTGGGGCAGAAAGGTTTTCTTCAGGAACACCCCCAAACTCTTGCCCCTCTGGCATCATGGGCTGAGGAGGCTCATTCAACGGCGTAGGGAAGTAAAACATCGGGAACTGACGCAAGGTCAATAAACGCTGCTGGAACCCTGGACTTTCCCTAGCCTGCTCGTACATTAATTTTTCTGTGGCTGTCATGTGACGCTCAAATAAGTCTTTGATTTCCTCTGGGGAAGTCTTGAATTCCATCGTTTGCATGGGGATTCTATGACTGTCCCAGTGAGTGATAAGGTCTTCATATCGCTCTGGATCTTGGATCGGTTCGCCATTGAGCATGTCTTCATTTTCGGATTCCGCTGAGTTGACAGCAGCCGTGACAGAATTGGTGAATTTCTCACTTTGGGAGAGGCCGAGCATATCGACAAAAAGCTCGTCAGGAATAACATTCGGAAACTCGCGCTTGATGGTCATCATAAGCTGAGTTCGGGCAGCCTTAGAATTAGCTAAATTCCCTGTAGTAGAGAGTTTAACGTCATAGACTTTTTGCAGATTTTCTGGTTTGAAATATTTAAGATTTACCTTATTATTTCGACCTACGATTTTGATGAGACGGTCTTCATCTTCATCATAGTGATCCCTGGCACATGAAATAATATTACGGAACAGATGTTCCATTGATTTGATATGGTTTTTGATCGAAGGAGCTGCGAGCTGCACACGTTGATCCTCAAAGTGCTGGAGAGCGATAAAGCTATCAAGCTGAGCATTCGGCGTGTCCCCCCTCGTCATTGGGGTAGTCATCCCCATTTCGAGCAAGTTCTTCTTAAGATCGTCTCGGAATTTGAAGATCGAGCTTGTGTTCGTCTGAGGTGTCTCAATCGAAGGTTTATGATTCCCCCTCCACTCCATGACACAGATGCCGTTGGGCATCCTCTGAGCGTCAACTCCGCTTGTTTCGTGGACGAAAATTTTAGGACTCTCAGCTTCAAGATTGTTGTAGATCTGATTTGTCAGACGATTAATGCCACTAGTGATTGGACGTGTGTTGCGAGCGAGCATCGGGCAGCACCGTGTGCCGATCCCTATGTCCATTTCGCTGAATCGGATCAGAGGCAACCTTCTATTCTCGATTAGGCTAGGATTCTCAATGAGCGTCTTATTAACCAACAAGACATCCTCGGTACACATGATGTACCTGCCTTCAGGCAGGAATGGATGTGATCGATGAAAAAATTTATAAACCAGAGTATGATTCTGCGTAGTTTTGTCAAAACCCCCAACAGCATCGTATCTTACCTTTCCTTCGGCCTGCTTGAACTTCTGATTGTACTTTTTCTCAAGGTACTCTGTTTCCATCCAGTCTACCCAGTAAAACCAATTGCAGTCCTCATAGCGGAATTTAGGATCGAGCATCACATGATATGGCATCGGATTTGCCAGGGTCACATCGCCGTGCCGTAGATATTTTCTTACTTTTATTAACTTACCTTGCTCGTCAACTATCTCACGGCCTTCTTCGTCCACCATGAAGATGTCTTCATTGGCATAGACTTTAGCCTCTTTGAGCAAGTCCCCTGCTTCCTCATCCCACTCAGGAATGACAAACGCTTCACCGAAGATGTTTTTCTGGATCTCCCATTTGATCCTCTGAAGATCGATATCCAAGTCGTAAGAGTAGCTGTCGAGCCACATTTTCACGAATTTGGCAGCGATCTTATCTTTATAGTCATCGTTATTCGGCAAGACCTGCGCCGTCAATTCGTTGGATACAACCAGGCTGACGGAATCCATCACCAAGCGATAGAATTCATTGATGAAGATCTCGTCAGGCTGGTCGTCAATGACACCCTGTTGGAGGTAAACAGCCACCATCGGGCTAAAGAAGTTTGGATTTACACCCAAACTAAGGAAAATGCGTAAATTTGCTTTCTGTTCGCGGAAAACTGGCTGATAATACATTTGCAGGTAAGTATCAGTCGTTCTGAACCAATCTAAAATGTCACCTTCGTCTTCTTGATTTACAGTATAAAACGGTTTAACATAAGGAAGATTCTTTTGGGCGAAATACCTTGCTGCGTCTTCCCTCATCTACTCTTCCTCTTTACCGCCAAAAGCTATTTTCATAGTTTTCATTCGGTTTTCCTTGATTTTTTTCTGGGCTTCTAACAAAATGCCCTCTTTCTCGCGGAGTTCTACTTGATACTTCTCGAAATCAGTCTTGCTTAATAAACTTCTTTGGATGTCATCGAAGCGATCGTGCATGATTACATGCCGTTTATCATTTTCAATCTGAAGACATCGAACTAGTCTATCCCACTCGTCTTTGCTGGCTTGCCAGTAAGTATCTAAATCGCTTCTAGTCGCCATGACTAGGAATTGCTTTTGTAAGCCTTCTACCAGTTCGTTATGTGCCTGCATAAGGATCTTATTCCTCTCACGCAGCTCCCACAACGCATATCCAATCGTGAGTACACCCACAAAAATCATGTATTCTAAAATAATCATTTTCCTGCTATGTGCTATATACAATTTTTAAGTTGATATAAACAATAATTTTATTTTGGCACAAGGAATTTTGGTGGGATTTTACAAACAGGTAAACAAAACAGAAAAGCCTAACCAGGCTGAAGCTCCAGAAAAACCCAAGTATTACGCAAAAAAACAGAGCGTTTCTCAGGAAAGAAAAGAATTTACCGAAGAGCTATCGGCCAGTTTCATGGAAGACTGGGAAAGCTTAAGAGTCCGACACCGTGGGCAAGTTGAAATCATCGACTCCTTCTTCATCCAGGGTAAAAAATACATTTTCGTCCGCTTTGGCCGTAAAGGAGCCAAAACAGCTACAAACATCGATATCGCCTGGCGTTTCGCCTATGAGTTTCCCCGATCGACTATCTACATTTGCCTACCAACCATCACCCAAGCCATCGAGGTTTACTGGGACGAAAAGCGTATCCAATGGTGTGACATTCAAGACCCCTGGATGTGCGAAAAATACATCGATCACGTGGATAACAACAAGCACATGATAACATTCCGAAACGGAAGCACGATCAAGCTGATCGGAACATGGAGCGAATCACGAGGAAGAGGAACCCAGCCTAACCTGCTGATTGTGGATGAATTGGCCGATTGCTCTGGGGAATATCTCGATGCGATGGAACCTAACCTTGCTGCCAAGCCCGATGCCCGATGCGTGATGTCAGGTACTCCCCCGAAAAAGCGGAATCATTTCCATGAATGGGAAGACCGAATCCGTGCCAACGTTGAAGGCTTCCGCCTGCACTATTCGAGCTACATCAACACGGCACTCCCCCATCTTGCGACTTGGCTGGATAACAAAAAGCTTGAGCTGATCGCCGCAGGAAAAGAGGATGTCTGGCTGAGGGAATATATGGCGGAAGACTGCTTCCGTTCCGACGACCGAGTTCTCCCTGACATAAAATTCACCGATATCGAGGACATGATGAACCTTATTCGCTTCAGCGATCCAAGCTCATTCCATCCAGTTGTAGGCATTATCGTGCAGGAAGATAAGATTTGTCTTACCTTTTCCGCTCTGCTCCATTCTAGGTACGTAGGCACAAAGATTTACACATTCGAGTCAAAAATGGTATCGCGAATATGGGATTTTGGATACCATGCACTTAACGCATTAATTCAGTCAAGGATTGACCACTACGCTACGATTTTTTCAAAACCGTGGCGGAAAGTCGTCTCTGACGAAACGGATACGTTGACGCACGTTTTGCCTGGATTCTTTGATGCTCGCAAAGACTTGAAATGGAAAAATCGTGGTATCCCACTCCTTCGGGAAATGATACTCGCGAACTCTATTCAATTTGCCACTCCCTCTTCGGAAATTGGAGTGGAGGCTCAGAATCTTTTAAAGGAGGACGATGTACGTGACTTTCCGAACGTGTGTTGTATGGCTATGTTGGCGAATGAATATTATCAGCCAGCATCGCTATCAAAAACTGAGAAAGAGATATGGGACAAGTACGCGCCCTTGCGCGATGCTGGAATCCCTGCCCCTCTTCCCAGAAAAAAAGGAAAAATGCTTTTTCAAAAGAACTGGCATTAAAAATATAAACGATCTGTAGAAAGATCAAAACCCGATTCGAAGATCGGGTTTTGAAGATGGATACAGGTGCTTAATTAACTTGACCGAAAATTAAGCTATGGAACGACTCTTATGACAAATACAATCACATATCTGCCACATCCACAGTCTAGCAGTATATGCACTTTTCTGTCACAGGGTTTTTTCCGTAGCTTATTTCTTAAAAAAAGGAATATAAATGGAAAAAACTTCAAATCCACAATTCAAGCGTTTCCGTTCTAAAAAAGAGCAAGACACTTTAACAATACCTACCCACATTCTTTACGATAAAAAGATCACTGGCAACGCCGTAAAATTATTATTAATCATCTTTGACTATGGCAATCGTCCGAATTGGGTTTTGAGACAAGGCCATTTAATCATCCAGGCAAATATGGGATGGGACGCTTATCAAAACGCAATAGTTCGACTTATTGAAGCTGGATATGTCAGAAGAAGTCGCATTAGAATTAAAGGAGTTTGGCAGTGTTATGAATATGAATATTGCATTTATCCAGAGCTAAAAACCGACCCAACAGAAAACACTGAATCTGTGATAAATTCAACTGAGCCAGATGGGGTTACCCAAACTGGATTATCCAAATTGGAAAACCCTGACTTTACGTCTTGTTATAAAGAACGTCTTGGTAAAGAAACAACACCTGCTATCGCAGAAAGCAAGCCTTCGGCAGGTGGTGGTCTTTCAGAAAAAGAAAAACAAACACAAATTCTCTTGAAAAATCATAAAGTCAAATTTAACACCTTGAAATTCTTTTCGACTCAGGATGAGCAAGTCATACGAGATGCAATTGCCGCTTATGAGCAACAGCTAGCTAATGGAACTCAAATAATTTCAGTAGATGCCTATCTTAGGACTTTAGTCAAAGAACGCAAAAAACCTAACGCCGAGAAGATTGATCCTGTAGAGCTTGCCGAGCAAAATGCTGCTATCCAGGAATCGCAGATTTTGTTAAAAACAGTTCAAGCGCAAAAAGTAGAATCTGAATTCGCTGGTAGATTAAGACCTGGATTTGATTTTAGAATTTTCAGTGATCGTATTGAATTTAAAAAACCTGACGGTATTGCATGCGTAGGATTTTTAGATGAAAAAGTTATTGAAACACTAACATTTTTTTGTAAAACAAATTTAAACAAATAATGGATTTTGATGTCAGAACGTATTACCGTAACCTATCTGAGTATTTCAGATAAGCCAGGCAGCATTGTTTGTACGATGGGCATGCACATCATAAGCATGGACTTCTACATGGCTAAATTGCTCTTGATTCGCCGAAAAGATGGCGGGCTGTATATTGCCTACCCTAACGAAAAATATGTCTCAAACAAGACAGGACGCGAAGAATTCTCGAATTACTTTTGGTTCGGGAAGAAAACCGCTGACTTCTTCCAGATCGAAGGCTTTAAAGCAATTCAAGCCTATTGCCAACAAAAAGGCATACCCGATCCCACCAATGGACAACCCCCTATCTTAAAAAATCCTCCAACTTCGGTTTTTGAATCTTGACAAAAAGACTCATAATTTCCTAGTGTATTACCGACATACAAACGAGGAAGTTGTGAGAAAAAAGATAGGGAAAAATGAAGTCGTGACTTTTAAGTGTCCAACCGCTTTGGCCGTTCACCTAAAAAGTATTGCCATGTCCTATACCAGGCAATCAGGAAAACTTTACACTTTAAGCGATCTCATTCGAGACACTCTGCGTCAAATTTTTCCTGAACCTAAGCAATTAGATTTTACCGAGGATTCCAATGTGGTTCAAAACAAAAGAACAGCTCCCCCCTCAAAAGATGAGAGTAATGGCGAAAAATCCATTTCACGAAGCGATCTCTTGGGTTGATGGGGTAAACGAACTTGGACGACCAAGATGGTTCCATGACTCATGGGAGCATGCAGATGATTTTGTTACAGAATGGAGATATTTAAATGAAGAAGTTTAAAATTCAATTAATGAAGAATGTTTTTACTACTGAAGAGATTGATGCTCCCGATCGCGAAACAGCTCTTGCAGTAGTTGAGGAGATGATTGAGAAAGATAATATCGATGAATTTAGTACAGAACATGAAGATTGGCAAATCGATAGTATTGAGGAGGTTTAATGATAAAGGAACCAATGCCACATGAAAAAATGAGCGATGATGAGATTAAAGCATCTATTTGCAATATTCAATCTTACGCGATAAATGGGCAACAAAAACATCCGAATTTAGCTTATTTTGATTATATTGAGAAACTAGCTACTAAACTAAAAAAACATTTTTGCCCTGAAAAGTTTTCGGTAATGAAAGTTTCCGTAAAAGAGCTATCTGAAATGATAGCCGAAGCACCTGTAGATTTACCTACAATGGATTTAGCATTTCCTTCACCATTAAATAATGATGGAGACAAAAGCAGATTTTTATCAGAACCTAGAAAAATGACGAGGCCAGATGAACGGAAAGATTGAAGAATACATTTATGTGCCTGTGATTATTACGCAGTGCGGAACTATCGAGTCATCGATTGCCCCTGGATTATGTGAAGGAGGTAGCTATTTTTTTGAGATGGAAAGAATGGCTAAGCACATGCTTACAGAGGTTATGTTGCACCCAAGCACTAGCGGAGGCGAGGGCAAGTTGATTAAGTATAAGAGGGTGGAATAATGGAAATATGCGCCCTTATATCACTTGTTGGAATGGTTTTGGGTTTTAGGCTTGGTCGATACGTCAGAAATATCGAAGAGAGGCTTAAAATGGGAGATATGTCTCATAGTTGCAAACCTCATCACTGCAATAAACGAGGTGTCAGTTGTGTTTGCCTAGAACGTCCCAATGGAGAATTTTGGGTCAAAGAATACGGCACAGATAAACAAAAAGAAGGTCGAACATACCAAGTCAATTTCTGCCCTTGGTGTGGCGTGAAGGCTGAAATTAAATATTATGGAGATTAATGAAACAGGAAAGTTTAACCTTAGCCGATAAGGTGAATTTATATGCAATACTGGCTTGCTGTCTTATTGGCTATCGGTATGATTTAGATATCTTTTACAATTTTGCAATAGGGTTTTCTCTTGGAGCTGTCGTTTCTAATGGTCTTTTTCTTCGAATAGATTATCTGATTGCAAAAAGAAATGCCGAATCTAGCTGGAAGAAAGCTAGGGAAGTTGAAAAAGAACTTAATGACAAATTGGATGAAAAATGGAGAGCAAGTGAACGCAGTTGATTTTTTTGAGCAGAAGCTCGAACACATAAAACCCCGATTGAATGAAGATGAACTTTTGCATGTGCAGGCGTTGATTAATTACGCCCGAAATCTTGCGGATGACTCCTTCCCTCATCACAATCCTATAGGAAAAGAAGAGCTAATAAACAAGGCATATCTATTTGCTAAAAAAAAGCATGGAAATCAATTAGATGATGAAGGTAAAAATTATTTTACATTTCACGTCTATCGCGTTTACAGATGCCTTGAAACTTTAGTGCCTGGAGAATATGAGCTTCTTTGCGCTGCTCTTTTGCATGATACTCTTGAAGACACTGAAACTACCTACGCAGAACTAGTTAAAGAATTCGGCAAAGACATTGCCGAGCTTGTCAATGAAGTTACTCACGAAGGAAAGCCAGATGAGAAGGGTTTTTTCTTTCCCCGATTGAATTCCAAGCGTGGCATTATGCTTAAATTCGCCGACCGACTTTCTAATCTTTCTAGAATGAATTCATGGAATATTAAAAGAGCTGAACAATACTTACGAAAGAGCAAGTTTTGGAGGAGTGAATGAGCTGTATCCTGCACCCCGAAGACTCAACAGATTTTGCACGAATGAAACAATATTATGACACTCATGAAGTACCGTATACCCTTTATGAGGGTAACGACAGATTTAAGGGAACTCCAGTCCCAGATGGATATGAAGCGATTTATATCCCTAGAGACGATTGGGGTATTCCTGACTCATTACAATTAAAGAGGAAAACGAATGAAAAACAGCACTCGAAATAAAATTCTAAAATGGGCGATTTTTTTCGCTTTATTCTTTTTTGGGCTATTTTGCTACATGAAAGACTATGGGTATTGTTCAGAATACTCCCAGTCTTACGAGCTTCACATGCCTTTAGAGAAGGAGTTTCAGCTTCAAAATCATGTGTGTCGTAGTCAATGGGGAGGTCGTCATCCTCAGCAACCATCTCAAAGCCAAAAAGTAAAATGGCAGGAAGCTTATGACAATCATCATTTTAATGCCGTCAGAACCTATAACGATGCGTACAATCGGGTTTGGTTTTTACCTAATTTAACTTGGAGACAAATCGGTCGAGATGCCTGGGTGGCCGCTTGTTCGATGGCTTCGACAAAATCCCCTACGGCTGCTTTAGTTGTGGCTTTTTCTACAATGCTGTCGCAATATGGACTTCATTGTTTGGATGAATGGGACTATATCGCTGATAAGCTCTATTGGTCACAATACCATTTTGAGCAATGTCAATATTATGCAGATCTTTTACACAATTAAGGAGAAAAAAATGAAAAAAGTAATAAGCGTAGCCTTTATGTCTCTGATAACTTTTATGACTTGTAATGCCTCGGAAATTGTTCCTAGCGCACAATGCACAATAAAATCCCTAGATGAATCTCATCGCATTGTCTCTGAAAAAGATATTTGGAAAAGGGAATATATTTTTCATAAAAACAACGGAACTAAAACCTATAATGATGCCTTTCATAAGTGCAAACATCTTAAGGTCACAGTCCTTAGAATGAAGGCTACACACTGCTTTAAAGAAGCTGTTGATATAGTTGGGACACCTATCCCAGGTGCTGAGCTTGTGGAGACTGTTAGAAGATTATTAATCGATGCTGGAGTATATGAAGGTAAGGAATGGCATTATATCGAGAATAAACTGACTTGGAGTCATTATTATTTTGAGATGGCGGACTATTATTGGAAACTCATCATGGATCAGGGAGAAGACCCAGAATGTCAGAGCTAGATTTATTGATAAGAAAAATATTTTCTGAGCATGCAGACAGAATTATAGACCTGGTGATAAACCAGGTCTTAGAGGATGTTATGGATATTGTCTTGGATGAAATTTATAAACAAAACCCAGATATTCCACTTGTGAATTCTCATCAAATATTATTGGAAAGTGTCATCAAAAGACTTAGGCCAAAACAGCCCTCGCCTTTGGATGCCGATTATGTGGATCACAAATGGAAGAAATAAAACCTAAAAGATATGCCAATGCAGTATTCAGCTTCACGGAAGAGGAAGTTGTTTGCCTACTCTATTGTATTGGTCACACTTCACACCACCTGATACTTGACGACAATGAGAAAAGGATTTGTCTAAAATTACAGGAAAAGCTTTGGAAAGGATCTAAGGTAATATCGAGAATGCAAAACTATGAAGAGACACAATGATTAGCGAAGAATGGTTAAAAAAAGCTGAAGAAATTATGGATAATAGCACCTGTTGGGAAAGCCTAGAGGATGAATTATTAAAATTGTATTGTTTGCTTTCACGATGCTCTTGTCAGAAAACTTCACAAGGCGTAGAGATTTTAACTAGAGAATATGTCGTAGGAAAGCTTGTAAGAGTTCTTAGTAAGGTTCCTATTATTTTAGATGGAGACACTAAAAGACTTTATGCAACTTTAAAAATGGAATCAATTAAACCTCAGCTTTCTGGTGAGAATGAAGAAAAAAATTAATTTATGTCATATTTGTCGTAGCAAAATTGAATCTGGAAAAATTTGTAATGGATGCAAAAAAACTGCAAAAGACCAAGCTGTTCAAATGAGAAAAAAAGTTGAAGAGGCTTTGCAAAATGAAAAATGAAGTAATAGTCACGATTTTTCACTACAAAGATGACAAGGGATGGGAACATGAAAAGCGAGTTGAAGGCGACATAATTCATCATAAAGTCTATCGAATTCCAAAGAAATCAAGCATGGGAAAAACATCTCTGCTTAATAATGAATCACCAGAGCTTCCTAAGCAATTAGAAGCTTATGAATTTGATTTTATCAAAGAATCTTTCGAACACTTTTCTTTGAATTATTATATCAAGCATTTTTACTACGAAATGAGGTGAATAAAGATGAAGTTTGAATATAAATTTATTAAAATTGAAGGTGAAGACGATGAGTTTGAGTATTGCAATACTTGTCAATGTCCTGCTCCTTTATGCGAATTTGATAATCCTGATATGAGAGAAAGGAAAGAAACTCCTGTGGTTCTTTTATGCGAAATTTGCTCTTCAACTACTTTAGGATCGCAAATTCGTTCATACAATGAATCCGTTACGCCTTTATCATTGGCTCAAGCATTAAATCTGGTTTTAGATAAAATTTCTATGATGGTGCAAAATGGGAAATAGAGCAGAGTGTCCAGTTTGTAAAGGATGGTCTTCAGATATCTACAGGGCATTACATTATGATTATAAATCTTGCCCAAATTGTGAAGCTCCGCATGAAGTTTTGACCAAGTGGGCAGAAGTGCGCGAGCAAGTCGAAGAGCTAAAAGCCAAAAGAACTAATAAAGACATGCTTGATATGATTCATAATGTAGAGACAGAAAACGCTATTTTAAAAACTAAATTATCTAGACTGGAAAAAGTTTTGGGCTATGATGACACTGTTGTAAAACCAATACTTGACGCTATTAAAATCCTAAATAATGAGGAAGTCGAAGATGAGTGAAAACAGTGAATTACCCACTAAAAGAGTCTCTATCAAGTTCCTCTTCAAAAACGAAGTCGAACATACATACGTCTTGCAAGTTCCAAATGCCGAGATAGGAACCCTTCAAAAGTTTCTGATTGATGGTGCAAAGAACGATTGGATTCTGATCCCTGACTCTCAGGAAAAAGGTCGGTTCTGTTTAGTGAAGACTGAAGAATTGGTCTGTATCCAGACTACAATGTGAGCAAGTCAAAAGGGGAGGGAGAAATCCCCCTCCCCTCTTATTAAGCAATAGCTGCACCAACTTGAAAACCGCATTCCCACATCATTAATGGAACCGCCCCTGCTGTGCCTGTATCTTCTAGAAAATAGAAGAATGGCATTACAATAAGTCCATTAATAAATGAATATGCTGCCGTTACAGTAGGCGCACTTCCATCGATTCGATATGTCACAGCTCCTGCTGCATCCACATCAATCTGTAGCGTGTGTGTCTCTGTATCCAGCCAATTATCAGTCGTGTCTGTGCTAACTGTAGCTGCTGACGCTAGAATTGTTTCAATGGTGATGTTTCCTGCAATTACATTCAAGACTGCCATATTGGCATAATCATCAATGTTAGCCTGATTGGCCGCGACTTGGCGAAAACCGACTGCACAGTCATCTGTACCTGAAACATCGGCAATAGAGAATCTAGCTCTCAAAAAGAAAGCAGGGTCTGTACCGATAATAAAGGCTGTTGGCTGGCTTGCTAAAATACCGTGATTTAATTCTAAGCCATCATTCGCTGTGGCATCCATAGAACCCAGATCTAGCCCAGAGGCTGAAATAACTGGGGCAGTGATTGTTTGTGTTCCGAGAATTGAATATTCAAAAGCAGTTGTAGGCAGAATCAGGACATTATTGTCCCCTGCCGTTCCTCCTGCTGCTCCCCCACCAACTTTAGAAGTCGCTGGGTTATTTTGGAATGTCTCGTAGACATACTTTTCGTCCCAATATCTTCGGTTGATAGCATCCGAAAATTGGAATTGTTTGATATCTTTAGTTGCTGTCATTGTGTTCTCCTAATAGGCTTTTAACCGCCCCTTGGAAGAACTTTTAGTAAGTCTCTCCGCCGTATGGTACGCGACGACCCTCTTTTGCTACTGGGGACATCATGTTTGATCCATACTTTTCTCTTCCAGGTTGAGTGATTTTATTCTCTTCCTTTCTAGCTCCTGCACCTTTGGGGTTACTCATTTTTGGTTCTAACGTTGAAACCTTACTGCCCCTGCCTGCTTTAAATTCATTCATATTCCCTCCATTGGGTTACATGGGAAAACTACACAATTTTGAATTTAATCAAAATAATATTTTCAAGATTTCTGTTCTTCTATCTTTTTTACTGGAGAAATGGTGATGGCAATATCGTAGTTCCACTGGGTGTTTACCATTAAAGCCCTGAAAGCTTTTCTATTAAACATCATCTCTTTAATTGTTTTAATATCCATCTTGTCAACTAAATCCTTAGTATTCTGAGCTAAAGTTATAAGTACTTTTTTATGCTGTTCTAGGATCTCATTGATCTGCTCTTCAGTTAAGGTCGTTTCCATTCACCCTCCTCTTGATACCAATATTCAATTTTCCATCCATCAAACTCAGGTGGCAATAGAATATAAGAACCTCCTCGAAGTTTCGAAGCTCTATGTTCTCCCTCAAAAATCTTTCCGTTATAATCCTTGAAAAGGAACTTACCTTCTCCAGGCATGGAATGCGCCCACGGAGTCCATCGAGGATCGTTGTTTAATACGATTTTACCTTCCCATTGATAGGCTTCTACACCTTCCCCAGGAATCGTTTTAATGTATCTTTGTTTTAATGGATTATTATCTTCTTTATCTCCATAAGATTTTTCCACAAAGATTTTTCCAGCTCCCCAACATTGCTGTCTTGCTGGCTTACTTTCTTCTGGGGTTATTGGCACATCGGGCGAATAGCTAGAATACCCCTTAAAAGCAACATCGGCAGGATCATAGAAAGGAGAAATGTGATCTCTTCCATGTGTGATGTTTATTTGCGCTCTCACTTGCTGATTACGCCATGTCCACCACTCCCCTGTCGAATCTTGCGCACAAATCCATTGCAAATCATGCTCGACCCCATTGTCTATCCATCCATAGGCTAAAGCTTTTCCCTTTGGCGTAACTACTGGGATAGGTGGATCTAGTTGCAGCATGCACCCTCCAAAGGTGGTTGAGGAATTGCCATTACAGGGCGATTACATCTTTCCATTTCCCTATATTTAAAATGGTCAACATGATGTCTCAGCATATCCCATCCATAACTCCATTCGGCAGAATTGATCGGGCATTCTGTGACGATCTGCAACAATGTATTGTATATTCCTTGAACTTGAGCTGCATATTTTTCATTATCGACTGTGGCTTCATTTAGCTTCATTTTGTCCCTCATTGATTTTATCATTGTGTTTGCACATAGCTTCATACGCTTCTTCAGTGCCTAATATTTTAGCCTTAGCAACAAAGTTGTCACAATCATGCAAAAGCCCAAAGAAGATCACTTTCTTTTCATTTGTCGTTAAAACAACTTCAACCAAAAAAGTAGGGGGTATCGATAATTGATCCCCTATCTCTATTGTGCAATGACTAAATTGTTGTTCTCTAAAAATTGCAGTCGGAAATTGAATAAACCTATCTTGCTGTCTTACTGGCTTATTGGCTTCAACAACCTCGATAAGCCTCTCTACAGCTTCTTGGACGGCATATACCGAACTACAAACATCTGAATTGTCTTGAACAAATTGCTCGTCATAGCACCGACTCATTTATCCTCGATCTTTTTAAAAGGCTCAATCTTTGGATCTGTTGAGACTGGAGCTTTTTCAAGCTTCATTTCCTCTTCTACGCATTTAGTAAAGGCATACTCAATTGCCTGATCGCGATGCTCAAACCATTTGATATGCTGCATAGCATCTTCTTTATTGTATCGGAAAACGTTGTAACCTAAATTTGCCTCTACTGCTTGAAATAAGATGAGATCTTCCCCTTCTTCAAGATTAGAGACTTTTGTATTGCAACATTCCACCAATAGACCATTTTTTATTTTATAAAATCTTTGATAGAGCACGTATTGTTTAAAATCTTGCATTGGATTTCCTTAATGTTGAGTTGGCATGTTTGCTGGCATTTCTTCAATTCTCATGTAGCTCTGGAGAACTAGACGGTATTTGGTCATATTAATCAGCGTGCTATTGCAAAACACTTGCTTGCCCTGGCTGACGAATTCTAATAACTTGTCCTGTCCATAATTTGAATAATCAAATTTCTGATCTTCCAAAGCCTTCATCAAAAGCTTAGTCAATCCGACTCCATTCTGAGTCAAATAAAGTTCAAGACCAGCTTTGATTGATAATGCAATCGCATCATTCATTTGTTTGATTTTCTCTAAGTCCTGATCCGTCATTTCCTGATTCGGTGTTGCTTGCTCCGTCATCTGGTTCTCCTATGAAATTTAAGATTTTTTCGTGAAAATCCTTTGTATCACGAATTTGTGTTAGCATCAACAAAAACGATTTAACAGATTTCAGGATTTCTGCTGATCTTTGACGATCTGCCTCCATTTTGTTTATTTTCCATAGAATGCCATAAGACCAGTTAATCAGAGAGTTCTTAAGATTTTCCTCCACGGCCTCATTCAATTGTCTATTGAGATCGCTGGCAAAATTATTCAACGTCTCATCTTCTTGTAATGGAATTGCAGCTAATTCAGCGAATCTTTCAGGGGTCATTTCAGCTTCCTTTTTAGGCTCTATTAATGAAGTGATATTGTCATTCATTCCATTAAAAGGATTGTTATGGAAATAATCAAAGCCCTCTTTTAAGAGGGGGACAGTTGTTTTAGGCATCAATTCAAATCCTTTTTAACATTTCTGAACATGGACTCGATAGCCTGACAAATTAGTGTTGACTTGTCAACCTTTTCCCCCATCATAATCTTCATAGTATAAATTTCATTTAACATGGATTCATGGCTTTGAGTGAGATAAAAAGTCACCTTCTTTTTACCAGAGTTTTGATATTTGCCTTGAGATATGGCTTTTACTGGAGGTGTTTCTCTTTTGCTTTCAGCTCTTTTAATCTGATTCTTTAATTTGATTTGAAGGTCATTTAAGCTCTTCATTTCGCCCTCCTTACAATCTCATCACACAGTAATTTATAGGCCAATGCACCTGAGCATAATTCATCGTAATCAAACACAGGTTTGTGATGTGCCTGAGCTTCGTTCAACTTTATATTTACAGGGATTTTTGAATCAAAAACCAGCCCTCCTAGAGAGGTATCTACATTCTCTTTTATCTGTCTTGCCAAATTTGTTCTCGTATCAAAAAAAGTAAGTATCACTCCCAAAATAATAGTTTCATGTTTAATAACAGATGCTATGTCATTGTTTACATAATCCAAAGTATCTATAAAGTTTGAAACTCCTTCTAAAGCAAAATAACCTAATTGAAGAGGCATTATAATATAATCAGATGCTATAAAGGAATTTATGGATAAAGTGCCAAATGTAGGAGGGCAATCAATCAAAATAAAGTCATAAGGTAGCGCATATTCCTTAAGTTTTTTACGTAACTTAAATTCTTTAGCTCCATGCGAGGACAGCTTCATTTCAGCTAAAGCTAACCAGTTCCCTGCTGGAATTATATCAATATTATTAAATTGAGTTTTTTGAACTACATCATAATAATTTGTTTTATCAGATGTTAATAACTCGCACATTGAAAGAGTTTTATTATCAATAGAGTTCTCTGCCCCTACACCTATACTACAAGACCCTTGAGGATCTGTATCTACAAGTAAAACCCGATATCCCTTTCTAGATAGCCCTGAAGCTACATTTATAGTAGATGTTGTTTTTCCAACTCCACCTTTTTGATTCGCAAATGCAATTGTTTTCATACGCAATTAACCCCCAGATTAATCCAGCCAGTATGACAGTGAGACAGCAATTAATGCAAGGTAAATCTCTTCCTTTTGAAAATAAAATGTGTTGACAAATATGTGTAGGTGTGATTATGATGTGGCATCAATTCAAATAGATTAAAAGAATAGCTTGCGTTGACAGAGAATACGATTACGTGTTAAAATAATTTTTAATATTGATATAATATAAGCTTTGCTTATA
>Ga0157376_10000229_pt1 | contig 39197 bp, 32 predicted proteins | sample M45metaG_FD_121801 | JGI IMG/M metagenome (GOLD analysis project Ga0157376, IMG submission 121801) | Miscanthus rhizosphere microbial communities from Kellogg Biological Station, Michigan, USA - M4-5 metaG | ecosystem: Host-associated > Plants > Roots > Rhizosphere > Soil | place: USA: Michigan...
AACATCATTGGTTTCCTATCAAACATGCTATTAAAAACCAACTAGCTCAATCCAACATTGATCTTTTTACTGCGGCTGAGCATGTACTCGCCAACAAATTAAGTTAAACAGTTTATGCTATAATACACAAGGTACTATCCTTGTGCTTCAACGTCATTCACGTGAGAATCCTTATTACAACGTTCAAGTGTATGATCTTGATAAAAAAACAATTTGTTACGATACCCATGATGTGGCGAATAACGCAGAGCATGATATTGTGCCATGCATCCAGATGAATGCTCAGCGCACGCGATGTTTATTGGCGGGAGTCGCTCGCCGTTACCGGGTTGTAAGCATGGTTGATGGAAAGGTGATATATACAGCTCCAGAACACAAAGGCTTTCAAGGAAAAAGTGTAGAAGATATCACAAAACTACCTCAGTATTCGGGTAGAGATGGTGTTCTAATGGAACAGTACAAACGAATAGTAGGTAAAGACTATTTGCTAAAACACAGCCTTGCGCGCATTGTTGCCTACTGGACTTCTGGAGATCAAGAGATTGTGACGACCGATTGGACAGATGAAAATGAAATATATGATGCGCATAAGCATACGCTTATAGGAAGATTACCCTATAGCTTCTGTGATACTATCATGTTCGCTCAGGATGCATCACGTCCTGATGTTTCTTGGGCGTTGACTAAGGAGCAGCGCGTTGATGATATCGGGGTGTGGCGACTCCCGCAATTGGTCCAAAAGGGTTCTCAAGCACCCACTGCTCTTGCACAATCTTAAAGAGCCTTCAGCGCAATGGTTATTGTTATAGGGGATGGGTGGTTTTGCACAAGACCAATCACAAAATCTATTTTTTAGGCTATTCTCTCTATATAAAGCCTTTTTTATAAGAATGATTATGCAAAAACCGTATTTTTTATTTGAGATTATCCACCAATCAAAACGCTCGCGAGCACGGGTCGGACGCATCCATACTCCGCATGGGGTCATAGATACCCCAAATTTCGTCGGAGTTGGAACTAATGCAACGATGAAGGCTCTCGATAGCTCCATGGTGGAAAGTGTTGGCTTGCAGCTTATGTTTTGCAATACCTACCATCTTATGATCCAACCGGGCGCCAAAGTAATTCAACAAGCAGGAGGATTGCATACATTTATGAATCGTACGTTGCCGATTATTACCGATTCTGGTGGATTTCAGGTTTTTAGTCTTGCTTATGGATCAGTGCATGATGAACTGAAAAGCCGTGGACAAAAGAAGCATAATGGTGGGGTACTTGAGATTAATGAAGATGGCGTGCTGTTCAGGTCATACAGAGATGGGCAGAAGATCTTATTAACACCAGAAACATCGATACAGGCGCAAAAAGAGCTAGGTGCTGATATCATTATTCCGTTCGATGAGCTTCCACCTTACCATATTGATGCCCGAAAACTTAAAGTATCACTTGAACGTACGCACCGTTGGGAAAAGCGTTCGCTTGATGCGCATCTACACAATCCGAATAATCAGGCAATGTATGCCGTGATCCATGGGGGGATTGACCCTGATTTACGCGCGCAGAGTTGTGCGTATTTAAGTTCATTACCGTTTGATGGGTTTGCAATTGGTGGTTCGTTGGGTAAAAATCATCAGGAGATGCTTGCTATGTTGCAGCACACCATGCCCCGCATTCCGGTCGAAAAACCAAATCATCTTTTGGGTATTGGCGATTTGGCATCACTTGAACCATGCATAGCTTTGGGAATCGATACGTTTGATAGTTCGCATCCCACACGCTGTGCGCGCCATGGGTTGCTTTTCACCTGGCAAGGGCCTAAAAAAATTATGAGCAGTGCGCATAAGACTGCATTTGAACCGATTGATCGCTCGTGTACGTGTTTGGTATGTCAAAAGTATACGTTGGCGTATGTGCATCATCTGTTTAAGGCAAAAGAAATGACGGGCTACCTATTAGCATCGGTGCATAATTTACATTTTATGGTGCAACGTATGGCGGCGTATCGTGAGCAAATTTTACGTAATGAGGTATAACATGAAAATAATTAGTTCCCGCCAAAATCCAGAGATTATTGAAGTTATTCGTCTCAAGCATAAAAAGCATCGAGATCAGCGCAATCAATTTTACGCTGAAGGAATACGTACCTGTAGCACGTTAATGCAATCAGGCATACGACCCGTGATGTTGTATATTACGCAAGAGGGGTTTCAAGCGTGTGAGCAATATTCGCTGAAAGGGCCAATGACATTAGTAACACAACCAGTGATGGAAAAATTAACTGATGCTCCAGAGCCAAGCGGTGTGTTTGGTGTATTTGCGCAACCTCATCAACCTTCTTGGGATATGGTAATGTCCGGGGTAGTTTTAGCTAATGTGAGTGATCCGGGTAACATGGGAACGCTTATTCGTTCATGCGCGGCATTTAATGCACAATCAGTGATCGTTATTGGCGGAGCTGATGTGTGGCACCCTAAAGTAGTGCAAGCAAGCGCAGGGACACATGGCTATGTCGCAATAGTATCGGCCACATGGCCGGAATTGATGGCGTATAAACCGCATGATGCAGCATTATTAGCATTAGTTTCAGCAGATGGCATCTCGATTGATGCTTATAAGCAATCTGACAATGCATTGTTGGTAGTTGGCAACGAAGCGCATGGTATTCCAGACTCATGGGTTGCACAATGTGATGAGCGTATTACGATTACTATGCCGGGAAAAACAGAAAGCCTTAACGCTGCGGTTGCTGGTTCAATTGCGCTGTATGAATTTTTTGCACGTACGTAACTTAGGATACTTTTTCTTCTGGAATCTTAAAAGCTGTAAGTTCTGAATGAACGAAATCAAAGTATGTTGTGACTTGTGTGTTATCTATCCGCTTATGCCAAGACTCAGACCATCCTGTTTTGAACGCCTCTAAAGTTGGCCTTTCTTTTTCGTCAAATAGCTCTAGAAAAAGAGCTTTGCTAACCTTGCGTTCTTTTCCAGGAATACTGTTAAACTTACAATAGAGAGCTAAGGTAAGTTGTATCATATTATCATAGCCTAAATCGGTTCCACACAGTTGTTCATAACGATAACCATAATCGCACTCGCCTGTTTTTTGATCAGGTAAACCTAATGCATGATTTGCCGCAACAAACATTTTTTCGACGAGTATTGTACGTATACTGTGTGTGAGCCCGCTATTACTCTGTAGATGGAGAATATCATGCTCGCGAAAACCATGTGTGATAGGCAGATTTTCTAGTTGTGTCTCCAGAGTCATGTGTTCAGACAGTTTTTTTTTCATTATTGCGTTGATGGCTGTACTTTGGTTAGATGTAAGCTTAGGGAGTGGGATTTTGCCTTTTCGTGGCGCCTGAGTTCCAGATGGTGGCGGTGTTATCAATGGCATGGAAGCCGGAGTAGGTGATTGTCCGGATGTGGATGAAGGAGATGGGAAGACAAGTGGGAGTGGTGATACTGGCTTTTTCAACGATGATAGTTCAGGACCAGTTCCAGATGGCATATTTGCGTACACAAGTCCTAAAGTGGCCCCCACTACGATCAAGCCCCCAATGATTATTATCGCCTTATCTTTATTTTTGCGTTGCTTTTTGGCTTTGAACGTATGATGACTACCGATATTTTCCATGGCACCTATAGTGGTAAACATGCAAGGGAACAGGAGGAGATAGGTGAGTCGGGTTGTGCGTGTGATCATGTGTCAATCCAGGATTACTATGTGATTTTTTCTGATGATTAACCTAAGTAAAGATCAACTATGACAGAATTTTCATAATAATGCAATTTGTGGCGAATCGTGTTTCAACTGATGCACTTAAAGTCGTCACCACCGTGATATATTTTCCAATCACTTGCGGTCACTCCGGGGACCACCAGTGCAAATGTGCCGTCTACTTCAGCTCCACCAGCCGACAATCCTGAAACAATCGTATGCACTAATCCATCCCACAATTTGACGATTCCTTTTTGTTTACGTAATTCTTCAAGCATAAGACCATTGTGCTGGTGAGCACGAAAAATACCGATAAGTTGATTATGTTCGGAGGAATCATGTGCAAGAAGATACTGTGTTAAAGCCTGCCCGTATACCCAGCCACGTCCCAATCGGTAGTCAACAATAGTTGATGAATTGTCGTCGACGAAATCATGCCAAGCAAATCCTAATGTGTAAGGAGACCTGAGGTTGTGTGGTTTACATGAGCAAAGTTCATGCGTGGGTTCATTTTGATCTGTGATTGTGAATGTTGGTAATCCAAAGAATTCAATGAGTGCTGTTTGAAATTGTGTATCCATATCCATAACACGCGTGAAGCGTTCAAGTCTATCGATCATTTGAAAACATACTGGTTGCTGCATCTGTAGAATTTTTTTTGGATTAAATCCTACTTCGTATGCACCGTGGGTGCATAATATGGTGCTTTGGGTGTTAGGATTTTGTCCACTTGAAAGGTATAATGCAACAGGTAAAAGGTCATATATACGATATACCTGTGCAAGTTGTTCAGTGGTCAATCCATACTTATTGCGCAATTCATCACCAAATCCGTACCGCTCATTAATGCGACCATCTTCGTGATTGCCGCGTACAATGATGACATTATTTGGATTGTTAATCTTGAGCTTCATGACTAAATCAAGCACTTCAGTGCTATCAGGGCCTCGATCGACCAGATCACCTAAAAAAATAAGATGATGTGAAGGATCAGTGACGCGCAGTTGGGCATCCAAGTATCCGTGTTGGCGTAATGTTGTAAGACTTTTTTGTAATGAGTTGTAGCTACCATGTAGATCTCCCCACATAATAATATGATCACCAGGGGCAACGGTTAAGCGTTGAACGTAAGGGGTAAAATCTGCCTTCCAAGCATTAGTACTCCATACTTTGGCTGATGATTTTTCCAACCATACCTGTGAATTAGCTAATTGTTTAAGCATTATTTGTTCAAAAGCGTTAAGCGTAGTATTAAATTCCTGCCAACTTACCGCAGGCTTTTTATAGACATTATCCTGATCAAACTGAGTCCACGTCATAACAGTACTCAAAGCCCAACCTATTATTGCGCATGAAATGAATCTAAATTTTGAATAATGCATGAATTCTCCTACATCGTGCGTGCCTATCTGTCTGATAGTCAATATAGCACGATGTTTTAATTAAGGAAAACGGTCGACTTACTGTCTCTTTTCGAGATCATTATTAAATTAATTATTTTATAGTAGAATATGTACTACGCTACAACAACATGACAGAACTATATTCGAGGTTTATATGACGGAAAAGCATACATTGTCTCCTTTTATGGCAACGCTGATTAACATCAATATTATGCTTGGTTCTGGTATTTTTATTAATATTGCAGAGCTTGCGCGGCGTACGGGAGCATTGGGCTTTGTATGTTATGCCTGTGTGGGCATTATGTTGTTACCGTTGGTTTTTTCTATGGCCACGCTCTTGCGCCTTTATCCTGCCGGGAGTTTTTATACCTTTGCTGCACATAATCTGAGCCCATTTTTTGGTTTTATCAGCTCATGGAGTTATTTCATGGGCAAACTTGGATCAGCAGCGATCATGATCCATGCCTCCGTATTGATCCTGCAGCAGCTGCTGCCTGCGTTACAAGCGATTAATCCACTTATGCTTGATACGATAATTTTAAGCGTATTTATTGCATTAAATATGCTGCATATGAAGACGGGAACGTTGATTCAAGGTGCTTTTACTGTGTTGAAATTGATTCCGATTATGATCATTATCGGTGTTGGGATATTGTTTGTGCAAGGGGTGAATTTTACCGCTGAACATCAAGTGTGGTCCGGAGTTCCCTTAGCATTACCTTTAGTAGTGTATGCACTTATGGGTTTTGAAGTTGCTTGCTCATTAAGTGCGCATATTAAAAATTCGCAAGAAAATGGACCAAAAGTGATTTTTGTATCTTATGCTGTTGCGGTTGGCATTGTAATATTATTTCAGCTCTTTTTTTATGGAATATTGGGTCCATTATTAGCTGCTCAAAATAGCTTTCGCGATGCATACCCGCTGCTTTTTGCATATCTTATACCGGGCATGCCGTATGTTGCGTACGGTATGAGTCTGTTTTGTAATCTTGCAATAGCATTGTCGGCTCTCGGGGGAGCGTATGGCATCTTGTTTAGCAATAGTTGGAATTTACATATCCTTGCACGTCATGGTCATGTGATACACGCATCATGGTTTACACAATTAAATAAATACAGTATTCCCATGGCATGTGTATTGACGGAAGGCATTATCTGTTTCTTGTACCTTATTATTTCCGGAGGTCGCCAGGTAGTTTTGCAACAATTGGGTGTTTTGGGTGTGATTAGTGCGCTATTATTGAGTGTGATATCGCTCATGATGGCGCGTATACGCAATGAAGCTCAAATCACGCTGTGGATTCCTGCTTTAGGACTTGTCAGTTGCGCTGTGCTGCTTACAGCGTGTATTCGAGGCCTATTTATTACCGGACCTGCGGCACTCGCAGCATTTTGCATTATCGTCATGTTAGGTTGTGCGATGTATTGTATACAACGTCATCATACTATGCGCACATAAAATTCATAAAATACGCGCTGAGTATTGCAATTGTGATCGCAATAAGTGCAGCACGCGTGGTGATCGTGGTCTCATGCATACCTCTTAATTCAAAATGGTGGTGCAGCGGAGCCATTAAAAAGAATCTTTTTTTATAGCGACGAAACATACATACTTGAATCATTACTGAAACCGTTTCTACAACAAAAATAATACCTAAAAAAGGTAATAAAAGTTCTGCTTTGGCGATCAATGCTAACGCTGCAATTCCTGCGCCCAGTGCCAAGGAGCCTACATCTCCCATAAAAAGACGAGCAGGATAACTATTGTGCCATAAAAATCCTCCTAATGTCCCTGCTATAATTGCCGAAAATAATGCTAATGGGGCGGCGTAATAACTTGCAATATAGGGTACACACGCAGGGATTGAAAATAAGAAAATAAAAAAGCATACAACAGGAATAGAAGCGACCGTTGCAAGACCATCAAGGCCATCAGTAAGATTTACGGCATTACTGGTACTTATCATGATAAATGCAGCCCACAGATAAAAAATGAGTGAAACTTGTAATGCATACGGGGTGCCAGGAATTACGATAGTGGTTGGTAATACCTCCGTATACATGAGTAGCGCGGTGTTTGAAAGAGCAACCACCCACTGCATAATAAATTTTTGTCGCGCAGTTATTCCTTTTTTGTAACGTAATTTGTACCAGTCATCAACTAATCCTATCGCACCGAAGCTGATCATGATACACATAATTTGCCAGATATAGTGCATGCTGTGATGACACCATAGACACGCATTAACCATGATAACGAATAGAAGATATACGCCGCCCAAAGTTGGCGTCCCCTGCTTGTGTGCGTGAGACGTGGGAACATATTCACGTATTCCTGATGCTATCCATGTATGAAAATATTTGATGAAATAATAACCGATTACCAATGAGCTGATCACTGAAGTGCAGAGTGCGCCGAGAATGGTGCTCATCAAGTTACAATCCAAGGGATTCTCCTGAAAAAGGGATAATATAAGTATCTTTATCGAATGAGTAATTAAGAAGTAATTATATGCTAAAATTGCCCTTTTTGGTAAAAATACCGTGAAAATCATTAAAACAACGATCTAATCGATACTTTAGCTAGAGCTTTTGACAAGCGAAAGTTCCTGAATTACCCTAATGGTAGTTACAATAGACATTTGTATGATAGTGAATATAGGTATTATTCAATCAGGGAGTTATTATGAATACATTGCATACAGTCAAGAACATAAGCGTGGCTGGATTGTTGGTTCTTGCGTTATCACCTGTGTATATGTATACATCTGGTGTGCGAAAAAATACGAGTGATTGTAATTTTACTAAAACACATATGGAAACATTAGATCTGGTGAAAGCTCAAAAATGTTCTAGAGCTGAAGAAGTTGATAACTGTTTTCTGAGATTGTATTCCGATTTTAGAGAAGTAGTACGTATTGTTGATCCGACACTTGAACCAGGTCCCATTCGTGCAGATTATCATGAAACGATTAAAAGCATGGTAATGGAAGAGTTTAACACGATTTTAAACAGTCATTCTGAAAGATTTACGGCACTTGCGCGCAATGTTGGTGAAACAACGCAAGCAGGAAAAATGCTGACTAAAATAGCACAATCCTTACATGAAATGGGACAAGTTTTTGTGAAACACATGGCGGTGTGTGAGGAGCTTGCTCGTACAAAACACGGTGCGCAATATACCAGAGAACAAGGTATTGAATATGCTACGAGTATATTCCGTATGAAAAAACTTCAGCAAGATCTTCAAGAGTATGTCTTTTTGATGCCAATTGAGATGAATGATCTGGGTACGGCGCAATGGAAGAAAATTATTACAACATTATTTTAAAATACCATTTCTAATCTGGGCCTTGCGATATTTATATGTTGTTTCGCAACAGATCAAATATCGAGAGTTTTACAGTACTCAGTCGCGGAAACACGTTCTTTTTGTATACAAATAGAGTGATGAATTGTAGACTTATGGATAATTAGGTCCATAATTGAGGCTATTGTTTCATTCTGTATGGATATATTCATGAGTATGCAATCTAAAATAAGTGATTTTGATGTTATCGTTGTGGGTGGTGGACATGCCGGCATAGAGGCTGCTTACGCCGCTGCACGCATGGGATCACGTACCTTAATGGTGACGTTGGACATTGAAAAAATTGGACTTATGCCGTGCAACCCTGCCATAGGGGGTATCGGTAAGGGTCATATTGTATATGAAATCAGTGCCCTTGGTGGCTTGATGCCCAAATTATGTACGCAAACCTACTTGCAGGCCCGTATGCTTAATACGCGCCGTGGCCCAGCGGTACAGGGTTTACGTTTACAAATCGATAAATATGCCTACAATCAATTAAGCAGACAGATATTAGCGAAAACTTCCAATCTTACCTTGGTAAATGGCGTTGTTGATGAAATTATAGTAGATCAACAAACACGGCAAGTCTCCGGGGTGGTACTTGTTGATCGATCGACATACCATGCACCGACGGTGGTGATTACCACCGGAACTTTTTTAAATGGCAAAGTGCATGTTGGTTTGGAAAGTCATGCTGCTGGTCGGCGCGATGAACAAGCGGTGACCGGTCTTTCTTTATTTTTACAGCGCAATACTATTCGCATGGGGCGATTAAAAACAGGCACGCCACCGCGCTTGTTAACTTCAAGTGTCGATTTTACGCGCATGGAATATCAAGAGCCTGATAATCTCGAACGATTATTTGAATTTTATCCTCACAAAGCGGTTCATAAGCGCGCATGTTATATTACGCATACTAACGCAAAAACCCATGAAATTATTAAAAACAATCTTCATCTTTCGGCCATGTATAGCGGTAATATTCGGGGTATTGGCCCACGGTACTGTCCGTCAATTGAAGATAAAGTAGGACGATTTCCTGACAAAACATCACACCATATTTTTGTTGAACCAGAGGGCGAAGATGTCGAGGAATTGTATCCTAATGGAATTTCCACCTCATTGCCGCTTGAAGTGCAGTATGAGTATGTGCGTTCTATTGTCGGTTTTGAGCAGGCAGTGATTACTAAAGCAGGATATGCGGTTGAGTATGATTTTGTTCATCCGGATCAACTTTTGCAGACGCTTGAACTAAAAACAGTTCCGGGGCTTTTTTTAGCAGGTCAAATCAATGGTACGACAGGGTATGAAGAAGCAGCAGGACAAGGCCTTGTTGCCGGTATTAATGCTCATTTGAAAGCGCAATCAAAAGAGCCTTTTATATTAGATCGTACGCAAAGTTACATTGGCGTGATGATTGAAGATTTAGTGAGCATGGGGGTTGATGAACCCTATCGTATGTTTACCTCACGTGCAGAGCATCGTCTTGCGTTACGGCAAGATAATGCATTTTTGCGATTAAGTGATCGTGCTTACGCATTGGGACTGCTTGATGAGGAGACATATGCAGATTTTAAGCGTGAACAAGAGATTATTAACGATACGTTGTGCGATTTACGTGCAGCATACACGCATCCAGAGCTCTTAAAATTATTTGGCGAGTTTGAATGCAACGGGTTAGCATTGCGAGCTGCAGCAAAAACGCCACTATCTGATCATGCACTTAAAGCAATTTATGCTGAAATTCGTTATGCACCATACTTAAAGCGTGAACAGCTTGAAATTGAAAAAACCAAAAAATTTCAACTTCTTGAAATGCCGCAGGATATGGATTATACAACAATTGCGGGACTCTCTACTGAATTGCAGCAAAAATTGACGCGCCATACGCCAAGAACTATCGCACAAGCGGCGCTTATTCCTGGTATGACGCCCGCGGCAATATCCTTGTTGATTTTTAAAATACGTGAGCATTTGGGACTTTTAAAACATAGATAAACGTATGGCTTTATTCTTTAAAAATAGTGCGACAGGTCTACTGTTGTTGAGTTTGGTCAGCCTAACGCCCTGTCTGGTGTGTAAAAATAAAAAAAAGCATCTACAATCAATTGTCCAGACTCAAATGCCATCGGCGCAATCGATTGCACGAACGGTGACCGTCAAGCCTCAAATAACTGAAAAACAGCTTGAGGTGCATTATTGTGGCACGCATCTTCCGGATACATTTTCACTTGCAATTCAAGAAAACGAAAACCAACAAAAAGAGCTTTTTTCTTATGATCATAAAAAGAAAAAAGCGTGCAATTCTGACCCTGTGCAGGTTGCTCTTCAAGGTAACCGCATCACCGTGGATTATTCTTATTCGTTTGCATGGGGAGCATATAAAGCAACTAAGCGCGTTCATTTTGAGCTTCCTTCAGGTGCTCAAACGCTTCAAGTCTCATTTTCTTTTACTGAAGATCAACGTGTTTTAATCCCCCAAGCACAGTTTGTGGGGCCAATCGAATCTGTTTCGTGATAAAATTGGTATTGAAGGTAAGCGTATGCACGTGACTAATTGAAAAAATAAGCGGTTTTATTTGTATAATTTTTTTTAAAAATGCATACTATTGTTATTTTAGTGCGCTAGTATGTTGAAAAATTTTCATAAAATATTGCTTGTTTTAGCATATGTATCGGTGGCAGATGCCAAACTGTATGCGCTGGATACACCAGTGCCTGCGCAAGAAGTTGTTTCTGTTCAAAAGCGCACGAGTAACTTTTCTGATTCAACAAAAAAAAATAGACGACGTAAAAAGAGCAAAAAATATCAAAAAATGATGGCTGCTGCAGGCGTGTTGCTTGTGGGTGGATACATGGTGCATAATATTTTTGGAACTGAACCAGATCACAAAAATACTGAAAATCCTGAAGATTTTAGCGAAGTTGATAACGAAGATAATAAATCTTCTCTAGTACATACTAATGATGCTAGTGATAGTGATTATGATGACACTAAGGGTGCGTTTGCTCAAGCAGAATTGAGGTCGCCACCTACAATGTCTAGTGAAGTAACAGGTCACAAATCAAGTCTGCGATATAAAGATGATACCTTAGCTCCTGGTAAAGCACGTGAAGTTATTGTCCAAAGGACCTCTGAGCATGGCGTAAAATTGTTACGTGCCGGTCAACTCATTCCGGCTGATTTAGTCCGTGCGAAAAGATTTGAAAGATTGCTATCAGAATTGAGCACTTTGTATATTTCTGAGCCATGTTTTTTAGATTCTTTATGTAATCGTGATAAGAATTTTGTAGATTCGATATATTCAGTATTATCTTATTGTGCAATGAAAAATTTTAAGTTTCAGGCGCAGAAAATTAAATCGCTGGTTAAACAAGATGCTGAGTATCGATTATTAAGTGAGCATCAACCCTATGAGAATGCATTGATCTCCCAGATGCAAGGTGAAAGGGCTTGGAGAGCAGAAATATGCAGAAAATATTTTGAACATTTGACCTTAACGCGATCCCAATCTGTTCCTACATCCCACTTTACGTCGGGTCCTTATACCACAGAGTTTGGTGGAGCACAGTATGGAATAACGCGTGAAGGACTGCTTGAGATATATTTTCCGTTGGTTAAAGAGTGGATAAGTTTGCAACCATATAGGGTTATAGACCCATGGAGGAGAAAAGCAATTCTTGCAAAAATTGCACTCTTTATTCCACAAGAACACAATGTTCTTGAACATGATATGCATTTGATAGGATGTAATCATAATTTTGCAGTTTTTTTGATAAACAATGATCAGTATGCCTGCGAGTTACCTTCAACAATAACTAAAAAACCTAAAATATGGCGTGTCTTGAGCGAACAATGGCAAGAGATCAATATTAATGAAGAACATTGGCACGCATATCAAGACTCTTGTGCAAACAAACATACGCAACAGATGCATGATGAAAAGGCTCAATCTTTGTTAAATTTTAGAGTATGTCATCCCGTAGACAATTTTTTAGGGGTAGAAGAATATGCCATGGAAATTAAATCGGTGGGTGAACAAGATGCACGCAGTATTTGGTCTAATTGGGATGATATGCATACAGCATTAGGGAGCCTGCATACTGATAGCGCTGACATAGGAAGGATCCCAGTATTGGCTGCTGACCAAAAACAAGGACACGTTTCACAGTGTACTGTATTTGCTGTTCCTGGAACAGGAGCACTCTATATTACTGGACGCAAGAAAATGACACGTGCTTCAATATGGAATGGTTTAACTTTTTTACAATCACATGTTGCTCAATTGGGTCTTGATCAAAAAATGTTTAACACTCAGGATCTTTTCATTGGTATGGATGATCAGACTGGTGATGGTCCATCTGCAGGAATGGCCTTTACAACTGCAATCTTTTCTGCACTGACTAAAAATCCTATTAAGCGAGGGTATGCAGTTACCGGGACTATTGATGTATTAGGGCATGTAGGAGCAGTTGGGTGTATTGCCAACAAAGCAATAGCAGCAGGTTCGAAGTCGGTGCGTACCGTATTGTATCCTGCAGAACAGATGATTTTAACCGACATGCACCCCACAACATGCAGCTGTTGTGGAGCTTTAGGCAAAGATACTTTGGATAAGCTTCGTGAGCATAAGGTTTCACTGATCCCCGTACATGACGCAACGCAAGTTTTTCAAATAATGCTCTCCCGTGGCGTGCCACAAATCAAATCAGTATGAGCATGCGCATGTGAAGGTGTGGTTTTTCTCTATTTTTATGAGAGCCATGTCGAGGAGTACCACTTTGACTAATTGTCAAATAATGGCTAAAATTATACCTACTTGAATCTATATGTTTTTGGTTATTGGTTGCAGTTTTGTCGCAAAATTTTCTCATTTTTGGAGAAAATCGGGTGTTTTTAAAGCGAATGTTGGTTGTTTTTTGTGTATTGTGCGCTCCTTACCTGGCGTGCTCTGATTTGATGGTTGAACGACGGCCCTGGGGGGTTAAGCCAAGTTTTGATCAATTTGGTGAAATTTTACGGTTTCAGCAGGGGCAAGAAGAATCAACTAGAGCAAGAAGCTGGGTGTTAACTAGTATTAGGGTTCGAGGATTGCCCGCCGATCTTCAAAATCGAATTGCCAGTTTTTTGCCCTATTATGTAGTAAGAAAATTAGATCAACGAATAGCGCCTAGGAGCTTTCAAAAAAAAATACCTAAAAAAAATGTTTTTCCATGCAAATTCGAGAACGCAATATTGTTTTTAAATGCTAAAGGTTCTATTATTCAACGCGTTGATGCAAAGCAAGGTATAGAATTTAGGAATGATTACTTTGGCACACCTAACACAACTAAGATATATGATTGGGATAGAACTGGAAGGTATTTTCTATTGACTTCGAATAATAGTCGTCCTAAAAAATTGTATATATATGATTGGAAAGAAGACAAAGTAGAAAAGCATGAATTTAAAGATGAAATAGGATGGATGAGATTTCATCCTATGGGTAAAGAAAAACAGATTTTGCTTGCTAAAGTAGAATCTGTTGAGGGTGGTGATCGTAGTTTTCGTGTATATATGGTTGATTTAAATGGAAAAGAACGGGTTGAGATTCCTGTGCAATTTAATTATAAGGGCAGGAACTTATATTTACAGGCCAAAATATGGCCAATATGGAACGACATAAAAACTAAACATGATTTTCCGTACTTAATTCATCCTAATGTTGATACTCATTTCATGCTTGAATCAAAAAACTTTAAGAGCGAACCCCTTTTTATTAATCTTGAAACTAAAACAGCACGTAGGCTTGATGGAGTTGTTACAATAGATGATGATGGCATGATATTAAATCAGTTATCCAATGGTACTGTGCATGTGTTTAATGAAAAAGGAATCGATGTTACATGGCCTGCTGGAGGTACTTGTGATCGTATCAAGGGAGAAGATAGCTGCCTCATTGTTAGGTATGACTCGGAGAAGGATGAGCATGACTATACGGTTCGACGAGATCATGATGCTGTAGGCAATATTGTACGAGAACAAAAATTAGCTGATTTTTCCGATCCCAGGAATCCTGATGGTACTAAATTCGTATATATCGATGACAAGGAAAGCGTATGTTTAGTTGATACGCGAACTGGCTATGAAGAATCATTGACTTTGCCTCGCAAATTTGACATAACAAACGTATATTTCATGTCAAATGATGTATTAGCAATGGAATGTTCAAGGCCACGTTCATTATTTGGGCAAGACGTGTATTTTGTTCATTGTATAACGCTGGGTGATCTCTTGGCGCAAAGACAAACACGTGCTGAAGCAGCAGGAAAAAAATAAAAACCGAGTAATTAAAAAAACGTGACCTCTATTTTTATCATTAAACACTCGCTACACTAAAGTAATAGTGCGCAAAGATGGTGTTATATGAAATCAATACTTATTTCTTTATGTGGATTATTGTGTTTCGGGTGGAAAACTTGCAATACGTTGATACGTATTGAAAAATAGCTCACATGTGTTAGAATTTTTCTATGAGATTATTTTTAAGATTAAGCCTATCCCTCGTACTTCTATTGCACCATGAATATATGAAAAGTACTGATCCCCTCTCTGATCATCAAGAGCGCAATAAGGTGCATGTTACGAATAAGAAAAAAAAGAATACAAAAAAAGCCAAGTATAGCAAAAAATTAATACCACTTCTGACTGTGAGTGCAGCAGTAGGAATCATTGCTCTCTATTTACGAGCCCATTCTCAAGATTTTACATCATTTAGTTCTGGAAATACTGAGGCAAACAATACCCGTGCAAAAAACGCTTTATCTTCCTCACCTTCAGTGTCATTACAAGGGTCTTCTGGTACGGTTCTTTCTTGCTTGCAAGGAGTGTCAGCAGAGAACATTGGTAGTTTTTATGCAGCGAGTAGATTGGATAGACCGCTCCGTCTCTATGCTCCTGATCAAAAATTTTTGCCTACAGTTCGACCTGATAAAGTACAGGCTGCAGTAGATGAGGTTTTTTTAAAAAATAGCAATCGCAATCCTGGCGTATGGTTTTACGATGGCGATGGCCAGTATGATTATAATTTATTGAATATCGATGATGCGCGTGTCTTAAAGCATCTTATTGTTCGAAGCCAAAATCGACAAGACAAAAAAGAGATCAATATTCTTGATGTTGGATGTTCTCAAGGAGGTTGGGGGATACATGCGCTTGAAATTTTAAAAGAAGACGCTAAAAAATATAATAAACGAGTGAACATTTTTAGTGTAACCGGCGGCAAAGAGTGCGATGAAAAAAAGTTTACTGACGGAATGGTAACACTTCATCAGTTTAATCAGTTTAAGATTGAAAATATTGATGAAGAACTGATTGAAAAAGATTTTGATTTACGTAACAAAGTTGATTTAATTGTCTCTCACTGGACTCTGCGTCATTTAGTGGATCCGTTTGGTACGCTTAAACGTATGTATAGTTTGTTATCACCATACCATGGAGCGTTGCTGTCCAATGGTTTCCTTTTTTCTCTTGAGTGTTTATCTAAAGTTCAAAGTTACCCTTATGGAAATTGGGATTGTAAAAATTTTGATTTGCGTTCACAAAGTAATACGATCTCTTTATTTCGATTTTATAGGGTTGGACGTGACCTTGGGCACTTTTTATTAGTGCGTCCCAATGCAAAACAATTGATGCTGCCGATTGAATATACTGGAGAGGTACGGGAAATTGGTGACCTTTGGCAATGTGTTGGTGAAACTGTAACGGTGTTTAGAAAGACGGTGTCTGATGCACAAGTAATGACTGAGCCATATATGTTAGGGGAAGATGGGCATTATTGCGATGAGAGTAATACTATACGCAGTAAAGAGCTTTACGAATATTTAAAAAGCCACGACCTTTTTTTATAATCCTGAGGCCGATTAATGGTATGTTGATGCATTAGGACATGTGGGGAGAGAATGCTTTCTCGTGGCGTGCCACCAATAAAATAAGCATGAGCAACGCGTGCTCATTCCTTAGGCCCAGTTTTTAGCTCCTATTGAGTCAGTGGGCCGAGATACGCTTTTTGGCTAATTGTCAAATAATGGCTAAAATTATACTTATGAATTCTATGTATTCTTAACTTTGAATTTCGGCTTTGTCGCAAAATTCTCTCATTTTTGGAGAAAATCGGGTGTTTTTAAAGCGAATGTTGGTTATTTTTTGTTTTTTGTACGCTTCTTACGTGGCGTGCTCTGACTTGATGGTTGAGCGACGGCCCTGGGGGGTTAAACCTAGCTTTGATGGCTTTGAAGAGCTCTCACCTTTGAAGGCCGGGCAGGGAGAATCAGTAAGAGTTAATGCAGACTTACAAGCCATACACATTAAGATGGATAGTATTACTTTACCCGGCAGGGTTCGATCATTGCCTTCAGTGCTACAACATAAGATCGCTAGTTTTTTGCCGACCTCTTATGAGGTAATACCGTACAAAGTTGGTGTAGAACATTTTCGCGCTTCAGTATATGATCGACCAGAGATCACTTGGGAAAAATTCAGTGCTGACCTTTCTAATGCTATCCAGCAGATAAAAAATCCTGAATGTCTTGGAGATGCTAAAATATTTAGCGTTATACGAGGTACCAGAAGTTATCTTGCTTTGCGTGTTATACCTAATTCAGATCCTCTGGCTCGTATGGCGCATAAAATACGCGTTGATTGTGATGAGCGGGGAAATATTGTTAATCAAACAAAATTATACGAGAACTTGAACTGTCTGATGCTATTGAAATCATGCATAAAGCATGATGGTACAAAAATTGTCTGCATAGACGAACAGAAAGATGGCAATAAGCGATTGATGATTATCGATACACAAACTACTGCAAGACAATATATACCTCGCTCAGATATACCGAACATATTTTTTATGTATGACAATGTGCTTTATGTATCCGCCAAAGATCAAGAAAAAAGATGCTTTGTTCATTTTATTTCCTGGGGTGATGTTTTGGAACAACAACGAAAAAAAGCGAAACAAGCGGTTGAGCAAAAAGAAAAAGCAGAGTAATAAAAAAATCGTAGCCCCTATTTTTATCATTAAACACTCGCTACACTAGAGTAATAGTGTACAAAGATGGTGTTATATGAAATCAGTACTTATTCCTTTGTGTGGATCATTTGCCATTCACAGTTTTGGCTTTGCCATTCTCTGTGGGTTAGGCGTTTTTGCGTGGTGTATATATCGCGATAAACGGACCAAAAATTATATATCTTCTGCAGCATTATCCGATATGATTCTTGTCGGCGTGGTTGCAGCTTTGATTGGTGGGCGTGTATTGGCAATTCTGGGTGATCCCGAGGCACGTTCTGAATCGGTTTGGGAATGGTTACAATTATGGGATGGTGGTATTTCATCACTCGGTTGTATTATTGGTGTTCTGGTTGCGTTACCATGCTATTTTTATTATCGAGCTATCCCGATGGTACCCGTATTGGATCTCATTGCAGTATATGCTCCTATTATTCATATCTTTGTGCGTATTGGCTGTTTTTTAGCTGGGTGTTGTTTTGGGGCCCCTACGCAAGCTGCGTGGGGTATTATATATCACGATCAAGATGGTTTGGCACCGTGTGGCATTCCGCTGCATCCAACGCAACTCTATAGTATGATAGCTTTGTGCATTATTTTTGCACTTATGCTCTGGATACGCAAAGCTAATCCGCGACCTGGTGTGCTTACTGGTGGGTATTTATTTTTGATCAATGCTGAACGATTTGCCGTTGATTTTTTTCGCGGCGATCGAGAGTTTATTATGCATCCGTATGTGCACATGCTCTCGTTACATCAATGGCTTTCGTTAGGGCTTATGTTTTGTGGTATACTAGTACTCGTTACTGTATATACCAAACGTGTGATGTTTAAGCGGTCATGAGCCTTTTTGCCTACATAAAAAATAATATTTCTATTCTTGAATTGGCGCGTGAATATACCACGCTTGCCAAAGCAGGGCATTATTGGCGTGGACGTTGTCCTTTGCATAATGAGCGTACGGCGTCGTTTACGATTAGTGAAGACAAGCAGATATTTTACTGTTTTGGGTGTACGGCCGGTGGCGATTGCATCACCTTGGTCGCAAAAAAAGAAAATTGTTCACCATTAGAAGCAGCACAATTGCTCGTTGAAAAGTACCAACTCACCGTACCTGACACCCTACAAACGAATAAGCAACCACAGGATATAAAAAAGCGCTATTTTGCCCTTAATGAACTTGTGGCAACCTGGTGCCAACAGCAATTGGTTAAAAATAAAGAAGCTCAAGAGTATCTTGTATCGCGTGGCATTAATCGTGATAGTGTGAGGCTTTTTCGCATAGGGTACTTTCCCGGTGGGGTTGACGCATTGAATCAGCTTGCCGCCTTTATGCGGCAGCACTCTGTCCTCGTTGATGATTTGCTTGAACTTCATATTGTAATTAAGGGGAAAAATATGTTGTATTCTCCCTTTGAAGAGCGCATTATTTTTCCTATTAGTGATCATTTAGGGCGTATTTGTGGCTTTGGAGGGCGTATTTTTAAAACACACGATACGCGCGCAAAATATTATAATTCACGGGAAAACACTTATTTTACCAAGGGAACGCTCCTTTTCGGGTTGCAGCAAGCTAAGATGAGCATGCAAAAAGAAAGTGTGGCTTTTTTAGTAGAGGGATACACCGATTGTATTGCTATGGCCCAGCATGGCTATCAGCATACTATTGCTACATTGGGAACTGCATGTTCTTTAGAGCATTTAACGCTATTAAGTCGTTATGCGCAAAAACTGTATGTACTCTATGATGGTGATCGTGCGGGCCAAGAAGCTATGTTACGGTTGACCAAGTTGTGTTGGACGGTCAATCTAGAATTGTATGCTATCACTTTGCCTGACAAGCAGGATCCTTCTTCATATCTCCTTGCGCATGGATCATTGAATACGTTAGTGGAACAGGCAGAAGATATTTTTGTTTTTTTCATTAGGCGTATAGGCGCAGAATTTTGCCATAAGCCATTGGCGCAGCAATTGACGTTAGTTCATGAGCTTTTAACCGTGGTTGCGGCACTTGACGATGGGATTAAACAGGATCTTCTCCTGGAAAAGGCAGCAGCGACACTTGGCTTGCCGCGTTCGTCTTTGCAACAGGAGCTTGCTCGTATGGCCAAACCACCAACTCAGGTAGTAGTAACTCCCGAAGTGGATTTCATAAAAGAGCCGGGATATGAGCTTCCACCCCTAGAAAAAAAGATAATTTCCTCTATACTCTATGATATGCAGTTATTATCTACCTTGAACGATGTTACCCAGGAATACTTGGATACGTGCCTTACTGAACCTCTGATCACATTATTTCGCGCTTTACGAGCCTTGTATGCTCAGGGCATATCTGATTTTCAGACTTTTTTCGATTCGTTGGACGAAGGAGGAAAGCTTTTGGTGAGTTATCTTGTTGCCCAAGTACAAGAGGGACAATCGGTACATGAGTTTCAACACTTAGTGGAACAATTGAAAAAAAGGAATTGGAAGGTTATGGTAAATGCAATGAAAAAGCGGGTTGCTCACGCTACAGAACAAGGGAACAATAGCGAAGCGACACGTATTATTCAAGAATTTTTAAATTTTAAAAATCGGTACTATGATAGTGCATCAAACAAATTGGGGGATGTATGAAAAAACAAAAAGTTAAGCCAACTTTGCCAAAAGAAAAAGAATTTGACGATATTGATGTCAATAAAGAGCTTTTGAATGAGTTTTTAGAAAAGAGCATTAAGAATAATATTTTGACCTATGAAGAGCTTATTGAGTTTTGTGATCAAAATGATGTGAGTGAGCTCGAGACGGGCAAGATTATGCGCTTTTTAGAAAAACGCAATGTTGACGTTATCATGCAAGAAGAGATCGACCAGCAAGATGCTGATATTGAAAAAGAAGAAGCAATATCTCCAAAGCATAGTATAGAGTCAATTGATTCCTCACTTGATGAAGAAGAATTTGAAGAAGAAGAAGAGGACGTCGAAGAGCGACGTAAGGTGCTTCGTGATACGGATAATGTTCCGGTCATTGACTCAGTTAAGTGTTATTTGCGTGATATTGGTAAGATTCCCTTACTGAATAAAAAAACTGAAACGGTCATTGCTAATACTATTGCGCAATGCCGACATACGAGTATTGATATTATTTCTCGTTTCCCTTTTATGTATAAAGAATTGATACAGATAGGTGACCGGGTACAAAAAGATACACTGCCGCTTAAAGATATTATCCAATTCACTAAATATGATGAAGATAATTTACCAAAAATTCAAGAAGAAAAAGCTGATTTTTTGGCATCAATTACCATGGTAAAATCCTTAGTAGAAAATGAGGATAAAATTTATCGTAGTTACCGCGATAAGCTTGATTCTCAAGAAAAAAAACAAGAGATGCTTGAAGCAATCAAGCAGAATAAAGAAAAGATTGCTCACGCAGTACGAACGATTAAATTCATTAATAAATTTATTAAAAAATTATGTCGTCGTGTTGAAAAATATCTCAACAAAATTACTGAAAAAGAGACCGTTGTTGCGCAAAACACGGCTCAGCTTGAAGAATATAAAGCAAGTACTCAGGAAGCAGAGTATGATACATCGCATATAGAAAATTTTGATCGTGATATACGTATTGCGCTCAAGACTATTAAAAAGATTGAGCTTGAAGTTGGCTTGCCAAAAGAGCGCATTCGTGAACTGTATCAAGATCTGATGGTAAACTTGGCCAATGATAAACGCGCAAAAGATGATTTGGCAAAAGCCAACTTGCGTTTGGTAGTAAATTTAGCGAAAAAATATATCAATCGTGGATTACACTTTTTAGATCTCATTTCAGAAGGCAACATAGGACTTATGAAGGCGGTTGAAAAATTTGAATTTGAGCGGGGATATAAATTTTCAACGTACGCAACATGGTGGATTAAACAGGCTATTACGCGTGCAATTGCTGACCAATCACGTACGATTCGTGTCCCGGTTCATATGGTTGAAACGCTCAATAAGATCAATAAGATTCGGCGTACCTTTGTGCAAGAGCATGGACGTGAACCAACGTATGCTGAGTTAGCAAAAGATCTTAATCTTGATGAAAAGAAGATTAAAAATATTATCAAAATTTCTAAAGAACCTGTGTCTTTAGAAACGCCTGTCGGCGATGGCGAAGATGCGTATATCAAAGATTTTATCCCGAATGAAAATGATTTTTCTCCTTCAGATACGGTCGTTAATAATGATTTGAAAGAACGTGTGCGCGAAGTACTTAAAACATTAACACCACGTGAAGAAAAGGTGCTTAAAATGCGTTTTGGCATCGACGTGGCATCAGAACATACTTTAGAAGAAGTAGGTAAAGACTTTTCAGTCACGCGTGAACGTATTAGGCAAATTGAAGTAAAGGCGCTAAGAAAATTGCGTCATCCTTCACGTAGTAAGCGTCTTAAAAGTTTCTTTGATGAAGAATTCGATCAAGAAAATGCTTCACTTGAAGAAGGATATGATGATATTGATGATACAAGTGAAGAGTAATCATGGTACATTTTTGTAAACAGGAAAAAATATGGTAGAACCTCCACTGAGTAATTTAGGTATTCCATGCATTGTATTTGTGGTTGCACTGGCCGTGCGTGCCCTTTTTTCATTTTTGGAAACAAGTATTACCGCTCTTAGGTTGTTTAAGCTCAAAGAATTGGCTTCTGAAATGCGCCGGTATAGTGCTTTTTTCAAAATATTGGAAAAGACACCACAACGCATTTTAATCACTATATTGATTGCCAATTGTTTAGCTGATGTGACATCTGCTGCATTAGCGACGCATATTGCCGAGACTATTTTTGCGCGTTTAGACTTATCCGGAGGACTTGGTTTTTCAGTGGGCATTGGTATTGCTACATTAGCATTGCTGACGTTCGGTGAAATTATACCAAAAAATTTTGCAAAGGGGCATGGAGAGCGCCATTTAGGTTCTATATTGTGGCTTGCCAATTTGTTGTTGTATGCGTTCTATCCTCTGGTTACGCTGCTCATGAATTTTTCTGATTTTTTAGTGCATCGTGTCGATACGACAGGTAACCGCGGTTCAGAATGGGTGGCGTCTGAGAAAGAGATTCAATTTTTAATTGATCATATCAAAGACAAAGGTCTTATTGAAACGGAAAAGACAGAAATGCTACAAAACATTTTTGATCTAGGAGTGACGCCGGTACGTGAGATTTTGGTCCCTGCTGTTGATATTGTCTCGATTGATGTAGATAGTTCATTGCAAGAATCTTTGAAACTCTTTTTAGAACATCGTTATTCGCGGTTTCCGGTTTTTGAAAATACGCAGGATAATATCATTGGTATGATTTATTTCAAAGATGTTTTTCCGATAGCAACTCACAATCCACAACATAAGAAGTTGCGGGATGTTATGCGTCCTATTTTGATGGTCCCTGAGAGTATGAAAGTTAACCAACTGTTACGCGAATTTCGTCAACAACATATGCATATTGCAATGGTGGTTAATGAATATGGTAGTATCACAGGCCTCATCACACTCGAAGACGTTTTGGAAGAAATTGTTGGTGAGATTAGTGATGAGCATGAAATGGCAGTGGAAGATATCATTGAACTTAAGCAGGGCGGTTGGTTGGTAAAAGGACATACGTCACTTGATGATCTGCGTGATACCTTGAATATCTCTTTTGAAGGATCAACATCGCTCACGCTTGGTGGATTTATGACAGAACAGTTGCAACATCTACCAAAAAAAGGCGAGCGCTTTATGTATCAGAATTACTATTTTCAAGTCCAAAAGGCGACACCGAAACGGGTCTTGCAGGTACTCATCATGCGTACTAAGCCCTTAGCCAGGTCTTTTTCATCTTTTGATGAAGAACATTCTACATGACTCTTGATTGAGGAATGCATTGCTCCCTAGAATCGTATAAAGGGTACTTTATACCAGGAGAGAGCGATGAAGAAATGTATGTGGTTGCTTCTTGTCATAACGCATAGTGTTGGGTATGGCAAAGAGATGTCACAAGTTCCGTGTAATCATGTTATTTATACGGCGTGCGCATTGGAAGCTAATAGTAATACACAAGAGTTAACGCAGAGTGAAGTTGAGGGTATTGAAAATATTCTCAACGCTTTTGTGAATATGATCAAAGGGGTTGCTCACGTCATGGCCAACCCTAATAGTAGACTCGCTGCATGGACTGGGATCACCGACATCATAAAAAATACCTTTGATGTTATTACTGAATTGGCAAAACATAAACACGGCGTTATTGATGATATAATGATTTGTGATTATGAACGACGTCTTCCGTCTACTCAATCTACCTTGGAAAGCATGGAGTACGAACTAATGACGCAACAGGATGTTCAGGACGATCCTACTAAACAAATTATCGCGTCTAACGTGGCAAACATGATTGACAACTGCGCCAATATTATTGCAGATCCTCATAATCCCCATGTGGTTGGCTCAAGTGTCGCGCATATTCTTTCAGGAATTATCAACATTGCGGTCCAACTGAGTCAAAGAACTCCGCTGATGGCTGATATGACGTATGAACACATGTGTGCTTCTCTCTTGGCTGATCACGCGTTCATGAACAGCTTAAGTACTATTTTACAGCATAAGGTTTCCCGCGTGCTTTTGGTCCGTTCGGCAATGACATAAGATGATGCATACTCAAGTGATTCTTGGATTGTATGCTGCTGTATTATGTACGATGGTTCAATCAGCTGCTCCTGAGCATATGGCGCAGATTGGCAAAAAGATATGGCACAATGAGTGTGGATGCTCTAAAGAAAAGCTACTTTTCTGGTCACCGCTTGAACCATTTCCGTCATTTGGCATAGGACATTTTATTTGGTATCCAGAAAATTATCTGGGTCCGTATACTCAGGGATTTCCGGACTTTGTTGTTTTTGCGCGTAAACATAAGATTGTAGTGCCATCATGGCTCGATGGGTGTTGTCCGTGGCGTACGCGTGACCTGTTTTACCAATCAATGCAATCACCACGTATGCATGAGTTACGCGCTTTGCTTGAAACAACGATTGATATCCAAGCAGCATATATGGTTGAGAAGTTGCATATAACGATACCTGAGATTGTAGCTGGCATGCCAGAAACTATGCGCGATAAGGCACGCACTATTATTGCTGAATTATCGATTATGCCGCAAGGGTTGTATGTCTTGGTTGATTATCTTAATTTCAAAGGAAGTGGCCTTAATCCAAAAGAGCGATACAACAATCAAGGGTGGGGGATAGTCCAGGTATTGGAATATATGATTCATCAGAACTTGCCCGCAACCACAGCTTCATTTGCATTAGCTGCAGAACAGGTATTGCGACAACGAGTTGCTAATGCACCACCAGGATCGGTTGACGCACAAAGACTGCCGGGATGCCTTAATCGAGTGAAAACGTATAACGACAATGACTCTTTTAGCTAGTTGTTTCATCTGTTTGATCATGGGAAGCTATCGCAAAGTAGCGAGTTAATTTTGTACGATACTTTTTTGCAAGAGCGGTGATGCCTAAAATTGCACAAATAGTTATCACTGTGCCAATAACTTTGTGCACATTTTCTTTATAGCGTAGAGCATCGTAATACTGTTTAAATTGCACATGATCAGGTTGATAATCCATCACATTGTTACTATCACTTGTGTCTATGAGCTTATGATGTTGTAAAATACTTTGTACGGCCTTGCGTGCTTGTGTATTGTGATATAAAATGCCTACATGTTGTTTGGTGTTGACCAGTATTAAATACACATACTTATTCTCGTTTTCTCTCAATTTATAATACAGTGCTCGAGAATCGTTACTTGATACCTCTGGGTCATCCATTCCGTGAACGAGGATGATAGGAATTTTACTTTTGCGAATATTTTCAACGGCATCTATCGCCTGTTGTCCTGAGGGAGAATATGTCCAGAACGGTGGTAATAATTTAGTTATATAAGGAACAAAATAATATGAGAAGGGCAAATCTGCCATAAAAGATAAAAATGGCCAGTTGGTTAGTTCCTGGAGTATGCCACTATTGCCACTGGCAAGAGTGCCGGTCAAGATAAGCGCTTGCGTTCTTTCGGCGATATCAGGATTTTTTGCTAAATAATTGAGTGCTGTTGCAGTACCTTGCGAGGATGCATCGATAATAAATGGGTCTGTAATTTTTTTAAGTGTGTTTTCAAGATGTCGTTGGCAAAAACGCTGTCCTAAATCTATAGCGTAGATTGGAGTGGGGACCGGATATGGCATTACATCATAATTTATATGATTATGAACAGTGTCAGCAAAAAAATCGCCACCGCTTATTCCTGGAATGACGGCAACGGCTAATGGTCGCTTATGAACTGCACTATAGGATTGATTAAATAAACAAAATGTACTTACAATGAATAAAAATAAGAATGTATTACGGTTAAATTGAATCATTATGAATCTCCTTCAATAGTACAACATTGTAGTTATAAAGAAATTCACGAATAGCAGCAACCTAAGCCTTGCACTACTTATTGAGTTTCTCAAGAGCTTGTTTCCATCCAGATGATTTGGAAAGTCTGGGTGAAGATGAGTACACCATGATTTGTCCAAAGCTAAACTCTAGACAATATGTTTTGCATTGTGATCGGATTGGTGGCATTGGTTCAACCTTAGCATCAGTAAAAATCTTATAAGCTTGCTCGAGGCTAGAAGAATCGAAGGCAACCTCTTGAGGAACGATATGTACATCTATTGCTGGAGTATATCCCCATCGTGTTCTTCGCATCCCCGGTGTTGTCAAGCGCAGTTGAGATATTTCTTGGGTTACTTCGACTTCGACCCAATGTATTTTCGCGTTGTTGGTTTTCGATATTGATACGGGTGAATGCAAATCATATCCTGCATAATCATATACGCAGTCAATAAGTGGTGTAGGTAATGGTGTCGCTTCAAGTAATGCCTGAGCGATTATATAGTTACGCAACTCTAGTTGTGATACATTTAAACGTGCTGTGATGCAATTTGAGCAACATTGAGCTAAAGTTAAGGCCTGATCATCGTTAAGCTTACGTCTTTTTATTTGAGTATGCTCATCAATCGGGCCTTGTTTTTCTTCGGCAGCATGCATTTGGGCAACGTTTCCTACTATGCTTAAAATTAATACTATAAAAAGCCTTTTAGCGCGTGATTTCATTTTCATCAATTTCCTTATGTAACATAATATTGTAAGTATACAGAAATTCATGAATTGCAGCAACCCAACCTTCTGTTTTACCCAACTGTCCATGTCTTACTGATTCATCAGTGCTATAGAGATGAACATGGTGATGTCCGCTTTCACGCAATACGGTAACAATTTTTTCTATGTCGTTATAAGCGGCTGTTTTATCGTGCGTAATAGCGCCAATGAGTATAGGTATGTCGTAGGGTATGTTGCATGAGGTAGATAAAATAGTCAGTGCTTGCGGATCATAGGTGGAAAAGTAATGTTTGAAAAAACGTGGCAAATTTTTGCCGAATTTCCCAAATCGGGACTGCATAATGTGTGCCTCAATGCGTTCAATAGAAATGGAAGGTGATTCCAATATAATTGCTCGAACATTCTGTAATTCTTCTGGATGCTCTGCGATGAAATTGATCACGGTCATGGCACCAGAGCATGATCCAACCAATACGATTGATGCGTGCGGATTGACACGACGTACTTCTTGCACGACTAACTGCAAACAATATTGGTCAGGTGCTTGCCCAAACGTTGCTTGTGATCGCACATGGGTTATATGGTCAAAGCAAACGCACACGCCAGGCATCACGCCAGTTTTTTGATTAACATAGGCGCTATAAATTCCTTGCCCTTCCACTTTGTAATGTGCACTACCGGGCCGTCCTGCCCATCCACCTGCATATACAAAAATAAGCTTATCTTCTACCGGTATCACACCGCTGGCAACATGTACATGATAATTATCATTACCATACACCGTTGTATTAATGACGTGATGATTAATGTGCTTGTTGATACGTTTGCATATGTCGTGAATTGAGTGGCGATGTTTTTTAGGGTGAGCTGCAAACGCTCCTGGACGCAATGTCATTATATTGAGTGATTGCAGCGTAATTTTTTTGATTGTAGTGTGTTGTTTTGCAGCACGTGGTGCGGTCACCAATAATTGCGCACTTAAGAAAGTTAGTAGGTAGAGTACATATATATTTTTCATATCAAATTCTTCTCTATGTCTATAATGCTATTGGTTGTGTTTTTAAAATAGAGCTCTTGCGAAAAATCATTGCCATTCTGAGCGTTATGATATGTTGGTTTGGCAAGAGATCCAATGTTATGATGGTAAAGAAAATCATGCACCGTTGTGACCCATTCGGGAATAATACACATTTGGGCATGTTTGATTTGTTTATCGGTGGCGTATACCCAGACGTCTGGATGATTATGCGTGCGTAGTACAGTAACAATTTTTTGTACATCACGGTATGCAACTACGGTATCACCGGTAACTGCTCCGATTAAAATTGGTACATTGTGTGGAATACTGCCTGCAGTCGATACGATAGTTGGCGCATGCGGATTGTACATTGAAAAATAATATTTGAAAAAAGGTGGTACTAATTTTGCCAATTTTCCTAACTTTGATCGCATAGCATGCTTTTCAATGTGTTCTATGGAAATAGAAGGTGATTCTAAAATCACTGCTTGTACGTTCTGTAATTCATCCGGATGTTCTGCAATAAAATTAAGTATTGTCATAGCACCTGAACATAATCCTACTAATACGATTGATGCATGAGGATTAACACGGCGTACTTCTTGTACAACGAGCAATAGGCAGTGCTGGTCAGGAATTTGTCCAAAGGTGGCTCGTGATCGTGTATGCGTAGGATAATCAAAGCAGACACAAGTGCCAGGAATAACGCCTGCTTGTTGATCGATATAGGCATTATACAGCGCTTGTCCTTGAAATTTGTAACGCGCTGTGCTTGCGCGCCCTGACCAACCGTTGGAATAAATAAAAATTACTTTATCTTCCACGGGAATAACACCATTTGCAATGTGTACATTGTGATCATGATCAGCTTGTAATGTGGTATTAATCTTAAGGTTACGGGTACGTTGGTTGATGCGTGTACATAGACAATCAATAGAGTGTTTTGATTTTTTTACTCCATCATCGAGGGTGCTTGGACAGAGTGTCATTACATTAAGTGATTGCAGGGTAATTTTTTTGGTCAATTTTTCTTGTTTTTCCATACGTGGTGCTGCGATACACTCTATCCCATAACTCATGACGACGGTAAATATAATGATAGTATACATGTTTTTCATGATTATTTCCCTACCATTATCGGTTATTTGTATCGTGGTTGCGGTGTGTATAATTTGATGTTGCGGTAAAATTGATTAACGGCATCTGCATACGCATTATCTACGAATAGATAACTGTGCTGTTGCACATGAGTGCTGGTGAAGAAATAAACAGGTGCTCTGTTTATAGCGCGCATATGTGCAACAATGGTCGCTACATCTGCATAAGGAACTACAGGATCATCGTGTATTGCACCGATAAATATTGGGATTGGACGAGCTAATTGTTGTGCGTTCAGTACTGTCGTGGCATGAGGTGTGTATGCAGGTAAACAGCGTGCAAGCAATGACACTAACGATTTGCCAAGATAATAAAGATAGTGCGGCGATCTGTGCATAATGATTGATTCTAGATTGATAAAAGGTGATTCAAGCACAACAGCTTTAATACGTGCAAGTTTGCTGATTGGTTGTTGTGTTAAAAAATTCAAAATTGTTGTCGCGCCATAACTACTGCCGACCAATACCAATTCAGCGTGTGGATTTTTTTCTTTGACCAAGGTAATTACTTGGTACAAATTATCCTGATCAGTCTTTTGACCAAAAGTTGCGGTGCGCAGGGTGCTATTGGGATGATCGTAACAAACGCATACTCCAGGAATAATGCCAGCTTGTTGGTAAAGATAGGCATAATATAAAGCATTACCTTTGCAGCGATACGGTGCGTTACTTGGAAATCCTGCCCATCCGCTGACAAAAATGTAGATGATATCGTGATTATGTACCGCTTGCACACCTTGGATAATGTGTATATTGCGCCCACAATAGTATCCAGGAGCTACATAGGTATCAATTGAACCTGCAGTATGATCACAAATTGACTGACATAGTTCTTCAATCGATGGAATGTTGTGTGATTGAGCTCTAAAACAGTCGTCTTTTTGAGGTATGCACGTTATGAGGTTGAAATCTTCAAAAGCTGCTGATTGGACCGTGGTGGGTATTGCATATATCCAAAGGGTAACGTATATAATAGCATGAAAAATTTTTGAAAATTGGGTACGCATATTTTTACTCCCTAGGCATCTTTATCTGTATTTATTATAATGCTATCTGAAAAATAATCAAGAGTGGCAGAACTGTTATTTTTTGTCTGAGATGATTTCTAAACGCTGTAATTCATTGCGCAGAGTAATGGCATGTTCAAAATCGAGCTCTTCCACTGCTTTATGCATGGCTTTACGTAATGCGGCAATTTTTGCCGTTTGTTCTGCAGGAGTGAGTACTTTCTCTTTGACCCGTTTACGCGCAGAGGCCTTGGCAATTGCCTCTTGAATATTGACGATACTCTTGTTCACTTCACGTTTTACCGTCACAGGCACAATGCCGTGCTGTTGATTATACGCTTGCTGTAAGGTGCGTCTGCGCTCTGTTTCATCAATGGCTGCCCGCATTGATTGGGTTATGGTATCGGCAAAGATAAGAACTTTAGATTCGGTATTGCGTGCTGCGCGGCCAATAGTTTGAATAAGTGAACGTTTATCACGTAGAAAGCTTTCAATATCACCATCCATGATTGCCACTAAAGCAACTTCAGGTAAATCAAGCCCTTCGCGGAGCAAATTGACGCCTACCAGGCAATCAAAGATCCCTGCGCGTAACTTTTGTAAAAGTTCAGTACGTTGGGGTGTTTTTATTTCGCTGTGCAAATAACATACATTTAGTTGGTGTTCTTCTAAATATCGAGCAAGTTCTTCAGCCAATTTTTTGGTTAATACGGTGATGAGCGTCCTAAAACCTTGTTTTTTAGTTGCGTGAATTTCTGCAATTAATGTATCCAGCTGTCCTTCGCGTGGTTTGACGATAATTTGTGGATCAACCAATCCCGTTGGACGGATAATCTGTTCTACAATGTTGTTTGATACTTTGAGTTCATATTCACCAGGGGTTGCCGAAACGTAGATAACGTCGCGAAAATAACGTTCAATCTCGTCAAATTTGAGCGGGCGATTGTCATACGCTGAGGGTAATCGGAATCCAAAATCTACGAGTGTTTTTTTGCGTGCACGATCGCCAGCATACATACCGCGTAATTGTGGCATTGCAATGTGAGATTCATCAATAATCGTTAAAAAATCGTCACCAAAAAAATCGAATAAACAGAAGGGCGGTTGACCAGTAAGACGTCCATCAAAATGTGATGAATAATTTTCGATTCCTGAACAATATCCAGATTCTTGAAGCATTTCAAGATCATGTGATACACGCATTTTCAAGCGTTCACGATATATTGGATTATCCATGCGTGGTAATTGTGCATTAAGTTCTTTTTGTATAGATACTATTGCTCTATCACGTGCGGCTGGTGTCATGACAAAATGTTTTGCGGGAAAAATGACGGTATTATCAAGTTGCTTGATAACATGATTGTTATGTTTATCAATCCACGAAAGCCCTTCAAGCGTATCGCCAAAAAATTCTAGACGTAGACGATCACGTAAATAGGGAAGGTTGATTTCAATAGTGTTACCTAAAACTTGAAATGTGCCATTCTCTTTTTGTGTGTCATTACGTTTATATTGGATTGAAATCAGATGATCAATAAATTGCTTACGGTTTAATGTTTGGCCCGTGGTTAATGATAATGCAAGATTTTTATAATCGGATGGATTACCGAGTGAATAGATGCATGATACTGAAGCAATGATGATCGTATCACGTCGGTTTGCCAATGACGCTGTTGCCTCGACGCGCAATCGTTCAATTTCTGCATTAACCTTGGTTTCTTTAGGGATGTAAATGTCCTGCGCAGGTAAATACGATTCTGGTTGATAGTAGTCATAATAGCTGACAAAATAACAGACCTTGTTATCGGGGAAAAAGGTAGAAAACTCTTCGTATAACTGTGCTGCTAGTGTTTTATTAGGTGCAAGGATCAAAACGGGTTTATCCTGCTGGGCGATAACATTGGCGATGGTAAATGTTTTACCCGAGCCGGTAACACCGAGCAGCACTGAACTGCCGGGTCTGGAGGATGCCAATGCTCGTATAGCTTCTGGCTGGCTTCCTGCAGGTGTATATGAGGCTTTTAATTTAAAAATTGGGTTCTTCATACCCTTAGTGTAGCATAAGCATCCGTACTTAAAAACTGCTTATGATCCAGGGTGGTTGTAACCCAGGAGCGAGGTATGCTCTCGCGGATCTTGATAATAACATCGCGTCGATTCTCTCCCCTGGTCAGCTCTGCAATATCACAGGAACGCAATCCAGCGTGGTCACCCAGAAGAATCACCTCATCTCCCAGGGTAAGGTGGGATGCATGTGAGATATCCACGGTAATGGTATTCATGGCTATACGGCCAATCACTGGAGCTCGGACAGAGTGTACTTGCTGGGCAGCTGTTTGATGGAGTACGAGCACATGGCCTTGATTGGCCAGGCGACGATCGTAGCCATCGTAGTAGCCAACGGGGATAAAGGCAATCTTTTGACCTGCAGCAGCATGATAGGTTTGGCCATAACCGAGCGGAGAATCGTGCGTGAGCGTACGGATATGGGCTATGCGACTTTTCCACGTCAAGACATGTTGTACGTTATGTTGCGCAAGTAAGCCGTACAGTCCTGCACCAATACGTACACCGCTTCCTGGAGCATGCGTAGCACGAAGTGCAGTATTACTTTTGTCAGCATGGATTAAAGGGGGCACAAGATTATAAGTTTTTAGTTGTTGGATTACTGTTGAAAAACGTACACGCTGTATTTCGGTATACGACCAATCAGCATCGCACGATTCCCCAAAATGAGTACATATCCCCTGCAATACAAATGCTTGATTAGCACCTATTTTTTTAACAAGTTCGAGTATTTCTTCTGGCATAAAGCCAAAGCGCGTGAGTCCTGTATCAATTTTTATATGAATAGTAATAGGCTGGCGATAATGCAATGCTACTTGTTCTAGTGCCTGCAGCATAGTGTAATCAATGACACTGATCTGAATGTTGTTCCGGATTATTTCATCAAGCGGAGCATCAAGATATCCCATGACTACTATTGGTTTAGTTATGCCTTGTTGACGGAGTAAAATTGCTTCCGACAACATGGCGGTAATAAAACCGTCTATGTTGTTGTTCTGCTGACATTTATCAGCAATAGCTATGATCCCGTGTCCATATGCATTACTTTTGACAACTGCCATGAGTGATGCATCACCAATATTTTGCTTATAGTACGCAATATTATGATCAAAAGCTGTTTGATTCAGTTCAATCCACGTCATATCAGATTGCATGTTCTCACTATTAGGTACGGTGAATTTTGAATAACATCATCAATTATACAGCAAAAAGCTTGAAAGAACGCTCTTTTTTATAAAAATTGTTGAATAAAAGATTAAGCACTTTGTATAGTTACTGCACTATTTTTGCTCATAAAATTACAGAAAAAATCGATCATAGTGAGCGTATGAGATTATGATAAAAAGGATGTGATATGATGCGATCGTTAATCTTTGTATTTTTGATATGTGTAGCGCAGATTATGTCGCCTATGTCTGGTTCTCAAGTTATTCCGCTTATGAACGACTTTGATCAATTTGTTCAGTACATGCAGCCAAAGCTTGGCCCAGAACAGCGCGGAATATTTACCATGTTTGAAGCAACTATGAATGAGCAGTTTAAATCGCTCGATCCAACGCAGCCATTGCCGGAAGCGTTAAAAGACCCTAATTTTTTTAAAAATACATGGACTCGGTTTTTAAAAGAAGGGGATGCGATTGCTCGCGATCAAGCGAAAAGCTTCGGAATAGATATTGTGCCTGATGAGGCACGATCGTGGTGGGATTTTAATGCACAACATCAAGAGGAATTATCACCACAACAGGTGAAGGAAAAATGGGATTTATGGAAAGCGCAAAAAAAAATAGAACCAACTCCTGCGCAAATCGAAGCGGTGAGGGCTGACAAAGGGATTCCAACTTTGAGTACCAGATTGAAGCACATGGGCATTGCTGAACAAGAAGTTAATTACGCGACTTTATCGGATAAATTGAATAAGAATTATGCAGCTTTGGAGTCCCATGAAAAATTAGCACTAACAGAGGCTGCTAAAAAATCTGGATATGCTGATGGACAATCCTATTATAGAGCTGTACAAATAGAAAAAATAGCACAAAACAAAGGTATAAAAATGCCTTTAGAAAGAACAGAAGAGTGGTTGCGGTATCAACAAGAAGCAGCGCTTAAACAAGCTGGATATAAAGATGATGGAGGCCTAGTTTTTGAGCAAGAAGCTGATGTGCTGCGTGTTTCCGAAGCTCCTGGAATAAAATTGGCAAAGGTTAAAAATAATTTTGCTGAATTTATTCAAAAAACGGAAGGAACGATCCAATCCGAAGATCAAGGGACCTTTAAGGCGTTCACGCAAGCTATGAATAAACAATTTGATTCATTCAATCCTCAGGTTTTTGAAGAGCAAGGTTACTTTCAAAATTCGTGGGATTATTTTAAGCAAAACTCATCTATGTTAGCACAAGAGCAGGCACAGGGAATTAGCATAGAAATAGCGCCAACTGAAGATAGAGTTTGGTGGGATTTTGTTGAGCAATATAAAGGAGACAAGGCGCCAACTGCCAGTGACTGGGCACAGTGGAAAAAAGCGCGCGGTGCGGAACCGACAGGACCAACTCAATCAATGATGCCTACCGAAGCTCCTCCTAAAATGTCTCCTGTAGCCACGACTGAGGGAGTCGCTAAATCTCCGAAAACGCCAGTATCACGGGTAATACAAGAAAGCAATCTTCCAGAGTCAAGGGTTGGTATATTACAACCGGCTCCAGAAAAGCCATCAGCCATTAGATCTTTGCAACGGTTAAGTAAACCGGAACCTCAAATTGCTTCTGAGGTAGGTACAATGCCTATAGAAGAGTCAAGGGTTGGTATATTACAACCTGCTCCAAAAAAACCATCATCAACTATGCTGCGTGGAAATATTCCAGAAGTTGAAGTACAAGTGTCTGCCATATCGGGAGAAGTTCCTAAATCAACTGTTGGTACCCTAAAAGGTGCACCATTACCTACTGAGTCTTTGCAACCAATAAGTACACCAGAAATTCAAGTAGTTCCTGAAATGGGTATGAGTCCCGGAGTAGAGTCTTCCTCGACGGTGAGACAGGCGGTTACTTCCGCTCCTGAATCTATTGTGCGGCCGAATGTACCTAAAGTTCAAGTAGCTCCTCGAGTGGCCGAAGTAGTGCCGCCTCGAGGATCATCTTCTACCGTAATACGGCCAGCCCCCTCTGCAGGAAACATTCAACAAATGGGTGTGCATGAAGCTCCAAAGGTACAAGCATCAGTTTTATCAGGAGAATTACCTGAATCAACCGTTGAAATATTACAAAAGGGACCCTCAGCGGGCGAAATTGCTGTACCACAGACTAAAGCAATGATTATGAAGGCTCCGTCTCCTGAAGTTCAAATAGCAGAGATCTCTCGACCAGCTACACCCACGCGGCCTGCACCACTACCACCGGTGGTAGAGCGAGTACCCACTTCTGCTGCAGTGCCATCATCAGCGTCTTTGCCGCCGTCACCGGTGTCTGAACCGGTGCGTTTACCGCCGGTTGCCACTCAACCTAAGCCGCTACCCATACCAGAAATGCCGAGAGCCGTAGTACCGCAACAATCAATTCCTGTCGAAATTCCACGATCCCCATTGCAAGAACCGCTTCCATCAATACCCCGTGCAGCACCTCGTGCACAATTGCCGCCATTAGAAGTTCCTAGAGCATTGCCATCAGCACCACGAATACCTCAAGTAACAGGAGGAGGGAGTACGGTTATCGCTGGTGAAAGGGCAGCGGCTCAGAGTACTACACAACTAACAAAAGCAGCAGTTGCGGTAATTGATACTGCTGCATTGATTGATATTGGTGTTAATCTTCTTATTTTCATTGCCATGGAAACTATGCCTTATTGGTTACCATTGATCTACAAGCAGTCAGGGATGGTGAATAACACGTTATATGAAGCGCGTGCCTATATTAGTTTTCAAGGTGGTGAGACAGTATCCTGCTCTCGCGCCAATTTTAATTTTTATCCGTATAACCGCAAAGATTTAGGTGTTCGATCGTGGAAAGAGGTTGGCGGAGATCGTGGCAGAATGTGTTTGCCTGAACGTTATGTAGCTACTATTTTTGTTCCGCAACGCCAGTTGGTGAGTATACAGGGAGCGTATGGCAATAAAACTAAAGATATGAAGATATTTAGTTTGGCCTTCAAGAACAACAATCAATTTTCAATAAATTGGAACAATGCATAACTTGCACCTTTGTCTCAGAAATTACCTGCTTTTTGCAAACTCTTTTCTATCAACGGTTCACTTTACTATGATTTCTGGAGAACGTTATAGGGGTGGTGAAGGGAGAGAATATGGATCGTATGGTTAGAGCGTATCTAATAATAATCAGTTTGGTAATGGGCTTTTTGTTAATCGGTTTTTGGTATTTACCTTCAGTGAAATTATCAAACATGGGCTTGCCAACCAATTATGCAACACAAGCATATGATGACCAACAGCCAGAAGAATTTGTATCGCATGATCAGTACAACAGAGGACTTGCGCAAGAGGAAGCAGAAAAACTTATTGCATTATTGTATGAAGGCATTAACGCATTTATCATTAGCGATACAGAACGTGAGCTGTTTAAACAATGTAAAAGCGAATCCACCTATGGAGAGATTGTTGTGGGTTCATTGGAGCAACTGGTAAACATTGTACAACCTACCTGCGATGATGTTTTTTATGATTTAGGTTCGGGAAAGGGCCAGGCACCATTATATATGGCCATGCGCACACCCATGCGCAAATGTGTCGGCATAGAGCTTGCGCAAACACGCCACAATTATGCCCTTCAAGCACGGGAGAAGTTTTATCAACATGCCGCAACGTGTGATTGTATCGTTGAATTTTATCAAGGAGATTTTACTGATTCTACGTTAAATTTTGATGATGCCACCATCGTGTGGATGAATTCAACATGTTATCCAGAAGAGGTAATGCACAAAATTGTGCAACGGTTAAGCACGTTGCCTTCAGGATTGCGTGTTATTTCACTCAAAGCGCTTCCATCACCCGAAAAATATCATTTTAAATTGGCGCAGCAATTTACGTTGCCTATGACATGGTCAGGATCGGTGAATACACATCTTTATATTTTGGAAAAATCAGCGTAAAAACAGGCAATCAACTATGTTTTAATCAATATTAAATAAGAGAGGTCCCAAGTAGGTATCCAGGTTATCTACGGTGATTTCAGGTACTGTTTTGTGTTCAGCTATTGATCGAGCGATTTTTGCGCATAATGTGCTCAGATGACGAGATACATCTCTTACTCCAGCCTCACGCGTATAATATTCAATAATATCATCGAGTACTGCGTCACTGAATTGAATATTTCTACCTTCAAGTCCAGCATTTTTAATAGCCTTTTTTTATCAAATGTCGTTGCGCAATTGCTCGTTTTTCTTGCTTGGTGTAGCGAGAAATTTTGATGATTGTCATGCGGTCACGCAATGGAGCCGGTATTTCTGATTCATCATTGGCTGTTGCAATAAAAAATACGTTTGAAAGATCAAATGGAACGCCTAAAAAGTTATCACAAAAAGTTTTACTTTGTGCGGGATTAAGAAGTTCTAGAAGTGCTGCAGTTGGAGCTCCATGATATCCGCTTAGTTGAGGGGTTTTGTCTATTTCATCAAGTATTATGAGTGGATTTGTTGATTGGGTTTTGTGGATAACTTCCATGGGTCTTCCTATTTTGGTACCAAAATTTTCTGCTCAACTATGTAACCTTGAATGGATAGAGCATTCGCTACTCCGATGGAGTCCTTTTGAACTGCATCGGATGCTGAAATATAGGAGCAGGTTGCGAACATAGGCAATAGTGCAAAAAATATGTAATAAAGGCGTATCTTATACTGCATCGAATCTCCATTTTTGTTTTTTAGATTCTTTATAAGTTAGTTAGGCACATAGAAGCAAGGTCGTTGGTACTGTTGGCAGCAAAGTGGTTGGGGCTGCTGTTGTTGTTTCTGGCAATAACACGTACTCGAGTACTTCACTGATATGATGGACCGGAATGATGTTCATGCCTGCAAGGAGTTCCGGACAATTTTTTAGATTTTTAAGGTTGGACTCAGGAATGATCACATGTGTAATACCCTGCTTTTTTGCCGCTAAAATTTTTGCTTGAACGCGACCAATAGCACACACATTACCTTCTCGATCAATAACTCCAGTCATAGCATAATGCTGATTAATAGAGCGTTGTGTCAGTGTTGAAGCAATAGATACGCTTATGGCAACTCCTACCGATGGCATTTCCACATGGCTAGCACCATAAAAAAGATGTATATCGGTTGTATTATGGTGGTGACAATTATACTTTTGTGCTAAAACATCAATTAAGGCTTGATATGCTATAAAGGCTGCTTCCCGTGTATCTTGCGCCATATTTTCTTTGGATACCACTAATTTGCCTGTTCCTGGGCGTGATAGCGCTACATATGTTCTTACGATTCCACGTTTATCAGTGTCGGCTATAACCAACGAATTGCTTTTGCCTATGGTGTTAGATGATGCCATATAGTTTTTGATTATATTCCGCTGTGTCCAGGTAAAAGAATCAAGTTCAACGAGCTCAATAGGTACGGCTACTAATGCATTGGACATGCTCAGTAAGCCAAGCAATGCAGCAACAATATAACTACCTGTGCGGCATGTAGTACGATGTGCCATCATATTTTGCTTCCCCATCAAAAATTTATATCATATATATGTGTTTTTTATTCAAAGCAGATATAGATATGTAAGCACAAAATTAACAAAGTTTCAAATGGCAATTTTAAATGAAGCTGTACCTGTAGAGATCGATAGGGCAAAATTTAGGGGTATTATGTGGGTATTATACCCAGGCATGGGTACTGATGTTTTTTAGATTGCTGTGGGGGTACTTTTTAGAGTGTTATTATTATTTTGATCTTGTTTATGTCACAAAGCGGGAGCAAATACTTCCTTGGCGGTTCTGACGGGGATGATGTTAATGCCTTCTAGAGATTCTGGATGAATTTCGAAAAGATCTGGGATATTGTCAGCAGGGATAATAATATTTTTGAGACCATGTTCTTTGGCAGCCAAGATTTTCTCCTTAAGGCTATCAATTGCAATAATGTTGCCCTGTGGATCAATTTCCCCAGTCATGGCGTAGGTGCTATCAACAGATCTTTGTGTAAGTGCAGAAAGAATGGCAGTAGCTGTGGTGATTCCAGCAGATGGACCAACTAACATTGTCGAACAGTTGACTCGTTTAAATGCAAAGAGTGTAAGCAAGCTAA
>Ga0157376_10000231_pt1 | contig 38978 bp, 34 predicted proteins | sample M45metaG_FD_121801 | JGI IMG/M metagenome (GOLD analysis project Ga0157376, IMG submission 121801) | Miscanthus rhizosphere microbial communities from Kellogg Biological Station, Michigan, USA - M4-5 metaG | ecosystem: Host-associated > Plants > Roots > Rhizosphere > Soil | place: USA: Michigan...
ATGGATCCTGAAAAATCATTTGCATCTCGCGGCGCGCCGATCGCAATTCCGTTGAATTCAGTTTCAATAAGTCGCGCCCGGCAAACTGAATTTCACCGGATTCTGGCTCGATGAGTCGCAGCAGCGTGCGCGCTAGGGTGGTTTTGCCGCAGCCGCTTTCACCTACGATCGCCAGCGTTTCGCCGGTGTAAACATCGAGGTCCACACCGTCAACCGCGGCAAAGCGCGCTCCGGCGCTCCGGGCATCGTCCCGGCCGCTACGCGCGTAGCTTTTTTTTAGCCCGCGTGCGCTCAATAATTTTTCGGTTTCAGGCATCTCGTGCTCACACGCTCTTTCAAAGTGCATGGCATTCGCTAAACAAGCACACACCGCGCCGAATGTTGAGCCGAAGCGGAGCGCAACTCCGGAACCCTAATGCTGCAATCGCTTCGCCGCAGCGGGCATCTCGGTTCGAACGCGCAGCCCGGCGGCAGCGCCGTAAGTTGTGGCACCGTGCCGGGAATTGGCCGCAGCTTTCCGCGTTCCAGGCGGGGCGAAGCTGCCAACAATCCCTGAGTATAGGGATGCTTCGGCGCGCCCAGCACTTCGCCCACCGGACCTTCCTCGATCACTCGGCCCGCGTACAGCACCGCCACCCGATCCGCCACTTGCCCCACAACGCCCAAATCGTGCGTGATAAAAAGCAACCCAAGGCTCAGCTCGCGCCGCAATTCCTGCAGCAGTTGCAAAATCTCTTTTTGCACGGTTACGTCGAGCGCAGTCGTTGGTTCATCGGCGATCAGCAATCGCGGCTTGGCAGCCAGGGCCATGGCGATCATCGCGCGTTGACGCAGTCCGCCAGACAGCTGATGAGGATATTGTTCCGCGCGGCGTTCTGGTTCGGCCAACGAAGCCTGGCGCATCGCTGCAATCGCTCGCGTACGTACTTCGGGGTTCGCCAATTTCGGCTGATGCGCCCGAATTCCTTCTTCGATCTGCGTACCAACCCGCATTACCGGATTCAGCGAAGTCATCGGCTCCTGAAAAATCATGGCGATTTCCTGGCCGCGCACCACGCGCCATTCGTTTTCGGTTTGCGTCACCAGATTTTTGGGAGCCGCGCTTGCCAGACGCGCTTGCCCGGTGACTCGCGCACCAACCGGCAGCAATCCCATCAACGCGAGCGACAGCATGGTCTTTCCGCTTCCTGATTCGCCCACCAATCCCACGCATTCGCCGGCGTCAATTCGCAGTGAGACTTGATTCACCGGACGTACCCAGCCCTGCGCGGTCGGCAATTCCACCGTCAGCTCGCAAATCTCAAGCAATTGCTGCATGCAAGAATCTTAGGCCCGTTCGCGAAAAGTTGGAATCGCTTTGGTCTTCGCACCTTTCCAAAGAGTACGAGCGTCAGCGCTTTGCCCGTGGCAGCACGAATTTCAAAGCCGTATGCGTCGCCGAAAATCCAACCACTTTTACATCCTTCAATCCTGCTCTCCGCCCGGCGCTGATGGCCAGGTTCTCGGTAATTTCCTTCCGCCCTTTGGGATAGACAATCCAAAGCGCTTCAGCGCTCTTTAGTTTCTTCGCGAACGTGGTTACTTTCGCCAATGCGCTCGAAGTATTCGCGAACAGAAATGTCGCTTCCGCTGCAGTCGAATCTTGGGCCGCGAGAATGTCAGCCTTGCCGGCCTTCAATTCCTTTTGAAAACCACCTTCGTCCTCCCCGACGATTCGAACTGGCGTGCCCTTTTTAACGCCAAGTTTCTCCACGCGACTCTTTGGATGCAGGATCTTTTCGCGCCACTTCTCCGCTGCCTCTCCTACTTCAAAAATCTTGGCCCCAGCGCTGGTTTCAACGCGCAGTTCACCCTCCACCACTTTGACGCTGCGAATCTCAGAGAACGCAATCTTCAACCGGTAATCTGGGCAGCGAAAAATCAGTTCGCTGGTCTCCAGCAGAATTTTCCCTTGGTAACGATTTTTACCGTCACGCACCGCGCCTTTCGCTTCGTTTCCCATAAGTCATCCTCGTCGCCACAATGGATTGGAACACTACCGTAAATTCGGAACGGAAAACCAGTAACCGATAACGGTAAACTGAAATGGCCTTATGCCCTCGCCCAGCGCCACCACTCCCGCTCGCACCAATTGGGCACTCATCTGGGCCCAGCCCGGCTTCCGCTATTTTTTTTTCGCGATGTTTATCTCGCTATTCGGCAGCGGTATGAACTTTGCCGGCGTCAGTTGGCACATCCTCGCGCTTACCCACTCGACGGTCAAGGTCAGTTATCAGGTGATCGTAGCCACCGCGCCCGGTCTGCTGATTCCCTTCATCGGCGGCGTCTTGATCGACCGCTACGACCGCCGCTACCTCGGCATTTTTCTGGACTTCGTCCGCGGCGTGGCAGTTCTGGCCACCGCCTACGTCGCGTGGCGCGGCCATCTCGAACTCTGGCATCTCTACCTCATCACTTTCATCACCGGCGCAGGCTCCGCAATGTACTGGGCCAATGTCAACGCGCTGGTACAGGAAGTGATGCCCGCCAGCCAATTTTTTGGCGCAAACGCTGCGGTACTCATCGGCGTGCAGACCGGCATGCTTTTTGCCGGAGCTCTGGTCGGTTTTATTTATGACGGTGCAGGCATCGCCGGAATTCTCGGCATCGATGGGCTCACCTACTTTGTCTCAGCGTGGTGCCTCTACAAACTGCGCAGCGGCTACCTCTGTCCGCGCGAGCACCTCACAAAATATCCGCGCGAATTTTCCACCACCACGGAAGCCACCGCCGAAGCTCTCGAAACCGGCGAAATTCCCGAAGTCGCCGAAGCCGGCCTGTCCTTAGCCGTCTATTCCGAACTAAAGGAAGGCTTCGCGTATCTGCGCCAGCAACCAACTGTGCGCGCGCTTGGTGTCACTCATTCTATCCTGATGGCCGGAGTTGTCAGCGCCAACGTCCTGGTCGTCGCGCTGGCGGCTAACATCCTTCATTCCGGCCCCCGCGGACTCGGCTACCTTGAAGGCGGTTGGGGATTGGGAGCAATCGTTGGCGGACTGCTTGCATCCCAACTGCCGCAACGTTTGCGCATGACTCTCTACGCCTGGTCCATCGCCGGACTCGCGCTCGGCCACTTGGCCATGCCCTTCATCACATTTCTACTCGCCGCAGTATTTTTTCAGGTGCTCTTCGGATTCTTCCGCGCACTCTCTGGAGTAGTCGCTCAAGCCGCGCTGATGCTCATCGTTCCGCGCCACTTCATGGGCCGCACCCAATCCGCGATCGCCGTACTCACCACCGTTCTTCAAGTCCTCATGAGCTTCGCGCTCGGCTGGATCTCGCAACAACTCAGCATCTTCGCCGGCTTCGCCTTCCTCGCACTCATCTACGCCTTCGGCACCCTCTCCGCCTTCCACGCCCGCCGCCTGCTCCGCGAACAGAGCTCCTGACGACAGCAGCGAATCCTTTTTCGATTGTCGCCTTTTTCCAGTGTTACACTTCCGCCCGACCCGCCGCGGCGTAGGTGCCGAAAATATTTTCGGAGGCGTAAATGTTCAAGACGAGGTGGATTCCACTGTTATTGCTATTCTCCATGGCTTCAGCACCCACGAAAGCGCAAAGCTGTTTGGACGCCGCTTCGGGCTTATGGAACCTAGCGGTTCCTCACGATTACACCCAGAAGCGCTCTTCCAGTTACGCGCGCGATGGCGGCAACGCCGATTTCCGCGCGATTGCTCCCGGCGAAACGCTCACCGTCCTCGACGACTCCGGCCCCGGCGTGATTACCCACGTCTGGTTTACCATCGCCAGCGCCGAAGAACTACACCTGAAAAAACTAGTTTTGCGGATTTTCTGGGACGCCGAGTCCACTCCCAGTGTTGAATCCCCGGTCGGTGATTTCTTCGGACTCGGTCTCGGCGAATATTTTCTCTATCAATCCGTCCCGCTCTCGGTCGGTGCAGACAAAGCGCTCAACTCCTTCTTCGTCATGCCGTTTCAAAAACACGCGCGCATCACCGTCACCAACGAAGGCGCCAAGAGAGTGGATGCGTTTTATTTCAATGTGGACTACCGCGCATGCGCCCAGCCGCTGCCCACCGACCCGTTGTACTTCCACGCGCAATATCGCCAGGCTACTCCGGCAAAAGGCTGGACCAGCGATTGGAAAGAAAATGGCGATGCCAAAGTAAACAATCGCCTGAATCTTAACGGAGAAGACAACTACATCTGGATGGAAGCCAAAGGCCGCGGCCAATTCGCCGGCGTCACCATGTCCGTGTTACAAAATCAGGACCGGTGGTGGGGCGAAGGCGACGACATGTTCTTCGTTGATGGCGAATCGATACCATCCATCAACGGCACCGGCTCTGAAGACTATTTTCTCGGCGCCTGGGACTTTGGCAGCCACTCCTTCGCCTACGGCTTATATGGCGCTCCGGTAAAAGGCGAAGAAAAAGTCGGCGGCCGTTATTCCGTTTATCGTTTCCACCTGGATTCGCCGATCACCTTCACAAAATCCTTCAAAGCCACCATCGAGCACGGCCATGCAAACCACCGTTCCGACAATTTTTACTCCGTTGCTTATTGGTATCAATCCGAGCCGCACGCTCCCTTCCCCGCGCTGCCTGCTGTAGCGGAACGCTTGCCCCGCATTCGCGCCACAGGAGGCCCGGGTAAGCCTGGCAACTAGAAACGAAGCATTTTTCCGACCAATTTGACTGATTCGTCGAATACCATTGCATCCAGCCGCAAACTCTGGCAAAACAGGTTCCTCGTGCCAACTAGACCACCCATGAACATTTCGACGCGGCAAAGCGGCGCCGTCACCATTCTCGATCTCAGTGGGGATATCACTCTGTTCAATTCTCCGGAAATCCGCAAAGCGCTCATTGCTCTCCTTCGCGAACAAAAGGTTTCCCACCTGATCGTAAACATGCTGGGCGTCCCGTACATTGACAGCTCCGGCGTCGCGTCCCTGGTGGAAGGTCTAAAGATTTCGCGCGACCTCAAGTCGAGATTCGCGCTCTACGGACTCTCCAGGTCCGCCCGCACCGTTCTTGAACTTACGCATCTGCTCCGGGTGTTCGAAGTCCACCAAACCGAGCAGGAAGCTCTTGACGCGCCGCCCCCTGATACGTCAGGCTCTGCCAAATCCTCTGGCGAAAGCGCGTAACCGGTTTCTGTTTCTTAGTCTCCAATAGAAATATTCATGCTCTCCCCCCATTCCATCGGCGCCGCCACTATCGACGGACTTGCATACATCGGCGGCCTCGCGCGGCTTGGCGTCTACGCCACAAGGGCCGCATTCAAGGACATGTTCTCACCGCGCCGTCTGGCCTACGGCAGAGCCGTACATCAAGCGATGGCCGTGGGCATCGGCGCGCTCCCGATCCTCTCGCTGATCTCATTTTTTATCGGCACGATTCTCGCCCTACAAGCGGCTTACGAACTTCGCAAATTCGGCGCTCTGCAGTTTGTGGCCAGTGCCGTGGCTATTTCTGTTTCGCGCGAACTTGGCCCGCTGATGACCGCTATTCTGGTCATCGGACGCTCCGGTTCGTCTTTCGCCGCAGAACTCGGAACCATGAAGGTCAACGAGGAGATCGACGCCATGGAAACCATGGCCCTCGATCCCATTCGCTTTCTGGTCGCGCCAAAACTTTTCGCGATGCTGTTGATGATGCCGTGCCTGGCGATTTGGGCGGACTTTATGGGCGTGCTTGGCGGCTCCATTTTTGGAATCATCGCCGCAGGTTTCACCTTGAAGACCTATATCATCGCTACCTTGGATGCGCTGGTTCTTCGCGATGTCATGACCGGTCTGCTGAAAAGCCTGATGTTTGGTATTGTCATCACCACCGTCGGTTGCCAGGAAGGCCTGCGCACTGGGCTGGGCGCCGAGGAAGTCGGCCGCTCTACAACTTCGGCCGTGGTCAAAGCGATTTTCCTGGTGGTAATGGTAGATTTGGTTTTTACCGCGCTCTTTTATCTGAACGCAGGCTCCTGACCCGATGCCAAACGATTCGACCAGCGAAGATTTCCCTTCGAACGCCATCCAGGAGCCGGCCGTCTCCATCCGCAATCTTCATGTGTCCTATGGAGAGCGAGAAATCCTTCACGGCGTAACGTTTGATGTTCCCGCCGGACAGACTGTCGTGATTCTCGGCGGCTCGGGTTCCGGTAAGAGTACGCTTCTGCGCACCCTCGTCGGCCTCGAAGCTCCCACTAGTGGTGAAGTCATTGTTCGTGGCAAGAATCTTCGCAATCTTTCCACCGAAGAGTGGCGCGATCTCCGTCAACACATCGGAATTTCCTTCCAAAGCGGCGCGCTCTTCGGCTCCATGACTGTGGGCGAAAATGTCGCGTTGCCTCTGCACGAACACACCGAACTTGATCCCGCTACCATCGAAATCATGGTCCGGCTGAAATTGAACGAAGTCGGCCTGAACGGTTACGAAAATTACATGCCCGCGCAACTCAGCGGCGGCATGAAAAAACGCGCGGCCGTCGCCCGGGCCATGGCTATGGATCCGGAAATTCTTTTTTTCGACGAACCTTCCGCCGGCCTCGATCCGATCATTGCTGCGGGAATCGATCAGCTCCTGCTAAAACTAAAAGAGGCCTTCGGAATTACCATCATTGTCGTTACTCACGAGCTTGCCAGCGCCTTCCTGATTGCCGATCGCATGGTGCTCTTGGATAAAGGCTACATCGTCGCCAACGGCAGGCCCGAAGAACTGAAGAACAGTCCGCATCCGCGCGTCCGCCAGTTTCTCGACCGCATTGCCGAGCCGGAACTCAGCCAGGAAATCGACTACTTGCAAATGCTGACCGGTGAAGTCCCGAGGCCGCGCCAATGAGAGAACTTGGTTCCTCCGCGATTCATCATCCTGGTTCTACTGCTCCTGATTCATTTTTTCCTCGTGCTATACTCGCCCCTCTTGCCAACCGATTTCAGGCAGGATGCATCGACAGGTCTGCCGGCTCATGAACCCCACTTCCACTCGCCGCGAAGAAGCTGTTGTCGGAATCTTTGTACTGGTCGCCGCAGCCATCCTGATCGCAACAGTTTTCTCTTTGACCGGTTTTTTTAGGCGCGGTGATGTTGTCTACCGTGCGTTCTTCAAAAATGCCGGCGGACTTCGCCCCGGTGCCGAAGTCCGCTATGCCGGTGGACCAGCTGTTGGGCGCATTCTAAACGTGCAGCCCGATGGGCACGACGCCACGCGCATGGAAATTGTTTTTCACGTGCGCCCGGATGTTCCGGTAAAAACCGACAGCGTCGCGGCCATCAGCAGCAACAGCCCGCTAAGCGACAACTTTCTTGGCATCATTCCGGGCACGATTGGCGCGCAACGCGCGCCTTCCGGTTCAACTCTTAAGTCCAAAGAATATGTGGGCTTCGGCGATCTAGAAGAGGAGATTGCGGAACTTGGGCCCCAGGCGAAAGTCCTGTTGGCTAACCTAAACCAGCGTGTTGTCGAACTGCAGGTCACGGTGGCGCGCGTCAACGACGTGCTCAACGACAGGAATCGCGAAAATCTCAGCGCCAGCATCAGCAACGTCCGCGGAGTGCTGGAAGAAAATCGCCGGCAGATTCACTCCACGATCACCCGCATCGACGAAGCCAGCGCCAAAATCGCTCCGCTGCTTGACGATTTGAAGAAAACCAACGCCGACGCCCGCCAGGCAATCAACACCCTGGAGGGAACCATTGCCGAGAATCGCACCGACATTCGCCAATCCGTCACCGAATTGCGTCGTCTGCTGGACACCGCAAATAATGTCACCGACCAGTTGGACCGCACCCTGAACGCCAACGGCGAAAACATCGACGATATCTTGAATAATTTCCGGCAGGCATCGCAGAATTTGCGGCAATTTACGGAAACTCTGAAGCAGCGGCCGTACACTTTGCTGCGTTCAGCAGCGCCACCGCCGCACGAGCCCGGAAAAATTCCGAAGCCGGATTAAGGGGAACGGGAATGAATCGTTTCGCCATCGGGGCTATTTTAGTCGTCGTTTTCGCGGCGGGCTGCACCACCGCTCGCGCTCCGCGCTACTATTTTCTGACTCCGTCTCCGGTCACACCCCAAGCCAACCCTACTCAATTCCCCGTTGCGATTCTGGTGGGCCGATTGAGCGCGCCGCGTATCTTGCGCGATGACCGCGTCATCTACGGAATGACCGACGTGGAACTAGGTGTTGACGAATATCATCGCTGGACTGAGCCACCAACGGAGATGATCGAGCAGCTTTTGGTCGAACGGCTCCGCAGAACCGGCCAGTACAAGTCCGTTCAGAAAATTTCCAGCACGGCGCGCGGCGACTATCTCTTGCGCGGACGCCTTAGCGCCATGAATGAAGTCGACGATCCAGCTGGAATCAAGGCGCGTTTCACCATCCAGCTTGAACTTTATGATCAAAAGGCCGGGAGCGTGGTCTGGACCGACAGCTACACTCACGACGAGCCGGTCGACAAGAAATCGGTCACTGCTGTGGTGCAGGCGCTGCAGAAAAACGTCAACGCCGGGCTGGACCAATTGGCCGCGAACTTGTCGCAGTATTTCGCGGCGCATCCTTCACACTAATGTGGCTAGAATCTAAGCTGGGTTCGTTGGCGCCGGATCGTTTATCTTGGCAGCAGTAATTCCTCGCTTGCCTAATACTTCCACCGCGGCTTGATTCAATTTGTTGCGCAGTTGGGCGCGCTGGTTCGCTTGGGTGATATACCTGACCGAAAGCTCGATTCCGCCCAGCACTGGTTTCAAGTTAACTGACGGCTCCGCGCTGAATGATCCAATGTCGCGGTTGCCCGCCGCGGTTTTCAATTCCTGAGCGGCTTGCTGTGCATGCTCTTTGGTCTCCTCCAGTACCCGCTTTTGAATTCCTTCGATCACTGGGTACGGATCTTCACCCGTTGGCAATACCACTTGCAGTTCGTCCCACAGCCATTGGCCGGAAGTTGAAAAGTTGAAATAGTGACCTTCGATCGCGTAGCTGTTGGTGAAGGTCACCCTCCTTCCCGTAGGATGGCCGGAGTCGGTCCAGTTTCCTGTCTCCAGCAATACCGTGTGAAATAGTCCGATCTCCACCACCTCACCGGTCACGCCATTGATCTCTACCCAATCGCCCAGCCGAATTCCATTCTTGCCCATCAAGACAAACCAGCCCAGGAACCCCACGATGAAATCTTTTAGTGCGACTGTAAGTCCGGCGCCGGCCAAACCGAGAAAAGTTCCCAGCTGATTCGGCGGTCCGAAAATCACCAGCAGTATCAGCAGCACTGCGGCCACTTGCACACTGACCCGCGCCGTAGCTCGCAACGTCTGCATCTGCCGGCGGTCCAGATTTGTCTTGCCCATCAGCCTTTCGAGCCAGGTATTGAAAAACAAACCTACCAGCGCTATCGCCAGCACAACCACCGAGCCCATCAAGATGCGCCGAACTACTGCACGCTGGCGGTCGGTAACCAATTCGGACCACTGTCCGTAGGTTTCCGACAATTCCTTCTCATTATCGACTCGCTTGTCCAAACTCGTCAGGTTGCGCTGATCTGCGGTAATCGCTTTGGTGGTCGCCAGCGCTGCTTTCGCTGCACCCGCGATGCGGTTTTTTTGAACCCCTTGTGTAGCCGACGCCGCTACCTCCGCCGTGGTCATGGCATTCGGAGTGTCCGAGAGTTTAGAATGGGCCGCAAGTTCCGGTGAATTGAATTTCTCCGCATCAATCTGTGCCGCTAGTGTGTTGTGCTGTTCCGTCAGCGCGCCAACCAGATTTTCGGCATCGGCTTTGGCCTGTTGCAACAATTCCATTTTTGTTCTGAGAGTGATCCACTGTTGCACTTGGTGAATAATTCCCAACTGGGCCACGCTTGCCGTTGGGAATGTCGCTGCGGACTTGTCGCGCAACTTGTCCGCGGCTTCGTGCGATTCCTTCATCTTTTCGATGCGATCGCGAGGATTGCCTCCTGCATCCGTCAGATCGCGCTTCGCGTCTTCTACGTCGTTGTTGGCCACATCCAGGCCGGCTTTGGCTAGGTCCAGCTGATCTTGAAATTCGTCTTTGTTGGACTCTGGAGCCTTGGCGATCTGCGCCGTGAGCTGATCCACTTGCGCCTGCAAGGCTTGCTGTAGTTTCTGCGCCTTGTGAAGTCGAACCTGAATCTCCTTGGCCGCCACAGAGAGGTCGGGCGGGTGCGCTTCCGCGTCCTGCAGCGCTATCACAAACGATAAATCGAGTTCATAGTCGCTCAACCTCAGCGCATCCTTGGCCAGTTCCTGTTCTTCCGGCGTATCGGCCATTTGCGCTAGCTGCTGTGCCGTCCTGAACGGAGCTTGATCCACCAACGCCACTTCCGCGGCGGCAGCCTTTTTCTTCGCCGAAACCGTTGACGGATGCCCTAATTCAAATACGCCGTAGATCGCTGCCCCGAGCGTTACGGTCAAGCCCACTGCCGCAATTTTCTGTGCCGTCCGCATATACCCCTTCTGGCTGAATCTCCATTCTAGTACGCTCACGCGGTCCCCTGGTTCACGAAAGATTTACCGGTTCTTTTTAGCAAAGCCTGTTGTTGTTGAGCGAAGCTAGGCGTTCTTATTCGAATGCTTGAGCTTGACGCCCGGGTACATGTCAGAACGAGAGTCAGCGAGGGGCAATAGGAAGCATCCCAGCAAGCCAGGACTATTTCGCGGGGAAGCCGGACGAAGATCTGGCGCCAGAAATGTTGAACAACGTAGTTAAGCGGGCAGCCGCCTAGGATGAAAAAGCATTTGATCGTGACGGAACCTCGGGGCGCCAGGTTTTTCGGCTTATTCGCCAGATTTGCCGGGATGTGTCTCCACGGGTGTAACCGCTCGGGTTGAAAAAAAATGCCGGAAGCAATTGCAATCCACCTGGAGGGCTGGCGCGAAGACGGCCTACCCGTTCCGATAGAGCCGAACCTAACTGCAGGTACGTCGAATTGTCTGCATAAAAAAAAACGCCCCCGTTCTTCCAGAGGCGTTTTTTCTAACTCTAAACTTTTTACTGCTTCTATAGGTAATCCCGCGACGGCCCCTCAAGAAACGCGCGGAGTTTCCGCGAGCGCGACGGATGCCGCAGCTTGCGCAACGCCTTCGCTTCGATTTGGCGAATGCGTTCGCGAGTAACTGCGAACGATTGGCCGACCTCTTCGAGCGTGTGCTCGCTGCCATCGTCCAGGCCGAAACGCATCTTGATCACTTTTTCTTCGCGAGGCGTCAGGGTCTTCAACACCGAAGAAGTCTGTTCCTTCAGGTTAAGGTTGATCACTGCATCCGATGGCGAAACCACGGCCTTATCCTCAATGAAGTCGCCGAGATGCGAATCTTCTTCTTCGCCGATCGGCGTTTCCAGCGAAATCGGCTCCTGCGCAATTTTCAGGATTTTGCGAACCTTGGACACTGGAATGTCCATGCGCTTAGCAATCTCTTCGCTGGTCGGCTCGCGGCCCAGTTCCTGCACCAACTGGCGGCTGGTACGCACCAGTTTGTTGATCGTTTCGATCATGTGCACCGGAATACGAATGGTGCGCGCCTGGTCCGCGATGGCACGGGTAATCGCCTGACGAATCCACCACGTGGCATACGTCGAAAACTTGTAACCCCGGCGCCATTCGAACTTGTCCACAGCTTTCATCAAGCCGATGTTGCCTTCCTGAATCAAATCCAGAAACTGTAATCCGCGGTTGGTATATTTCTTGGCGATCGAAACCACCAAGCGAAGGTTGGCTTCGATTAATTCTTTCTTTGCTTGCTCGGCTTCTGCTTCCCCGCGGTGAATGAACGTCAGTGTCCGCTTCAGTTCGGTCAGACCGACTTCGCTGGCGTCTTCGATGTCTTTCAGCTCCGACCGCCGCGTGCGCAATTCCTTGCGCGCTTCGGCAGCGACGTCGCCTTTCGCCACGTCAGCTCGACGTTCCAGGCGTCCGGCTTCACGTTCCAGCGACTGCAAACGCTCCACCGTGCCGCGCATCTTGTCGATCAGGCGTTTTTTCTCAAACGGATTGAAATCGATTCCGCGGATTTCTAGCGAAATCTGCACGCGCGTCCGCGCCACGTCCCATTCAGCGCGAATATACGGCTTCTTTTTTGCTTTCGGTGTCTTGTCCAGTTTTACGGCCTGTTTTAGTGCCGTGTCGAATAACTTCGCAATTTTGTCGATGTATTTCAGCGTCTGCTTGGTCTTGTTGGCGATCTTCTCTTCGGTCAGCTCTTCATCGTCAAATTGCACGATCTCTTTGATCGACCGTGCGCCTTTGCGCAAATCATCGCCAACCGCAATCAATTCCTTAATCACAATTGGCGAACGAGTGATGGATTTCATTACCACCAGTTGTCCGCGTTCGATGCGCTTGGCGATGGTCACTTCGCCTTCGCGCGTCAACAACGGCACCGTTCCCATTTCGCGCAAATACATACGCACGGGATCGTTCGTTTTTTCCATCGACCCTGGAGTCAGATCCAGATCGGTTCCCCCGCCTTCTTCTGCGTGTCCGTCGTCTTTGGCGGTCGCGTCGCGTTCGGTCTGCTCGACCGACAATTCCACTGCGCGTGCCGCTTTGGCCGCCGCCTGATCCTCGTAAATTTCAATTCCATTCCGCTCAAATGTGGTGAGCAGATCGTCAATCTCTTCCGAGGAATGCACTTCGGCGGGCAGCGAATCGTTCACTTCGTCGTAAAGCAGATAGCCGCGCTCTTTGCCGACCGCAATCAGCGCGCGTACCGCTTCGTATTTTTCTTCCAGAACCTGCGCCACAAACTCCTCCCGTAATCAGCAAGCATCGTCCCAGGCGAATTTTCTTAGTCGTCCAGGCTCTCCGCCGGGCTACCGGGGTACATCTCCACTACAGCCGCAGTTGCGGCCGTTAATCTCGTAGTAAGACACGTTGGGCGGGACGCGCAAGCGCACGTTTGGGGTCTTTGCCCCTGCTCACAAAATTAAGTTTTTTAGTGAAGCTTTCTGCGCCGCGTCGCCGCTTTTTCGCTTGCCCTTGTCATCCAAAGTGCTGCCCGTTTCGCACCCTGGGGGCCGATCCCCGCCGCTAACTGCATCAATATAGATGCATTTAGCCCGGAAACCGTTACCCGAAAAACCCTAATACGCTACAAGGTTAAGTCCCAGCACGTCAATGCTTTACTTGTGGGTTTCCTGTGAATTGCCAAGCTGCCTAGTCCGCCGTAGCCAGCCGCCGCATCAACTCCTGTTTGCGCGTCAAGAGCTCCTTCATGGCGCTTCCCGCCGGGTTGGCCTCAATTCCCAGCTGCACTTCACGCAGCTCGCGCGCAATCTGATCCCGGGCCAGCGTGTCCAGGCAGCTCTGCGCCTCTTCCCACGCCGGTTCCTGCGCTTCTTCGAACAAAATCTCAAAAAACAGCCGTCGCTCCCGATCCGCCAGCAGCGCCCCAACCTCCGAAGCGTGAAAGGGTTCACCCGATTGGCTGGCTACAATCAGCGCCGCAAAAATCTTCTCTGTCTCCAGCCCCAGGTACAGTTGCGAATGCTGCAAATGTTGCGCCAGCTCCCGCCGAAATCCCTCCGCCTCGGCCAGCATGCGGATCAGCCGCCGCTCAGCGGGTTTCGCCGACTGCCGCACCAGTTCCGGTTTCAGTTTCACTTCGCTGCGCCGTTCGCTCGCCGCCTTAGTAAGCGCCGCACGCACCACCGGCTCATCCAATCGCAATTGTTGCGCGATTCGCGTTGCCCACTCCGATCGCAAGATGCTATTTGGAATTCTTTGAATGTACGGCAGCAGGAAATTCACCGCGCGAAGTTTTCCTTCGCCAGTGCCGATATCCATCTGACTCGCACGCCGGATCAAATAGTCCACGTAAGGCGGTGCGTCCTTCACCTGCTTCACATAAGCCGCCGCGCCCTTTTCGCGAATATACAAATCCGGATCGGCCTTTTGGTCACCTACCGATGGCAGCGCCAGCACCCGTACCTCAAAGTCCTGCTCGAGCAACGCTGTCAAGGAACGTTCCGTTGCCGCCTGCCCCGCCATGTCCGGGTCATAGTTCACAATCACTCGCTTCGTGAATCGCCCCAGTAATTTGATCTGCGATTCCGCCAGGGCCGTTCCGCAACTCGCCACCACGTTGCTGATTCCCGCGCGGGCCACCGCAATCGCGTCCATGTAGCCTTCCACCAACACCGCAAAATCCTGCCGCCGCAGGGCATCTTTGGCGCGGTCCAGGTGATAGAGAATGTTGCTCTTCGAATAAATGGGCGTCTCCGGCGAATTCAGGTATTTCGGCTGGTCATCGCCCAGCGCCCGCGCCCCAAACGCCACAATCTTTGCCGACTCATTAGCGATCGGAAAGGTAATCCGCCGCCGGAACCGGTCAAAATGCCGCCCGTTCTGATCCCGCGAAATCAGTCCGGATTCCACCAAAGTTTTCTCCGGGTATTTCCCGCGCAAATGGCGCAGCAGAAGATCGCCGCCGCTCGGCGCATAGCCAATCCCAAATCGCCCAATGGTATCTTTATCAATCCCGCGATCTTCCAGGTACGCCCGGGCTGCCTTCCCCTCCAGCGTTCCTTCCAGTTGCGTCACAAAAAATGTCTGCGCTTCGCGGTGAATCTCCACCAGCACCGCCCGCAGTTGATTTTCTTTTCGCTCTTCTGGCGAACGCTCCTTCGGACGCGGCACCGCAATCCCGCATTTCTCCGCGACGATTCGAATCGCTTCCGGAAACGCGCACTTCTCCATCTCCATTACAAATTTAAAAACGTCGCCGCCCTGCCCACATCCAAAGCAGTGATAAATCTGCTTGGTCGGATGCACATTGAACGACGGCGTCTTTTCCGAGTGAAAAGGGCACAGCCCGCGAAAATTTTGCCCGGCCTTCTTTAGCTGGAGATATTCCCCGATGAACCGGACAATGTCCGCCTGTTGCTTCACTTTCTCCGCAAATGATCCCGCTTCCGCCATGAAAAGTATTTCCGCTTAAGCCTTTGGCATAGCCATTGGGCTGGCGCCATTTGTTTCCAGCGCGTTATAGACCCAAGGTCCCTTCAGGGCGCTTAGAGTAATTTGCCCAGCGAGCAAGAATGGCTCATATCCAAATCCCTGCGTAAAGATCGGCCGGGTCGCAGTCGCGATCAAAGCAACCAGCAAGAGCAAACCCAGCCAGAAATGCATTGGCCGCTTTCCAACTAGCACGCTCACCGCAAACAAACCCATGAGAACGATGGCAATTCCAGAACCCAGCAATCCCGCAGAATGTCCGATTCCTTTGCGAAATAGTTCGAACCGGAGAGAACCGGAGGACTCGGATTGTCGCTGTAAACGGGGCGATCAGCGGAAACACCAAAAAAAGTTATCAGGGCAATGATCAATCCTACAGGAAGCGTTAGAAAAAGAATCAAGCCACCTACCCCTCCGCGATAAACCGGCCGAGGCGGAGGGCCGGGCAAGAAGCTCTTCCTGCTGGCCGCTGTCATCGTCAAAACCAACAGCAGCGCAAAGATAAAACTGGGCAGCGCCGCCAACCATAACGAACTTCTACATGGCATTAGGTTCAGCTGGAGCGCGACCGCCACAACCAGCGTGCCTGCAGCGCCGAATAGCACCAGTACTTTTGTATAATCAGCGTTTGTTCCTCGCATCGCATTCCTTTTGCGCAGTCGATACCTCCTGCCGCTCGGTCGCGCGCCTAAGCCCGCAATTCTACAACTGTGACTGCTTTGCCGCCGCGTTCCTCGGCTTCCGCAACATGCTTCGCCACTAAAGGATGCGTACGCAAAAATTCTCCCAAGCCTCGCCGCAGCGCGCCCGTTCCATGTCCGTGGATAATTCGCACGCTCGGTAAGTGCGCCATGGCCGCATCATCCAGAAATTTGTCCACCTGCTCCGTAGCCTGCTCGACCGTTTGTCCAATCACGTTAATTTCGTTGGCCGCGCCAAATCGCGACGGCGAACTCAGAGATCCGTTCGCCACCCCGGCACTCGAAATTTTCCCAGTCGGCGCCGACTCCAGGCCAATAATTTCCTCCAACGCAATTTTCATCCGCAGCGGCCCCGCTTCAATCTCCGCATTCCGCCCATCCAGCCGTCGCAAAATCACCGGCTTCGAGAATCCGCGCACGCGAACTTTCGCACCAGCCTGCAACAACGCCGCGTTCACCGGACCGGCCGCACCCGCCGCAATTCCCAAATCCGTCTGCGACTCCGAAATCGTCTGCACCACCGCTGCGTTCAACTCTTCGCGCGCCTCGCTGCGCACTTCTCCCAATTTTCGCCGCGAAGTTTTTTCGATCTGGCCGCGCAGTTCGCGCTCTTTTACCGCTTCGACCACCCGTGCCACATTTTCTTCAAATCGCTTCTGCATCTCCGCAAACTGCGCTTCCAGTTCCTGAATCCGCTTCTGCTGGCGTCCCGTCCACTCCGTCCGCAGTTTCGTGCGCTCCGCTTCGAGCGCCTGAGACTCTTTCTCCATCTGTTTGTGCAGACCGTCCAACTCGTCCCGGCTGCGATGCAGGTACGCAATCAACTCTGCAGCTTCGCGCGATTCGGCCGAAAGCAACCCACGCGCCCGCTCAATAATTTCCGCAGCCAGCCCTAAGCGCTGCGCAATCGCAATTCCGCTCGATCCGCCCGGCACTCCTACCATCAATCGATAGGTCGGCCGTAAATTCACGTCGTCAAATTCCACCGCACCATTCAGCACCCCTTCCGCTGCTGAAGCATACGCTTTCAACCGGTCATGGTGCGTCGTCGCCAGCACCAGGCATCCCTTCCCGCGAAATTCTTCCAACAGCGCCACCGCCAGCGCCGCGCCCTCTTCTGGTGCCGTTCCCGTTCCCACCTCATCCACCAGCACTAGCGAATTTTCCGTCGCCGTCGCCAGAATCGATTTCAGATTTAACATGTGCGCCGAGAATGTAGACAGATCCGCTGCAATCGATTGCTCATCTCCAATATCTACCAGTACGTGATCGAACAACGGCAGTACCGCGCGCTGCGCCGCCACTGGAATCCCCGATTGTGCCGCCAGCGCCGCCAGCCCGGTGGTCTTCAGCGCCACCGTTTTTCCGCCGGTATTCGGTCCGCTAATCACCAGCAATCGTTCCTCGCGATTCAACGACAAATTCATCGCCACAATCGCCCGCTGTTCGCGTTTCAATTTATCTTGCAGCACCGGATGCCGCGCCGCTTCCAGCCGCAAGTCGCCGTTCGCCGAAAATTCCGGCAACGCCGCATCAAAATCCCGCGCAAATCGTCCGCGCGCAAACACTCCATCCAGCATGGCAATAATTTCTGCAGTCTCCAACAGTCCCGGCCGCACTCCTTGCAACCGCTCCGTCAATTCGCGGAGCACCCGCAATATTTCGGCTGCTTCATCCTCTGAAAGCTGCACCAGTTGGTTATTCGGCTCCACCGTTTCCAGCGGCTCCAGAAATACCGTTTGCCCTGTAGCGCTCGCTCCGTGCACCACTCCTGGCGTTCCTCGCCGATTTTCGGCGCGCACCGGAATCACGAATCGGTCATTCCGCAGCGTGACATAGTCTTCCCCGGCCTCGGTGTTCCGCGAACGCAAAATCTGTTTCAGCGTTTTTTGAATCGAATCCCGCGTCTGCACCATGCTCGTGCGAATTCGCCGCAACCTTGGCGAAGCGTCGTCGCTGATCTCACCATTCGGCAAAATGCATCGCCGGATCGACGCCAGCACTTCGCGAAAATCCGAAACATTCGCAGCCTGCGCGCTCAACAAAGAAAATTTCGCGGCTTCTTCGCGAAATTGCACGCGCAGCCAGGAAGCCGTCTCCAGCAGCGAAGCCGCCGCCAGCAATTCCACCGCTTCCAGCACCACTCCCGGTCCAGCGATTTTCGCCAGCCAAAGTTCCGGGTCGGCCAGCCCGCCAAACCCCAATTCATTTCCGCCGCGCAGCCACTCTCGCGCTTCGCGTATCAACGCAAACTGGCTCTGCAACACTGCCGCATCTTGCAAAAAATCCAGCGCCTCCACCGCGCGTCGCCCCGGCACACAAGTCGTCCGCAGCCGCAACAACTCTCGCAGCTTGTCAAACTCCAATACCTCTTGCGTGCTCCGGCTCATTGTTTTCCTTCTTTTCGGGTGCCCCATGCTCGGGCTGTGAGGGTGAGTCTTTCTTTTCTGCTCCTTCTATCTTTCTTCCGAATCTCTACTCTTTCATCTCACCAACGCCCCGCGCAAAAACTCCGCCGCCTCTACACCCGTCGCCGCTGTATGCACCAACTTCCCATTCGATTCTCCCCAAGGCATAGGATGCCCCAACTCCAATTCCCGCACCCGCTCCAGAATCGGCGTCCAGAAATCTCCCAGCACCACCACGGGCTTCCCGGCGATCACCGATTTGTTTAACATCTCCCAGACCACTGCCAGCTCCACCAGGGTTCCGGTGCCACCTTTGCAAGCCACAAATCCATCCGCACGCCGCACTAGCTCAAAAAGTCTTTCCTGCCACGTCTGCAGCCGAATCTCTTCATCAATCCATCGGTTCGCTTTCGGTTTGAAAAATTCCGCGGTCACTCCATAAGTTTTCGCGCCGACATCTTTGGCCCCGCGCGACACCGCTTCCATTACTCCGCCATACCCTCCACTGCAGACTGAAAAGCCCGCTTCGCCCAGAGCCTGCCCAAGCAGCACCGCTTGTTCATAGTCGGCATGCTGCTCGCTCGGCCGCGAACTCCCAAACACCGTAATGATCCGTTCCATATCCCGTCCCCAAGAAAAAAGTCGACAATCGCCGCCGCTGGCCGCCGCCAATGAATTCGTCCACTAAGTCGCTAGTCACCGGTCAAGGCCTCTTACAGCACGCCGCGCCCGCCGCATCAAACTCTTCCATCATCGCAATGCTCAACGCGTCCAGCGCGTCGGTAGCTTCATGGCTCTTCGATCCCATGTTGTTGCTCAAAAACGAAAACACCAGCTTCCGCCCGCTCGGCAATTCCGCATAACCCGACCGCGTCCGCACATGCTCTACCGAACCGGTCTTCGCGTGCATCCGCCCATTAGCAATACTGTTCTTCATCCGATCTTCGAGCGTTCCATCCACTCCCGCCACCGGCAAGGAATCGTAGTACGCCGTAAACCACGGCTGCCTCTGTGCAAACAGCAGCAGCGCCACCAGTGCTCGCGGCGTTACCAAATCGTGCCGAGACAATCCCGAACCGTCGGTCTGAACCACATCGCCCGGCGGAATTCCCGCAATGGCATAGAAACTCGACGCAAAATTCGTCAAGTCCTCTGGCGTCGTCCAAGCTCCGCTCTGTCTCGCCGAAACGCGCAACAACATTTCCGTGTGCAAGTTCTGGCTGACCTTGTTGACCAGCTTCACCGACTGCCCCAGGGGAATGGACAAGTGCTCGGCCAGCACCACTCGCGTCTCTCCGACAGGCGGACCCGGAGGCAGCGAAACTTCCCGCGCAGTTCCACTTACTTTGACGCCGCGATCTTCCAGCAGCCGCTTCAACATCGCCGCCGCATGCAAAGCCGGCTCTTGAATCGCCAGCGTCAATTTTCGTGGATTGCTCTTCGCCGGAAGCGTCCCCAGCACCGTCACCACATTCGAACCCGGCTCTCGCTTAAGCGTTAGATCCGCTTTTACTCCCGCCGCGGACGTAATCACTTGATTGTCCACGGTAAATTCCGGTGCCGATGGCTGCACCACCGTTTCCACCCGGTCCCCAGCCCGTTCTCCCGGCGTCAGCGTCAACTGCACCGTGTTGTCATCCACCACGATCGCCGAAATCGCTGCGCCGTACTCCCACACCATGTCATCGATTTCCCAGCCGTTCGGATAACGCTCCCGCGGAAAATAGCTGTCATCTCCTACGATGTCGCCGGAAATCTCTTTAATCCCCAAGGCCGCCAGCCTATCCGCCAGCTCCGCAATCGTTTTTTCCGGCGCGCCATCAAACTCTTCCTTCAGCGCGTAGGGAAACTTTCGGTTCGAAAGATTCGGATCGCCTCTTCCCACCAGATACACCGGCCCGGATATTTTTCCGTCGCCGGTCGGTTCGGCGGTCGCTTCAATCGTTGTGCGAAACCGGTATTCCGCTCCCAGCTTCCACAAAGCCAGAGCCGTGGTGAACAACTTCATATTCGAAGCCGGCACAAAGAATTTGTCTGCGTTCTCCTCGAACAAGACTTGCCCCGTACCCGCATCCGCAACCAGCAATCCCCAATCCCCTTTCGCCGGTTGCCCGGTCCCCAAAATCATTTGCGCCCGCGCTCCAAACAATTCCGTTGGCGAGAGCCCGGGGCTGGCCAAATGAGCCGCAGCTCCGCCCGCAGTCGTTGCTGCCTCGTGCCTCGGCGCCGCACAGCAAGCTTCTGTCGGGTGTTTGGCCTGCTGCCCATTTCCGGCCTGCGCCAGCCACAAACCCAATAGCGCACCAATCAGCCCGATCCGCACGCTGCTCCCCACGCTTTTCCCTCTCATTGTTCCTCTGCTGGAAAATTCTGGTCTATCCAAGTATATTCCATACGCTACGGAACACTTGCTCTGTCGAGGGGCGCCAGCACTAGGCGCTCTCTTTCGCGTCGGGAATCGCAGTTCCGCAGCCCGCGCGCTTCTGCCACGGTCATCAACGGGCTCGACACCTTAAAGGAGAACCAAATGAAGAAAGCTCTGGCCCTGTCGCTAGCGCTGGTTGTACTTGCCTTGCCGCTTAGGGCGGATGACTCTAAAGAAACCGATCGCCTCAAAAACTGCGGCACGGTCATCAAGGAAATTATGGACATCCCCGATGACATTCCCCAGGATCTCATCGACAAAGCTGAATGCGTCATCGTCTATCCATCGGTACTCAAAGGCGCGTTCATCCTAGGCGGCAGCTACGGCCGCGGCGCCATGACTTGCCGCACTGGAGAACACTTCACCGGACCCTGGAGCGCACCTTCCATGATGGCTCTGGAAGGCGCCAGCATCGGTTTTCAGCTCGGCGGTCAAGCCACGGATTTCGTACTTCTGGTCATGAACCCGCGCGGCGCCCGCTCGATCCTCTCCAGTAAGGTCAAGCTCGGAGGTGACGCTTCGGCCGCTGCCGGTCCCAAGGGCCGCACCGCCGAAGCATCCACCGACGTCACCATGCGCGCTGAAGTGCTTACCTATTCCCGTTCCCGCGGACTCTTCGCCGGTGTCTCTCTTGCCGGTTCCACCGTTCGCCCGGACAATGATGCTAATCAACGCGTCTATGGAAAGAAAATTTCCGCCCAGGACATCATTTTCACGGGTGCCGTTCGTGTCCCGGCAGCTTCGCAGCAAATGGTCGCCTATCTCAATAAGAAGACGCCGAAGAACTTGTCAGATCCGGATTCGCTCAAGTAGTCCGGCCCGGCATCCAGTCTTTGTAAGCTAGAGGCGCCCTCCCGATTTCGGGAAGGGCGCTTTTCTTTTTTTGCACTGGAATCTTCTCTAATTGTGACTTATAGTCATTTATGAGCATTGGTCATGAGCGCTGCAAACCATTCCACCAGTAAATCCCGCTCTCGGCGCGTGCCAACGGTGAATTCCCGCCGGCAGCGCAAAAGCGCAGAACTCCGCGAACGCCTGTTCCGCGCTGCGCTCACCCTTTTTGCAAAAAAGGGTTTTACCGAAACCACCGTCGAAGACATCACCGAAGCCGCCGATTTGGGAAAAGGTACTTTTTTCAATTACTTCCCGAGCAAAGAACACGTGCTCATGGCCTTCGGAGAACTGCAGCTCGGCAAACTTGAAGTCACCGTCCGCGAAGCTCGGGAGTCGAATCAGCCCATGCGCGATGTTTTCCGCGCCCTGGTGCTGCGCATGACCGAAGAGCCCATTCGCAATCCTTCCATCATTCGCGCATTGCTGCAGGCCAATCTCTGTTCCGTTCCGGTGCGCGGAGAAATGTTACGCATCCACAATCGCAATCGCGAACTCTTGGGCCAGCTGATCCAGCACGGCCAAAATCGCGGTGAAATTCGCACCGATCTTCCCGCCGAGGAAATCGCTCAGGTATGGCGGCAAACTATTTTCGGGACGCTGTTGTTCTGGTCGCTGATTGGAGACCACACTCTCTCCAGCCGTATTGAAATGTCGATTGGTTTGCTCTGGGACGGCATCGGCGCGCCGGGCTCCAAAACAATTTCCGAAACAATAGTGGCAGCTGGCAGGGAGCAGGAATGAAGAAGAAACCACTGGCCCTGGCGATCATAGCGCTCGTCGCGACGGTTGCAGTTTTCGCCGGCACGCGTTACGGCGGCTGGTTCCGCAAAGACTCCGGCCTGCAAGGCTCCGGCACTGTCGAAGCGCGCAATATTCGTGTCGGTTCCAAAGTCGGCGGTCGCATCGACAAACTCTTGGTGCACGAAGGCGACCAGGTGAAAGCCGGACAAGTCCTGATGACTTTTGACGACAAGGAATTGCAGGCCTCGCTCGAAGGGTCTCGCGCCAACGCCGAAAAAGCAAAACGCGGCTATCGCCCGGAGGAAATTCAGGAGGGGCGCGCTGCGGCGATGCAGGCCAAAGCCGATTACCAACTAAAGAAAAACGGCTACCGCAAGGAAGACATCGCCGCTGCGCAAGCCGATCTTGATCGCGCGGCCGCCGATGAAACCCGTTCGAATCTCGACTTTCGGCGTTACGAAGCACTGGCCAAAAAAGATCTGGTCTCCAAGCAGCAGCTTGATACCGCCGAAGCCAACTGGAAAATGGCGCTGGCGCAAAAAGAAAATGCTCAGCACAAGCTCGACGAACTACAACGAGGTTACCGTCCCGAAGAAATTGCCAGCGCCGAAGCGCATTACCTGCAAGCGCAAGCCACACTCGACAAATTGCAGCGCGGCAATCGCCGCGAAGATGTGCAATCCGCGCAGGCTGCCTATGCCTACGATGAAGCGCGATTCCGGGAACGCGAAGTGCTCTCGCCTAGCGAAGCCACCGTGGAGGTTCTTGATGTTCGGCCTGGCGATTTGATTCCGCCGAATACTCCCGTCGCCACACTTCTGGAACGAGATCAGATTTATGTGCGTATCTACATTCCGGAAACTGAGATTTCCCGGGTGCAAGTCGGCCAGAAAGCCGAAATCACTGTGGACTCGGTCGGCAAACAGATTTTCGACGGCGTCGTCGAACAGATCAACCAGCAGGCGGAATTTCTGCCACGCAATGTGCAGACCCGCGAAGAACGCGTGCACCAGGTGTTCGGCGTGAAGATTCGCATCGACGATGCGTCGCACCGCGTGCTGGCTGGAATGGCCGCGGACGTGAAACTCAAAGGCGAGAAATAATCGTGTCCGCGCAAATCATCTCTTCGAAGAGTCAAAACGGAAGCGCGCCGGAAACCGAAGTAGCCATCTCCGCACGCAACCTGGTGCGCAAATTCGGGACTTTCACGGCGGTCAACGACGTAAGTTTCGAAGTGAAGCAGGGTGAAATCTTCGGATTTCTCGGCCCCAATGGCAGCGGAAAAACCACGGTCATCAAAATGTTGACTGGCTTGCTGCCACTCAGCGGCGGCGAGGCCATCGTCGAAGGTTTGAGGGTGCGCAGCGACGCCGAACGCGTCCGCGAACGCATCGGCTACATGTCCCAGAACTTCAGTTTGTATCCCGATCTTACGGTTACTGAGAACCTTACTTTTTATGGGCGCATCTACAGCCTGGGCGCGGAACGGCTGAAAACTCGCATGCACGAAGTGATCGCGCTGAACGGGCTGGAACCGTATTTGAACCGGCTGGCTGCGCAACTTTCCGGCGGATGGAAACAGCGGTTGGCGCTGGGCTGCGCCATGCTGCACGAACCAAAACTCCTTTTCCTGGACGAACCGACTGCCGGAATTGATCCGGTCGCACGGCGGCAACTTTGGGATTTGTTGTTTGAACTCTCCGGGCGCGGCATCACTTTTTTTGTAACCACCCACTACATGGACGAAGCGGAACGCTGCAGCCACGTCGCCTACATCTACTATGGACAATTGATTGCCGACGGCACGCCGAATTCGTTGCGCGAACTTCCTGACGTAACTCCTGCCGGAACCATTCGCGTGGAAATCACCACTCCGGAAGTCACTCGCGCGTTGAAAATTGCCCGGCAAATTCTCGGTATTCGCAGCGCTACGATCTTCGGACAATCCATTCATGCGCTGATTGGCGACCACTTCAACCTTGACGAATTGCGCGAACAACTTCTGAAGCAAGGAATTGCAGTCGCCGAGATTCGTCCGCTGGCGCCCAGCCTGGAAGATGTGTTCGTGGAACTGACTTACAAGAATCAGGCCAACGCTGCGAACACCACAGAGGGCAACCGTGCGTGATATTTTTCGCGGATTTGGCGCGGTCTTTTACAAAGAGACGCTGCATGTTCGGCGCGATTTCGGGACGTTGTTTTTCTCGCTGATTATTCCGCTGCTGCAAATGCTACTGCTGGGCTACGGCATCGATACCAACATCCGGCAAATCAACACGGTGGTATTCAATGCGGATGGCCGGCGCGAAAGCCGCGAACTTCTGGAGCGCATGAAAAACTCCGACACTTTCCGGGTGGTGCGTTACGTAAATTCCGATCACGACATGAACGAGATGATCATCGCCGGAAAAGCGCGAGTGGGCATCAAGATTCCGGTGGACTACTCGGATAGATTGCTGCATCAGATCAGCGCGCAAGTGCTGGTGCTGATTGACGGATCGGATTCGACAGTAGCGGGCCAGGCGATCAACGTAACCACCGCGATTGGACTGGACGAATCGCTGCGGCGAGCGCTGGTAAATAACGGAACGTTCGCAGTGGATATGCGGCCAAAGCTGCTGTTCAATCCAGATTCGCGATCGCCGAATTTTTTCCTGCCGGGGCTGACGGCGATTCTGCTGTTGAACGTGACTACTTTTTTGACAGCATTTTCGATCGTGCGGGAAAAAGAGCGCGGCACACTGGAGCAACTGTTTGTAACGCCGGTGCGGCCGATGGGATTGCTGCTTGGAAAATTGCTGCCCTATCTGGCGATCGGTTTTTTTGAGTTGTGCATGATTCTGACCTTCATGCGATTCGCATTTCGTGTGCCGATTCATGGCAGCGTTTTTCTGCTAGCGTTTCTTTCGCTACCGTATATTTTCGTTTCGCTGTCACTGGGCATCCTGATTTCCAGCAAAGCGAATACCCAGTCAGAGGCGATGCAACTGGCGTTTCTGACCATCCTGCCGAGCATTTTCTTTTCCGGATATATTTTTCCACGGGAGACTATGCCCAAGTTTTTCTACGCGATCAGCTATTTTGTTCCGGCCAGCTATTTCATCAACATCACCCGTGGGGTGATTTTGCGCGGCGCGGGGCTGGTGCATTTGTGGCCGGATGCCCTGGCTCTTTTTGTGATGGGAACTTTTCTGCTGATCATTGCCGCACGGCGATTCCAGAACAAAGTGATCATGGCGTAGCCGGCATTGCGGGTAACCGGGCGCGCAGAGAAAATGTTGAGACCAAAATCTTCGTGGCCACTCCCGGATGGTGCTTGGCGAGGGCGCTGAGTATGCTGCCGAGTCGCGGAGACATTTCAGGGGAATCATTGTGAATTGTCCGATTTGTGGAAAGCGCAAGGCCGCGCGGTTTTGTCCGGCAAAGGGCGAACAGATTTGCGCGGTGTGCTGCGGCACGGAACGTGAAGTCAGCATCAGTTGTCCCTCAGACTGCGCGTACCTGTTGGCTGGGCATCGCTATGAGGACGAACACCGTCGGCCGGTGCCGGCGGACACTCCGTTTGTGGAAGAACGGGTGCCGCAAAGTTTGCCGCATGCGCAGCAGCAGCTGATCACCATGATGGCCTACCAGATCGCCAAGTTTGGAGGGAATGAAAAGACCACTGCCGATCCGGACGTGCTGGCGGCGATGGTGGCGCTGGCCGGAACGTACAAAACTTTGCAAAGTGGCCTGGTCTATGAACGAGTACCCCAAATCGCAGTGCAGCGAGATTTGTATCTGAAGCTGACCAAATTCCTGGACGACATCAAACAAAAAGTGGCGCAGGGTGGAAATCCGTCTGCGGTAACGGACAGGGACATTTTCCATGTGACGATTTTCTTGTACCGGATGGGACTGGTGCGGTCGAACGGACGGAGGAAGTCGCGCAAGTTTATTGAGTTTTTGCGGGGGCAGTTCCCGATAGCAGAGGAAGTGAAGGCAGAAGAGCCACGGATCATCGTTCCTTGAGGTCGTGGCGTGCAAAGACGACGGAATCGTGCAACGGAAACTCTAGTTCCTATTTGCTGGCGAGCAGCCGGGGGGTAGCCCTGTCCTGTTGGCGTAAGAGTATCGGAAAAAAAAGACTCATTTCTAAAAGAGTGAAAGAGTGAGTCAAGGGTGATGGCTCTCGGGCGGTGAAGAGTTTGTAGAAAATCACTTAAATTGCGCAGGTTATTCGGTAGGGATGAAGCCCTGCTCTGGAGTAAGAAAACAGATTACTTAGAGGCCTAGGGAGAGTTGAGGAGTGGGGGCTATGGGGTGACGGATCTGTTCCCAGGGGCGGAGAGTCAGGCCGAGATTGGATTTGATGCGGTTGAGTCGGGCGGCGATCTTTTGGCGATAGGGTTCAGGAGCGTAGGCGTTGTGGGTGTACCAGGATTCGTATTGGCGGGAGAGGCGGGGAAATTTTTCGCGCAGGAAAGGAAGGAATTGTTTGGCGGAAGACGGCATGAGGAAGAGCACGCCGGAAGAGATCCATTGCGCGCCGGAATCGCGGGCGGCAGCGGCGAGGGATTCCAGTTCGCCCTCCCGGTCGGTGATGCCGGGAAGGAGCGGCGAAGCCGAAATTCCGACGGAGATGCCGGCATCGCGCAGTTTGCGGATGGCGGCGAGCCGCAGATCGGGGCGAGGAGCGCGAGGCTCCATCAGACGCGCCAGGCGAGGACGAAGCGTAGTGACGGTGATGTCCACATAGAGGCGGGAGCGTTTGGCGATTTGCTGAAGGAGATCGATGTCGCGGGTGATGAGATTGGATTTGGTGATGATGGAGACGTTGAGGCCGTCGTGCCGCGCGAGTTCCTCAAGACAGGCGCGAGTGATGCGGTATTCCTTTTCGGCGGGCTGGTACGGATCGGTGGCAGTGCCGATGCAGATGTGTTCGGGAACGCCTTGGCGGCCGACGGAGAATCTGTATTTGCTGGCGATTTCGCGGGTGAGTAGAACGGCAGCGTCTTTCTTAACGAAGATTTTTTTCTCGAAGGCCAAGCCGTCCAGCTCCATGAATTCGTGGGTGTAGCGGGCGTAACAGTATTTGCAAGCGAATTCGCAGCCTCGATAGGGATTGATGGTCCAATCAAAGGGGACGCGGCCGGATTCGCATTTGTTCAAGATGGATTTTACGGGAAGCAGAAAGTATTCCGGGCGCTCCTCGGATTTGCGGAGCGTGGGAGCGGCGGGAGAAATGGAAGCGAGGCGGGCGATGCCAACCAGCGACGGCGAACCGTCTGGTACAGCGTCATGTGATACAGCAGTGTCCTTCCGGAAACCCTGCGAAGTGTGGACGTCTTGTCCGCACGCGGCAGGCGAGACAGACGGAGGGCAGTCCGAGTGTCTATTCTCCGCAACGACGCTGCCCGAACCAGAGAGCTGGGCAAGCTCAGAGGGTCGATGGTTTGGGCTATTACGGCCAGGGCTAACAGGAAAGAGCGAAGCTGAGGAAAATGGAGCGCGACGGCGGATAGGATATCCCGCCGCGAGATTGGAGGAAGTAACTGGAAACATAGCCCACCTCTATACGGGAGGAGTATTTCGCTTTTTGTTCGCCTTGTCAAGAAGATTCGTATTTTGTTTGCCTTTGCAATTTGGGGCGGATCATGTCGCCGAATGCGCTCCTAGTGGAGCGTCCCCAGTGCTTGCGCGTTTGGCTAATCATTTGGGCGAGCCTCTGGTGCTCGAAGAGATGAGAACATAATGAGATTGTTGGTTGGGTACGATGATGCGGGGTAGCTGACGGACGCGACTCGCTCTTTACCTAAGCGGAATAGCAAGCACGAAAAGCCGCCCGCCTCGGAAGGCGGCCGCTAGAACAGCTGGAGAAGAAGATGACGCCTGACTTGTTCGCGGTAAAGCGGATACGGCTACAGGCCGCAGAAACCTGCGGAGACGGCCTTAGTGAGGCGGGAATTTGAGAGCGATGGGCGAATTCTTGCCTTCCTTGGTGGCATTTGGTGTAATTCGACGGGTATCGATTCCCGCAGAAAAGCTGCGCCCGCCCTGGGAATCTTGATGCCTTGTTCACGCAAAGGCTGCGGCTGACGCCGGACCCGGATGGTAGTCGAATAGAATTTCTGAGGCGAACATGTTCCCCAAGCCCGTTCTTTGTAACCGGTGGTTTTGTCTGGTTTTGCTGGTGACGGCGGTCCCTGCGCTGGGACCAGCAAAACAGGCTGGGCATCCACCGGGACAGGGCGGTGCCGGAAAGAGAACTACGACGCCGGCTGGCCCTGCGGCGCCACAATCGAAACACTATCCGATCCTGCTGATTGCATCCGGAAGGGAGCCGTTCTGGAGCCTACGCATCGGAATGAAAGGTGCGGAACGGCTGGAGCGAGTGGGCTATCCAGCGATTACGCTGGAGCCCGGAGAGATTGCTCCGGACGATTCGGGCACGGCGTGGCTATATCACGCGAAGGATACCGGAACGAATGCCGACGTGACGGTGAAGCTGTCGCGGGAAGCGTGTTCGGACGGAATGTCCGACACCAAGTATTCGTTCAAGGCGGCGGTGACGCATGCGCAGATCGGAGAGTTGAAAGGCTGCGCCAAGATTGCGGCGGAACAGTTCCCGGAGTTCAAGCAGAAGAATCTGGACGAAGACGATCCGGACAAGAAGAAGGTGGTGCCGCCGGCGATTACCGGATTCAAGCCGCCGGTCGAAGTAGCGTATTTGGACCCGGCGAAGAAGCTGATGGTGGCACGAGGGGAAGCGGCGAAACTGGTGGCCCCGGATGGATACCAGCAGTCGTTTTCTCATGATGGGAAGCGAATGCTATACACCAAGAATTTGCAGGAAAATGAGCGAATGATTTCGATTTACGAGGTAGCGACTGGACGGTCGACGGAACTGATCCGCGGGACGGTTGCGTCGGCGTATTTTTCGCCAAACGATGCGGACATTGCATTCTTGAAGCAGAACGGGAGGGATTGGCAGGTGTGGACGATGCCCGCGGGAGCTCCGGACAAAGCAGGGCAACTAGGCGCCGGCAGCGTATCGGCGCTGCATGGATGGCTGGACGTGCACACGGTACTGGCTTCGGACGCGAGCAAACTTTATTTCTTGAAGACTGACGGTCCGCCAAGCTCGGTGGCAATTGCCGAAGTCTACGGGCAGTTTACGGCGGGCAGTGCGAATGCTATCCGGGTGAATCCGGCAAATCCAGATTTGCTGCTGGTGTCGGCGATGACGCAGACGGCGCGGCCGGGAATGGTGAAAGATCCCGGAACGAAGATGGGGAGCGCGCTGTTTCTCTATGAGATCAAGGCCAAGCGACAAGTGGTAGTAACGCCACCCAATCTATTGGCGCAGGATGGCGACTGGTCTCGCGACGGGATACAGATTTTCTTCACCGATGCGGCGAACCCGAAAGCGCCCTCGATTTGCAGGATTTTCTGGGATGGATCGGGATTCAAGCGGCAAAGAGCGGGTAGCGATTTGGTGGTCGGGCAGTAGACGGATGGATGGGGCAGGAGATGGGGAGTGGATCAAGAATTCGGTTGGCGGTTCTTGCGACTGCGCTGAAGATTGCTGGCGCGCCGATAGGGCAAGAAGTACCGCCGAGCGAGCCACCGACTCCTCCGCAATCGGCTGCTCCGCCACGGACTGCTGCAAAGTCGCACCGGATGCCGATGATGGAGACGCTTTCGTATACGTGCGAGGGTGGCCAGAAGCTGGCGGTGTATTTGCGGGAGCAAAATGCGAGGGTGACGTACAAGGGGAAGTCGTACTCGATGCAGCAGACCAAGTCGGCGTCCGGAACGCGGTATTCGGACGGGACCACGGTTTGGTGGGGCAAAGAAAACGAGGGATTCCTGGAAGAGGATTCCAACTTGAATGCTCCGCCGATGATTGCCAAAAATTGCAAACTCGATGAGGGTTAGACGGCTAATACTAACTTGCTAGTTTCCGGGGCAGTAGCGTAGCGCGATCGGATGCCAATGCCTGCGAATGCGTTGCTGGCGGTGCAGCTGCAGGATGTGTCGCTGGAGGATGCTCAGGCCACGGTGCTTGCGGAGCAGAAAATTGAGTTCGTGGGAAAGCAGGTGCCGCTGCCGTTCGATCTGCACTACGGCAGAGCGAGGATCGATAGGACACACACACTCGGTGAGCGACGAGGATTACGGTGGATGGCCGGCTGAAATTTCAGAATGCCAGAGCGCATCGGGTGATTAATCTGGGAAATTCGGCGCAGGTGAATGTGCTGGGGCAGAGGGTTGCGACGCCAACCGACGACCTGAAGCACCAGCCCTTTGGTACAGGTAGCGTTTTGGCCTCCGCGCGGACGCGGGCTGGCCGGCGCTGGAAGCGGCGACCTATACTTCAAGAATGGCGTCCCCTACAGAAGTTCAAGCAAAACCGGTCAATATCCTGGTGCTGGACCAGGAAGGCGCGAGCGCCAACGCGCTGCGGCAGGTACTGGATTCCGAGGGTTGGCGGGTAAAGTTTATTGACCAGGCAAAATTACTGCTGAACGAACTGAAATCCGGCGAATGGTCGTTGGTGATCGCGAATGTGGGGCTGCTAGGTACGACTTCGCCGGGATTTGTCACGTTGCGAGAGCTTTCAAACGTTCCAGTTGAAGAAGGCGGCAGGGTGCGGGGGCTATTCCTGGTTCCCGAGCTTTCGGGCAGCCAGTTTGTGGGGACGCTGGAGCAAGCGCGGCTGCCGTATGTGGTGCGTCCTTATCATTTGCACGATTTTCTGGAGAAAGTGAGCGACCTGCTCGTGGAAGTGAAGGCAATTGAGGCGCCACTGCGGCAGGTGCGTTATGAGTTTGGCGGCTTGCGGAAGAAAAAACGCGAGGCGAGCCGGACAACCTCGATGTTCGCATCGCGGGACTCATATTCCTACAGCGAAGAAGAGATGGCGGAGTATGAGCGGCAGGAGTCGGAGAGTTCGCGTTCGAAGCGGAATAAGCCGCTGACCAATCTGGGCAATCCTCACCGGTAATTATCCTTCGCATAAAATCCCTGCGGAAATATTCGTGGGCCGGCGCAAGATTTTGCGAGCGGCGCGTTCTATCTGTGCGTAGCGCTGCAGGCGGAGGTCTGGCTCTGGCTGACGGCGCGGGCGCAGGAGGCGGTTATGGATCGCAATCTGTTGGGGAGTTTGGTGGGCGGCTTGTTGGGATTGTCTTCTTTGGGCGCGTTGGGATTTGCCTATGGAGGTTCGGCGCCCGAACCGGAGCGGACGGATGGCGGTTGGCGATTGCTGGAGCCGGTGACCTACGAGAACTTGAGCATATTTCCGGTAGTAAGCGCGAACACTCTAGATACCGGCTGGTTCTTGACGCTGGATGAAGGGCTGGCGAGCGGTGAAGTGCAGGTGCGCGAGCGGGGATCGGATGCGCTGGTACGCAACCGTGGCCGAGTGATTCAACCGACGTTTCCCGCCGGAGCTTCGGTGAATCAATTGGTGCTGATCAATCGCAGCAAGAGGCCATTGCTGCTGCTGGCGGGAGAGTTGGTGAGCGGCGGAAAGCAGGATCGGATTATCGGCAAAGACCGGTTGGTGCCGGCGGGTTCGGAGCCGCTGCCGCTGGATGTTTTCTGCGTGGAACACGGGAGGTGGTCTGCGGGAGGGAACTTTACGGACGCGAAGACCATTGTGCATCCGAGCGTGCGGGAGCAGGCGACACTCAAACGGGATCAGGGGGAGGTGTGGAGCGCGGTGCGCGCAGGGACTACGGCAAAACCGAATGAGGGGAGTCCGTCGGTCGGACTGGACTACTCAGCGCCGCCGCTGGCTTCGGCGCGGATTGCCAGGACGATTCAGAGTGAGGCACCGACGGAGTCCTACGACAAGATTTACAAGTCCAAAGGCGTGACCGGATCTGTGGACACTTACGCCGACGAACTGCAACGGCGATTCGCGAAAGAGACTGCCGGGTTGAAAGGCGAACGCGTGGTGGGGGTGGTGGTGGCCTACGGCGGCGAAGTGGCGTGGAGCGACATTTTCGCCTCGGACGATTTGTTTCAACTGTATTGGAAAAAACTCTTGCGCAGCTATGTGGTGGAAGCACTGGCGCGGCCGGGCTACCGGGAAGTAGCTTCGCGAAACGATGCGGGAGAATTCCTGCGGGGATTGAAAGGAAGAATTCACGAGGAGACCGAGCCGGGAGTTTACCGGTGGCGCGAAATCAATGAAGGGCGGCTGTCACAGATCGAACTCGATGCGCTGGACCCGAAGGTAATGACGCTGCACCGGCTGCTGATTCACCGGACGTCGTAAGAGAGTCGTAAGAGAAATGGCCGGAGCGGAGTTTCACTTTCCGCTCGGGAGCATTTTGTGAACGCCTTTTACTTTTTGTCCATAGCTTTTGCGGCAACCGCGTCGGTCTTTGGAGACGCAGGCGTGTCCGGCGCGGCGCGGAAGGCGGCGAAGTCACTCCAAATCCTATCGATCGTTTTGGCGTCGATGATTTTGACGACCGGCTGAGCGGAGTTCTTGGCTGGGAAAATTTCCAGGCGTTGCTCGTGGCAGTTCGGAGAGATCGCGTCGGGCGGATAGGTGTAATCGCCGAAGGCGGCCGCATCGGTGATATTCACATTGGCGTTCTTCAGCGCAAATGCCGCGGGAATTTTGCCGGGATGGATGGGAGCAATCTCTTTGTCACCGCACAACAGGCGCATGCGATAAAAATCGGTCTTGAACTTCAGGGTGGGCGGAACGTAAACGCCGCTGCTGGCAGCCGCCGAGCGTTTCATGCCATTCCAAAAGCCTTCTTTGGCTTTGGGAAATACCAGAATTTCTACCGTTGCTTTGTGCCCACCAGCATCGGACTCCCAATTTTTTGGCGCTTCTTCGGTGGAAGTAGCATCAGCTTCCTGGCCCTGTTTCTTCTGGCGCTTGGAGCGGGCTTTTTCGGCCACGAGACGGCGCTCTTCCTGGGCGCGATATTCACGGGAAGGCGTGGAGAATTCGATTTCAAAATCGCCGTCGTTTACGAAATAGGATTTGTAATCGTACTTATCGGGAACCAGCGCCGCTTTCAAACCTTCGAGCGGAAAAGGCTTGACGGGTTCGACGGGCAACAACGCCGAGGAGGGAGCGGCGCCAGTGGCTTTGGTGCGATTCTGTTCGATGAGCTGAATGGCGTCTTCGATTCTGACAATTCCCGAGACTCCGGGGCCGCTGCTGCTGCGCTCGCCGAAGGTGGTGAGTCCAATTACTTTTCCGGCGGAATTAAAGAGTGGCCCGCCGGAATTTCCCGGGTTGATATTGACGTCGGAAAGCAGCGTGTGGGCTTCGACTTTGCTGACGACGCCGGTGGTAAGAATTTTGTTCAGAGTGAGCGGGCTGCCGATGGTAAACACGCGCTCGCCTTCCTGCACCGGAGTTTTTCCGTCTTCATTTTTGGCGAGAGGAGCGACGACAGCTCCTGAAAGGGCCGACATGTTTGCCCACAGCAGCGCGACATCCTTTTGAGAATCGGAAGCGAGCAGCTGAGCCATGATTTTGTGTTCGGGATCAAATTGCACGGCCAGATATTCGGAATTGGCGACGACATGTTGATTGGTAAGAATCAAACCTTTGTCGTCGACGAAGAATCCGGTGCCGTGGCCAGACTCGCTGAGTACGGTGACCACGGAATTTTTGAGGCGCTTGAACTGCTCGGATAGATCGTTACTCGGGGCGGCCGAAGCCGCGGCGGTGAGGGGAGCATTCTCCGTTTTGGCGTTGTCGTTCGACAAGACGATCGATTGTTCGGTGCCGGAGACGGTTAGTTCCATATTCCAGGTGTAGCGCTTGCCGTCAAAGTCAGTTGGTTTGGTAACGGACAACAAATATTTGCCGGGATCCAGAGCCTTTTCCACGGTGCCGTCCAGACCGGTTTTGATTTTGGTGATGCCGGTGGAGGGTTTGGGGCCCTGAAGATCGACGACCAGAAAAGGAACGGACTTTTGATTCAGCTGGCTATCGACCAGCACGGCACGAAGCTTCACTTTGACGGCGGGAGCCTGGCCGGATATCGCGGCGGCGCACACCAGGGTAATCAACGTGCCCAACAACTGTTTTTTCATGACATCCCCCGCAACGACCGTTGAGCATATAGTCACATTTTCTAATGGAACTGAAAAGCGGCACGGTGTGACGTGTGACCACGATTGAACGACACCTGGCCAGTGGTACAGGCTCTGGCATCTTGTCCGGGAAGCCTTAGGTGGAAGCAGGTCGGACGGTGCTGGGGTCGGTGCTTCGCGCCAGGAGTTCGCTAGCCGTCGCGTCCCAGGAGGGGTGCCGCAGCTGTGGAGCAATTTCGGCCAGCGGGACGAGCACGAATTTGCGCAGCAGCATACGGGGATGGGGGATTTGTAGGTCGGAAGTGTCTACCGAAAGGTTGCCATAGAGCAGGATGTCGATATCCAGAATGCGCGGACCGTTGGTGAACTCTTTCTTGCTGCGAAAGACCATTTGCAGGGCACGGAAAGAATCGAGCAGTTCGCCGGGCTGGCGGTTAGTCTCGCCCTCGACGACGCAGTTAAGAAACCAGGGTTGGTCGAGATAGCCAACGGGTTCGGTTTCATAGAACGAAGAGACTTTCAGCACGTGGAATCGAGCCCCCGTCAAGGAACGGATCGCCGCGCGAAGATTGGAAACGCGATCGCCGAGATTCGAACCGATGGAAATATAGACGCGAGTATTTGGCTGTTCGGGGGAGGTTGATTCGGCCATTTTCGCGGACATAGCTAGAAAAGACGCGGCTGGCGGCGTGGCACTTCCCTGTTGAAATATTGATAGGCGCGAGGTGTGGCCACGCGTCCGCGGGGCGTGCGGTCAATCATGCCGATTTGCATGAGATAGGGCTCGTACATCTCTTCGATGGCGTCTTCTTCTTCAGAGAGCGCCGCAGCGAGCGTGCCGAGACCTACAGGGCCACCAGCATATTTGTCGAGTAGCGCCAGCATCAGGTTGCGGTCCACTTCGTCGAGGCCGTTGCCATCCACGCCGAGCATGGCTAGAGCTTCCTGAGCGACGCCACGCGTAATTGTTCCGCCCGCGCGGACTTCGGCGAAGTCGCGCGCACGACGGAGCAAACGATTGGCTACGCGGGGCGTACCTCGACAACGGCGGGCAATCTCTTCGGCACCGCCATCTTCCATTTGAATATTCAAAATTTTGGCGGAGCGGTGAAGGATGATCAGCAAGTCTTCCGGTTCGTAAAAATCGAGGCGATGCACGATGCCGAAACGCGAACGAAGTGGTGCGGTAATGAGTCCTGCGCGGGTGGTGGCGCCGATCAAAGTGAAATGATTCAAATGAAATGGATGAATGCGCGCGCCCGGACCCTGACCAATGACAAGATCCACGCGAAAATCTTCCATCGCGGGATAGAGGACTTCTTCCACAGCAGCCTGCAAGCGATGAATTTCGTCGAGGAAAAATACTTCCTTCAGCTCCAGCGAGGTGAGAATTGCGGTCAGATCGCCTTTGCGTTCAAGCAGCGGTCCAGCACTGGTCTTGATGGGAACGTTCAGTTCGTTGGCAATGATCTGCGCGAGTGTCGTTTTGCCGAGGCCCGGCGGGCCGTACAGCAGAACGTGGTCCAGAGCTTCGCCACGATTGCGAGCAGCTTCCAGAGCGATGGAGATATTCTCTTTGACGCGTTTCTGGCCAATATATTCGTCGAGCGTTTTTGGACGGACGCTGGCGTCGAGCCGTGCGTCTTCATCGTAAGCGGCGCCGGAGACGATTCGTTCCGGGCGATCGGATGCGGCATGGCCATCCTTGTCTCGATAGGTGCTCACTCGTTTTGCTGTACCGTCAGGCATTTTTTTGTGTCTGAACTCTTTCCGCTGCGGTTAATCAGGGTACTGCAATCAACTGCCGCCGGCAGCGCGTCCCTTCGGCGCGCTTAACGCCTGCAACGCAGCCTTCAACAATTTTTCAAAACTGGCCACTCCGACGGCGCGCTTTCCTTCGGCGACCGCTGTCTCCGCGGCGCGTCCGTCGTAACCAAGATTGGTGAGCGCGGAGACCACGTCGGCTTCGACGCCTGCTTTCGACGGCGGCTGTCTGTCTTCGGCAATCGTGACAGCTTCGAGTTTGTCTTTCAGTTCGACTACCATGCGTTCGGCGGTCTTGCGGCCAACGCCGGGAATTCTTGTAAGCCGGGCGACGTCGCCAGTGCGAATGGCGGGGACCAGTTCTTCGACACTCATCCCCGATAAAATTTTGAGCGCCAACGAAGGCCCAACTCCAGAAGCACCGAGCAGCAGTTCAAAGAAATATTTTTCGCGTGACGAGAGAAATCCATAGAGCGAAAAAGCGTCTTCGCGGACATGCGTATGGATCAGCAATGTAACTTCAGTGTGCAGTTCGCCGAGCGCAGCATAGGTGGAAAGCGGCACCGCAACTAAATATCCCACACCGCCGACATCCACCATCACCTGGTTGGGGCGTTTGTCGGCAAGCCTGCCGCGAAGTTGACCAATCATCGCTCGTCAGTATTGCCGCTTTCCCTTCGCCCGTCAACGCGGCTGAGGGGTAGCTTACAGAGCGGGGAAAAGTGATACACCTGTGCAAACGCGATATGAATTAGTTGAGTTCCACTTAAACAGACCTAGATTCATTTCCTTTGTGAGCGTATCAATGCGCACGACTCATGGAAATGAAACTGAAACGTGGAATCGCGAAGCTGGAACTCGTTCAAACGCCGCACTTTGGTCTAGTTGTCGTGTGCATTTGGGTGATCACGAATGCGTAAGAACGAGATGTTGATCGTTTTCACGCGCCGCCAAGTCGTGAAAACGCATTTAAACGGATCGCCCAGATTCCGATCAGTGCCTAGAATGCATCACTCCGCGCCTACTGTTTGTCGAACACCACGACGTTGTGAACGTCCTTGCCCTCGGCATTCTTCCCATGCCACGTGGATGTCCTCGTCTTGCCGTCTTTGGACACTTTGGTCGTAATGTTCATTACCACTTTGCCGTCTTTCTTCTGCAGAGTTTCGATGGTGCTTGCATCGATCCGCTTCAGAGAAACTGCGTCGGCATTCGCGACGCCGGTCGCTGGATAGTCCTTTCCATCAAATTTTGCACTGTACTGAACATGCATCGGCTTTCCGTCACCATCTGTTCCGGTTGCCTCCAACTTGTAGTTGTTTTCGTCGGATTCCACCACGACGGTGAGATCCTTTGGTGCAGGTCCCGGACTATACTTTGACTTTTCCGGATTCATCTTCCACGTCCCCGACAACTGATCGGCTGCTGCGGTCGTCACCGTCAGCGTTAGCGCAGTAAGTAGCATGGCGATCGCGCAAGCAAGTAACCCTTTGTTTTTTCGCATGATTGCACTCCTCGCGAGACTTCAGGGCTGGCATTTCGTTTCCTTATCTTCCCAATCACGCAAAAAGTCCAGCACTTTCTTCAAGTAGGGTAGTCCGACAACCGCCGCGCCGCGTTGGCCGTGGCAGATTCCGCAAAATAGTAATCTCAATGCCTGATTATTTGGGCTACCGGAAGCTCACAATCGCCGCTTGATGTTTCTAAGTACGACCGAAGTCGCCTCAAAACTGGTAAATGTGCTAGTTGACTAGAATGGTTTTCTGCTTTGGTAGATCGCCTTAATTTACCATCGTCGCCAACATGAATCCCTGAGAAGGCTAGAACGATATTCAGTTCGTCCCGCCGTGCGGCAAACACATCGCCGCTTCTGGTGTACAAAGCTGGATTCATGGCACGACTGATAAACATCAGGACACAGTTACCAAGCTGTTTGGCGTTCTGCCACGCCGCGAACGCATTGAATAACCGCTTCCATTTGGTGAGAGTTGGATCGGTGTCCGAAATCCCACAGTCTGCCAGCAAATTGACCAATTTCAGTTCCGGTGAATCCGCTATTTGTGTCCCCGAGCACTCTACAGATCGCCGTCAGTTGTTGCGAGGTGAAGGGTGGTATCCGTTCCATGGCTAATTCTAGAGAGACGCGACTAAAAGTCCACAGGCGATGGCGAGGCGTCTACCAGCATTCAGTTGTCCGGTAATCGCTGCCAGCTCAGACGGTCGACGCAACACTTGCGTGGAGTTTACTCGCAGGAGTCTTGAAGCCTAAGGTTTTTCTTGGGCGTTGATTCAAGCGCAGCGAGACCTGGTCGAGCTGCGCTTGAGTGATGGGAGACAAGTCAGTTCCTCGCGGAAAATATTGCCGCAGCAGCAGATTCGTATTTTCGTTCGTCCCACGCTGCCAGGGACTTTGCGGATCGCAGAAGTAGACCTGCACATCCGTGGCCACCGTAAAGTCCTTGTGCTTGGCCATCTCCAGTCCGCGATCCCAGGTCAGCGAGCGTTTCAGCGTAGCCGGGAGCTTGCGAACATGCTGACTCAAGGCAGTAACCACCACTTTCGTTTCTTTGCTCGGCACTCTGATCAGCATGAGAAAACGTGAATGCCGCTCCACCAGCGTCGCAATGTAACTGTTCTTTCCACCGCTCAGCAGGTCGCCTTCCCAATGGCCAGGAATCGCTCGGTCTTCCGCCTCCGCAGGCCGTTCGCGGATGGAAATGGCATCGACGATCTTCCCGCGGGACTGTCCGTGTTCGCTCGAATGTCGCGAGCGGCGCATGCGTCGCTTCGACCGCAGGTGGTCCATGAGCTCTTTTTTCAGCGCTCCCCGCGCTTGAATGAACAGGCTGCGGTAAATAGTCTCGTGGGACACATGCATGCTCTCGTTGTTGGGATAGCGGATCTTCAACCACCCGGAAATCTGCTCGGGCGACCAGTCCAGAATCAGTTTACTCGCAACGCTGTCCCGCAACTTGCGGTTCACGGCTAGCAGACATCTCTTCGGGCGCAAGGCC